>Ga0307471_100000101_pt1 | contig 39970 bp, 36 predicted proteins | sample atmos_gasesAM3C__2_FD_204566 | JGI IMG/M metagenome (GOLD analysis project Ga0307471, IMG submission 204566) | Hardwood forest soil microbial communities from Morgan-Monroe State Forest, Indiana, United States - atmos_gasesAM3C_515 | ecosystem: Environmental > Terrestrial > Soil > Temperate... | reverse complement strand
GTGATCTGGATTCTGTTGCTGATCGCCATCGGATTTGCCGCGACGAACCCGAAAAAGCTGAAGGGTGCAAGAGCTTTCACGATCGCCTTCACCGTTTTCGCCGCTTATGTCGTGATCCGCATGGGAATTGCCTTCGCCTTCTCCTGATACACTGAAGCAGTGAGTTTTTCCTTTGAAGTTTTGCAGACCGATCCCACAGGTGCGCGCTGCGGCCGCCTGACCACTCCGCACGGCACCATCGAGACGCCTGTGTTCATGCCCGTCGGCACCGCGGGCACGGTGAAGGCTCTCACACAGGAAGCGCTCGAGGAGCTCGGCGCGCGCATCATCCTCGCCAATACTTATCACCTCTATTTGCGCCCTGGCCACACCCTGGTGTGCAAGCTCGGTGGCTTGCACAAGTTCATGTCCTGGCACAGCGCCATCCTCACCGATTCCGGCGGCTATCAGGTGTTCAGCCTCGCCGATCTGCGAAAAATCACCGATGAAGGTGTCCGTTTTCGCTCCCATTTGGACGGCTCCGAACATCTCCTTACGCCGGAGAAAGCCGCCGAGATTCAGCTTGCCCTGGGTTCCGACATTGCCATGGTTCTTGATGAATGCATTAAAACCCCGGCACCGCGCCAGATCGCCGAAGCCGCCGTCAACCGCACGACCGCATGGGCCCGCCGCGCAAGGAACTTTTTTCTGGAATACGCGCGCAACAATGGCGACCTGCTGCAATGGCAATTTGGCATTGTGCAAGGAGCCACGTTTCCTGACTTACGCCGTGCGAGCGCCCGTCAATTGCTCGACCTCGATTTTCCCGGCTACGCAGTCGGCGGACTGGCCGTGGGGGAGCCTCACGAAGTGACCTGCGAAATGACCTCCGCAGTTACTTTGCTCCTTCCGAAAGACCGCCCGCGCTATTTGATGGGCGTAGGCCGCCCCGAGCAATTGGCGGATTACGTCACTCACGGCATCGATATGATGGATTGTGTTTTGCCTACAAGGGCGGCGCGCCACGCCTGTCTCTACACCAGCGAAGGCCGCGTGCTCATCAAGAATGCCCGCTACATGGAAGACCAGCAACCCATCGACCCGAACTGCCACTGTTCCGTCTGCCGCCGCTACACCCGCGCGTATCTTCGGCATCTCTTCGCCGCCGGCGAGATCACCGCGGCCATCCTGGCGACCCACCACAACGTCCACTTTTACCTTGACACAATGCGACAAATTCGAGAGGCTATCACTTTTGGACATCTAGCAAAATTCGCGGCAGGGCTGCGCGCGCGCTATACTGTGGAGCAAGCCTGAAGCGAACCGCCAGGAATGCGTGTGAGTTGTTTGTGCGTTCGTGGCAACCCGTAGTCGGTCGACTCTCAGAACGAGAATCGGGCGGGGAGGGGAAGCGGAGAAACTCGCCGCTCGCGCGGCAGTTTTCTCTCCCGTGGCTAGTTCCAGGCGGTTAGTCCCACCTGGATTAGGCCTTTGGTTTGGATGCGTGTGAACTGGGAAAGGGTACGATTTAACAGCGCATGAATCTGGCAGCTTCGTTTTTCTTGCAATCCGGTGGCGCGGGAGGCTTGGGCGGCTTCCTGATTCCCCTGGCCCTCATGTTCGGCATTATGTACTTCCTTGTGATTATGCCGCAGCAGAGGCAGCGCAAGAAGGTGCAGTCGATGCTCGCGGCCATCAAGAATGGGGATAAGGTCGTTACGACTTCGGGCATCTACGGCACCATCAATGGCATGGACGGCGAAACCATCATTCTCAAAATCGCCGACAATGTAAAAATCCGCATCGCGCGTGCGGCGATCGCTCAGGTGGAGGCTCCCGAAGATGCACCAAAGTAGCCTCCCGGCTCGCTCAATTTCGCGCTTTTCTCTCAACTATGAATCCTAATCTGAAGTGGAAAGCTCTGTTTATTCTGGCGGGCATTGTAGTCTGCTTGTTTATGATTTTCGGGTTGCCCAACTTCCCGACTTCGCTCGCAGCCATCAAGGATAATTTCGCCCACCAGATCAAGCTCGGCCTGGACCTGCAAGGCGGCACGCACATGATTCTCCAGGTGCAGGTGCAGGAAGCCGTCGCCCAGGAAACCGACCAGACCGTCGATCGTCTCACGGGCCAGTTGCGATCGAAGAACATCCGTTACGACGAAGTGCGCCGCGTCGACGATGCGCACATCATCGTCCGTAATATTCCCTCCGACCAGCTCTCTCAGTTTCGCGATTTGATCCACGATCAGTACGAGGGCAACTGGGAACTCGGCCCGGCTCCCGGCGATCCAAGCGCTTATCTCCTTACTCTACGTCCGGCCGCCATCGCAAGGATTCAAGAGACCACCATGACGCAATCGCTCGAAACCCTCGAGCGCCGCGTCAACGCCCTTGGCCTCACTGAACCAACCATTCAGCCTCATGGGCGCGTTGGTAAGGACAATGAGATTCTTATCCAGCTCCCGGGCGAAGGCGATCCGACTCGCGCCAAGCAGGTGATTCAGGCGGGCGGTCAACTCGAACTCAAACTCGTCGAGGATCCCAATCCTTATCCTTCCGAAGCAGCTGCTCTGGCTGCCCACGGCGGTGTTCTCCCTCCGGGTACCGAAATCGTTCGTGGCCGCAGCGAAACCCGCACGCAAAACCCGCAGGATACTGGCGAGAACTGGTACATCTTGAACCGCACCCCCGTCGTTACTGGCCGCGACCTCCGCAGCGCCACCGAAAGCCGCAACTCCGAAATGCCCGGCCAATGGCAAATCAATTTCGTGCTGTCCGGCGAGGCCGCGCGCCGCTTTGGCCCCTTCACCGAACAGAATAAGGGCCGGCAGATGGCCATCGAACTGGAGAAGAAGGTCTATTCGGCGCCCGTCATTCAGAGCCGCATCGAAGACCAAGGCCGCATCGATGGCAACTTCAGCCAGGAAAGCGCCCACGACCTTGCTTTGGTCCTGCGTGCCGGCGCTCTGCCCGCTTCCATCAAGTACCTGGAAGAGCGCACCGTTGGCCCTTCGCTCGGTGCTGATTCCATCCGCCATGGTGTGCGCGCCTCGATCCTGAGCCTGCTCGTGGTCATGGTCTTCATGGTTTTTTACTATCGCCTGTCCGGCGTCAATGCCGTCTTGGCCTTGATCCTGAACCTCGTGATTCTGCTCGCGGCGCTGGCTATGTTCGGCGCTGTGCTGACCTTGCCCGGCATTGCTGGCGTCATTCTCACCATCGGTATGGGTGTCGACTCCAACGTGCTCGTTTTCGAGCGCATCCGCGAGGAAATTCGCAACGGGAAATCCGCTTCGGCTGCCGTCGACGCAGGTTTTGACAAGGCCTTTCTCACCATCATCGATACCCACGTGACCACCGTCGTTTCGGCCTTCTTCCTCTTTATCTTTGGAACCGGGCCGATCCGGGGATTTGCGATCACCTTGACCATCGGTTTGATTGCCAACGTGTTCACCGCCATCTTCGTTTCAAAAACGATTTTCCAGTATCACCTGGCCAAGATGGACCGCCAGGCGGAATTGAGTATTTGAGTCAGAGGTTTCTTGGAGTTCTCTTTAGGGGGCCGGGGCTTCAGCCCCGGCGCAAAGCCTGTAATATGAATTGGGCTTTAGCCCCTGAGGGCTCCGGACTTCTTGGCGGTACGGTTAGTAAGGCTAGGTTAGACAAGGTTAACATGCCGGGCTGGGCCCGGCGCTCCAGGTTGCGGCCGGGAACAAACCAGAACCGCCCGGAGTCTAAAGAAGGGAAGCGCGAAACGGCATGATCGAGCTCTTCAAACAGCCCAATCTCGACTGGATGGGCAAGGCCAAGTATTTCTTTGCCTTGAGCGGTCTCCTTCTGCTCATCGGCTGGTCTGCTATCTTCCTCAGAGGTGGCATCAAGTACGGCATTGACTTTCGGGGCGGCACCAACGTGGATGTCCGCTTTGCCCAGCCACCCAACATCGACCAGCTCCGAAGTAGCCTCCAGGCGCAGGGTCTGGGAAACACCGAGATTCAGGGTATCAGCGACATCGGCAACGCCAATTCCAGCGAAGTGATTATTTTCGTCGAACAGTCGGGCCAAAGCGATCAAGCCCTCGACGAGAGCAAAGCGAAAGTCCTGACCGCCTTGAACGCTACCTATGGCGTGGCCAACTCCGGCAAGCTCGATTTCAATTCCGTCACCACCGCTGAACTGGCCAACGTGCTGGCGCAAAAGGATCCCTTGCGTCTTTCCGTGAATGCCGGCGATAAGTACCTGCAACTCGCCAAGAGCCTCCTCGCTTACCGCGACAAGACCAAGAATGGCGTGGTTAGCAACCTCGACGAACTCGCCAGCATCCCTGGCTCAAACTCCGCTGTCGCCGCCGCTCTGCAGCAGAACTTCTCCCTCGCGCCCTTTACCATCCGTAACGTCGAGATCGTCGGCCCCAAGGTCGGCAGCGAGCTGCGCAACCAGGCCATTCGCGTTACCCTCTATGCTTTGGCAGGCATGCTGTTATATATTGCCTTTCGGTTCGAGTGGGTCTACGGAGCCGCGGCGGTCATTGCCGTATTCCACGACGTTCTGATCACCCTGGGTCTTTTCAAGATTTTCGGCCTTGAAATTTCGCTGACCGTCATCGCGGCTTTGCTTACTCTGGTCGGTTATTCGATGAACGACACCATTGTCATCTTCGACCGTATCCGGGAAAACAACCGCCTCATGCGCAAGGAGCCGTTCGCCGAAATCGTCAACAAGTCCATCAACCAGACGCTTTCGCGAACTATCCTGACCAGCGGCCTGACCTTTCTCACCGTGCTCGTCCTGTTCCTGATGGGCGGCCAGGTGCTCCGGGCATTTGCCTTTGCCCTGGTGGTGGGAATCGTGGTAGGAACGTACTCCAGTTTTGGTATCGCTGCTCCCTTGGTCGTCGCCTGGAATAACTGGCGCGGGCAGGGAGCGGCGGCAGGCACCGGAACCGCAGCCGGCAACAAACCCCGTGCCAACGAAGGCGGTCAACCCCGCCTCGCACCCGCTGGGAGGAGGTAGTAGGCAACCATGTTTGAAGAAATGGTCGTATCCACTGCGAAGAGCCAGAAGACCAACAAGCCGTGGACGGTTTTTATTTCCATGCTGCTTCAGGTCGGCTTCCTCGCAATCCTGATTCTCATTCCGCTTATTTATACGGAAGCTCTGCCGAGGGCCATGATGTCTTCCATCCTCCTGGCTCCGCCTCCGCCACCTCCGCCTCCCCCTCCGCCTGCGCCTGTGCAGGTCGTGAGGATAAAGCCGGTGGCGCACTTGATGGAAGCCGGTAAGCTGGTAGCGCCCAAGGCCATCCCGAAGGATGTCAAGATCATCAAGGAAGAAGAAGCTCCGCCAGACATGAGCGCCGGCATTGCCGGCGGTGTCCCTGGTGGCGTGGCTGGTGGTTCGATGGGTGGCGTAATCGGTGGCGTTATCGGTGGTGCGGGTTCGACTGCTGCCCCGCCGCCGCCGAAGGTCACTCCGAAGCGCGTGACCGTTGGTGGAAACGTCCAAGCGGCTCGCCTGGTCAACAAGGTTCAGCCGTTATATCCTCCGTTGGCGCGGCAAACCCGCATCAGCGGTACGGTTAAGTTGCACGCCATCATCGGCAAAAATGGCGCTGTCGAGCAACTGCAGGTCGTATCGGGGCACCCGCTTCTCGTGCAGTCGGCCCTCGATGCCGTCCGGCAATGGCGCTATCAGCCGACCTTGCTCAACGGCGACCCCGTCGAAGTTGACACGGAAATTGACGTTATTTTCTCTCTGGCACAATAGTTCAACGGGCCGGCGCGGGAATCGTGGGATCCACGCGCCGTTCCGAGTCCGCAGTTGATTCAACACTCTTGTTGGCTCTCGCGGTTGAGAGCCACTAGGAAATAAGGAGCAAACGAATGTTCGCAACTTTGTTCGTCTACGCCGCTTGGCTGCAGGAGGCAGGGGCGCCCACATGGGATTTGCGTTCCATGTGGACCTCGATGGGCCTTCTCGCCAAGATCGTCGTTGTAATTCTCTTCATCCTCTCGGTCTATTCCTTCGGTGTCATGATTGACCGCTTCCTCATGTACAACAACGCGCGCAAGCAGTCGCGCCTGTTCGTGCAGCAGGTTGCCGGGGCTCTCAAGGACGGCAAACTCGACGAAGCCATTGCTATCGCCGAGCGCAACAAGAAGAGCCACATAGCCAAGGTTGTCGCCACCGGCCTCTCCGAGTTCCAGTCGGCCTCCCAGCAGGTTTCCGACGCGGAAGTCATTGAAGCCGCCAAGCGTGGCCTGGAGCGCTCCGTCGCCATCGTGCATGCGGAAATGAAGCGCGGCCTCTCCGCCCTTGCCACCATCGGCTCAACAGCTCCCTTCGTCGGACTGTTCGGCACGGTCGTCGGCATTTTGAACGCCTTTAAAGGCATTGCCGCGAATAAGGCCACCGGTCTCTCGGCGGTTGCCGGCGGTATCGCCGAAGCCCTCGTGACCACGGCATTTGGTCTGCTCGTCGCGGTTCCGGCCGTGTGGGCTTACAACTACTTCACCAACAAGGTGGAAGCCTTCGACGTCGAGATGGACAACTCCTCCATGGAGCTCATCAACTATTTCATCCTGCGCCGCGGCGCCGCTAAGAAGTAACCGGAAGAAGGTAACCCATGGCCTATAAGCCGCAAGCCGGTTCCCAGATGGCGGCCCCGAACGTCATTCCCATGGCCGACATTATGCTCGTGTTGCTGATCATCTTCATGGTGGTCACGCCTATGTTGCAGAAGGGTGTTTCGGTGGACATGGCGCCCGTCAATAATCCCCGGGATATGCAGGACGCGGATAAGGACGACGCCATCATCGTCGCGATTTCCCGCGACGACAACATCTACCTCGGCAACACCAAAATCCACAAGGAAGACATCACCGGCCAGATCAAGGACCAGCTCGCCAATCGCCAGGATAAGACCGTTTATGTCAAAAGCGATGCTCGTGCCAAATACGGCACGGTCGTCGCCGTTGTGGATGAAATCCGTTCCGCCGGCGTTGACCAGCTCGGTCTGCTGACGGAAAAGGTTAAACAGAGTGGTAAATCTGGCTCTCAGGAAACTCCAAAATCCTGAGACGTTTCTTGCAGTATCGCCCGTTCGCGTCATTCGTTTGCCGAGTTTTGGAAGCCGCGCCGGTTCCCACCCGGCGCGGCTCTCCGCTCCCAACCGTGGCGCGGTTCTGGCCCATAGGAGAATTCGCAATGGGGATGGAAGTTGGAGATAGTCACGGTGCCTTAGCCTCGCCGAATGTCGTGCCGCTGATCGACATTTTGCTCGTGCTCATCATCATCTTTATGGTGATCACACCCCTTACGCCCAAGGGTCTGGATGCCCTTGTGCCTCAGCCGTCGCCGAACCAGCAGCAAAACGTCGAGCTCGAAAACAAGACCGTAGTGGTTCAGGTCGCTCAGAACGGCAAGCTCAAGATCAATAACGAAGACACCACCTGGGAAGCGCTCGGCCCTCGCATGGAACAGATCTTCAAGGAACGCGCCGAAAAAGTGGCCTTCGTCAAGGGCGATAACGATGTCCTCTTCATGGATGTGGCTCGCGCCATCGACATCATGAAGGAAGCTGGAATCGACAAGGTCGGCCTGATCACCGCCAAGCTCGAGGCCGGTCAGTAGTCTTTCGCCGTTTTTCTCGCCGGGTCGGTGTGAGTCCTCCTCGCCGGGGCAATTCCAGAAGCGAGGTGACTCAAGGGTATGGGCATTGTCGGTGGTCGTCGGGGGATTCTCTGTGAAGCGAATATCGTCCCGCTGATTGATATTCTGCTCGTGCTGCTGGTGATCTTCATGATCATTCCGCACCGGCAGACAGGACTGCAGGCGGACCTGCCTCACGAGGCGAATTCGCCCGATGTGGTTGCTCCCGCGGAACCAATCGTGGTACAGATTTTTCCCGATGGCTCGCTCCGGATCAACCAGTTGTATGTAACGCGCGAAGAATTGCGGCCTCGCCTGGAGCGAATTTTCGCTCTCCGCGCCCGGCGCGTCGCTTTTCTTCAAGCGGATCGTTCGCTCGAGTTTCAAGCGGTTGCTCTGGTTCTGGATGAAATGCATTCGGCCGGCGCTTCGCCCGTCGGCCTGCTCACTTCTGAACTGGAAAAAAATCGCTGAACGTGATGGAATGGCCCCTATAGGGCGTAAGTGAATCCTAGCTTTGGTGCCGACCTGGTCGGTGCCATGCTTACCAGGGATGGATGCCTCGATGACTCATGCATCGCTTTCACGGGAAATCGATTTGCGGTTTTCCCGATTTGCCGGCCAGATCGTGTGTCTGGCGGCGCTGTTCACTCTTGCCTTCAGCCTCTCCGGTTGCGGGAAGCTACAGGCCCGGGACGATCTCAATAAAGGTGTAGCGGCCTTCAAGGAAGGCCAATACGACCGCGCTGTCGAGTTCTTCAAGAAAGCCAAGGAACTCGACCCCAATCTCATCAATGCTCGTCTCTATCTTGCCACGGCCTACGCCAGCCAATACATTCCCGGCGCTCCCTCCGAAGAGAATATGCGGCATGGCCAGGAAGCCATCGCCGAATATCGCGAGGTGCTCGACAAGGATTCCAATAGTCTTAGCGCCATTGATGGCCTCGCTTCTATTCTCTATCAGATGGCCGGCCAGCCCTTTGACGCCAAAAAGTTCGAGGAGTCCAAGGCCTACCACGAGAAGCACATTCAACTGAAACCCAATGATCCTCAACCGTATTACTCCATCGGCGTCATCGATTGGGCCCTGGCTTACCGCGGCAATACGGAGATGCGGGCGGAGTACAACAGGGCGCACATCAACAAGCAGGTGAAAGATACGGACCCGCTTCCTCCCGATGTGCGTACGGCCTATACCCAAAAGTATGGCTCGCTCGTGGATGATGGCATTGCCAGCCTCAAAAAAGCCACCGAGCTGAATCCCGATTACGACGATGCCATGACTTACCTCAACCTTCTTTATCGCCGCAAGGCCGATATGGTCGAATCCTCGGCCGAGCGAGACGCCCTCATCAAACAGGCTGACGATCTTCTGGACAAGGTCAAAGAGCTCAAACAGCGCCGTGCCGAACAACCCGAGCAGAAGCCGGCCTCCTGAGTTTGCCGGATTGCGAGATTGGAAGGGCCCCGTCACCAGCCGGGGTCCTTCGCTTTTTCGTATCCCCCTTTGACTGGCGCTTTTGTCCCTGCCTGCCAGGGCGTACACTTGAGTATGCCGTCGCCAGCTAATCTACCCCTGAATTTCAATCGCGACCGCACCGAGCGGCTGCTCAACGCACGCGTCGAGGAGCTCCTCGAGAAGTTGCGCCTCAACCGTCCCTCGGATGACCCCTGGCTGGTGCGGCGCGCTTATACCATTGCCGCGGAACGCCACCGCGACCAGTTTCGCAATTCCGGCGACCCCTACGTCTCCCATCTCCTTGAGGTTGCTCATATCCTGGCCGACATGCGCCTGGACGCCACCACTTTGGCCGCCGCTCTCCTTCACGATGTCATCGAGGATACGGAATTTCCCGTTTCTCGCATCCAGGAACGCTTCGGCGAAGAAGTCGCTCGCCTGGTCGAAGGGGTCACCAAAATCGGCCGGCTCAATATGATGGCTCCCGAGGCCCGCCAGGCCGAAAACGTCCGCAAAATGCTCCTGGCGATGGTCCACGATGTTCGCGTCGTCCTCGTCAAGCTGGCGGACCGCCTCCATAACATGCGCACTCTCGAATTCCTCGAGCCCGCCAAGCAGCTCCGCATCGCCCGCGAAACCATGGATATTTATGCTCCTATCGCCCACCGCCTGGGGATGGCCGTCATCAAAGGTGAACTGGAAGATCTCGCTTTTCGCTATCTCGAGGCGGACTCCTACTTTGCCCTTCAAAAGGAAGTCACCGACAAGGCTCCCCTTCACAAAAGGTTTCTTGAGGATGTTCAGAACACCATTCGCACCAAGCTCGTGGAAAACGGCATTCCCGCGGAATTGGAGGCGCGCGTAAAAGGTTTGCAGTCGCTCCACCGGAAAATCACCCGGCAGGAACGCAGCCTCGAACAGATTTACGATCTTCTGGCGGTTCGCGTCATCACGGACTCAGAACGCAATTGCTACGCGGCCCTGGGCGTGGTGCATCATATTTGGCGTCCCTTGCCCGGCCGCTTCAAGGATTACATCGCCATGCCGCGACCCAATCTTTATCAGTCTCTCCACACCACCGTAATTCATGGCGGCCAGCCTTTCGAAATTCAGATCCGCACCCAGGAAATGCACCGGATCGCCGAAGAAGGTGTGGCGGCGCACTGGAAATACAAGGATGGCAAGCCCGTCTCCACTGGCGACGACCAGCGCATCGCCTGGATGCGCCAGCTCATCGAGTGGTCCCAGGAACTTCAGGAGCCCGGCGAATTCTTGTCCACGCTGAAAGTCGATCTCGCCCCCGTTGAAGTCTATGCGTTTACCCCCAAGGGCCGCGTCCTCGAACTGCCCAAGGGGGCCACTCCCGTCGATTTCGCCTATTCCGTGCACACCGAAGTCGGGCACCAGTGCGTCGGCGCAAAAGTTAACGGCCAGATGGTTTCCCTTCGCCACGAAATTGTCAGCGGTGACGTCGTGGAAATTCTCACCCAGAAAGGCCACAAGCCCAGCCGCGATTGGCTTAGCTTCGTCAAGTCTTCCCACGCCAAAAGCAAGATCCGTCACTTCATCAACACCCAGGAGCGCGAGGAAGCCACGGAAATGGGCAGGCGCCTCCTCGAGAACGAGTCGCGCAATTTCCCCCGCGGGCTGAAGAAAATCTCCAATGACGATTTGCAGAAACTAGCTGCCGAATATGGCCTTTCCCGGCCCGATGACCTCTTTGCGGCCGTGGGCTTCGGGAAATTTTCTGCCCGGCAGGTCCTAGCCCGTTATTTTGGCGAGCCTTCCAAGGAAGCGGAAACGTCCCCGGAAGATGCCAAGCCCACGCTCGTCAAGACCGTCAAACGCATGCTCGGTTTTGGTGAAGCGCCGCTGATTGTCCGCGGACATGACGACCTGCTCGTTTTTCGCGCCAAATGCTGCAATGCCATTCCTGGGGACGATATCATCGGCTACGTAACCCGCGGCCGTGGCGTTGCCGTTCATACGCGCACCTGCCCCAACGTGCAAAACCTGCTGTACCAGACCGAGCGCCGCATCGCCGTCGAGTGGGGCACCGAGAGCGCTGCTACCTTCCCTGTGGAACTCCTCGTTCGCGCCAAGGACCGCCCTGGCCTCCTCGCCGAAATCACGGCCGTCATTAGTGATGCCGGTTCCAATATCCGCTCGCTGGATAGCCGTCCCGATCGCCAAAATGCCCGCATCGAAGCTAGCCTCGAGATTGTCGACCGCAAGCAGCTTGAATCCATTCTCTCGAACATCCGCCGCATCAGCGGTGTTCTTGGCGTCGAGCGCATTTACCAGCTCTGAGACCACTTGCCCTTTCGTCCGGTGTCTACCCAAGCACACTGCCTCTGCCGGGCGCTTGCCCCTCTTACAATGGAAACATGCGGATATCGCTTTTGCTTCTCACTACGGGTCTCCTGTTTCAGGCCGGATGCGAGAAGCATCCCCAGACGGACTACACCCCGCTTGATCAGTCGGGCATGTGGTCCTCCAACCTCGAGCAGCTCAAAAAGATGCACGTTACGAACGCGGAAATTGCCCAACTCGCGAAATTGAAGCAGGCCGGGGCCAGCGATGACCTTTGCTTGGGCTTATTGAAAGCCGCGCGAGACCACCAGCATGAATTTACCAGCGGCGACGGCGTCGTGAGTCTGTCGCAAGCGGCTTTCACCGATCCCCAGATTCTCGCGCTCGCGCAATCCGATCAGCTTGATATCCTCAGCGGCGAAGCCGTCACCCTGAAATTGATGGGCCTTTCCAGCCCTACGGTCCAGGTCATTCTCCAGCGACGCCTGCATGGCCTTCCCACGCTCACCAGCGCGCAGATCGGCCGCATGAAAAACACGGGCATGTCGGAAAAACAGATATTGGAGTTTGTGGATAAAGGCTATTCGAATCAGCAGGCCGAAGCGTTCATCACCCAGCGTGAGGCCGTCCGCAATCATTCCAACACCGGCTTCGTGCGCGTCCACGGTCGTCGTCGCTGATACACCATTTCCTGACCCGCTTCTGCTATTCTGGCTTTCCGGATTCCAGGAGAGCGTAGCGTGAAAAACATCGTTCTGACCGATCGTGGCCCAAAACCCATTGGGCCTTACTCGCAGGCTGTCAAGGCCAATGACTTCGTTTTCCTCTCCGGCCAGATCGCTCTGGACCCCAAGTCTGGTGAATTCGTAGGCACGGACGTTCGTCAACAGACCGAGCGCGTCATGGAGAACTTGAAGGCGATTCTCGAGGCCAGTGGTGTGCCGCTGTCGCACGTAGTGAAAACCACCGTTTTTCTGAAGGATATGAATGATTTCGTTGCGATGAATGAGGTTTACGCTCGGTACTTCGTTCTCGCGCCTCCGGCCCGCTCCACGGTCCAGGCGGCGCGCCTCCCCAAAGACGCGCTCGTCGAAATCGACCTCATCGCTGTCATCTGATCCGGCGCACGTCTCATGCCATCCCAGGTCTCTCTGCAGGCCTCAACGTGACGCTGCGCTCGTGCTCCCCTTTTCGAGAATTTCCTTCAGCCTTTCTGGCTCGTTTACCGGCGGCTGGCAACTCGATTCGGAACAAACTAGGGCGGCGGCTTTGTCTTTCGGCAAATGCGGTAGGGTTTGCCGCAACGCAGCCGGTAAATTCTCCAATGAGCTTTCGGGCGTAACGCGCAGGGCCGTCTTCCCGAAGTGAAACACCCGATTTGCCGCCTCCTCAAGCTGCTGCGCAAGGGCATCCCCCGCGGGTCCCATGATCACGACTTGCGTCGGATGTTCAGCGAAGAGGATTGCGGCGAGGCCATATGTCGCCGCAAACAGACCGTATTGGGGGGCCACGCCGGCGAAAGCCTCCAACGTTTTTTTGGCCCCTTCGTAATAGCGTGAATCATCTGTGTAGGCATGCATCCTTGTGAGCGCCATTGCGGCAACCGAATTGGCGCTGGGTGTTGGCGAATCCTGGAAAGGCTTGCGGCGTACCTCAAGCCCGCCCATCGCCGGAGCATCCGCGGCCCGGTCAAAAAAGCTCCCGCCTTCGGCATCGCCGTACTTCTCCATGGTGAGATTCATGGTGCGCTGCGCCGCGCGAAAATACCTCGCATCGAGCGTTGCTTCGTAGACATCCAGCAGCGCCATGACGCCAAAAACCTGGTCGTCCAGAGAGCCTCGCAGCGCTGGCCCGCCAATCCGGTGGCTGAACCCGAGTTCTTCGCTCCAGGCCTCTGTCAGCATCCGGCCTAGCGTCTTCAAGGCAAAGAAAAGGCAGTTCTGGCCCTGTGAGCCTCCGAGAATCCTGGCAGCCTCCACATAGGCAGACACAAACATGGCGTTCCAGCTAACATACATGGTCTTATCGATGAAGGGAGTCGGCCGAAGCCTTCTGGCCTCCAGGATTTTGCGCTTCGCTGCGGCAATCGTCAGCCGCACGGCCGCCTCATCCAGCCCGAGAGTTCTGGCAATTTCAGCGGCGTCGCGGCTGATCCACAATACATTCTTGGCCGGATTGTGGTGCATCTCGCCGTGGGGTTCCACGTCGTAGTACAGCTCCATAATGCGCGCTTCGTCGCTGCTCAACGCATTCCGCAACTCGTCCACGGTCCAGGTGAAATAATCGCCGTCATCGTCCAGGGAATAATCTGCGTCCTGACTGGCGTAGAACCCGCCATGCGATTGGTCGGACAATTCCTCATTCACCCAGCCGATGATGCTCTCGGCCGTGCTGCGCAAAAATGCGTTCTGTGTTGCTTGCCATCCGTGAAGATAATTCTTCAGCAGCTCCGAATTGTCGTAACTCATCTTCTCGAAATGCGGCACCAGCCAGCGCTCGTCCACCGAGTAGCGGTGGAAGCCTCCGGCAAGTTGGTCGTAGACACCGCCCTTGGCCATTTTCTCGAGCGTAGTCTCGGCCATGGCCAGCAAGTGCTTTTCGCCCGTCTGCCGGTACCGCTCCAAGCTGAGATCGATGGCCGAGGCGTGGGGAAATTTTGGGGCTTTTCCGAAGCCGCCGTTGCGGATGTCGAAGAGTTGCGTGAGCGAACTGATCTGCGCATCCACAACGCCGAGATCAAAATCAGCCCGCGCGCCCGTGAAGGCCTCCGCTTTGGCCACCGCCTCCGACAACGCTTCCGCGGTGCGGAGTAATTCCACTCGCTTCTCTTTGTACGCGTCGGCAACTGCCAGCAGCACGCGCCGGAATCCTGGCCGGCCCATCTGGTCCTCGGGCGGGAAATACGTGCCGCCGAAAAAAGGCCTTCCGTCCGGCATCAAAAATCCGGTCAGGGGCCAGCCGCCCTGCCCGCTGATGGCGCTGATGGCCGACTGGTAGCGCGAATCCACGTCGGGGCGCTCGTCGCGATCCACTTTGACGGGCACGAAATGTTCGTTGATGATTTTGGCGATTGCGGGATTTTCGTAGCTCTCGCGGTCAATGACGTGGCACCAATGGCACCACACGGCCCCGATATCCAGCAGGATAGGCTTGTCCTCGCTCTGCGCCCGGCCAAATGCGCCAGCGCCCCATTCATACCAGTCAATGGGCTGGTGAGCGGCCGAACGCAGGTACGGGCTCGCGGAATCTTTCAGTCGGTTCTCACTCATTTTGTGCTAGCTCCCGTTCGGCGGTGAATGGTTGCGGCGGGCACTGGCCGCCTTGTATAGTTACTGCGACTACTGCACCTGATCGCCGGGGCCGAGATCGCGCGGGTCGAGCGGCTTCCTGCCGGCGTAACCCTCATCTTGGCGATGATAGTAGCGGATGCGGTCTTCCCCGAGTTTCCAGCAGAGATACACTTCTTCGTTACCGACAATGGCGGGGAAATCCAGCAGGCCCACGTCCAGATCCTTGACCACGCAGCCTGTCGAGAGAATCTTTTCGAGATTGCTCTTCATGACCTCTGCCAGGTTCTGATGCTCCATGCGCTTGGCCGCCAGTTTAGCGTAGGGCACAATGATGCCCCCCATCATGAGGATGCGCGTAGAGACAGCCGTCAGTTCCTCTTCGAGCGTGGCAAGTTTCTTGCGCGCATCGATCGCTTCAATCAGGAAGGGCTCCAATTCACGTCGCGTGCGCTCGGCCTCGGTCAGGCTGAACAAACGATGTGGCTGCTCGGGCAGTTCATCCTGATCTTCTTCGTTATCGGCCATGCCTTCTCCGTCGCTGCTCCAAAATTCAGACTGCTCGATCTACCGCAAGGCCAGCATCCGATCCAAAGCCGCCCTCGCGTAGTGCCTGTTAAGCTCATCCACCGAAATCTGATTCACATTTGCGAGTGCCCACACGGTGCTTGGCTGTTCCTCCCCCGCCAGCGAATTCTTCGAAATGGTGATGATCCCCGCCATTACCGATTCCTGTTCTTCGGCCAATTACAATTCCAATCTATAGATTAGATGAATTCTTCGATGTTTTGGCGCTTATTACCAGGGAACGCTTCACACCGCATTTCGACGGCAACTGCCCAATTACCTACCCGCCAATGAAAACCATGGTACGCGACGGCGGCATAAATCCTGGCTCATTGATGCGGTGTCCCTCTTCTTTCTCCATCACCACCGCTTTCACTCGCGCTGCTATTTCTTCATCGGCCGCGTTCGCCCGGAGCAAAGCGCGCAGGTCATGGTCTTCCTTGCTGAACAGACAGGTGCGCATCTTTCCATCCGCCGTCAACCGGATCCGCGAGCAGTGCCCACAGAAGGCTTGCGTCACGGGCGCGATCAGGCCAATCTCCCCGGGCGCGCCATCGGCGAAACGATACTTTCTCGCTGTCTCGCTCTTTTCGTGGGGAATCTGTTCCAGCGGCCATTGCGCATGAATCCGCTCGAAAACCTCAGCCGCCGGAACTACCATCCTTCGCGACCAGTGCCGGTCCGCATCGAGTGGCATGAACTCGATGAAGCGCATGATAACGCCCCGTTTTCGAGCGAAGGCTGCAAAGGCCTCGACCTCGTCATCATTCAACCCACGCACCAGCACCGCGTTCACCTTGGCTGGCCTCAGCCCTGACTTCTGAGCGGCGTCTATTCCGTGCATCACCTTATCGTAGGAGCGCGTGCGTGTGATGCGCTCGAATTTAATGGGATCAAGCGAATCGAGGCTGATGTTGATGCGATGCAGGCCCGCGGCAATCAGCCGCTCACAACACTCCGCGAGCAAGTGCCCATTCGTCGTCATCGAGAGGTCTTGCAGGCCAAGGGACTTCAAGTGCGCGATGTACTGCTCAACGCCGTCGCGAACCAGCGGCTCGCCGCCGGTGATCCGTACTTTCCGGATGCCGAGGCTCACGAAAATGCGTGCCAGCCGCCGCAACTCTTCCCACGAGAGGATTTCCTCATGGTCCCGGTAATTTTCCGGATCGGCGGACCGGCAGTAGACGCAACGAAAATTACAGCGATCGGTGATAGAGATGCGCAAATCCGTAATCTGACGGCCGAATTTGTCGTGAAGATTCATGGCGTCTCGTCTGAAACAAAAAACCCGATTCTCGCGTGGAATCGGGCCAGACCGGAAATGCGCACATTTCCGGTGTATTGGCTCCTTTCCAAGCCCGGCTCAAATCTCCAGCCGGTAGCGGGAGGCCAGGGCGTTTCCACCCGGACCCTCGGCAACCGTAATTTGATTGCCTCGCCCCGCCGCCATAGGATGTCCCTCCCGCAGGCCGGCGAAGTCGGAGTTAACCTGCACAGTGTACCCCCGTCGGCCATACAGTGCAATTCCCGCTATCCCAAAAACGGCTCTCCACACCGCTTCCCGCGGGGCTGTGATAGAGTTTGCTAAAATCATGCGGATCTTTATCTTGGGTGCGGGAGCCACGGGCTCCCTCCTTGCTCAGCTACTCGAGCGCCAGGGCCACATCGTGTGGTGCGGTGATCGCGACCCGCTCCGCGCCCGGCGTTTCCTCGGCAAAAAGTCGGCCATCCCCGTCGCCAACGTGAACGCGCGCAATCTTCACGGCATCGTACGCGCCGCGAAGGGTTGCCAGCTCCTTGTCAATGCTTCCGCATCCGTCTTCAACGAAATCGTTCTGCGCGCCGCTTTGCGCCTGCGCGCGCATTACGCGGATCTCAGCTCTCACCTCACGCGGAATCCTTTCAAGCCTGAACAGCTCCGTTATGCAAGGAAATTTGAAGCCAAGCATCGTGTCGCCCTGATCAATACAGGCGCGGCTCCGGGCCTCACCAATTTGCTCGTGAAGCGTGCCGCCGAACTCCTCGATGAGGTGGATTCCGTCCACATCCGTCTTTATGAGAGCACGGAAAGCGGCGACCCCATTTCGCAATGGTCGCCGGAAGTCTCTTTCGACGAGGCTGTTTCTCATCCTCGGATTTATCGCGACAAAAAATTCCATCTCGCCAAGCGCTTTTCGGAACTCGAGAAATTCCGCTTTCCCGATCCCATCGGCTCCGCCAATGTCGTCCTCGCCGCCCAGGATGAAGTGGCCACTCTGCCCTATTTCATTCCCATGCGGGAACTCGACGTCAAAATCGGCGGCAATGAAATCGACCGCCTGCGCCGCTGGCACAAACAGGGAAAACTCTCGAAATCGCGGGGCATGGCGCGTCTCCGCTTCCCAGAAACCTTTTCCCCGCGCAAGATTGCGGCGCTCATCCGTCGAGGCATTCTACAAAACGCGCGCTTTGCCGCCAGCGTTCTGGTCCGCGGAACAAAACACTCCCCAAAAGAAGACGTGCATCTCTTGATCCGCAGCGACGCTTCTTTCCCGACGCTCTATCAGATCCGCCGCCAGGGCCGCTTTGCTACGCCTGTGGCCTACGCCACCGCCCACATCGCCGCACTCTTCGTCAAGAATTTCCCCCGCGAAATTGAAGGCGTCTTCCCTCCCGAGGCTTTCCCCCGCGAAACACGCCGCGCCATCTTGAACGGAATTCGCAAGCATGGCGTCAAACTCACACACAAAATCACCGTGCTTAAAAATCCCACCTCCGATGAAGATGAACTATAAGTTGCGAATGTGATTGCTCTAAGCAATAGACTTGCGTCAACGGCCGCGCCAAGGATAAGCGCAGCCGTCCTTCTTCCTGCAGTGAAGATCAATGAGCTTCAGCCGTTTTGGCCATGCCCTCAAAATGGATCGTAATCAGGAAACCGTTTGTTCCGCTGTAATCGAACTTTTGTCCCTGTCCTTCGAACATCTCGCGCTTGGATTTCCACATGCGGAAACCATCGTTGGACTGGGCATTCCAGTAGCGAAGATTCTCGACCACCACTTCTTCGTTGGGCTTATCTCCCTTGACCCGCTCGAGAACGACTTCTCCCTTGCCGTCCTCGCGCTTGGCCGTGGCCACGCCGGTCTTCGTATCAATGTCCCACGAAAAACCCGCAGTATCCGTCTTCAACCAGGTCCACTTGAACGGATAAAGTTGCGCGATGATGTCATCCAGTGCGGCCTTCTGCGCGGGCGTAACGCTCTTATCGTAGGTCACGACCGCCCAGGAATCCTTCCCGGTGCTCCAGTCGGAGCCTAGGTCATTCGAGAGCCACACCTTTCCGCCATCGAGCTTTACGTCTTTGTAGTGCCCCTTGTCGATCTTGAACACCAGGTTGGCGCGGCAAAAATGCTCGTGCCCGTGTCCCGTCGAATGCGTATTGAAATAGCAAGGGCAGAACATGTCGCAACTGCACGCTTCGATGTAAGTGGAAGTGATCTCAAAATCGCTTTTGGCCATGGATGACGGAATTCTCGTGCTTGTGACTAAAATCAGCCCAACGGACAGTACCAACAATGGAATGAGAACCATACGAAAGCGCCTTAGCATGGATTCCCTCCTGAAGACAAAGCAGAGCCCGACCGCGGATGTTGATGCGAGTCTACTGCGGAATACCCGTCGTTACAAGGACCGCTTCACGTCAGTCACGTCAGCAGCACCGGTTCGGCCGCGAATACCGCCGGTTGAGCTGCTCGACGTAGAATTCCGTAGGCGACAGCACTTTTTTGCTGCCCCCGCGTGATGCGCTCGCAACATATTTTTCGTAGGCCGCGTCACCGCTCCATTCCCGCAGCCCCTGCCAGGTTCGCCACGAAGCGCATTTTACTTTTTGCCAGGCGTACCGCATCAGTCTCCCTCCGCCCACTGTGTTGCGACGTAGGGCGTCTCGCACAGCACCGGCTCTCTCTTCCGGCCGAGGATCGTGTACCACTGCACTGCGGCCTCCACGATGAGCACTAGGATCATGCCGGCCAACGCCGCCGTCACGGCTGCATCCAGTCGTTGATTGAAAATCAAACGCTGCGTCTCCGCGATTTTTGCGGCTGGGATTTTTCCCGCGGCGATTTGCGCCGCCAGAGCATTCGCGCCCGCCAGAAAGCCAATGCGCGGATTCGCACTGAAAATTTTCTCGTAACTCCCGCTCATGGTAACGACAACGAGCCAGGTCATGGGCAGAAGCGTTACCCAGATCCATTTCAGCCGGTCCATCTTCAATAGAATAGTCGTGGCCACCACCAGCGCCACTGCCGCGAGCAGCTGGTTGGATATGCCGAACAGTGGCCAGAGGGAATTGATCCCGCCCAAGGGATCGATCACACCCTGGTATAGAAAAAATCCCCAGGCGCCGACAATGATGGCGCTGGAAAGCAAAATCGCCGGCAGCCAGTTCATCCGCCCTAGCGGCTTCCACACGCGTCCCCCCAATTCCTGCACCATGAACCGTCCCACTCGGGTGCCCGCATCGAGAACGGTCAGTATGAAGAGCGCTTCAAACATGATGGCGAAGTGGTACCAGATACTCAGCAGGCGCTCGCCTCCAATGGAGTTTGAAAATATCTGCGCCATGCCAACGGCCAGCGAGGGCGCGCCTCCCGCGCGATTCAGCAGCGTCTGTTCGCCGACGGCGTGCGCCAGTCCCGTCATCGTTTGCGCCGTCAGCGGATAGCCCCAACTGGAAATGGTCTGCGCCGCTGCTTCCGGGGTCGCCCCCACGATGCTCGCGGGACTGTTGATCGCGAAATACACGCCGGGTGGCATGGCACAAGCCGCCACCATGGCCATTACCCCGACGAACGATTCCAGCAGCATCGCCCCGTACCCGATGAACCGCGCGTGGCCTTCGCGCTGGATCATCTTCGGGGTCGTGCCGCTCGAGATGAGCGAATGGAAGCCACTGATGGCTCCGCAAGCGATGGTGATGAAGCAGAAAGGGAAGATTTTCCCGGCGAAGACAGGGCCATTGCCGTCTATAAAGCGCGTGAGTGGCGGCATAAGCACTTGCGGGCGCACCAGAAGAATTCCGGCTGCAAGCGAAAACATCGCGCCCGCCTTGATAAAGGCGCTCAGATAGTCGCGTGGCGCCAGCAGCAGCCAGACCGGCAACGAGGAAGCCGCGAAGCCGTAGGCAATGATCGCAAAAGCCAGTGCTATACCGCTTAGCGTGAATACTTTTGCCAAGGCTGGAGAATCCGCTACCCATTGCCCCGCGACCACCACGAACAACACCAGCGAAACGCCAATCGCGGAAGCCTCCATCACCCGCCCAGGCCGGAAATACCGCAGATACACTCCTAACAGCAACCCGATCGGTATCGTCATCGCCAGGGTGAAGGTGGCCCAGGGCGAACTTTTCAGCGCGTTCACCACCACCAGCGCCACCACGCCAAGCAGGATGATCATGATCGCCAGCACGGCGACCTGCGCCAGAAATCCCCCTCGCTCGCTGACCTCTTCCCGCGCCATCTGGCCTAGCGTTTTGCCGTCGCGCCGGATGGAGCAGAACAGAATCACGAAATCCTGCACGCAACCGGCGAACGCCGCACCGGCTATCAGCCACAGCGTGCCGGGCAAATATCCAAATTGCGCGGCCAGCGTGGGCCCGACCAAGGGCCCGGGACCCGCGATCGCGGCGAAGTGGTGGCCGAAGAGCACCCACTTGTTTGTCGGCACGAAGTCGCGGCCGTCATCTCTTCGTTCGCAAGGGGTCGCGCGCGTATTGTCCAGGGCCAGCAGTTTCGCCGCGATAAATGCGGAATAGAGGCGGTAGGCAACACAATAAAAACACGCCGCTGCCAGAACGAACCAGGTGGCATTGAGGGGCTCGCCGCGGTGAAATGCGATGGCTCCCAAGGCCAGCGCTCCTGTGCAGGCGATGACGATCCAGACGATTGTGGCCAGAATTCGCTTCATTGCGCTTTCCTCGCGCCGTTTGCCGATTTGACTCTAAGCATCGCGAAATCCTATGCGACCCGGTGGGCAGCGTCAAATGACCCGTGGTCCACTTTTCGCGCGGTGCGCGGCTGCTCAGACTGCCGTGACTGTCTGCAGCAGACTCCAACCCGTCTCGTGACTGCCTTCCGTCGTGGCGCGGTCCGTCCCGCCCTGCCGCATCCCCTTTGCAATTCAACTGTTTTTGTATCTCTGTCCAGTAGTCAGGTAAATCAAGGTATTTGCGACATAAATTCTCAGGGAATACTCGTGAATTTCAACAGCGGATAAACTTCCCGGAACACCTTCACCAATTCCTGGGGGAAACTCGCCCTGACGGCCGCGGACGGTCTCATTTTCTTCCGCACAATCCAGGCTTGCAGCTTCTTCCAATCCTCGGCCTCCGTAGGCCAACTCTCGTGTTTGGTCCACTCGCCCTTCTCCGTCCTGTACCAGTAGCTTTCGTATTTCCCGGCCAGACGTTTTTTCTGATGCAGCACCCATTTCGGATTCGCCAGAATTCGCGACCCGGCAACAAGCGCCAGGGTAGATTCCTTCCGCTTGGCGCCCGCATAGATGCGAAAGCCTGCCGTCACTATATCCGTCGAAAGGCCCGCGTAGAGTTGCCCATTTTCCCGATTGCCCGGCGCCGGCATCGAAAACTTCAGATACATCTGCGTTTTATAAGGTGTCCTGTCTTTCGCAAAACGGATATCGCGGTTGATTCGCGAAAAATTCGGCCCGGTGCGGCCGCTGGTGTCGAAGCGGCTGTCCAGTTTCAGCATCGGCGAGGCCAGTTCGTCCAGCAACTTCCGGAAGGGCTGAACGACGAACTCCTTATACCGTTCCCGATGCTCATCCATCCAGGCTTTCCGGTTGTTTGCGCCCAGCTCGCGGAAAAACTGAAACGTCTGCCAGGTGAAAACAGGTTTTGCCGTGGGCATAAAACTCTCTTCCTCAATGCGACGATTTAGCCTACACGATTCCCAATCTGCGTCAATTAGACTATTCTTTTCGAGCGCCGGTTCGCGTGTTGTGGCGCTCCCGTACAACTTTCAGACCACAGGTGGTTTGCATGTTTCGTAAACGATCCGCTCCTTTTCGTCTGCTTGTCAGTGTCCTGCTGCTCGTCATTTATCCTGCCGCCGCGCAAGAAAACAAGAAGCCCGCGAAAACCGAGCCGTGGAAACCGGAAGACGTTGTCTACACCGAGGGCGCTTCTCAATTGCAGATTTCTCCCGGCCATCAGTGGCTCGTATGGACCAGGTCCGAAGGCGACAAGGAGAAAGATGTACGCGTTACGAATCTCATTCTCACGAGCCTTACCGACGAGCGCGAAATCCCGCTCACCCGCGGAAGCGACAATAATCGCAATCCGCGCTGGTCTCCCGATGGCGAATGGATTGCTTTCCTGAGCTCCAAGCCGCGTCCACAAGCCAAGCCGGATACGGCCCCCATGCAGATTTGGCTCATCAGTCCCCGTGGGGGCGAGCCTTACGCTCTCACGGAACTTTCCCGCGCGCCGCGCCAGCTCGAATGGCTCGATAGAGACAACATCATTTTTAGCGCTGAGGAAGATCCCAGCGCCTTCGAGCAGGCCGAAAAGAAGAAAAAGGACGACTCCGAAGTGGTAGACGACGCGGACCACCAGCCACCCGTGCGCTTGTTCAAAATCAACGTCAAAGACAAGAAGATTACCCGGTTGACCTCCAATACCGATTGGATCGAGGACTGGGGTTCATCCAAAGACGGCAAAGAGGTGGTAGCGGTCCATGCAAAAAGCCTGCACTACGTCTTCGATCAGAAAGTGCCGCCGGTCACGATTCTCCACAATCTCTCTGATGGCACGGATAAACAGATTCTCACCGAGGGGCGCCTCCGCCCACGCGCCTTCGAGTGGGCGCCGGATAATTCAGGTTTCTATGCGTTTATCCCCTTCTCGAATGATCCGAAATTTCTGACTGCCACTGTCGAGTTGCTCTATTTCTACGATGCCATCAGCGGAAAAACGATTCAGGTGCCGCTAGATTGGGAAAGCGGCCTGGGTTGGCATTTTTCCGCGACGCGGGATGGCTTTGTGACGCTGCTTGCCGCCGGCGCGCGCTTTGAAGTGGCGCGGTACACCCGCGAAAAAGCCGCCGCCGGATGGACCTGGAAGCGCGCCTCGCTGGAAGGAAAACACGCCAAGAACATTGATGCTTTCCACGTGAGCGAAGATGGCAAGGCTATCGTCTATTCCTATTCGACCGCCAGCGAGATGCCGCAGCTCTATCGCGCTCAATTGGAGGCCAACAAACTGGGCTCGCCCGTAAAACTCACTAAGCTGAACGAAAAACTTGTTTCCACACGAAAGTTCGCAAAAACCGAAGTGATTCACTGGAAAGGCTCGGATCACGAAGACGTCGAAGGCATTCTCTATTATCCGACAGATTACGACCCCGCAAGAAAATATCCCGTCATCACTGCGATCCACGGCGGTCCCACAGGCTGGGACATGGATGCCTGGGACGATAACTGGGCCTACCCTAATAATCTCCTCACGCAGCGCGGCGCCTTTATCCTGCGGCCCAATTATCACGGCAGCGGCAACTATGGCTTGAAGTGGGCGGAATCCATCTGCTGCGGCAAGTATTACGATCTCGAGACTCCCGACATCAATCTTGGCGTGGATTTTCTCGTCAACAAAGGACTGGTCGATCCCGACAAGATTGCCACTCTGGGCTGGTCGAACGGCTCCATTCTTTCTATCAGTCTGATTACCACCTATCCCTCGCGCTACAAAGCCGCCAGCGTAGGCGCGGGCGACGTCGAATGGATCAGCGACTGGGGCAATGTCATGTTTGGCGATTCCTTCGACTCCTACTATTTCGGGAAATCGCCGCTCGAAGATCCCGAGTTGTACATTCGCAAATCGCCCTTCTTCAAAATGGATAAAGTGCAAGCGCCCGTGCTGATTTTCCATGGTACGGCGGACACCAATGTGCCGCCGGCGCAGAGCTGGTCGTTTTTCCGCGCGCTGCAATACTACGGGAAAGTGCCGGTGAAGTTTGTGGTGTTTCCAGGAGAGCCGCATGGTCCTCGCAAGCTGACCCACCAGCTGCGCAAGGTGGAAGAAGAAGTCGCGTGGTTCGACAAATATTTCTTCAAGGCCGCGCTGCCTCTCAACGAAGCTCTCAAAGCCGGCTCGCCTCTCGACTCCGCCTTGAAGACAAAAAGCGCCGCACGTACAGGTGCGGCCTACGGCGTGTCGTACGGCGGCAAGGGGAAAACGACGCTAATTCCGGAAGTGGTAAAGCGCGGCGATCTCGAACTGGCGCGCTACGAAGTGACCCGGGCGCAATTCGCGGCCTTCGACAAGAATTACAAGGTAGGGCCTGGAAAGGAAAATTATCCTTCCACTACTATCACCTTTGACCAGGCCAAGGCCTACGCACAGTGGCTCTCGAAGCTTACCGGGCAGACCTGGCGCGTGCCCATCGAAAACGAGATTGCTTCCCTGGCCGAAAAGAAAGACGGCGAAAACACGCTGGATTATTGGGCGGGCTACGCGCCCAATCCCGATGACACCAAACGGCTGCATGAAGAGGTGAAAGAACTTGCCGGCAACGCGCCTCTGCTGAAACCGGCGGGCAGCTTCCAGGGGCAGGGCGGCGAGAACGAAGAAGTTATCTTTGACCTTGGCGGGAACGCTGCGGAGTGGGTCGTGGCGCCGGATGGAAAAGGCAAAGTAATCGGCGGCAGCGCAGATTGCCCTGCGGATCCGCGTTCGACTTGCACGCCAGCACCGGAATACATCGGCTTCCGCGTGGTGCGTGGCGCGGCTCAGCCAGCCAGCGCGCCATCCGCGTCGTCATCCGCAAAGGAGTAGCGTGACCACCAATCGCATATTCTGGCGCGTGACCGGCGCCGGCGTCCTCTTCCTTTCCCTCGGGCAATTTGCGGGTGCCGCGGAACTCACCAAAGACGATGTGGATTTTCGCAAATTTGTATACACCAACAAAAAGGGTGAACACTTGCCTTATCGTTTATATGTTCCCCTCGGCTATTCCGCGGACCGCAAATACCCGTTGGTTCTCTGGCTGCACGGCGGGGAAGGGCGCGGCTCCGACAATGTGCGCCAAATCAACAAAGGAAATGAAAAAGGGACGCACATTTGGATCTCCAAAGAAGTCCAGAATAATTTTCCGGTGTTTGTGCTGGCTCCGCAATGTCCCGTAGGCGAGAACTGGGCGGATCCCGACCTGAACGGGCCCACCACGGCATTGAAGTTGGCCATGGATGCTCTCGCCAAGGTGCAATCGGAATTTTCCATTGACCTCGACCGCATTTACGTTGTCGGTCAATCGATGGGCGGCCTCGGAGTTTGGTCGTTGCTGCAAACGTATCCGGAAAAATGGGCGGGCGCCATCGTGCTCGCCGCGTACGACAATTTCACAGATACCGCGGCGATCTCGCGTATCCCCTTGTGGGTATTTCAAGGCGACGCGGATCGCACCGTGCCTGTCGACCTTGTCCGGCAAATGATGAAACAGTTGAAAAAGGCGCAAGCCAATCTGCGCTATACGGAATACCACAAGGCCGATCACGATGTCTGGAACAGGGCTTTTGCCGAGCCCGACTTGGTTCCCTGGCTTTCTTCTCAGAAGCGCGGTCAGCCCGCCGAAGGCCAACTTGGCACTGGCGCTGCGCCAAAGAAGCCGTAAACTTTCTTCATGAGCCAATTCACGCCCACCGAACGCACCCAAGTCAAACGACTCCCCAAACGCGGGAAGTATGACGCCGAAACCGTCTACCAAATTCTCGACTCGGCCTTCGTCTGCCATGTGGGCTTCAGCGTGGACGGGCAGCCCTACGTGATTCCCACAAATTATGGCCGCGCCGACGAAACGCTGTACCTTCACGGGAGCGCCGCCAGCCGCATGCTGCGCACGCTCAGCGGGGGCGTTCCCATGTGCGTCACCGTAACCCACGTGGACGGAGTCGTCTTGGCGCGTTCGGCGTTCCACCATTCCGTGAATTACCGTTCCGTCGTCATCCTCGGCACGGCGCGGCTGGTCGACGATCCCGCCGAAAAGACGGAAGCTCTGCGGCTCTTCACCGAGCATGTCATGAAAGGACGGTGGGACGACGTGCGTCAGCCCACGGAACAGGAACTCAAAGCCACCACGGTTTTAGCGCTTCCGCTCGAAGAAGTCAGCGCCAAGGTGCGCACCGGCGGCCCTGTGGATGATGAAGGCGATTACAACTTGCCGGTTTGGGCCGGCGTTTTGCCGCTCGAAACGGTAGCGAAGGCCCCGGAACCCGACGCGCAACGCAAAAATAATCCGCCGCTGCCGGATTACTTGAAGAACTATTCACGCCCAAAATAGCGGCCGCGCCGCACAAATCGAAGCGCGTGTAGCTAGCTGGCCAATTGCGCGCCGAGCCCGGCGGCGTCCCAGTTTTGCCAGGCTTCGACGAACTTGCCGTTCTGGACGCGCACGATGGACGTGCCGGTAATCTTCACCGGCTTGTCGCTAGGCAAGTGGCGAAACTCGGCGCACCAGTGCGCGCACGCCAGGTCGCCCTCGGCCAGGGCGATGCGCGTGGTCACACGGAAATCGGAAAATTGCGCGCGCATGTCCTTATAAAAGCGCGTAAATTCCTCGGGGCCTCGATAATCTTCAGCGCCGTCATGAAGCACACCTTCGGGAGCAAACAGTTCTTGAATGGTTTCGCGGCGCCCCTGGTTCCAGACTTCTTCAAACCAGCGAATCACCAGTTGTTTGTTCTGATCCAGGACGGAAAATGGTTGCGCGGTGGACATGGGCAGCACCTCCTCGGAAACGAGTTTCGGGAGCATATCGCAATGCGGTTCCGCGCGGTAGAGACGAGCGGCCCTTTCCCGTGCAGCTTCTTCCCGTTGCCTGGTTTACCCCCGTGGGGCTGCTTGCCCTGAGCTGCGAAAGGCTTGCCCCGAATCCTTGAGGGGAGCCTCGTAGGGCTTGCCCTGAGCGACTCCACCCCCGTTTGGGCCACGACAGTCTGTGGCATCCGGGAATGACGGAAAACGTCGCCGTGGCCTTGGACGCGTATCTTGGAAGGTTGCCAAAGTACGATTTGAACGCGCCCTGTTCCAGTAAGTGCCCATTTGTCAATGCATTGCAGTAAACTGCTAAGTCTGGCGTGCCCCCCGGGCGATTGGCAGGCCCCATGCTTATATTCTCAACACATTGCGCTCTGGTCCTCGAGCCGGAGCGCGCAGCAACACCAAACCAGTCCAATTCATCACCATGTCCAAAGGGGCGGGCCGCAAGGCCCGCTCTTTTTCTGTTTCGCCTGCGAATTTTGTAGCATAGGCTTTCATGCCAGCTCTTCTCTTTCTCTTTGCCGTTGCAGCGGCGGGCGTGCTAATGGAGAGCACTTTTCCTGGGGTAAAAATTCACTTTGCCGTCGACGACGTTGGCCACGTAGTGGTCCTTGCTCAGAAACTGCATAACCTTTTTACCCGAGCATGCTAACTGGGCCCAACGAGACTTCGTTTCTGGATTCTGTTCCAGGCGTCTGATCTCCGTTCTGTCCAGCACGAAATCCACCTGTCGCAATCCGCGCTTGGCGGTGGCCGCCACAAAGGCCCACCCCTAGAGAGAGGAGGTCACAAAGCGCACAAAGGCGTGGGCAGAAGGGCGGCAAAGAGCGGCAAAGGACGCCAAGAGGACGCTGTCGCGCATTGTCACTAACACCCTTGGCGAGGGGTTGATAGGGTGGCGGCGTTCGGGCAGGGAGAACGAATTCCCCGGGTGCGCAGGCATTCACAAAGACGAACTGAAAAGCCAGCTCACCCCAACCCGGCGGAAAAGAGAACGAGGATGCCCACGAAAGCTCATACGGCTCTTGCACTGGCGATGTGTCTGTTTTTCTCTGTGGAGGTAATTGCGGCAGCGACCGTCAAGTTTGACAAAACCGAGTACCTGCCGCCGAAGACCGAAGGGAGCAAGAAAGAGAGCAACCCGGTCAAGGGCGATGTCTGTTTCGACAAAGAAACGAAGACGCTCACGTTTGTGGATGACAAGGGCCACACGGTGGTCAGCATTCCCTATGACAAGATCAAGAGCATGCTGTATGAAAAGACTTCGCACCCGCGCTATGCGGAAGCGATCCTGCTCTCGCCCTTCTTCCTTTTCACCAAAACGAAAAAGCATTTCCTGACGATTCAATACACGGATGTCGGCGGCGATGGGAAATTCACCATGATTCACCTGGACAAGAGCAATGCGCGCGAGATCGTGGCGGAAGCGGAAGCGGATACCGGCAAGAAAGTGGAACAGGCCGAAGAAAAGTAGGCCGGAAGGAAGCGGAGGAAAGCGGCCCTTCGCACAAAGCTCAGGGTGAACGAGTGGTGAGGAAGGGAGGCGAAGGCATCGCCCAGACCGGTGGAAATCACCCCTCGCGACTCGGGGCAAGCCCTTCGCAGCTCGGGGTAAACCGATGAAAGGGAAACATGGAAGGAGCGTTTTTGAGAGGCTTGAAGGTCGCGGCGCTTCTAGACTCAGGGTAAACCTGAAGCCGCGACCCCCTAGAGAGAAGGGAAGCCCAAGAGTAGCCCGCCTCAGCCCCTCTCGATGTTCGGGATAAAAAGGCGGCCACTACAACGGCCCGAGAAAGGCGAACCAAATGCGCCCGCCGCAGACGGCGGCCGCTACAAAGGCAAGGGGCAAGCCCTTCGCAGCTGAGGGCAGGCAGGGCAAGCAGCCCCCACGGAGGTAAACCAGACACTGGCCTGCGCTGCATTGGCGCTCAAAAAGAAATGATTGGCAGGAGGTGGGAACATTTGATAAAGACGAAACCCAAGGAGGACCGAAGATGAACTCAGCCAATTCTACGAGCTCGTCCGGAACGTCACCGAAGGGTGCTACGTCGCTCAATGTTGCCTTGCTGCTCCTGCGCATCGCCAGTGGGTTGGCGTTTCTCTATCACGGGAGCGCCATCTTGTTTGGTGCGTTTGGTGGCCCCGGACCACAAGGGTTTGCGGCTTACCTGCAAGCGCCGGTAGCGGTGGGATACCTGGTAGGGTTGGCCCAGGTTGCGGGCGGGCTGGCCATGCTGACCGGAATCCTGATTCGCGTGGGAGCCGCGTGCATCATCATCGTAATGCTGGGCGCGATCTTCCTGGTGCATCTGGCGCACGGCTTTGATGTCGGAAAGAGCGGCATGGAATACGCGCTCACGCAGTTGTTGATCGCGGTGGCCCTGTTGATGCTGGGATCGGGTGAATATTCGCTGGGAGTGTTGCTCCCGGCGTCGTTGCGCAAGTTATGACATGGCGGGGACGCAGGGAAGAAAAGAGAGATCCCTCCGCAGCGTTCGGGATGACGTGAGCATGTGCCAGTATGTCGGACATAACTGTCCGACCCCCTAAGGAAAACGTCAAGAGAAGTGAACTACGCGATTAGTGGCAGGAGCAACCACCACCACAACAACCGCCGCCCCCGCCGGAGAAGCCTCCGGAGGGATTGGACGAGCCATTGGAGCCGGCCGTGGCAAAAACGGAAAGCTGGATCGCGGCTTTTTTGCTCGAGCATTTCGGGCAGGAGATTTCCTGCTGCTTGTTGATGACGATTTTCTCGAAGCGTTCGTTGCAGTTTTCGCAGATGTATTCGTAGATGGGCATGAAAGAATCCTTCGTCGAATTGGCTTTAATAGTATAGCAAGAGGCGGGCCTGGCGCGGCTAGCGCCTCGCGCCCACAAGGGCCAACGCAGCAGAAGGACGACAAGAGTGTCTTTGCCACAGACGATAAACCCGGAAAAAACCGCAGGGCTCGGGGATGCGCCGCCGCGCGACAAGGCGGTCGAAAGGCAGGCAAGACCCAACGGCCCCCGACCGAAGCCGGGGCCGTTGGGAGGAGAGAGAAGCGCCGATCCGATGGTTCGGCGAGGCTCACCACAAGGGATCAGCCACTACAAACCGAGAGAAAGGCGCTGGCATGACCCTTCGCAAACTCAGGGCGAGAAACCAGCGCTACGGGAAGCGAAGGAGCGTCAGTCGCCCGCGACGGCCCCGGCGGCGGCTTCCTTGGACTTGAGCGCGGAGACGCCGTTGCCATTGGAGTGGCCGTTCCCGTTGGCACGGCCGTCGCCATTGCCACTGGCCGGGGCGATGTCGATGGGCTTGTTGGCGTTCGTAAAATTGGCCGGAACCGCCTTGGCGATGTCGCTAACGGAGCCGATCTGCACGACAGCCTGCTGCGGCTTCTTGAGAACGAGTTCTTCGTAGATGGCACGAACCTTGGCCTGCTCTTCGAGAGCCTTCTTGCGGCGCGCGCGGTTTTCCTCGGCGGCCGTGAGCGGAATGTCGTGCTCGAGATGGCGCACGCGAGCGGCGTCTTCCGCGTCGATTACGAGAGAATGCTCGTAAGAACCGAGGTTGACGTTTTTACCCTTGGCGTAGATCTCGTGCTTGCCGTGGTTCTTGTACCACTCGGCGACAGTCGCGTTCTTGTGCATGTTTTCGATGATTTGGCGCCAGCCGATGCCGGTGTTGTACGCGCAGAAGCTGATTTCACCCTGCTGCGTGCCGTAGGGAATGATGCACATTTCGGTGCGGCGGAAGTCGTAGTTGAACAAATCCTGGAACCACATGCCAGCGATGAAGAGGAAGTTCCACGGATCCTGCTGGCGGCGCTTGATGGCGTCTTCGTAGGTGCGCTCCGGAGAAGAGCGCCCATACTTGTCGGCAGCACCCTTGGTGAGGGCCCAGGTCTTGTCGAATTTCTTGAAGAGATCCCAGAGCTTGAGGCCCTTGGGACCCTGGAAAGGCCTATAGTTCTTCAAGAGGGCCATGGCCATCATGAAGTTGGAGAAATTCTTGCCGCGGGCGGCGTCGGTGATGGCGGTGACGTCCTTGGTGAGTCCCTGGGCATCGAGGAAGCGGGGAACCGGCGCCCACTCCTTGGTTTGCTTGTTGATCATGATGGCGGTGCCGACGCCGCAATTGGGGTGGCAGCCACAGGAGAGCGAACCCCAATGGGATTCGTTGCCCTTGACCATGTCAGCGAAGCCCGCAAAGGTGCTGATGAAAGAGATGGGGAACCAGTCGCGGGTGGGCTCGATGCGGCCAACCTGATTGCTGACGTCCTTGGCCAAATGGGAAAGGGTGTACCGCTGGCGAAGGCGGCGTTCCGGAGTGATGTCTTCATCGCGCCCGGTGAAGGAAACCGGCTGGAAGCTGACGAAGGAGATTTTCCGGGGATTCTCCATGGCAAATTTTACGATGGAGCCGACCTGATCGTTGTTGACGTTGTTGACGATGGTCACAACGAGAACGATTTCAATGCCGGCTTCGTGCATGTTCTCGATGGCGCGAAGCTTGACGTCGAAGAGGTTGCCAATCTGGCGGTGACTATTGGCGTCGTTGCCGATGCCGTCGAACTGCAGATAGGCGTAACGAAGGCCGGCGTCGAAGGCCTTCTTGCAGAATTCCTTGCTTTTGGCGAACTCGATGCCGTTGGTGGCGGCTTGAACGGAGTTATAGCCAACCTTGCGGGCATAAGCGATGGCGTCGAAGAAATGCGGGCTCATGGTGGGCTCGCCGCCGGAGAACTGCACAGACATCTGGCGGCGCGGCTTGATCTTGACAGCGTTATCGAGAATTTCCTGAACCTCTTCCCAAGAGAGTTCGTGGACGTAGCCGACCTGGTTGGCGTCCATGAAGCAGGGATCGCACATCATGTTGCAGCGATTGGTAAGGTCAACGGTAAGCACGGAGCCGCGGCCGTAGCGAACGTTCGAGGAGCCGTGCTTGTGGAGGCCTTCGTCGTTGTGGGCCGGGATATCGCGGCCAGGGAACTGCTTTTCGATCCACTTCAGGAAGTCGGAGTCCACAGCCATCATGTCTTCATAGTGGCCGTGCTGCGGGCAGTCTTTGATCATCCAGACCTGACCGTCGCGCTCGACGATCTGGGCCTTGATCTCGCCAACCTTCTCATGCATCAGGTCGCGCCAGTCTTTTTCGCCCTTGATGATGGATTCGCGCGCTTCCTTCACACAAGCCGGGCAGAGGGAGTCGGTTTGCCGGGGGAAACCGAGGGTGGGCTTGGTCTTCTCCCAAGACTTGAGCAGCGGCTTATCGGACCACTGCGGTGTGACGGAAGGATTGGGATTGCGCTTATTGAAATACTGAATGGAACCGAAGGTGATGGCCGCGGTCTTGCAAACGACCCAGTCGAGCGAGCGATAAAAATTCGTACTGAGAGAATTAGGCATACTGCGGAAGCCTCACTTTCAAAAAATTGATGCCCAACTACAGTTTTAGATTTTTTTTGCTGAATGAGCCTTACTAAAACATCCCCCAAAGCTCTTTCAGAGTAACACGCACGATGTGCGGGCCCTAAGTCTTTGAACACGCATAGTTTGACGGGGTTCCGGGAGGTAGGCTAGAAAGATGCGGGGAATGGTCGAAAATGGGGATTAAACGGCGGCTGAGGGCACTGAATGGCGTAAGAGCAGGTGGGGAAAGGGGTTAACTCAAGGGCGCTGACGGTAATACTTTCCCAATTTGGGCTGGCTGGCGTGTACCTAAAACCTACTCGTTGAGCGTGGGCCGGAGGACGGCGACGAGGAAATGGGCGAAATGGGATGCGCCTTCGTCCATCTGCAGCCAACGAACGACGCAATGGTCGGCCAAGTACTTGGCAACGCGAGATTCCGGGATACCGAGGTGCTCGGCGAATTGCGGCTTGATCGATTCTCCCCGGCGGGAAGAGCCACCACGCAAAAGATTGGGAATGGCGACTCGCAGGGTTTGACATGCCTCCACATAATAGTAGGTAGTGAGCTCGCTATCGGTGAGCACCCAGACGCCTGGCCCCGCCGGGGCCGATCCCGAATCTTCCAGCTTGGCAGGATCGCTGGCCAAGAGCCGTCGAAAATTCATTTCGAGTTGGGAGAGCCGCGAAGAGAGCCCTGGATCGCCCGAGCGTCCCCGAAGCGCGGGAGCCGGCGATTCGGCTTCACTTTCAAAGATGCGCGGGGACAAGGTAGAGACTGGACGCTCTTCGACTATGGGCTCAGGAGCGGCAGGTGGGGCGATGCGGGATTCTTTGGGCGAGGAGGAAGACTCGAGGCGTCGGCCCGAGCGCTGGTGATCCCGGCCACCACGGCGTCCGCGGCGGTGCCTCTTGTCTACTGGACGAGCGGCCGCGGCGGCAGGTTCCGCAGACCGCTCCATTTCCGTTGGAGCACCAGGATTATCGGCGCCAGCAGGTTCTGGCAGTTCAGAAGGCGTTACGCTCGGTGGCTCGAGGGTGGTCGGTGCTTCGAGGCGCGGTGGTGGGGCAGGGATTTCAGCGGGAACGGTGGCGCCGAGGCGCGTGGCGCTTTCCTGAGCCTTGGTTTTCCAGTCGGAGCGGCGAAAGCGGTCGGCAGCGGTCAAATACCATTTGCCGGCATCGTCGGGGTTGCCCGTGGATTCAAGGTAGCGGGCCAGCTCGAAGGCGACCATAGCATCCCGCGTTTTAGAGAAAAGCGCGGTAAGTTGAGCAGCGGGATCCTTGCCAGTGCGGGCCCTGCGAATACGTGCGGTGATTTGCTTCCAGTCAGCCATGTCTTGAGAGGCATTCTAACAGCCACGCGGCGGTTCTGCCAGCAGAGTCGCGCCGGAAGCGGCCGTCACCCTGAGGATGTATCGGCACATCAGCATCCGGTTTTGCGACTAGTCGATAACGCGCTGGATTTTTTCGTGGCCGATTACAACTAATAAATCGTTCCGGCCCTGTTATCGGAGATGGACACAGTACTTGGTGTTTACAGATTGACGGGAGAAAAGGCGCGAAGTATGCTTTGGCAGGTGAGCGAGGAGACGATTATGCAAGCTCTACGCCCCATATTCGCAGCTGTGATGACGTGCGGTCTCGCGGCCATACCTGTCTGCGCAGGGCCGACAAGCGCTCTCGGAACTATCGTCGCTGCCGACAAAGCCCATGTGGGGGAGGCCGCTGCCGAGGTTGGCACAACCGTGTTCGGGGGCGATCGACTCTCCACAGAAACGCAGGGAAGTGTGCAATTGCGCGCAGGTGCGGCGCGGCTGCTGCTGTTGGGTTCCAGCAGCGCGGTAGTGAACGACGACACGGGCACGACTTCGGCAAAGCTTTTGGCGGGTAAGGCCACCTTTTCTACAGGAAATGCCCATGCGTTCACCTTGTATGCCTCGACGGCCATCGTTCACGCGGCAACGGACGCGCCGACGATCGGGCAGGTCGCTTTTCTGAGTGCAAACGAATTGGTGGTGACAGCCTCTCGCGGGAGCCTGGAAGTCAATGTAGCAGACGAAACACAAACGATTCCGGAAGGAACTTCTTACCGCGTGCTCCTCGATCCGCAGGAACCGGCGGGAGCAGGATCTAAAACCGGAGGCGGTGGAGGCGGAAGTGGTCGTGGCGGACCGCCGTTGAAAGCGGGACGCAGCCGGTTTCTCATCATTACGCTGACGGCCACGGGAATCGTGACGTATTTTTTTGTTGCCGAAGCATTGGAGAGTCCAGCGCGGCCGTGATTTAGGTGCAACAAACTGCGCGGAGGAATTTTCGGCCACTACATAAGAAACGTGGTGGCCATTTTGTTTTTTTGAAGGCAAACCCAAGAGCCCACACGCAAAGTCGAGGGGCACGCGGCGATTAGCGCACGGGTGCTTGATGACACAAAAAGCGCCCGCCTCAGAAGGCGGCCACTACAAGACCAAGAGCCCGGCTGGTGCAACCCAAGGCCCACACGCAGATTAAGGCGCCACCACAGCAGCGAAGCCAAGAGGGCACGATATAGGGAGTCGGGACAGATGTATCGTGCCCCAAAACGGCAAGTGAGGTCCGATTCACGAGTGCCGGGACGCCGGTTGTTTATTACTTTTTCGGCCTGGATTCTGGCGGCACCAAACCGTTAATCCGGTAGTAGACGACCAATTGACCATAGTGCTCCCCTGAATGCTCGATCAGGCCATAGGCCAAGTCATAGACATGGACCAAGCGAGAGCCACCGGCGTTGACGCTTTCCTCCATGCCCTTGTCGCCTTTCGCTTTGATGACTGCCGCCCCATCCGCGACGGATTTCTTGACGAAGGCTACCACCTCCGCCTTCGTTTTGAGATTGTCGCGTTTCGGATCGTCTGGATAGCGGGGTTTCTGCCCCTGAGCAGGGTCGGTGAAGTAATACATGGAGGCCGCCGCGTGCACGAGGTTGGCTCCAAGGGTCCTCGAATCCGCGTGCGGTTTGAACTCGTACTTATCCTCGGGAAAATCCTCGGCTATGGCGATCACCTTGCGGCCGATGTCATTCCATTGTTCCAACACCCCTTCGGACATACTGAGCGCCGGTTTCATTTCCTGTTTTTTCGTGTCCTGGGCCCGCGCTGGGAGCACGGCCAAACACACGGCGAACAGCACAGCGACTACTTTCGAAAAACGTTTCATTGCTTCTCTCCTTTTACAGTTCGAGGCAGAAGGGACTTATACCCGCTATGAGACGCACCCTGGCAGAGGAAGTTTCGCCTGCGCCGGGGAATGCTGTACCAACTGCGGACACTGGGACCAGCCACCTTGCGCCAATTCGAGCCCCTGGGAACGGCTCCTACCTTAACACCACCCTATTGACTCCTAATGTGAAATGCGCCAGCCGAAAACAGGCCAAATCGGCCGGGCATGATACCCTAAAGGTCTAGGGCTGGGGAGACCTGTTCGTTGAATTGGAGTTGGATTATCTTACGGCCGTTGGTGGTGCTGGCGATTTTAACCGCCTTGTTCTTATCCCAAAGATTCTGGTACCGAGGGTTGTGGAGGGTCACTGGGAATTGGGGCCGGGTATGGCTTCGCGTGGGGACTCGCCTGCTCTATCTGACAGGCCTCGTCCTGATCATTATTACTCTCGTGGATATTCTCCGACAGGACCGCGGGCGCATTCTACCCGAGCACTCGCCCTTGAGCGCCTTCGCGGGGCTGTGGTTTGCCAGCGCTCTAGCCGCCTACGTTGGAGTTAAGGGCGTCCACACGGTCGAATGGATCTGGCACCGCTGGCTGAGGCCGGCTCACCCTGTAACCGGCACTGGCCCGACACGCTCGGCATTCACTGGAGACTTTGTGCCCGATCCTTCGCGCCGCACCTTTTTCCGGACCGCGAGCATGGTGGCGGGTGCCGCTCCTTTTCTTGGTGTGATGTATGGCTATGCCGCGGAACGTCTGCGGTACGAAGTGCGCCGGGTGGAAATCCCGGTGAACAATTTGCCGTCAGAACTCGACGGCATGGAGATTGTGCAACTCAGCGATATCCATCTGAGCGGCTACATGACGCGGGAATCGGTGCGCCGAGCCGTGGACATGGCCAACGATTGTGGTGCGGATCTAGCGGTCGTTACGGGCGACCTCATCACCGGCATCCACGACCCCATCGTCGATTGTGTTGAGGAGATTCGCCATTTGCACGCGCCCCTGGGTGTGTACGGGTGCAACGGCAATCATGAGATTTATGCGCGCGCTGAAGACCTGGCGCAGCGCCTTTACCAGCAAGCGGGAATGAAGCTGCTCCGCCGTGAAAATGCCATCATCGATTACAAGGGTGGGCAATTGAACCTGATCGGCGTGGATTACCAGCGCGAGCGCATGCCGAGCGGCCGCAAGATGTCGATGCTGGACAACCTGGAACCGCTTGTGCGCCGCGACATGCCCAATATTCTGCTTTCGCACAATCCGAATTCTTTTAACCGTGCCGCAGAGCTTGGCGTCGAGCTTTCGCTTGCCGGCCATACGCACGGTGGCCAAGTGCAGGTCGAGATTCTGGATGTCAGCCTGAGCCCCGCGCGATTCATCACCGATTACGTCGCCGGTCTCTACCACCGCCCGCTGCTGATGCCGGATACGCGGAAGCGCATGGGCGAGACCATCAAACTGATGCAAAACGCGCCGAAGGGATTGGCAGCGCTGTACGTCAATCGCGGCATCGGTACGGTGGGTGCCCCCGTTCGTCTGGGTGCGCCGCCGGAGATTTCCCACATTATCCTCCGCCGGGTTTAGAGTTCGTCTCGTCAATAAAGCGCAGATCAGGGAAGAGTTTCTCCATGGCTAATAAAGCTCAAGTTTTGGTTGAGGTCCTTCGGCAATCCTTACTGGGTCGCTTCAGGATGATAGTAGCGCTGTGCTTGAGCAAGGCGCGTGATTGTACTTGGTAAGAAATCCGGGCTAGAATCTCCGCACCAAACCAATGAACACAAAAGAGACGAATTTCTGGCTGGAGACGGTAGCGGAGCCTGCGACTGGCACGAGCGGCGCGCTGCCCGAACGCGTGGACGTCGCGGTGGTCGGAGGAGGATTCTGCGGACTCTCCGCCGCTTTGACGCTCGCGAAACGTAAGATCAGCGTTGCGCTGCTGGAAGCTGAAACGCTGGGGTGGGGAGCGAGTTGCCGCAATGGCGGCATGGTCCTGCCGGGAATGAAATTGCCCGTGCCCACGCTCATCGGCCGGTATGGCCGCGAGGTGGTGCAACGGATGTACGCGACGTCGATCGAGTCGATTGACCTTGTCGAGCGCATCGTGAAAGAAGAGGGAATCGCTTGCAGCTTCTCGCGCTGCGGGCATCTCGAAGTGGCGTGCAAACAGGCGCACTTCGATGCGTATGCCGAAGCCGCGGCACGCATCCAGCGTGAATTTGCGCATGAATTGCGCATCGTGCCGAAAAACGAGCTGCGCAAGGAGATCGGCTCCGATGTTTATTTCGGGGGCGTGGTGGACGAAACGAGCGCGGGCTTGAATCCAGCGCAGTATGTCACCGGCCTGGCCAAAGCGGCGCAACGAGGCGGCGCATTACTATTCGAGAAGACGCGCGCGACTTCGATCCAACGGATGCCGGGGGCGGGGACTCGAAGCTTTCTGGTGAAAACAACGCGCGGCAACGTGACCGCCAGAGAGGTCGTCCTGGCGAGCGGGGCCTACACGACGGAAGCAACACCCGCACTGCGCAAGAAAATCATTCCGATCGGCTCCTATATCATCGCTACGGAACCGCTGCCCGCCGACCTGGCCCGCGAAGTGAGTCCGCGCAACCGCATGATCTACGACTCGAAACACTTTCTGTATTACTATCGGCTCACACCGGACAACCGCATGCTTTTCGGCGGCCGCGCGGCGTTTTTCCCCGAATCAGAGAGCACAGTGCGGGAAAGCGTGGAACTTTTGCGGCAGGGCATGATCCGGGTGTACCCACAGTTGCGAAACACTGAGGTTGAATATGTGTGGGGTGGCACGCTGGATTTTACCCTGGATGTGATGCCACACTCGGGGAAAATCGACGATATGTATTTCGCCGCTGGGTTCGCGGGGCACGGCGTCGCCGCCGCCACGTGGATGGGGATCAAGCTCGCAGCCGTGATTTGCGGTGAACCCGACCGCAATCCGTTTTCGAGCATCTCATTCCCTGGCGCGCCGATTGGTCTTCGCAGCGGAAACACTTGGGCGCTGCCGTTGGCTGGGGCGTATTATCGGGTTTTGGATTGGCTCACTTAGGATTTTGCCTTCAGAAACTCTGGCCGGGACGCAACAGACGCTGGCATGGCCCTTCCTTCGGGCTCCCCTCAATCCTTGTCCTCCTTTGGGACTGAAAAAGAAGAGGGATTCCTCGCTCCGCAGACTCCACTCCCTTCGACTCCGCTCAGGGCAGGCGGAATGACGTGACGAGCTGACCGCTTGCATTCAAGAAGGAACCAACAAGCCAGCGTTTCAGGGCGAACTGGACGGTTTCGCTTTCTCAACGATGGCCCTGAATCTCGGAAGGGCAAGGTAGGCGATTACACCCAGCGCCACAGGCAAAGGCCCCCACTTCAACGCAAATTTGTCGCTCCCTACCAGCGCGACAATGCTCATCAACACCGGCGCGACAACCACGTAGGCCAGCCCCACGTTTCCCCCGGGGATACGGAACGGGCGTGCCATCGCCAGTTGTTTCTTCCGCAACCGCCACGCGGCAACTACGGTGAGAACGGTGACCAGGCTGCGCAGCCAAACATACACGGTCAATAGCTGCGCGAGGGTGTGAAACGCCAAGAGTGCGTAAATTGCCGAAGAAATCAGAATGGCAATCCAGGGCGTGCCGTACTTGGGATGCTTGATGGCAAGGATTGGCGGAAGATAGCCGTCCTCGGCCATCGACGAAGGCATGCGCGTGCTGGTCAGGACGGTCGCGTTTCCCAGGGACACGTTCCCGATCATCGCGGCAATGGTCACCAGCAATCCAAGCCAGTTGCCACCGATTAATTGCGCGGCGGTCGCTAAGTAGGCTGTATTCCACTCTTGCCAGTTGCCCAGCGCCGCGAGAGAAAGCAAGGCCGGAAGAAAATACGTTGCGATAGAGAGCGGCACAACGATGGCCAGCGCCAGCGGGTAGCTCCGCTGGGGATTTTCGATCTCTTCCGCCACACTGGAGCACTGTTCATAGCCAGAATAGAGCCATAAACCCAAGGCCAGTCCTACGCCAAAGACCTGGAACGTCGGCACTTGCGGAGGGATGAATGGATGGAAAGGATTGTAGTGCCACTTAGTGGCGGCAATGGCGCAAAGCAGAAACACAGGGAGGAGCACGGAGAATTCCAGGACGGTCGCGAACACACCCACCATCTGGATGCCGCGAATATTTACGTAGGCCAGCAAAGAAATGAGCGCCACAGAAACCAGATAGTGCTTCCAACCTGTGAGGGCCGGAAAAAAAATGGCCAGATAATCGCTAAACAAGACGGCG
>Ga0307471_100000100_pt1 | contig 40128 bp, 40 predicted proteins | sample atmos_gasesAM3C__2_FD_204566 | JGI IMG/M metagenome (GOLD analysis project Ga0307471, IMG submission 204566) | Hardwood forest soil microbial communities from Morgan-Monroe State Forest, Indiana, United States - atmos_gasesAM3C_515 | ecosystem: Environmental > Terrestrial > Soil > Temperate... | reverse complement strand
ATCAGATTGGCATTCGAAATCAAGCTCATTGACGATCAGGTTGCGCAATGTAATGAGCGAATTCGAGCGGAAAACAGGAAAGCAGGAAAGCAGAAGTAAGAGAAGAGAAAAGAGTTCGCCTTCAGAAAAATTCCCGCGAAAATTAATCGGCACGAGCCTGCGTGCAGGCCGGCATCACTCAAATGGGGGTCGTCGGTAGCCGATTCGTCCGTTTTCTTCGCCTGCCGATAGTTCGCGGATGCAAAGCTTTGACAAATCCTTTTCATCACTTTGGTAAATTTGGTTCATGGGTAGATCTTCCGCGCGCACGATATAGTATCCACTTTCCATTTTGAGGGAATCTTGCCTAATGGCGGCTGACCTATCTTGGTGTATGTTCACTCTTCGGGCGGCCATCCGGAACTCAACACACGGTGGCGCGAGCCATTGTGACAAGGAATGTAATTATGAACTCAACTTCCGTTCACTCAACCATCGGGAACACATTAAAGATGTGGACCTTCTCCGTCCAGGACTACTCCTTGCTCACCATTCAGTCGGTTCGGTGCATCTTTGCTACCACCCGCTACTTCCCCGACTTGGTCGAACAGATGGACGTGATCGGAGTAGGGTCGCTCCTCATTGTCGTCGTCGCGCTCCTCTGCGTGGGCGGTGTAGTTGTCCTGAATGCAGCGTCACAGTTTGCTCGTTTCGGCGAAACAGTCTTAACGGGTGACGCCGTTTCGCTCGCACTCCTTCGCGAGCTCGGTCCCGTGTTCACGGCGCTTCTGCTTGCGGGACGGAACGCTACCGCGATGGCTTCCGAGTTGGGCTCAATGGTCGTCAGCGATCAGGTGGACGCGATGCGGAGCTTCGGCGTTGACCCCATCCGCAAGCTGATGACGCCGCGTGTCCTGGCGACGGTATTAGTGCTGCCGTTGCTCGTGGCCGTGGGGGATTGTGCGGGACTGCTTGGAGGATTCTTGGTCGCAAACCTCACCCTGCACCTTGGCGCGGAGCAGTTCATGACGCGCGCTATCAAAGTCCTGGTTTTCGGTGACATCTGTATTGGATTCACAAAACCAATTGTTTTCGGATTCATCGTCGCGACCGTGGGATGTTATCAGGGGTTCCGTGTCGAAGGCGGGACCGAGGGCGTGGGCCGCGCCACGATTACCGCCTTCGTTGTGTCCTCTGTGGTCGTCCTCATCGTGGATTTGTTCATCACCCGGCTTCTCCTTTACGTGTTCAATTTGTGACGCGCTTTGTGATTCGGTGCTTACCGTTTGAGCGAGGGATGGTGGACATATACAACTCCCGAATGTTGCTGGCTCGTGCTCAGCGATTTCCTACCGCTCACAGTGCGGACACTGTTTTATACGCCAATATTCGCACGCTGCCTCACGCTTTATTGTCGCAAAGGTCCCCGAATTGCCAGCTCTGACTTGCCGGAATGTACAAGTCGAAGGAGGAGTGTTCGGTGTACAAAGCTGAACTCAGTCGTTGGAACGATCTGGCCGAGCAGTACGCAACGACCCAGGATAAGAACCGGACGCTGGAAGTTTGCTCTCCTTGGGTATAATGTCCCTTTACATATGACAACGGGCGAAGCCCGTCAATTCGTATAACGACGAACATGGAATTCGTGGGCAAGTTAACGGAAGCGGATTTGAACGATGTGCGAAAACACATTCGCTCAAAAACCTATTGGCGTGCCATCAACCCGCGCGCCATCTCCAAACTCCTACTTCGCTGCTTGTCAGTGCCCATCGCTTTGGCCAGCATTGCTGCCGCATCGCTCGAAGGCCTGCTTTCCTTCGGATGCTACGGCGCCGCCATGCTTCTCGGTAGGGTTCGTCCCTTAGGCGACGCATATCAATTTCTCTCCCGGGCTTACAACCGGTTTCTCGAGCGGCTCGGCCAAGAAGTTCTGCGGGACTCCCGAGACACCCCCGCGTTACGAGTCATGGTCTCCCTTACCCTGACCGCCGTGCCAATTTTCGCGATCCAACTGGTTTTAGGGAAACCCCGGCTTCTGTTGGCGATCGCTTTTTATCTTTCCCTGTGCGGCCCCAAGTTTCAGCGGTCTGTGAGGATGTTCAGCGCCAAACACATGGAGGCGCACCGGCCCCAAGGGTACTTCTCGGATAAATACGATAAGGTCTTCGGCCGCTACGTCGAATTCTTTCTCGGATTTTTGTATGGGGACCTTCCAGAACTGGGCCGCACGGTTCATGTCCGTCTGCACCATAAAGAGAACGGCGGACCCGACGATACTGTCGCCAACAGTGGCTACGATCGAACCAGCCGGCTGCATTTCCTTTGGTATCTTTCGGACAATATTTGGACGACTCTGGGGCTTGCTCCCTACGCCTACTTCAAAGCGAGAGGCGATGTAAAGAACCAAAGACGAATGTTCTGGGGAATGACGCGGTACTTCGTTTATTTCGTAGCTGTCTTTCTTTACGATTGGAGAATTGGGATCGTGTACGTCTTAGTTCCTCTTTTCTGCATGAACTTCATCATGGCCATCACCTCGTGGGTTCAGCACGCCTTCTGTGACCCGGAACATCCCGAAGATTATTTTGTAAATACCGTGACCGTCGTTGATGAGGTGAACTTCATGAACGAAGGGTACCACCTCTGTCATCACCACCGGTCGGGCCTGCACTGGACCGAGATGCCGGCCCATCTGGAGCGGATTCGCGGCAAGATGAGAGAGTCCGGCTCCTTGGTTTTTCGGGACCTGGACTTTATGGGGCTTTTCATCGAATTGACACTCCTTCGCAGAATGGATGTGCTTGCCGAAAAACTTGTCCCGTGGGAACCCATGAATCACGAACAGAGGCTCGCATTGCTGGCTAAGAGAACTAGGCCTGCGACAGCCGTCTCGGCTTGAGGCGTCAAGGGTGAAGGCTTGCGGCAGGACTCTGGGGCCATGTCTAGGCACAGTCGCGCTTCAAAGCGTGGACTTGCAAGCCAAGCGCAGAGCGGATTCCACTTCCTGTTCGGAATAATGCAACTCGGTGAGGATCTGGCGAGAATGCTCGCCGAGAAGAGGTGGCGGCAAGCGGTAGAGAACTGGTTGCTCTTTCAGGCGAATGGGATTAGCGATGCTCCGCGCCGTGCGAAGCGTGGCATGCTCGATTTCGACGATGAGGCCGCGGGCAAGAGTTTGCGGATCGTTGAAGGCTTCACCGACACTTTGAATTGCGGCGGCAGGTATGTCCGACTCGGCGAGTAGTCTGAGCCATTCCGGGGAGGGGAGAGCGTTGAAGCGCTCCTGGAGCAAGGGAATGAGCGCTTCGCGATTCTGGATTCGCGCGGCGTTAGACGAAAATCGGGGATCCTGTCCCAATTGCGCTTCTGCGCGCAGAAGCTGCAATAGCCGCAGCCAGAGAGGTTGCGTTCCCACCCCGATCACGAAGTAGCGGGCATCGCTGCCACGGAACAGTTGATAGGGGACGATATTAGGATGCGCATTTCCCCACCGTTGCGGAGAGACTCCCGCATTCAAATAGCTGCTGCCGACGTTGGCAAGCCAGGTCAACTGGGAATCGAAGAGGGCTAAGTCGAGGAAGTCTCCTTGGCCCGAGCGTTCCCGGGCAAACAGTGCGCCCAGAATGCCCATGGTCGCGTACATCCCGGTGGTCATATCAGCAATGGCGATGGGGAAGCGCATGGGCCCGCCATCGGGTTCGCCGGTGAAGCTCATTACACCGGCTTCCGCCTGGGCGAGAATGTCATACCCAGGTTGCTCGGCTTTAGGGCCGATAAATCCATATCCGGTGATGCTGCAATAGATGAGACGAGGGTGTCTGGCGCGGAGGGTTTCCGGATCCATGGCGCGGCGGCGGAGCGAACTTAGCGATGGTTGATTGCAGATGAAGACATCGGCGGAGGCGAGCAGGCGTTTGAGAATCTCCGCGCCTTGGGGATGGTGGTAGTCGAGAGCGAGGGAGCGTTTGTTGCGATTTGTCGCCAGGAAGTAGGTGGATTCCGTGCCGACAAAAGGGGGACCCCAGCCGCGAGATTGGTCGCCGATGCCGGGCCGTTCCACTTTGATGACGTCGGCGCCCATATCGCCGAGTAGCATGGCGCCATAAGGGCCAGCGAGGGCTTCAGTCAGTTCTACAACACGGATACCGTCGAGGATCATGGATGTTGGAAAGGATTATAGCGGAGTAGAGGAAGGGAAGAGAGTAGGGAAGTGGAAAGAAACTCGAATGACGGGTTTCCTTGCCTGGAGAGCGCCGATTGCGGAGAATAGATGGTTAATCATGCAGCAAGAGAACGAGAGTAGCGGCGTACTTTTTGCGCTCGACGGAGAATCCCGGACGATGGCCAATGCGGCTCACCCCCCAAAACGATTTGTCGCCTATTTTTCGATGGAGATTGCGCTGGAAAACGATATGCCGAGTTATAGCGGCGGACTCGGAGTGCTGGCTGGCGATACGATCCGCGCTGCGGCTGACATCCGGCTACCGATGGTCGCCGTCTCTTTGCTTTACCGGAAAGGCTACTTCCGCCAGCGTTTATCCGAAGACGGTGCACAAACGGAGGAAGCGGTCGAATGGGACGTCGCGAAGTTTCTAACGGAAGAATCCCCGCGGGTGACGGTCGCGCTGGAGGGCCGGCCTGTGGAACTGCGGGCCTGGCGCTACACGGTCAAAGGCGTGCGCGGGTATGAAGTACCGATTTATTTTCTAGACGCAGACTTGCCGGCCAACAACGTCAAGGATCGCGAATTAACCGGCTCGTTGTACGGCGGTGACCCCTACTACCGGCTATCGCAGGAGGTGTTGCTCGGCATCGGGGGAGTGCGGATGCTGCGCGCCTTGGGGCATACGGAGCTGATGCGCTACCACATGAATGAAGGGCACGCGGCCCTGCTGACCATGGAATTGCTGGACGAGGAGACCAAACGTACCGAGCGAAGTTCGGTAACGGGCGAGGACATCGAACGGGTGCGAAGCAAATGCGTGTTTACGACGCACACTCCGGTACCTGCGGGCCATGACAAATTTCCGGCAGAATTCCTGACGCGTTTGTTTCCCGACCAGGCGCGGGTTTTTGATATTAGAGACGCTTCCTCGTCGGACCTAATGAAAAGCGTTCTGCAGGTGGAGCAAGCCTATCCGGACTGGAAAGAGGCAGCGCGGCGTGGAGCGTCCGTGAATATGACCTACCTGGCACTGAGCCTCAGCAATTATGTGAATGGAGTGGCCAAGCTGCACGGCGAAGTGTCCCGGCGGATGTTTCCCAACGTGACGGTGGAAGCCATTACGAATGGAGTGCATGCCGCGACGTGGGCTTCCCCGGCATTTCGCGACCTCTTTGACCGTTACATCCCGTCCTGGAGGGAAGACAATTACAGTTTGCGCGGAGCCCTGGGACTGCCTCCCGAAGAAGTCTGGACAGCGCACTTGCTGACGAAGCACGAACTACTGGAGGCCGTGAGGAAGAAGACCGGGCTGAAGCTGGACCCCGAGGCCTTCACGATCGGATTTGCCCGGCGCGCCACGGGCTACAAACGCGCCGACTTGATTTTGAGGGATCTCGACCGCTTGCGCCAGATGGCCAAGAATGTGGGGCCATTCCAGATTGTGTACGCGGGTAAGGCGCATCCTCGCGATGCGGGCGGAAAGGAAATCATCAAGCGCATCTTCAAGGCGAAGAAAGCGTTGAAGAAGGCGGTGACGATTGTATTCCTCGATGACTACAACCTTGATCTGGGCGGCAAGCTCACCTCTGGCGGCGATTTGTGGCTGAACACGCCGCAATACCCGCTAGAAGCTTCCGGAACCAGCGGGATGAAAGCGGCATTGAATGGAGTGCCGAGCCTGAGCATTCTGGATGGCTGGTGGGTCGAAGGGCACATCGAAGGGATAACCGGGTGGTCGATTGGCGAGCCCCATCACCGCGGCGAGCCGGTGCCGGAAACGCCGGTGGACAACGAAGAGGATGCGGAGAGCTTGTATGCAAAACTCGAAGGGGTAATCCTTCCGATGTTTTATGAAGACCGCAACCGCTACTTGTCCGTCATGCAGCACGCCATCGCCATCAACGGGTCGTTCTTCAACACGCAGCGCATGGTGCAGCAATACATTACCGACGCTTACTTGCGCTAGCGCGGTGAGCCTTCGCGACATGTTCGGGGCGCACTTCGAATAACATTACTTTCCGCGGCAAGAGGCGGAAACCCGCCTGGCGATAAAACGTTTCCGCAGCCTTATTGTGATGAAGCACCTGGAGTTCAACGGCGCGGATACCCCGTTCCCGGCAATAATCCTCGATTTCGTAGAGAGCGAGTGAGCCGATCCCCTGCTTGCGGCAATTCCTGGCGACATAAAGATCCGTCAACATGCCTTCGACGCCGCCGTATTCCAAATCAAAATTGTACGTGAGCACGGCGTATCCCACGGGTTTCTTGTGGCACTCCATCAACCAAGCCTGGCCTTGCGAAGGATTTCGCAGCAGCGTTGCCAAACCCTTACTGAGCGAAGCGCGGTTAAACGGAATTCTATCGAAACGATAGTATTCGCGCACAAAGCGTAGAAGCGTGGCGTGGTCCTTCGGGCTGCAAGGGCGAAACGAAACGAGCATAATCCCTCACTTTGGTGCGCGGCGTGGAAAGCGATTGGAGCCAGAGAACTCCGCGCGAGCGTCGCCGATGAGGAAAGGCCAACGAGAGTACCGCATGACTCAGTATCGTACTGCAGAGAGCGCGAGGCGGAAAGTGCCCGGGAGCTGCGAGCAACGGCCCTAGCGCACGCGGTTTTTGTAAAGTGCCATGCCTACGGCTGCGTCCATGCCTATCTTCTCGAGTGCGCGGATTTCGCGCGCGGTGGAAATTCCACCTGCGGCGATGATCGGCAGTTTGGTAGCCGCGCGCAGTTCGCGGAACCACCGGAGATTGACTCCGCTCATCGTGCCTTCGCGGTCTACATCGGTGCAAAGAAAACCGGCGCAATGCGGCTCGAGCGCAGAAATGACTTCAGCAGGCTGGATGGCGAGCGCCCTGCGCCAGCCGTGAACGACAATCTGTCCCTTCGCGCTGTCGAGCGCGATGAGGATGTGTTTCTTGCCAATTTTGGCGGAGAGTCGCCGCAGAAAAGGAAGGTTGGGGCGCGCACCGCGAAACGCAGCACTCCCGATGATAATTTGCTCGACACCGAGTCGAATCAGTCCCGTGGCGCGGTTAATTGTGCGGATCCCGCCACCCACTCGTAATTTAATTCCGTACTCGCGTTTCGCCGCCACACAGAGCTGTTTCACCTGTCGATTGTTGTTGCCTTTGCGCATGGCCGCGTCCAGGTCGATGATGTGCAGCCAGCGGTAGTGCCCGAAGTGCCGGAGCAATCCCAGCACATCGCGAACGGCAAGCTCGCGTCTGCGGCCGTGGACGAGTTGGACGGCCTGGCCCTGCTGCAGGTCAATGCAGGGAATCAGCATGGCAAGCGCACTTCCACGTCATTCTGCTGAAGATACGATTTCAAGGCGCGAATGGATTGCGCGGCGTCGTGAAAGATGGAGGCAGCCAGGGCCGCATCGGCGGCACCCTCTGTGAATACCTCCAGAAAATGTTGCGGCAGTTTTGCTCCGCCGGAGGCGATCACCGGGACCGGCACGGAAGTGCTGATGGTAGCTGTGAGCGCGATGTCAAAACCGGATTGCGTGCCGTCGCGATCCATCGAAGTCAAAAGGATTTCGCCGGCGCCTTGTTCGACGGCGCGGCGCGCCCACTCGAGCGCATCAAGGCCCGTGGCGCCGCGGCCTCCGCGCACGCGCACCTCCCATCGCGAGCCTTCGCGTTTCGCATCGAGGGCCAGCACAACGGCTTGCGCGCCGAATTCGCGAGAGAGCTCGGTGATCAACCCAGGCCGCTCGACCGCAGCGGTATTCACGGTAATTTTGTCGGCGCCCGCGCGGACGACGGCGCGAGCATCTTCAAGAGAGCGGATGCCGCCGCCAGCGGTAAGGGGAATGGCCAATTGCGCGGCGACGCGGCGGATGGTGTCGAGAAAAGTGGGGCGATTGTCCCGGGAAGCCGCGATATCGAGAACGACCAACTCGTCGGCACCTTCGGCATTGTACCGTTCAGCGAGTTCGACGGGATCGCCGGCGTCGCGGAGTCCTTCGAAGTGAACGCCCTTCACCACCCGCGCGCCGTCGGTATCGAGGCAGGGAAGTATGCGGCGGGCCAGACTCATGCGGCCAACCTGAGGAAATTTTCCAGCAGCTCGGCGCCTGGCGCGCCACTCTTTTCTGGGTGAAACTGCACGCCGAAGATGTTTTCGTATTCAAGCACTGCGGCGAAATCGCGGCCGTGATGACAGACTGCCGCGATTTCCGCACCGGCAGCTGGCGCGGCATAGGAGTGAGCAAAGTAAAAATAAGCTTCGGGTGAGAGGTTGCCCAGCAACCGGCTTGATCGGATGGTGTGAAGTTGATTCCAGCCCATGTGAGGAAGTTTCACGTCCATGGGCAAGGAAGTGACACGTCCGCGCAAGAAACCAAGACCTGTCTGAGCGGGGGCTTCGTCACTGCCTTCATACAGCGCTTGTAACCCCAGGCAGATGCCGAGAAAAAAAGTGCCGCGCGCAACGGCTTCCTTGAGAGGTTGCCGCAAAGAATGAGCGTCCAGGGCGGCAATCAGCGCGCCGCAGTGCCCTACTCCGGGCAGGACCAGGCATCTTGCTTTGGCAATCTCGTGCGGCTGATTGGTGATGCACACTTCGGCTCCCACTCGGCGCAGGGCGCGCTCGACTGAGGTGACATTGCCCGCGCCATAGTCAATTAAGGTGACGTTCACAGGAGTTCCTTGGTGCTGGGAAGAACACGGCGCAATCTTTTGTCGCGGGAAACGGCGAAGCGGAGTGCGCGCGCAAACGCCTTGAAGAGCGCCTCGACCTGATGATGCGACGAACGCCCATAGAGCACGCGCAGGTGCACGTTCGCGCGGGCCGCTTGCGCGAAACCCTGGAAGAAATCCTCCACCAATTCCGTCTGAAAATCACCCACGCGTTTGGCGGAGAATTTTGCATTCACGACGCAAAACGCCCGGCCACCCAGATCGATGGCCGCGGCGGTAAGGGTTTCATCCATGGGCATCAGGAAATATCCGGCGCGGAGAATGCCGCGCCTGTGGCCCAAGGCGGCATTGACGCCTTCGCCGAAGACGATGCCGACATCTTCGACGGTGTGGTGCTGATCGACGTCGAGATCGCCTTTAGCCGTAAGAGAGATGTCAAAACCACCGTGCCGCGCCACCAGATCGAGCATGTGATTGAAAAAGGGAATGCCTGTCGAGATCCTGGACTTGCCGCGCCCATCGAGATTCAAGCGCAGCTCGATTTGCGTTTCCTTCGTGTGCCGGCGGATGGTTGCAGTTCTGGGCATGGGGATTCCTAGAGACTCCGTCCGACGTGACGCAGCAAAGATTTCAGTTCGGCTTCCGTGCCGATAGTGATGCGCACGAACCCCGGGCCCAGATCCTTGCTGCGTTCGCGCACCAGAATTCCGTGGCGCTCGAGTTTGCGGAAGAGAGCCGGGCCGCGTTTGCCGAAATCAGCTAAAAGAAAATTTCCCGCGCTTGGAAAGACACGAACGTTTCGTTTCTCCAATTCGCGCTTGAACCACGCGCGCAACCGCTTCACTCCCCGGACATAGCGCTGGATGGCCGTACCATCTTCGATGGCGGCGACGGCGGCGGCCAAAGCAGCGGCGTTAACAGGAAAGGGCGGCATGGCGCGGCGCACCAGAGAGAGAGAATCGCGAGAGGAGATGACGGCACCGAGGCGAAGGCCAGCGAGGCCTTCCGCTTTTGAGAAAGTGCGCGCGATGAACAGTTGAGGAAATTCGTGGATCCACGGAATTGCACTAATTTCGGAAAACTCCGCGTAGGCTTCGTCTATAACGACAGCGGTATGCGGAGCAGCGCGCAGGAGTTTCCGGATCGCTTCCTTTCCGACGAGCGTGCCGGTGGGATTATTAGGATTGGCCAGAAAGAAAACGCGCGGCTTTTTCCGGAGGGCCGCCAGGAGAGCGGCAAGCGGAAGCTCCATATCCGGGCCATAGCGGAGGGCTTCGACGCGGGCATCGGCAATTTCCGCGTAATAGCGGTACATCGGAAAAGTCGGTTCGCAAGTCAGGATGCGACTTCCGGATTCCACGAACGTGTCAAAGAAAACGCGAAGCGCATCGTCGCCTCCGTTTGTGAGCAAGAGTTCTTCCGGCCTTACTCGAAAATAACGCGCCAGTTTATCAGTGGGCTTTTCGTATTCCGGGTACAGCGCGATCTGCTTCGCCGTTAATTGTTGGATTGCTTTTCGCGCAGCGGCGCCACAGCCAGTGGTGTTTTCGTTGAAGTCGAGGCGGATTTTGCCGAAGCGGCCTTCGGCCGGCGCTTCGTAGGTCCGGCGTCGCAAAATCGCCTGGCGCACAGGGAGATGGACTTTCATCGGCGAACCTCGACGGCGCGCGCGTGCGCTTCCAGTCCTTCCGCGCGAGCCAGAACTTCGACGTCATTCGCTGGCCGTTCATAGCCTTTCTGGCTGATGGTCTGCACGCTCACGCATTTCACAAAATCCAAAACACTGAGGCCACCGCGTCGCCGTGCCCAGCCACCCGTCGGCAAGACGTGATTGCTACCGCTGGCATAGTCACCAAAAGGCTGGGCGCTCCACGGGCCGCAGAACACTGTCCCGGCGTTGCGAATTGCGGGAAGTAGGCCAGCGCTTTTTTCTGGCAGACTCAAATGTTCGGGCGCAAAGCGATTTACAAAAGAGCATGCTTCCTTCCAGGAGCGGGCCACCAGAATCGCACCGGTCTTGCGGATCGAAAACTGCGCAGGATTGTCCGCCGGCAAGGTCTTCAATTGCTGGCGAACCTCCTGCTGAATCTTTTTCGCAAAGGCCGCCGACGAAGTGACCAGATAACTTGCCGCATCGGGTGCATGCTCCGCTTGCGCCAGCAAATCCGCAGCAATCCATGCAGCGTTCCCGCTGTTGGCTAATACGATAGCCTCCGTTGGTCCGGCCGGCAGGTCGATGGCACATTCCGCGCTCACCAATTGTTTTGCCGCGGTGACATAGCGGTTGCCGGGGCCAAATACTTTCTCGACACGTTGGACGCTTTTTGTGCCGTAGGCGAGAGCAGCAATCGCCTGTGCGCCACCGACGCGGGCCATTTCCGTCACGCCCAGCAAATCAGCGGCGGCCAACAATTCGTCATTCGGATGCGGGCAGACTGCCACGATCCGGCGAACCCCGGCCACCTGCGCGGGAACGACCGTCATGACGAGAGTCGAGACGAGAGCAAAGCGTCCGCCGGGAATATAGCATCCGATGGAATCGATCGGGCGGACCAGTTGGGCGATTTTCACGCCCGGCTCGACTTGCAGCACCCAATCGCGAAGCAGTTGCTTTTGTGCGACGCGGCGGACATTCTCAAAGGCGTGCGCAATGGCGCGAAGAAATTCAGCGCTCACACGCTCACGAGCGGCCGCCAGGTCTCGGCGCGGGATCCAGCAGCCATCGCGTCGCAAGTTTGTCCCATCCAGCTTGCAGGACCAGCGCTCGAGTGCGGCATCGCCGTTACGCCGGACATCGGTGACGATCGTAGACGCGGCTTCCAAGGCTTCGCGGTCTTCGTTTTCGCGAAAGCGCAGCAGCTTTGCCTCTGTTTGCGGAGTGAGTTTCAGGATGCGCATCAAAGCACGATCTTATTCAGGGGATATTCGACAATCCCCTGAGCCTTGGCAGCTTTCAATTTGGGCAAAATCTGCCGCACAACCGCTTCTTCAATAATCGTGTTGAGAGCGACCCAGTCCGAGTCGCTAAGCGCCGAAATTGTGGGCTTCTTCAAGGCGGGTAATACCGCAAGAACACCGTCCAGGTGCTCCCGTTTCACATTCAGCATCAGCCCAACGCGCGTGGCCGCGGCAATGGCGCCTTGCAGCATGAGGACAAGATTATCCGCTTTCTCGCGCTTGGCGGGATTCTCGGCGGCCTTGCGGTTCATGATGAAGACGGTCGCGGATTCGAGGACCGTATCCAGGATGCGCAGGTGGTTGGCACGCAACGACGAGCCCGTTTCCGTGACTTCGACGATCGCGTCAGCAAGCTGAGGCACTTTTACTTCCGTGGCTCCCCAGGAGAATTCCACGCGCGCCTTCACACCGTGCGATGCCAGATATTTTTCCGTAATGCGCACCACTTCCGTGGCGATGACTTTTCCTTCCAGCTGGTAGGGCGAGCGAATTTCGGAATCCTCGGGCACCGCCAGAACCCACTTGACGCGCGCCAAGCGGCGCTTGGCATAGACAAATTCCGCCAGTTCCGCCACTTGGGCATGCGTTTCGACGACCCAGTCATGACCGGTGATTCCGGCGTCCAGGGCGCCGGATTCGACGTAGCGCGCCATTTCCTGCGCACGCACGAGCAGGCAATCGATTTCGTCGTCATCGATTGTGGGAACGTAGCTTCGCGTACTCAACGCCACTTTCCAGCCGGCGCGGCCCATGAGTTCGAGAGTGGCATCCTGCAGGCTGCCTTTGGGAATGCCCAATTTCAAGACGCTCATTCCGCCTCCTTTTGGCCGTACACATCCTCGACTGCAAAAACACGCTCCGCAATAATCCTTGTTGTGCCGTCCTTGTCCAGGGCGCGGAAAAAGCAACTGCGGTAGCCTTCGTGGCAAACTCCGGGTCCAAGGGGCTCGACGCGGATCAGGAGGGAGTCGGCGTCGCAGTCGACGAGGATCTCGCGCACGCGCAGGGCGTGGCCGCTCGTCTCACCCTTTTTCCAGAGGCGCTCGCGGGAGCGGCTGAAGAAATGCACTTCGCCGGTGCGCTGCGTGCGCTCCAAGGCCTCCGAATTCAGGAAACCCAGCATCAATACCTCGCCCGACGAATGGTCCTGAATGACCGCCGGCGCGAGCCCGCCCATTTTCTCAAATGCCAGTTCCACGGCTGACCTCCCAAAAACAAAAAACCCGCCGGGGCGTTTTGCGCCAGCGGGCCGATCTGAGCTTCCGATTGTGAAAGCGCTAGATAGTCCTCAACGGGCGCGGCCAGAAGCCGTGATGATGATGGTGTCGGTGCGCCCGAATCGTCATTTCGCCTCTAAAATACACAATTGGGGGTGTTAGCGTCAATCCAAAGATCGAGTCAGGTGTATTCGGAATTTCGATGCTAAGCCCGCGTGATCGAGCCCGGAGGCGCAGAGGAGCTGTAGTTTACGGTCATGAGCAGGTGCAGGGCGACGCCAAACTTGGCATTGGGGAGCTCCTCCACCCGCACCACTTCGGCTACGTATTCGCAATTCATGGGATCGTGTGCCGAAGAAAACGGAAAGGTAACGAAAACGCGCATGCCTTTGTAATAGGTGGAACGGCGTGAATGAAAGTAGATGCCTTCTTTGGAAGCGTTGACGCTCACAGGCATATCCTCGAAATGGTCATCGCGCGGTTCAGAGGGGCGCACGCGGAGCGGCTTGGAGATTTTCGCGCGCCGGCTTACACGCTTATCGGGATACACATTTTCGGGCGTTTCGGGCATAGGTCGATCCAGGGGGCGGACGCGGCACTTTTTACGTCCTTCCATCATTGGGGTCGAGAAAGGAAACGTCAAGATATTGCGCTGAATCTGATACTGGCGGGACAATAGCAGTTCCATAGAAGGGAACCGAAAAATGCCCGAAAAAGTGACCAAATCAGAAGCCGAATGGAAAAAGGAACTATCCCCGAGTCAATATTATGTCACCCGCCAGAAAGGCACGGAGCCGCCCTTCACCGGCGAGTATGAATCTGCGGAGGTCCCGGGAACATACAAGTGCGTGTGTTGCGGCCAACCGCTTTTCCGCTCGGAGACGAAATTTCACTCTGGCTGTGGCTGGCCGAGTTTCACCGCTCCAGTCAATGAAGAAGGAGTGGCTGAGGAGACGGACAATTCTCATGGCATGATCCGCACAGAAGTCAAGTGCAGCCGGTGCGACGCGCATCTGGGGCACGTGTTCGAAGATGGGCCGCAGCCCACGGGGTTGCGTTACTGCATCAATTCCGTGGCCCTCAAACTGGATAAGGATTGAGAATGGATCCCGCCGGAGGCGATACGCCCACAAGCGAATAGGTCGCCGGGTCCTGCTCCCTTCCGCTTTGCTCGTGCGGGTTTTCTTGTACGGCCACGTCGCCCTCTCCCAGGTTTTCCTAGCTGTTGTAGTGCCCGGTCTCAAAATCGATTCTCTTGTAGGGGCACGATATTTCGTGCCCTTCTTGATTTCTCTCGTCATCCCGAACGCTGCAGAGGGATCCCCCTTCTCTCTCTGGTTTTTCGAGCGACGCGAGGATTCGATCCTCTTTGCCGTCATTCCGAGCGTAGCGGGGAATGCCTCTTCCTCCCCTTTCTTCTCCTTAAGGGGTCGCACATTCATGTTTACACTCAACCTGGGTGCCCTTCGTGCCGACGTTGCACGTGGGTTTCTTGCGAATGCCGGTCCCGCATGCACGCGGCATCCCAGCCCCTTGTCATACGCAAAACTCACCCGTAACCCCTTTGTTTCCCCTGCATACGCAAAAACAGGGGGTTGGGCGGGTCAGGGTTTTCGCGAAGAAGGGCGCGCAACATCAGTGTCGAATTACGAGAAGTAATTCAGCAGATTTGTTACGCGGCGGGGCAGGTGCAGGCGACGAGATCTGCCACGGGGTCGTTCTGGCGATTCCAGGCAGCTACCAGCAATACTTTGTGGCCGGAAGGATAGCGAAAAATATAGTACACGCTGGCCGCGCCATCGAGCTCGAAGAAACCGGGGCGGCGGCAATCGGGACGGCCCGTCAAGCCGGCGTTCAGCAGCACGCGCAGTTCGGAGAGCTGCTCCTGTGAATGTTTCCGGAGGTCTTCCACGACCGGCGGTAGCTTGTAAAAGTTCGGCATCGTCCTTTCCTTCCCCACCACAAGGAACATAACCATTCCTCATCTATAGAGACGTAAAAGTCGGGCTAATGTTTCGTAAACAGGGCAAGGTCACGCAATATTCACGTTCGAGCCGCTCGTTAATCCTATATTCATCCTTTAGATGCACAGACTTGCAGGAAGGGTAGAGAGAAAAGGGAAAACGGATTGGCACAATCCAGCTCAGCAGCATTCCCTGTGGACACACTCACCGCATTGGGGTATGTTGCGGCCCAGAGTGGTGCTTGTATTTGATGAGGAATGCATGGCGCATGGTGCATTTGGCAGGTTTTTGAAGATCGGGGTAATCGCGGCCCTGGGCTGCATCGTTTTTACCCTTCCGGCTCTTGCGCAGGAAACGGCATCGTTTTCCAGCCGAACGCAAGCTCCGATATTGTTCCAGTCGTCGCTCGCGCCCGCTAACTTCGGCAACTTTGGCTCGGCGGTTAACCTCTCCGGACCATCCTTTCTGCGTGGCATCTCATTTGACCGGCCGGTCAGCGTTTCTGCGCTCCTCAATCCGCCGGTGCGGAATTTTTCTCCGGGCACAATCGATCGCATGGAGTCCGCCTTCCATTGCAACGACACGCCCTTCGTGGATCAAGTGCGATTCCCGTTCGCCGTATTATGGGGAGGGCGAATCAAGCTGACCACGATTGAGAGCGATGTGACTACGGCCAACTTCGTAATGGGTTTGCCGGGAGCTGGAACGGTGCAGAACATGAACCTGTTTGGTTCTGCTTATATGTCGTCCATTCATACTCCGCCTTCGGACCAACTTGTCGCGATGCACATGACGTTTACGTTGCGTGGCGGTGAAGTCCAGGCCGGCGACAATAGCGGGCTGCGCGGAGTGCAATATGTAGTGCGCGCCAGCCGCGGTTTCCTACAATCCTTCGTGCCGCGGTGAAATCAGAAGTCTTCAGACTCAGAAACGCGCAGTAAATCGATGAGTTAGAGGTTACTACCTTGTTAGCTACTTGCGGAGACGTATTTTTGTTGTCATAGTGAGCTGCAAGTTGATTCTCAACTTGAGGCGAGCAACGTGGCAAAATCCACAACTAAGGTACCGAGGAAGTCTGTCCGCGACGAGAAATCAGAGTTTGGCAAAGACCGCCGCCGCCGGCATCACCATTATCTGGTGACCGTGAATTATGCCGATGGAGAGACGTTTGGACGCGTGTATACGGACAAGGACAAAGCCACGCGCTTTGCAGAACGCCAGCGTCGTTCACCGGTGGTGAAATCGGCTCGCGTTACGCAAGTCTCCTGACGTTGGATCTTTCGGCCGCATTTGCGGGTCTGGAATTTGGAAATTGCTTTGGAAGCGTGTTATAAAAGAAGGGCCGAGCGGCCTTAGTATAGTGGTAGTACGGAACCTTGCCAAGGTTCAGGTGTCGGTTCGATTCCGATAGGCCGCTCCATAAGACCAGCACAGTCAGACTCTCCTTTCCCCGCGCAGAAACACAAAGGAACAAAAACTGTTCCCACCGCCTGACGAATCATCTCAACGTGAGCGCCTTCGTCAAAGAGCGGGTAACGAGCGGCCGCACAGCTAAATATCGCGTGGGCCGATGCCGCGTTAAGTACCTGTCTTTCCGGCACTATACAGGGGGAAACTTACAAAAACTTTATGAAGCTCTGAGGACTTTCTGACAAGCAAATCCGTAGGTTGAGATTGATTGTGGGGGCAATTGGGCTCGCTGCTTGGTTGATTTGAGCAGAGCGAAATGAATCTCGCGTCTAGTTCCCCTGTGCGCCATGACTCTCACAGTCTTAATAGCGATTTGTTTGTTTGCGTGTGCCTTCTATCTTTACGTCCTGTTTCAATGGATGCGGGACAAAAAACGAGAACGCAGTGGTCGTCCCGCAAACGGCCATCAGCCGGGGAAGACAGATCACAAGAAACAACCATACTCCTTCAGTTCCCGAAAAGCCCTGGAACAACGGACCGGCAAAACCCTGGATCGTGCGGGGTCGCGAATGTGACTCGGGGGTTGAGAAGAACAAGTTACGGCTGCAGTCGTCGCGAAAGGATTGCCTACGAGAGGATCGTGAGATCGTTGATGTTGCGGAAAAGCAGCTAGGAGAAAATATGCGAATTTTGGCGCGATGGACCTGTTTGGCTGGAATCGGAACGCTCACACTGCTGAGTCTTGGAATCTGCGGAATTGGACGCGCAGACGACGATGGGAAGTCCAGCAAGGCTCTCACTACGTCGACAGCAAGACCGGCAAGCACGAGCAAGGCGGAGTCCGGGCTGACCGAGCGCGAGCAGTTGCTACTGGATAAGGTCGAGCTCCTGCTGGATAACGTGGCTCGGCTCGAGAAGCGTGTGCAGGAACTGGAATCGAAGGAACAGGCGGCGTCACCCGCAAGTTCGCGTGCAGTGCAGAATGCGAGCACAGGTTTTGCAACGAGTGGAGCGGCGGCAAGTCCCACGATAGCGCTGGGATTCTCTGGTTCGCCAGCAACCGTGACGTCCGCGGCCGCAAGCTCAGCATTCGCGAAGAGCCTCGGAAGCGTCGAGCCGGGCGTGGGCCCCGCAGGCCGGCCGAAGCACGATCGGGCCTCGTCAACCTCTGCGACCACAGCAGCGACAACTGCCTCGCCGCAGAAGATCGAGCCTTTCTCGGATGCAGACTGGACCTGGCTGAACGGAAATGCCCGAACAAAAGAGATCTATTGGGACACGAAATTCTTCACTCCGGAAATCAGGGCTGACACGAACTATGTCGCCAACTTCAACCACCCGACAGATCACTCGATGGGCGGGTCGAGTGAGTTGTTTCGGTCGTATGAAGTCCAGCTGGAACAGTTCGGCGTCGGCGGTGATTTTCACTTCGACAACGTCCGTGCGAGGATCATGACCCAGTTCGGGATGTATTCCGCGACGACGCCACGGAATGACCCCAGCCCGGGGCACGGCCAGTGGGATCTGCCTACGGCGTACCGTTACGTCTCGGAAGCCTACGGTGGATATCATTTTGACGTGCTGCACGGAATCAACGTTGATGCGGGGATCTTCATGTCCTACATCGGCTTGTTCAGCTACTACAATTTTGACAACTGGGCTTACCAGCCATCCTTTGTTTCCTCCAACACTCCTTGGTTTTTTAACGGCGTGCGCGTACAGATTTTCCCGACGGCACACTTGAAGATTGAGCCGTGGTTCATCAATGGCTGGCAGTCCTACGCTTCTGCCAACCACACCCCCGGTATCGGAGGGCAGATCAAATGGACTCCGAAGCCCTGGATCAACATCATTTCCAATAATTACGGCGTGGGCGAGGATGACCTCTTCATCAGTGGGCGCAGGCGCATCCACACCGACGACAGCATCGAGATCAAGTATTATGACAAGCCGGAAAAAACCCTCGACAAGATGGCCTTTTCGCTGACCGGCGACCTGGGCTGCGAGTACGGTGCAGGAGTCAGTTGCTACACCAACAAAAGCGGCGGGCCCAAGCAGAGCTTCATCGGCTACATGGGATATAACCGCTTCTGGTTTCACAGGGATCTGTTCGCGGTGACGGTGGGCGGCGGCCAGATCAACAATCCGGGACGCTATCTCGTGCTGATTCCGCCTATCAATGGAGAGACTGCCATTACGGCGGCAACAAATTCGCCGTATTTTACGGGGAATCCCGGTGACCCGTTCAAAGCTTGGGATTCGTCCATCACGTTTGACTACATGCCCAAGCAGTACATCACCTTCCGCTGGGAGTACGATTATCGCCACGCCAGCGTGCCGTATTGGAGTGGCGCAGGAGGCATTACCCCTCCCGGTGGAAATAACGGCGCTCCCCAATTCTTCACTTGCAACAGCGGGGCCTCTTCTGGGCAAACCGGCCTGGGGCCAGCGGAAACGGCGTGCGGTGGCGGACTTAGCAGCGTGTGGTTCCCGGATCTTCGCAAGAATGAGTCTTTCGTCGACATGGCCATCATGGTCAAGTTCTGAACAGGGGCACGGCATTTTGATTTTCGATTGATCGTATGTGCCACAGCGAAAGATTGCGGTAGAACGTTAGCAAGCAACGGAGAATTGGAAAGGAAAGAGAGTGATGCTGGACGTTATTTTCATCGTAGCAACCGCGCTGTTTTTTGCGGTTGGGATTCTCTACGTTCGAGGCTGCGAACGACTGAAATAGGAGTGAATCATGACTGCAAGTGATGCGGCACTGCTGGTGATTTGCATATTTCTCTTTGGCTATTTGCTATACGCCCTTCTGAAGGCGGAGGAGTTCTAGTTCATGACGGCGAATGGCTGGTTTCAAATTGGATTGTACCTCTTCGTGATCTTCCTGGTTACGAAGCCCGTCGGCGTCTTCATCACCCGCGTCTTTAATCGCGAAAGGACGATCTTCGATCCGGTTCTCCGGCCAGTCGAGCGACTCGTGTACCGGCTGACCGGCATCGATGAGAAGCATGAAATGCGCTGGACGGAATATGCCGTGGCCATGCTTTTATTCAGTGGCGTTTCGATGGCACTTCTCTACCTTATAGAACGCACTCAGAAATGGCTGCCGCTCAACCCGCAGAAATTTCCGAATGTTGAGCCAGGCCTGGCCTTTGGCACCGCAGCATCCTTCACCACGAATACCAACTGGCAGGTATATAGCGGCGAGTCGACCATGAGTTATCTCACCCAGATGGCCGGTCTGGCATACCACAACTTTGTCTCTGCCGCTGTGGGCTTCGTACTGGCTATTGTCGTGATTCGCGGCATCGCCAGAAGAGAGACGGACAAGTTGGGAAACTTCTGGGTCGATACCACACGGTGTCTTTTGTGGGTTTTGTTGCCGGTTTGCCTGGTGGGTTCACTGATCCTGGTGTCCCAAGGAGTCGTGCAAAACTTCAAACCATATACCACCGTCGATTTGATTCAGCCGTACACGGCGCAGGTCGCGGGTACGGATGGCAAGACCACCACGCAGACCATCACCCAGCAGGTGATTGCGCAGGGGCCGGTCGCTTCACAAGAAGTAATCAAGGAATTTGGCACGAACGGCGGCGGGTTTTTCAACGCCAATAGTGCTCATCCGTTTGAAAATCCCACTCCCTTTTCAAATTTTTTCGAGATGGTGCTGATTTTTGCGATTCCATCCGGGCTGACGTACACGCTCGGCCGCATGACGGGCTCGCGACGCCACGGCTGGGCGGTATGGGCGGCCATGGCATTCCTCTTTCTCGCCGGTGTGACCACGGCTTATTGGGCAGAGGCCAAGGGAAACCCACTACTGGCGGAGACGGATCAACGGGCCAGTGCGTTGCAACCCGGCGGAAACATGGAAGGCAAAGAAGTGCGCTTTGGCATCGCAAACTCGACGCTGTTTGCTACGGTGACTACCGATGCGAGCTGCGGAGCAGTTAACGGCATGCACGACTCGTTCACACCTCTCGGAGGCATGGTTCCCTTGATAAACATCATGCTGGGCGAGGTCGTGTTCGGTGGAGTTGGCGCAGGGCTCTACGGTGTCTTCGTTTTCGTGGTCCTGGCGGTGTTTATCGCCGGACTGATGGTAGGGCGAACGCCCGAATACCTAGGCAAAAAGATCGAATCCTATGACGTTAAGATGGCCATGCTCGCGGTTCTCATTCTAACGTTCACGATTCTCGGGTTTTCCGCCGTTTCGGTGGTCAAGCCCTACGGCCTAGCTGGTATTACCAACCCGGGGCCGCACGGTTTGTCGCAGGTGCTTTACGCTTACGTTTCGTCAACCGGTAACAACGGCTCGGCATTCGCCGGAATTAACGGGAACACGATGTGGTACAACACGACGACCGCCGCTGCTCAACTTCTCGGCCGGTTCTTCATGATCATTCCGGTGCTCGCCATTGCCGGCAGTCTCGCGAAAAAGAAGGTCGTACCTGAGTCAGCCGGCACATTCCCGGTCACGGGCGGGCTGTTCGCCGGTCTACTGGTCGCCACCATTTTGATCGTGGGTGCGCTCACGTTCTTTCCGGCTCTAAGTCTCGGGCCGATTCTCGAACACCTGCTGATGAACGCAGGAAAGGCTTTTTGAGGTGTCTATGGACCCGGTCGCTCAAATCAGGAAAAAATCGCTCGCCGACAGCGCCATTCTTTCGCGTGCGATTGCAGATTCATTTCGCAAGTTGGATCCGCAGACGATGGTAAAGAATCCAGTCATGTTCGTGGTAGAAGTGGGGGCCGTCCTGACGACGATCCAACTCGCGTGGAATGCCTTTCACCACGCAGGGCAGCTCGGGTTTGGACTGCAAATCACGCTTTGGCTGTGGTTCACGGTTCTGTTTGCCAACTTCGCCGAAGCCATGGCCGAAGGGCGCGGCAAGGCGCAGGCGGACACGCTGCGCAAAGCCCGTGCGGATACCCAGGCTCACATCTTGAGGTGCGACGGCATCTTGGAGTCCGTAGTCAGTTCGAAATTGCGCTCTGGAGATGTCGTCGTTGTTACGGCCGGAGACTTCATTCCTGGAGACGGCGAGGTCATCGAAGGTGTGGCCTCGGTGGACGAGTCGGCAATCACCGGAGAGTCCGCACCAGTCATCCGCGAATCCGGCGGAGATCGTTCTGCGGTCACCGGCGGAACACGAGTCCTGTCAGATGAGATCAAGGTGCGCATCAGCTCGAATCCGGGCGAGACGTTTCTCGACCGCATGATCAAGCTAGTTGAGGGGGCTTCCCGTCAAAAAACCCCGAACGAGATTGCGTTGAACATTCTGCTGGCCGGTCTCACGATCATCTTTCTACTGGCGGTCGTGACGCTTCAGCCCTATGCCATTTATTCGGGTGCCCGTCAGAACATCTTCGTCTTGGTCTCGCTTCTGGTTTGCCTAATTCCCACAACCATCGGAGGGCTTCTGTCTGCTATCGGTATTGCCGGTATGGACCGCATGATTCAGCGAAATGTCATCGCGATGTCGGGGCGTGCCATCGAAGCGTCCGGCGATGTGGACGTGCTGTTGCTCGACAAGACTGGAACGATCACTCTGGGAAACCGCGCCGCCACCCAATTCTTTTCTGCACCCGGCATCGAGGAGGCTTATCTCGCGGATGCGGCACAGCTGTCGTCGCTGGCAGACGAAACACCGGAAGGCCGTTCCATCGTTGTGTTGGCAAAAGAGCGTTACAACCTCCGTGGCCGCGATCTTTCTTCTCACGGGGCGAATTTCATCCCATTCTCCGCACAAACCAGAATGTCTGGCGTCGACATCGACGGCCGCGAAATCCGAAAGGGGGCGCTGGAAGCAATCTCTCGTTTGACCGGCAATGCCAGTGACGGCATTCCAGCCGAACTGCAGGTTTGCGTCCGGGAAATCTCCAATGCCGGTGGAACGCCACTTCTAGTTGCGGAAAACGGCCGCGTGCTGGGTGCGATCGCTTTGACGGACATCGTCAAAGGGGGCATGAGGGAGCGTTTTGACCATCTTCGCGCCATGGGAATTCGCACGATGATGATCACCGGGGATAACCCATTGACCGCCGCTGCTATTGCCCGCCAAGCTGGAGTCGACGATTTCCTCGCTGAAGCCAAGCCGGAAGACAAGATGGCCCTCATCAAGAGTGAACAGGCTAAGGGGAAGCTCGTGGCCATGACTGGCGACGGCACCAATGATGCTCCTGCGCTCGCTCAAGCGGATGTGGGAGTGGCCATGAATACCGGCACACAAGCCGCGAAAGAAGCAGGCAACATGGTCGACCTCGACTCCAACCCGACAAAACTCATCGAAATCGTCGAAATCGGCAAGCAACTTCTGATCACCCGTGGCGCGTTGACCACTTTCTCCGTCGCTAATGATGTGGCCAAATACTTCGCCATCATCCCTGCGATGTTTGCCGGAGCCTTTCCGGTGCTTGGCGTCCTTAATGTGATGCACTTGCGGACGCCGGAGTCGGCGATCCTCTCCGCGGTGATTTTCAACGCTTTGATCATCATTGCCCTGATTCCGCTGGCTCTGCGCGGCGTGCGGTACCGTCCGTTAGGTGCATCAGCTTTGTTGCAGCGCAACCTGCTGATCTATGGCGTGGGGGGAATCATTGCACCCTTTATCGGAATCAAGTTGATCGACGTCGTGCTGACATATCTTCGAGTTGTTTGAGGGCTTTATGAAAAAGAATCTACTGATTGCTGTGTGGTTCACTCTGGTTACGACCGTGCTGTTCGGAGTTTTGTATCCGTTGAGTGTCACAGGGCTGGCCCAGTTGCTGTTTCCTCGTCAGGCGAACGGACAGCTGATCGATAAAAGCGGCAAGCTTGTGGGATCGAGAATCATCGGGCAATTCTTCACCGGGCCCGGTTATTTTCATTCCCGGCCGTCTAACGCAGGAACTGGATATGATCCAACATCAAGTGGCGGTTCGAACCTGGGGCCCACAAACAAGATCTTGATTGACCGCGTGAAAGGCGATGTTCAAAGACTTCAGACAGAGAACCCAACCGCAGCGATCCCAGTCGACTTGGTCACGGCCTCTGGATCCGGCCTGGATCCCGATATTTCCCCGGCGGCCGCGGAATTCCAGATTCCTTACGTTGCCCGTTCGCGTGGAATGAAACAGGAGGATGTCGGCACCCTGGTGCTGAAGCATACGCGAGGCCGCGACCTGGGGTTCCTTGGCGAGCCCCGCGTGAATGTTTTGGAATTGAATTTGGACCTCGACAGCCTTAGTACCCTGCGGTAAGTGTTGCGATTTGTGAGGCGAGCGCTTTTCGGAGGCCATACTTGGCAGCTGAAATCGATATGCCAGCCTCGGCTTGGTCAGAATGCAGTCTGGATGGGCGGTCCTCACTCCCGAACTCGTCCAAAGACACTGGTATCACCACATACTACACAACAAGCGCGCAGCGGGGGCTCCTGCTGCTAAAGGGCAACCAACGGGTCGTAGTGATTAATGTGCCCTGGTATCTCGAATCCTGAGTCTCGGGGCGAACCAGTCAAAAAAGCAACAACAAGACTGCACTACCGGGAATTTAAAAAGAATAATGGCGATCAAGAGGACGATTGTATTTCCCGATACGCAAGGCCCAACGGGACGAGGAACAAGCTGAATAACACTCGCCGTCAAGGCGAATTTCGCGTATCTCCTTGCTGAGACGAAATAACCACAGTCCCGGCAAGGCCCAGCGGCTGCGATAGGTGAGCCAAAAACTCTTGAAAAAATCGTGTTAATTCCCTGTAGAATTCATCGCACAGGAATGGTAACCCCATGAAATCTTTGCGCGTAGTTGTGGGCAGCCAACGGCGCCCGAAATTGGAGGCTGTGCGTGAGGCTGTTGCGGATATTCGCAACCTGCTGGCACCCGGCGGGGTGGTAGAGGTTCTAGGGACTGAAGTGGAGAGCGGGGTGAGCCACACACCCGCTTCGCGAGAAGAATTAATGCGCGGGGCGCGACAGCGGGCGGAGGCCGTCGCGGAACGGCTGAGGGCAAAGGGAGAGAGCGTTGATTATTGCGTAGGGCTCGAGGGCGGGTTGGACATTGCCGAGGAAAATGACCGGCGCCGTGTATTTCTGGAGAGCTGGGCGTATGTCAGTAATGGAACGCAGGGGCATTTTGGATGTTCGGGGAGTATCGAGTTGCCGGAGGCGTTGGCGGAGGAAGTGCTCGTGCGAGGCACGGAGCTTGCCGAAGCGATTGACCGTTATGCGGGAGTGGTAGGAATTCGGGACGGGCAAGGGGCCTGGGGCGTGTTGTCCGCCGATCTGATATCACGGCAGGAAGCGTTTCGCGTGGCAGTAGTCGCGGCGTTCGCGCCGTTCTATAACGCCAGAATGTATCGCGGAGCAGCAGCGGCGGGTTCCGGCGCCTGAGGGAACGCGGAGTGGAAGGACTCGGAGTATGCTGTAGGGAGAAGGAGAGACGCGTGGACATAGTGAAGGGGAACATGGGTTGGATCGAAGTGGTGGTCGGACCGATGTTCTCGGGGAAGAGCGAAGAGTTGATTCGAAGGTTGCGGCGCGCGGAGATTGCGCGGCAACGGGTGCAAATCTTCAAACCAGCGATTGATTCGCGGTATGCGGCGAACGAGATTGTGTCGCACTCGGGATTGGGGATACCGTCGGACAATGTGAGCAAAGCAGCGGAAATTCTGGAGAAACTGCAGCCACGGACGGAAGTGGTAGGGATTGACGAAGCGCAATTCCTGGGCGACGAGGTTGTGGAAGTCTGCACGAAACTCGCGAACCTGGGAAAGCGTGTGATTGTAGCGGGTCTGGACACGGACTACCGCGGACGCCCGTTTGAACCCATGCCGCGGCTCCTAGCGATTGCCGAGGAGATTACCAAACTGCTGGCGATCTGCGTGCGTTGCGGAAATCCCGCCGTGCATACGCAGCGCCTGGTAGAGAGCGAAGAATTGATCGTGGTGGGAGCCGGCGGCGCGTACGAGGCCAGGTGCCGGCGCTGTTTTGAGCCGAATCCAGCGCAGGCCCGGCGGGAAGTCGGACCGCAGATCCTGAACCGCAACCGCGTGGCCGGCGGTGGAACATAGCAGGCCGTGCCCGCGGAACTAGCTGGTAAATCTCGTGTTCCAGGAAAATCATGCGCATCGAATCGAAAGCCCCAACACGTGTAGATTTAGCTGGCGGCACGTTGGACATATGGCCGCTCTATCTATTCCATCCCGGCGCGGTAACGCTGAACGCGGCGATCTCGCGATATGCGTCCTGCGTGCTGGAAACTCATGCAGCGGGTGATGAGAGCATCAAGCTGGTCTCCCTGGATACGAACCGGGCGGAAAGTTTTGCGTCCTACGAGAAGCTGGTGCGTGCCAAGAGGTATCGCCTGCCGCTGCTCGCGGAAATCGTGAAGTTTTTCCATCCCGAGGGCGGATTTACACTGACGTCGAATTCGGAGGCGCCTGCCGGAGCGGGAATCGGGGGATCGAGCGCGATGGCCGTGGCGATCTGCGCGGCGCTGGATCGGTTCAAGGGAGCGGGGCGGAGCAAAGTTGATTGGATCCACATCAGCCGCGACGCTGAAGCTGTGGTAATCAATATCCCGACGGGCATGCAGGACCACTACCCGCCCGCGTTTGGCGGCGCCGCGGCAATCGAGCTGATGCCGGGAGGAGAGCGCCGCATCGAGTTGAACGTGAACCTGGACGAACTGGAACGCCGCCTGGTCGTTTGCTACACGGGCAAGCCGAGGCAATCGGCGATTAACAATTGGGGAGTGTTCAAAGCGCACATCGACAATAAGGGAGCGGTGAAGAACAACCTGGAGCGGATTTCACAAATTGCGCAGAGTATGCGCACAGCACTGGAAGCGGGCGATTGGAAGGAAACGGGAAGGCTGATGAACGTGGAATGGCAATTCCGGCGGAGGAATTTGCCGACGATTTCGACGAAGACGATCGACCGGATCATCAAGAATGCGCGGAAGAAAGGCGCCCTGGCGGGCAAGGTGTGCGGAGCCGGTGGTGGTGGTTGCGTGGTGTTGCTGATCGAGCCGAGTGTGCGAGAGCGAGTGGAAAAGGCGGTACTGGACTCGGGAGGAGAGCTTTTGCCGATGCAAATTGACCGGCAGGGTGTCACGGTGATCACCCAATAGGCGCAGAAATCTGAGGCTATCTAATCCGGAATTTGCATCATAAGATAGAGGAGGAGGAGGGATCCTCCAGAACGTCACGATATGTCATACCGCATGGCAATAACGGCTGCGCTTCTCCTGGCCGCAGCTATCGATCTGCCGCAGTCGATGCCGCTGTTCCCCGGCAAGCGAGCTACGCCCGAAGTTTTGCCATCGGGCGAGAGGCTGGCGCTGTTTCCCGAGGTGACAGGCGGGGATACGCAAACAGTTACACCGTCCGCGGGCGATGCGGGGAAAAGGGGCGAAACGCTGCAGGAATCAACGAAACTGAGCTTGATCCGCTATGTTTCGGGAGAATTTGCGGTGGCGCGCAAGCCGCTGCCGGGCGGAAAAGAAGGTTTCATTTTGTATGTGGACAAGCCGATCAACGAGGAGTATCTGGATCGAGCGGTGGCCACACACGGCGCGGCTGTGAATGCGGGAGACAAAGCTCAGATTACAAACCTGGAGTTCAAGGAACACACCATCGTTGTGGATGTAAATGGCGGTGGGCGCCCCAAGAAGCACTGGCGCGATCATATCCAGATTGGGATGGGGGGAACGCCAATGCCGGTGGGGCAGAACACCACGACCACACCACAGGACCAGGGTCCTCCAGGGGTGCAGCAGGGAGCCGGCGGCACGATCTATGTGCAGTTTGCGAAAAATATTCCCGATCTCACGCCGGATGAACTGAAGAAAATACTTTCGCCGTTCCTGAACTTCGAAAGGGAACGATCCGCGTCGGTGCATTGGATTGACACGCTGCCCCCGGAAATGAAGAAAGCCATCACGGAGAGACACGCGGTGGTGGGCATGGATCGGGAAGAAGTCGTCGCGGCCATGGGTAAGCCGGACCGTAAGGTGCGAGAGCGCGATGTCAACGGGAACGACACGGAGGACTGGATCTACGGACACCCTCCGGACAAGACCATCTTCGTGCGGTTTACCGGCGACCAGGTGACGGTGATCAAGCAGTATCCGCAATAAGCCCTGCAGGAAATTCAAAGAATCCTTCGGTGTGGAGCCCGAGGTTCCGAAGGTAGTACTTGTACACCAACAAAAAGTGAATATGCTAACCGCAGCGGTTTTGCGGGTGCGGCAGAACTTTCTGTTGGTGCGCCACAATTCAGGGCGAAGGAAGGCTGGCTTGAGGTGCAATCACAATTCGTGAGCGGAAATCCATTTGGGGTGCTGACGGCAATCGTGGCGCCGGCGATCCTGACGAATGCGTCTTCGGTGCTGGCGTTGGGAACAAGCAACCGCCTGGGGCGCGTGGTGGACCGCACCCGAATCGTGGCGCGAGAAGTGGCGAGTTACGCTGTGGAATCAGCGGAATACAAAGCATGGATGGGCCAACTGAAAACATTGGAGAAACGGGCTCAACTGCTGCTGCGGGCGCTGCGTCTGTATTACGCGGCCCTGGGATTGTTTGCTAGCACGGCGCTGGTGTCGGTTGGCGGATCGATGGGCGCGTACTATGGAGCGAAAACTATTTTCGTATTGAGTGGGGCGTTGGCGTTCCTTACGGGTGTGTTGGCGGTGGTGGGATTGAGCGTGGGCTGCGTGTTGATGGTGCACGAGACACGGTTGGGGGTGCTGAGTCTTGAGGTGGAGGCACAAATTCGCATCCAGCTACCGGCCAGGCCAGGAGCGCCTTCGTAGCATTTTAGAAAATGGAAAATCTACCCTGCATTGGCTTCGGGTTGGTGAACGCAAATGCGAATATACCCTGCTGATAGTCAGAGTTTAAATTTGGAACTTTGCGTGGCGGAGCAGCTGAGGTCCTTCGATCCGATCAGAATCGGCTCTCAGGATGACAGTTGTTGCGATGTTGAGTAACGCGCCGGATCGTCACGCGTCAGGGACACGGGTTAGCAGAAAAAGAAGGGAATCGGGCGGGCAAGAGTTTCGTAATTGCGACAAGGGCGCGGCACGCCTAGTATCGGTGGATGCGAAAGACGGAGCAGAAGAGGTTTCCGCCGGGACCCGAGCCAGGATTCTTGGATGGATTGAGAAGTCCCATCCGGCGGGACCCGCTGACATTTCTGACGCGGGCGGCGCGGAAGTACGGCGACATTGTGGGCTTGCGTTTCCTGAATGTGCGGACGTATCTCGTGGTGCACCCGGAACAGATTGAAGACGTGCTGGTGACGAGCGCACGGAAGTTCATTAAGGGGCGGGCGCTGCGGGCGAACAAGCATTTGTTTGGCGAAGGGCTGCTGACAAGCGAAGGCGAATTGTGGCTGCGTCAGAGGCGATTGATGCAGCCGTCTTTTCATCGAGCGCGGATTGCGGCTTACGGCGGGGTGATGACGAGCTTTGCCGCACGGCTGGGGGTGGAATGGAAGCCCGGTCAAGAAATGGATCTCCACCGGGAGATGATGCGACTGACGCTTCAAGTGGTGGGGAAAATACTGTTCGATGCCGATGTAGAACGCGATGCTCCGCAAGTGGGCAAGTCTCTGGACACGCTGCTGGAGTATGCTTCGGATTTTCGGCGGCTGATCTTCACGCCAAAATGGTTACCGACGAAGATGAACCGGGAGTCGAAACGCGCGATCCGCCCGCTGGACGAGATTATTTACCGCATCATCCAGGAGAAGCGGGAAGCGGGAGAGGAGAGGAGCGACCTGCTCTCTCTGTTGCTGAGTGTCCGCGACGAGGACGGTTCACAGATGAGTGACCTGCAATTGCGAGATGAGGTGATCACGCTGTTTCTGGCAGGGCACGAAACGACCGCAAGCGCGCTTTCCTGGACCTGGTGGCTGCTGGCGCAGCATCCTGAAGTGGAAGCAAAGTTTCACGCGGAGTTGGATGCGCTGCTCGGAGGGCGCGTGCCGTCGCTCGAAGACCTGCCGAAGCTGGCGTACACAGGCCACGTCTTGACGGAGTCGCTGCGACTGTACCCGCCCGCGTGGGCCATGGCGAGGCTGGCGGTGGAAGATCATGAACTTTGCGGCTATGCAGTTCCGAAGGGCACGGGCGTTGCCGCGAGCCAATGGATCGTGCATCGCGACCCGCGGTGGTACGAGGCGCCGGATGAATTCCGGCCAGGACGGTGGGAAGGAGACTTGCTGAAGAGAATTCCGCGAATGGCGTATTTTCCTTTCGGCGCGGGATCGCGGCAGTGCATCGGGAATGCATTCGCGCTGATGGAAGCGACGCTGGTGCTGGCAACGATTGGGCAGCGGCATCGATTTCAAATCGTGGAAGGCCATCCGGTCGAACCGCTGGCATCGATCACGCTGCGGCCGCGGCACGGGATCCGGGTATTCGTCGAAGAGCGCAAGCGGGGGATGTAGGGTTGAAAATCGGGAAGGAGCAGTTTCGAGGGGAGATTCGTGGCAACGAAATACCCCGGTTTATTGGTGTTTTTGACGATGTGACGCAGGACACGTCGGGATTCGTTGACTTTTCCTTACACTACACCTAGCATTTTTGGTTCTACCCGCGGCGCTCTCCGCTCTATTCATCGGCCGCAATCTACAGTCCCACATCGGAGGAAGTAATGCCTATTAAGGTTGGTATCAACGGCTTCGGCCGTATCGGTCGCAACATTGTGCGCACCGCCATCGACGACAAGGAGATCCAGTTCGTGGCCGTGAACGACATCACGGATGCCAAAACCCTCGCGCACCTGCTGAAATATGACTCCGTGCTCGGCAACCTGCCGCACACGATCACGCACACGGACGACTCCATCAGCGTCGAGGGGAAGAGTTTCAAAGTGTTCAAGGTGAAGGACCCGGCGGAAATCAACTGGGCAAGCGTTGGCGCGGATATTGTGATTGAGTCTACGGGATTGTTCACCAAGGGGCCGGAGGCGAAGAAGCATTTGCGCGCGCCGGTGAAGAAGGTAATCATCTCGGCGCCAGCGGAAGATCCGGACGCTACATTTGTGCTGGGCGTGAACGATAAGACCTACGATCCGGCGAAGCATCATGTGATTTCGAATGCGTCGTGCACGACGAATTGCCTGGCGCCGGTGGCGAAGGTGCTGCAGGATTCATTTGGGATACAGAGCGGGACGATGACGACGATTCATTCCTACACCAACGACCAGAAGCTGCTGGATTTGCCGCACAAGGATTTGCGGCGTGCGCGCGCGGCGGCGCTCAATATGATCCCGAGTTCCACGGGCGCGGCGAAAGCGTTACACCTCGTGATTCCCGAGCTGAAAGGAAAGCTGGATGGTTACGCGATGCGCGTGCCGACGCCGAACGTGAGCGTGGTGGATCTGACCTTGTTTGTGACCAAGCCAGCGACGAAGGATTCCGTGAATGCAGCGCTGAAGGCAGCCGCGAACGGCCCGCTGAAGGGGATCCTTGGCTACACCGAAGAAGAGTTGGTGTCCTCGGACTTCAAGGGGAATTCGAACTCGTCGATCGTGGACGCGGGCTACACAAAGGTGGTGGGCGAGCATTGCGTGAAGGTACTGGCGTGGTACGACAACGAGTGGGGCTATTCCTGTCGGTGCCGCGACCTGATCAAGCTGCTGGCATCGAAGTTCTGACGAGAAGAAGCGCGCCGCGTTGTCATTTCTGAACAAAACAAGGAATCTCTCGATTTTGCGATCGAACGAAGAGGGATTCCTCGGGGAAGGACGGCCCTCGGAATGGCGAATGGGGATTCCGAGCTTAAACCTGATTCCTGATGTTTGATCGCGGCTATCTGAGATCCAAAAACAGGGAACGGAAAACTGCCATGAACAAGCTTACGGTCGCGGATCTGGAATTGCGCGGGAAGCGTGTTTTCATCCGCGTGGATTTTAACGTGCCGTTGAAAGATGGCGTGGTTACCGACGACACGCGCATCCGGGAAACGTTGGCGACGCTGCGCCTGGCGATACAGAAGGGAGGGCGCCTGGTTCTGGCATCGCATCTCGGCCGGCCCAAGGGAGGCCCTCAGGCGAAATACTCTCTTCTGCCAGCGGCGAAAAAACTCGAACAACTGCTGGGAAAGCCCGTGCGCTTCGCTACGGATTGCGTGGGCCCCATTCCTGAATCCAAGAGCCGGACACTGGCTGACGGCGACGTCCTGGTTCTGGAAAACGTGCGGTTTCATCCGGAAGAAGAAAAGAACGACGAGGCTTTCTCAAAGCAGCTGGCGGCCTTGTGCGACGGACTGTACGTGTGCGACGCGTTCGGCTCCGCGCATCGCGCGCATGCTTCGGTGGTGGGGATCACGAAATTCGTGCAGAAAGCGGCGGCCGGCGTACTGATGGAAAAAGAATTAGAGTATATCGGGAAAGCGGTCAGTAACCCCACGCGGCCGTTTGTGGCGATCCTGGGTGGCGCGAAGGTAAGCGACAAGATCGCAGTAGTCGAAAACCTGATGAAGATTGCGGATGCCATGCTGATCGGCGGGGGCATGGCGTACACATTTCTGAAGGCGCAAGGTTTGCCGATTGGGAAATCGCTGGTCGAAGAGGACAAGATCGAACTCGCGAAGTGGATTCTGGGGGATGCCAAGCAGAAGAATTTCAAGTTTCTGCTGCCCAGCGATCACATAATTGCGCCCGAATTCAAAGCGGATGCTCCCGCAAAGACGGTGGATGTGCCGGATACACGCGCGGACCAGATAGGGCTGGACATTGGGCCGAAAACGATTGCAGCGTACAGCGCGGAGATTGCCAGATCAGAGACGATCGTGTGGAACGGCCCGATGGGCGTCTTCGAAATGCCGGCATTCGCCAAAGGCACGCTGGAGATTGCCAAAGCGATTGCGGCAGCCACGACGGCGGGGGCGACCTCGATTGTTGGCGGCGGGGACTCGGTAGCGGCGGTGCATCAGTCCGGAGTGGCCAACAAAATTTCGCATATTTCGACGGGTGGCGGCGCATCGCTGGAATTTCTGGGCGGGCGCAAGCTTCCGGGCGTGGAGGCCCTGACAGACAAATGAGCACCGCAAAACGCCGTAGGGTGATCGCGGGAAACTGGAAGATGTACAAGAATCAGGCGGAGACGCGAGCTTTTTTTGCCGCCTTCAAGCCGCTGGTAGTAGGTGTGACGGACTGCGACATCGTGATCGCGCCGCCGTTTACGAGTATCCCGGCCGCGGTGGAAACCGCCAAAGACACGCCGATTGGAATCTCCGCCCAGAATGTGTACTGGGAGAGGGAGGGCGCGTTTACCGGAGAGATTTCTGCGGGAATGCTGGTGGGAGCAGGTTGCCGGTACGCGATCATCGGACACTCGGAACGGAGGCAGTTTTTCGGGGAGACTAACGAGACGGTATTGAAGAAGACGAAAGCGGCTCTGGGAGCAGGACTTACGCCCATTGTGTGCATCGGGGAGATGCTGGCGGATTATGAGGCTGGTGCCACGCAGGAAGTCATCAAGAGGCAATTTCATGGCACTGTGGGCGCGTTGACCAGCGAGGAATTCTCCCGTATTCTGATAGCTTACGAGCCCGTGTGGGCCATCGGCACGGGCCGCACGGCTACGCCGCAGATTGCCGAAGGTGTACATAAGCTTGTGCGCCAGTGCGCGGCGGCGCAGTTTTCCGCTGGCCAGGCATCGGCTTTGCGGATTCTCTACGGTGGCAGCGTCAAGCCTGACAATATTCAGGGGTTGATGGCGCAGGAAGAGTTGGACGGCGCACTGGTAGGCGGAGCGAGCCTGGACGCAAAGTCGTTTGCAAGTATCGTGAGAGATTGGCCTCGTTGAGGCGATGGGGAGAAGGAAATGCCAGCTTGGATGAAATGGATGGTCTCGTTGCTCATTGGCTTCGGGATTATCTACGTGGGTTTTCACTTTTCGTGGGGAGGGTCCTGGATCCTGAAGCCCTTCTTCGTGCTGAACTGCCTGGTGCTGATCATCGTGGTGCTGCTGCAGAGCGGCAAGGCGGCGGACCTGGCCGGGGCGTTTGGCGGGGCCGGAAGCCAGACAGCGTTTGGGCCGCGGGGAGCAGCGACAATCCTGTCGCAGGCCACCACGTGGTGCGCGATTATGTTCATGGTTTGCGCGATGGCCCTGGTAGTGCGCGTGGATCAGGGCTTGGAGCAAGGTGGATCGATTCTGCAGCAATACTCGAAGCCCGCACCGAAGACGACGCCAGCGCCAGCAACTCCGGCACCGTCGACGCAACAGCCCGCCGCCCCGCAAAGTTCGACGCCGTCACAGCCGGCGCCGGCTACTCCGGCGAAACCGTAAAATAGAAGCGGGATTGCTGCCCGCGATGGTCAAGAACAGCGGTAGTCTTGCCCGATCTTACGGGCGCGGCTACAATGAAGATTCTTTCCTCTGTGCGGTCGTGGCGGAACTGGCAGACGCACCAGCTTGAGGGGCTGGCGGTAGCAATACCGTGGTGGTTCGAATCCACTCGACCGCACCAAACTTTCCCTTTTCCCAAGCCGTTCGAATTGTCGGATGCAACCGAGATCATCCGCCCGCGGGAAATACCATGAAAGCTAAGAAGCGAATCGTTGTTTGCTTGCTGTTCGTGTTGCTGACCTGTGGGATCACTCCCATGCTGCAGAAAGCTGAGGCGGCCGAAGGAGCGCAACAATTTGCGGAGTTTGGCGATTTCAAATTGCGGAATGGTGAAGTAATTCATGAGTTTCGGCTTGGCTACCGCACCCTCGGCACACTCAACGCAGAGAAATCGAACGCAATTCTTTGGCCCACGTGGTTAGGGGGAAAGTCCGAGGATCTGCTGAGGTACGGCGGGCCGGGAAACGTGGTGGAGACCGGGAACTATTTTGTGATTTTCGTCGACGCCATTGGCGACGGCGTTTCAAGTTCGCCGTCAAACAGCGCCAAGCAGCCGCTGATGAAATTTCCCAAATTTACGATCCGGGACATGGTGGAGGCAGAGTACCGGCTGGTGACAGAGGTGTTCCACATAGCGCATCTCCATGCGGTGATGGGGATTTCCATGGGTGGAATGCAAGCGTTTGAATGGGTCGTAGCACATCCGGAATTCGTGGACCTGGGAATTCCAATCGCGGGCTCGCCGCAATCCACTTCATACGACAAACTATTTTGGACCGCGCAGATTGATGCCATTGAGCTGGACCCAGCATGGAATCACGGCCATCCGACGGGGCCGCTGAACCGGGGATTACCGCTGTCAGAAGAGATTGGTTCGATGAACAGTACCTCTCCCGATTACCGGGTGCAGCATACGAGTCCGGGGGAATTCGACACGTTTCTGACAGAAATCCGGGAAGGCGCGAAGGGGGATGGTGGGACGGCAAGCAACCAGATTCGGCAACGCGAAGCGATCATGTCGCTGGATGTTGCAGGAGAATTTGCGGTGACGTTGGCGGAAGCGGCGAAGAGGGTACACGCAAAGCTGTTGGTCGTCGTTTCTCCGGAGGACCACACAGTGAATCCGACCCCGGCAATGGAGTTTGCCGCGGCGATCGGCGCGCCGGTGGTGAAACTGGAATCGCCTTGTGGCCACCAAAGTCCGTCTTGCGTTTCGCTCGGGCCAATGGTCGCGCGATTCCTGGCTGATCCGAGTACCGGGCGCAGCGAGACGCTGCGGGATCCGCACAAGCAATAAGGTTTCGCTCTTCAGGCAATCAGATTTGGTCCGCGTGTTTCCCCCGAAACGTTACTTGGGTGCAGTGATGGCGGACTCGCCGACGATGAGGAATTCGTACTTCTTGCCGTTGGCCTTGAGCTTCATTTTGGCCTTATCCAAAGTGAATTCGATCGCAGTATTGGCCGGGATCAGAGCCTTATCGCCGGGCTTCTGCTGACGGATCTGGTACTCGGTTGTGGCGGTGCGGACCACGTATTGTTGGCAAAGAAGGGCTGTGGAATCCTTTTTGCCACTCTTGTGAGAGCCGCAATCGACGGAAGACTCGGAAACAATCGTGCCGGTTTTCGGCGTTTCACCCGCAACGGTTAAGCTTGCCCCGAGGACGACGGCTGCCAGAGTCAGGAATTCTCTCTTCATTTGTCTCTCCTTAGCGGGCCCGCCGCAGACTTTGCGGTACGACAGAGGTTTCTTTTTGGCTGTTCTCGGGCTGCTGCTATTATCTCAGCATGTCTTTACAACTAACGGAAACAGAAATCCGAGTGCTTGGTGCCCTGGTGGAAAAGGAGATCACCACACCCGAGTATTACCCGCTGAGCCTGAACGCCTTGCTGAACGCGTGCAATCAGAAATCGAACCGCGAGCCGGTGATGACGTTGGACGAGAATGCGGTGCGGAGGGCGCTGCGTTCTCTGTCGGAGCAGGCGCTGGCGCGGTCGGCGGGAGGGGATTCGCGAGTGGCGAAGTACGAGCACCGCTTGAACGAGATGTACAACTTTCACCGACACGAAATTGCGGTCCTGTGCGTGTTGCTGCTGCGAGGGCCACAAACTTCGGGAGAGCTGCGCGCGCGCACCGAGCGGATGTACGCGTTTGAGGATCTGGATGCGGTGCATTCCGCCTTAAACCTGTTGATGCGGCGGGAACCTCCGCTGGCGAAGATTCTGCCACGGCAGCGGGGGACGAAAGAATCGCGTTACATGCAGCTGTTGGGTGGAGACATTGAGCCGCCGGCCGCGAGCCAGGATTCAGCGGATGAGCTGCTTGCCGAACGAGCGCTTTCTCCCGAGGAGGAACGCATTGCCGCGTTGGAGAAGGAAGTAGCGGCGCTGAGGGCTGAGTTGGAGACCTTGCGGGAACAATTCGACGCGTTTCAGAAACAATTCCAGTAGCGGTTGCACCCACCATCCCACATTTGGCGTATGTAGAACTCAGCCATGGGATGGGGACGGCGTTTGAGGAACGGATCGAACACGCAGACGTGTTCAGCTTTTTGTTCGCGCAACTGGCGATCCAGTTCAAAGCGGCGCCATAGGCAATAGAAGGATTATCACCGGTAAAGCCTAACAGAGCGCTAAAACGGAGAGGCGCGGTTCACTTTTTACGGAAGACGCCGTGAACGACGGAGGCCGGCCCGCGGTGAAGATGGCCTTCGTCCAGCGAAACTTCTGCTTCCTCTAATTCCACAACTTCCGCTCCCAGGAAATCCTTCCGAAGCATTTCGGCGGTGTAAAGCAATTCGACCTGCTTCGGGCCTCCGGAAGAATGACGCAATTGGGCGGGCGTAAAAGCTTCCAGAATCAGAAGACCGCCCGGTCTGACGGCACGGAGCATTCCGGCATGAATTCCCGGGCGTTTGTCCGGGGGCAGATGCAGGAAGACGGAAACGACAGCATCGAAATCAGACTCCGGCCAAGTCCATCGGGAGAGGTCCACCTGGTCGATGGACATAGTTAAGCCGGCTGCCTGGGCCGCCTTTCGGGCGCGTGCAACACCGACAGAAGAGATATCGACGGTGTGGACGACAAAGCCTTGCCGGGCAAGCCAGATTCCGTTGCGACCGTAGCCATCGCCAGGTACAAGGACGCGGCCGCCGGATTTAATTTGGAAGATTTTTGAGTGCAGGTAAGCGTTGGGTTTGTGGCCATAGACGGCTTCAGGCCGTGAAAAACGTTCATCCCACATGGCTGCGGGATCGACTGGGCTTCCCATTCCCACACCTTACGATGACGCGAGCGCTGCTTCGACAAGTCTCACGTTAGGTATTATACCCAATTGCCGTCTGCGGATTAACGGTGGATACAAGACGGATAAGGTGGCGGAGGCTATGGCTCGCCGGTGTATGGCGGCGGGAGTTACACGAACTGCTCGGATCCCTTACAACCAGAGGCGTCGGGCCGACCTTGCAGTACCTGAGTTCGCTGGAGCAGCCGATCAAGGCTAACGGCGATCCCGGACACTAGAAAAGTGGAGGTGGAGTCCTGGTAGCTGCCTTGCAATTTTTCGAGTGCGCGCTAAGATAACGTCTCAGGTTCAGGGTGCCGCCAAGAGCGGAACTCATTCGAAACATGGTCTCTTACGACGACGGCGCCAATCCGCACCCCTCCGCCCAAGCGGGACTCCTTCGCCGAGTCTTGTTCTCCACCAATCACAAGGTCATTGGCCTGAATTATTTGTGGCTCGCGCTGGCGAGCGTGCTGGTGGGGATGATTCTCGCGACGCTTCTGCGGATGCACACATCGTGGCCAGACACGGCCATTCCGTTTTTGGCGGGGATCGAGAATACGCCGGAGCGGTACGCGGCGCTGCGGTTGCTGCATGGTTCATTGATGGTGTTTTTCGTGCTGACGGCAGCGCCGCAGTTTGGCTTTGGAAATTATCTTTTGCCACTGCAGATCGGCGCGCAAGATATGGCCTTTCCGTCGCTGAACCTGGTTTCGTTGTGGATGACAGCCACTTCGCTGGCGGGGATGACCTGGTCGTTCTTCCTGCCGCTGGTTTCCGGGATGAACTTGTGGCTCGGGAGCGCCTCGGTTTTTTCGCTGGCGGCTCTGTTCAGTGCGCTAAACATCGCTACGACGACGCTCGAACTGCGCACAAAGGGGATGACGCTTCCACGTTTGCCGGTGACGGTCTGGGCGTGGTTCATCAACGCGATTCTGGGCATGCTGATTTTCAGCGTGCTGCTGGCGGGGTCGTGCGCGGTGCTCTCCGATCGCTTGCTGGGCTCGAATCTATTCAGTTCGGTGGCTTATTTAGCGCAGCAGCCGCCGGATCTGTTAAAGCAGGGAAGTCAGGCGATTTTGTGGGAGAGGTGGTTCTGGTATTTCGCGCAGGCGGAAGTGTATGTGGCCATGCTGCCGTGCTTCGGAATTATTACCCACCTGGTGGCAACGTTTTCGCGGAAGCCGGTGTGGAAAGAGCGACTGGTGGTGCTAGCCCTGTGCGGCGTAGGGCTTGTGGGCTTTTGCGTGTGGGGCTACCACATGTTCGCGACGGGAATGAATCCGTACGCACCGCTGGTCTTCGCAGTGCTGGCTTCCTCGTTGGGGATACCCGCAGCATTCTTGCTGGCGAGCTGGTTTTGCACGCTATGGCATGGCGCCGTGCAATTATCGCCGGCGATGTTATTTGCGATTGGATTCATCTCGCTGTTCATTGCCGGCGGGCTCTCCGGTATTTTCCTGGCGCGGCATGACCTGGCGGCAGCGGCGGTGAGCGAAGATTTTGTCATCGGGCATTTCCATCTGGTCATGGGGGTTGCGGCGACGTTGGCGATTCTGGGAGCGCTGTTCTTCTGGTTTCCAAAGCTGTTTGGCTGCAGGTTGAACGAGTCACTGGGGAAAGTGCACTTCTGGATGACCTTTGCTGGGGTCTATGGAGTCTTCATGCCCATGCATTGGCTGGGATTATTGACGGAATCGCGCATGCTGCCGGAGGCGCAGAGGGCGGCGCTAGCGTCAGCCGGATCTTCCATTCGCACGTTCGTGACGGTGGCGACAATCTGGACCATGGCGGCTCAGGCGTTGTTTATCGTCAATTTTGTGAGGAGCTTGCTGCTGCGGCGCACGGTTGAAGAAAACAACCCCTGGCAAGCCCCGACACTCGAATGGAGTATCGCTTCACCAGCGCCGGAGGAAAACTTCGGCAGGACGCCACCGGTCGTATATCGGGGAGCGTACGAGCTCATTGGAGCGACCGCTGACAATTTTGTGCCACAGAATCTTGCGCCCGAGCAACTGGCACAGAAAACGCGTTAGGGAAGGAAAGGGCAAACATGCCGGGCACTACAGCGGAACAGGACCTCGACCTCATCGTGGAGAATGCAGGTGGTGGTGGTGGTGGTAAGACGCCACCGGCGGGCGGAGACGAAGGTGGGGGCAACGGGAGGCGGGGTGGGAAGGGCCAACCCTCGCCCACACGGTACTTCGCAGGAATGGGGCTGGCGATCGTTTCCATCTTCGTGTTCTTTATGGCCCTGGCAGCCGCCTTTCTGACCCTCAAACGGGGGAGCACTTTGTGGGTGCCAGTACATATCCCGGCGTTGCTGTGGTTCAACACAGGGGTGCTGTTGACGAGCAGCGTGACGCTGGAACTGGCGCGCGAACGGCTGGGATCGTCAGACCTGGGGGGATTCCAGAAGTTATGGCTTACCACGACGGGATTGGGGGTGCTGTTTTTGATAGGGCAATTGGTGGCGTGGCGTATCCTGGTGGGACAGGGCATTTACCTTGCGGCGAATCCCGCCAACAGTTTTTTCTATATTTTTACTGGAACGCACGCTGTGCATCTCGTTGGCGGCGTGGGCGCCCTGATTTACGTTGCGAAACGTAATTTCGACGTGGCCAAGGTGAGCCGGGCCGTAAGCGCGGAAGTGACCTCGTACTACTGGCACTTCATGGATGCATTGTGGCTATTCTTGCTGGCGCTGCTATATCTCGGCAAATAATCGGAAAATCCAATTAGCGCAGGCGCGCGGGCGGGTCGGCGGAAGGAGGCAGCGGTTTCGGAACCGTGCCGCCATGCGGGGAAACTTTCGCCGGGGCCGGCTGAGGAATACCCACGCCCGTGTTCCAATCCATATGGTCCTTGGCGCAGGCTGGGCAGTAACCCTTGCCCGTATCTTCATCGCGCAAGCTGGCCAGCTCATAACAGTTGCACACGCAATCGCAATAACCGGTTTCCGAAGCAGTCTTGATGGGAACGAGTGCCATGGGTTTCTCTCCAACAAAACATATCACGCGGAGCGACTGGTGAGAAGCTGGAAGGAGAATCGCGGAAGGTGCGCGGGGCACTAGGCTTGCAAATTGCGCAAGTGGGCGAGGCGGAAGGGCGAACCAAGATTCTCGCGTAATTCCACCCAATGCTGCTCCGGAA
>Ga0307471_100000099_pt1 | contig 40198 bp, 58 predicted proteins | sample atmos_gasesAM3C__2_FD_204566 | JGI IMG/M metagenome (GOLD analysis project Ga0307471, IMG submission 204566) | Hardwood forest soil microbial communities from Morgan-Monroe State Forest, Indiana, United States - atmos_gasesAM3C_515 | ecosystem: Environmental > Terrestrial > Soil > Temperate... | reverse complement strand
TTCCGGCAACAGCGCAGACAGACGATACGGCTAGGCGTATCCAGTATCTTTTCTTCAAGCATTCACCTCCACGCCGACCCCTCGTCTTTGGGCTTCCAGTTCTGATCATTATACTTCTCAGCCCTGTGATACTTCTCATGCCGTTTGACCGCGACGTAAGAGATCACGGCTACTAGTGCGAGTTCTATTATTGCTGTCTGCCATCGTAGCATCATGTACATTGTGAAGTATCCGAAGTAGGCTGGGGAAGCTATGAAGGCAATTGTCGTCCAGAAGCCCATGAAAGGAAAAGGCGATCTCTGAGAATTTAAGAATATACTATTCTAGCCATACCGGAAACCCTTTATCCCATAACCCAGCCAGAAAACCCTATGCCGATCCTGAGAATCAGCGCGAAGGACAACAAGGAATACGATGTTGACCTCTCGGAGCCTCAATGGTCACGGTACATGACTGCTCGACGCGAAGGACGCCTACACATCACCACCGACGAGAAAAAGGGCCTGTTCGTTATTGCTGAGCAGGTGAAGCCGGGCAAGTTCGACACCAGCCAGCTTAAAGAGGGAGCCGAGATAGTAGAACAGGGCAAGGTTATCGTTATGGGCAAGATGGAACCCGCCAAGGGAACCGTAGACAACATTACGGGGAAACGAACATGACCCTAGTCAAGTGTTCCAACTGCGGCAACGAGAGAGATCTCTCTTTTGACCAGATCAAGACCGTCGCCTCTGAGAGTCGTCATTGTCCCAGTTGCGGAGTCGGCACGGAACGAGTCGTAGTCAGAGAAGAAAGATTCCAGCCACTAACCGAGTTCATCAAGGTCACACCTGTGTCAGTGACTCGTACTACTCAGATTCCTGAGCCTTCGCCGGAGAATGAAGACGAGCAGGGTATCAGTGTTGGTCCCGGAGGCGGAATATCTCGGAGACCTCGCAGAACAGGCAAGTAACCTCTTTCGAGGAGATGCGGGAAGCCTACCGTCAAGCCTACGTTGAAGCAACCCAGAAACCTAGCACGAATGACAAGATAGGCGGGGGAGCCGGAGGACAACCCGGCGATTACGTGGACGATAAACGTCCCCATGGATCCCGCAAGGCTAAAACTCCCCGAGCAGGCCAGAACAGTCCCAGTGTACCGCCATCCTATGCGCCTAAAGATCCCGGCCGAGAGACTCATTCTCACGCTGACGAAGAGGTCTGCATGTGCGGCCCAAGAAAAGAGTTGGAAGCCTATTTCGCCAAGGAGAACCTGTCACCTGTCGGCTTCAAAATCCACATCAGCGAGCATGCGGTGGGAGAGTTGCAGGACTTCTTCGGCGAGGGAAACATCAAGTCTATCAAGATTACTGAGAGCATGGCCAAGATCCCCTATTTTGCCAAGATACTAGCCGCGTACCCCGGAAAGAGCCTTAACGGTAGAATCTACAGTCAGGAAGTCCTAGACGACGCGAGTAAGCGATACATTGGCAAGCCGTTCATTCTCGACCATGACTACGAGGACAGTTACAAGGTTCACGGCAAGATAGTCGGCGCGCACTACGGGGTTGAAGAGTCTCCCTATCTCGGACGCAAACGGGAAGGCTTGTGGCTTGACGCTATCGGCCTAATGCCCAGCGAACTAGTAAGCATGATACAGGGCGAAGGCCCCGTACCACCCCTGCTTAGAGGTGTAAGCATAGGCGGCGAGGGAGACGCTGAGCCGACCAGTGAGGGCATGAAGCTGAAAAAGTTCTATCCGACAGAGCTCAGCGTAACAGCCTTTCCGGGGATTGAAGGCGCGCATATTGCTGACTGGCAGACTATTGCTGAGAGTTTCAAAGGCTAAACCCAAAGCCTCATAAGTCCGTCCGAGGCAGATTTACGCCCGATTAGAATGGCGTACACGCCCGGATATAATGCCCGTAGCCAGATCTGGACAGAACAGGTTCTCGGCGGCGGAGTAAAAGTCCACGTTCCAGACGTTGTAGGACTAGCCCATATTCAAGGCCAGATCAGAAGCCTTGACCAGCAGATGGGCATCCGACAGCCTGAAGGACAGGTCATACGGGACCAGAACGGCAAGATCATCTTCGAGGGCCCAGACATCAACAGCCCTGACGCTTTTCGTCGACCAGAATCTCGACAGGTACCGTATGCTCCCGGAATGCCCAATGTGGGTCAACAGCCTATGCCCGGCTGGGGAAGTAACCCCGGCGTGCCAAGCCCCGGCTTTAGCAGTGTACCCCCGTCTACCCAAGGATATGACGTTGCCCCGGGCACAGTGGGTCAGCCTTGGAGCCAGATTACGCGGAATGATTGGATGCAGACTCCTGAGAGCGTGCGAGCTCTAGTCCGTGCCGTGTCGAATCCTAACCCGATCAAGGACGCTAAGGGCGAAGAGGAAGAAGAGGAAGAGGCGAAACGTCACAGCGAGATCCTGCGAAACATTCGATCCAAGTATAACCTCGAACTAGGACCAATCGCCAGCGACGGCAACACAGTCTCAGCCGTAGGCGCACAACACAAGCACCTACCCAGCAATGATGACAAGGTTGCCATGAAACGTGCTGTCGGGATTGATAATCAGCCTCACGCCGCACAAGCAGGACAGTTCAAGAAGCTTCCCGGAGAAGCCAAGGTCGACGTTGGCAAGGGAGATGTGAAAGACGAGGAAGAGGAAGAGGAACGGTTCAAGGCTCACGCCGGAATCAGTTGCGAGAAGGCTCACGGTATCATGCCTCACAAGGTCTACGCCAGCTTCGCCAACAGGGAAGGCACTAGCACTATGCCTAACATGGTTCGCGGAGACCCGCTGAATCTACCGACCCCCGACGCGACCAGTGCGAGACAGGCCGCGAAGAAGGTGGGCACGACCAGTAGCGAGGCAAAGAGTCCCGAAGAAGAAGAGGAAGAGGAGCGACAGAAGATCGCAATGGCTAGGAAAGAGGAAGAGGAAGAAGAAGAACGATACCAAGCCGCCCAGTACGCTATCAAGATGCGGAGACAGTTCGGACAGGCCAGTGTTGAGGGAACAGCCGCACGGCCAGCACAGGGCTTCGCAGATCCCCTGAATCTACCTACAGATAGCAACCAGAACCCACTGATCGGCGCATCAGGCAAGGGACAACCAGCAAGCATCACGGGTGAGAGCAATATCCAACAGGCAGGCAGACGATTCGGTCTCGAGCGACAGGTCAGAGACCTCGGAAGCGGAGTACCGTCGGTGACTATCAACAGCCTACCTCAGGAATACACGAACAGGATGCAGTTTATGACTAACCAGTTCGCCGAGATGTTCCGGGGCGGACAGGCCGCAGGCGCACCCCCACGGCATATGGGCGAATCCTACGTCGCTAGCCAGAACCCACAAGGCTACGTTACAGTCCAAGACCCTAACAGATACCCGACAGCCAGCTCTAGCGGTATGCCTGCCAACATGCAGAGCGCGATCATCCGGTCAGCCGGGACAATCAACGAGATCGTGGCCGGAGCCATGCAACGAGCAGGCAATTACAGCCAGAACAATCAGGAGAAGCTGAACATGGCGTGGAAAGATGTCTACGCCCAGTACGTGAACGCTGATCCCCGGATTAGGCAACAACTTATATCCCAACGGAGGTCTTGGTAGAAAGCCATGAGCGTACCGATCGGGGCACAAGTATACCCGACAACGTATGAAATGGGCTTGATGGCAGAGGACTATTCACGCTACACTGTCAGAGAGTTAATCTCCACCACCTCAGGAGTCGGCTTAGCCACACTAGTCGCCACACGCGCCGCAATGCAACTACTTACCCTGATAGACGACCGCCGATGGACGAGAACCGAGCTAGTCCCGCCCGGAGGCGGTACGACCCACAACTTCCAGAAGCTCATAGCCGCAACCGGAACAGTGGGAGAAGTCGACCCTGCAACAGTAACCAACGCAATCACCAACTCGACAGAAACCCTGTCTAACCCATCCGCGACCATCAAACAGTTCGCCATCAGAACCGGAATCGACGACCTCGCACAGCGACAGGCCGCCGTCAACCTTGCAGAAGTCTACGGGATCTACCACGGCAACGCTATGAACAACATGATCAACATCGAGATCATTATTAACGGAGCAGACCAGAACTCGGCCAACAAACTGACCGTTGGAGGCTCGGGTGATGCGAAGACTACCAATTATACTTGGAACATGCTGTTCGACGGGAGAGGCTCATTGGAAGCCGCCCGAGGACGCCCTGACACGTTCGTCACCTTCCCCTACTCAGCCGCGTCAGGAACAGGGGGAGCCAACGTGGGATTCTACCCGTTCGTCCGAGACAACGTAACAGCCGTCGCAGGAGGCGGAACAATCACCTACTACGGAGCCTTAGCCAACTACCTCTTGACCGGAGAGATCGCCCAAGTCTTCGGCATGAGAGTCTTCAGCGACAATACATACACGTTCACCAACCAGACGGGTACACAGAAGAACTTCACCAGTGCCGCGTCCAAGTATGCTCAGATACTAGTCAGCAACGAGGCGGTCGGATATGCGCAGGCTGAAGATGTCACCGCTGAGATTCAGAGATGGTCAATCGCTGTCGCCTATCAGCTTGTGACTCACGCCTTCGGCGGAGCTGCCCTAGTAATCGATCAGCACACTCTGGATATTGAGCACGCCTAGGAGTTCTCAATGAGCACTTCTGGCACGGCTGGGGACGCGGGCGAAGTAGGCTTCAGCGTAGTCACACCCTCAGTCCCCGCTAGCACAGTCAAAGTCACCAACAACAACCCGTACACTGTCAGAATCTACATCTTGACAGCCGGAACCACCACTGTCTACACTATCACTGACGCGCTGGGAACCAGTCAGGCCGTAACAGCCGCCCTAGCCGCCGGACAAGTCTTGGAATTGGGGCCGAAAGAGGCTATAGCCGTAACCTACTCAGTAGCCTTTACATGGAAGTGGTTCGGAGTTCCCCCTAGCTAGTAGGGGCGAACTGTGACTAAGACAATAGAACGCTCAACACAGGTTTTCGCAAGCGGATTCACCGGAGCCTCAAGCCCACTAATAGGCCGGGGCGGAGCCACCCAGAAAATCTGTATTCTCATAGCCGTAGGCACAACCATAAGCTTCCGCGTCGAGGGGAGTCCTGATGGTATCAACTGGGCGACGGTGAGCATGATCAAGGATGGAGCCGCCAACGCAGGCTTTCCACCCTCAGTCATCACTGACACGGAGACAGTGGCGGGACTCTACACTTTCGCAATAGCCTTGCCGTGGTGGGCTTATCTCAGGATCAACGTGACCGCGAATACAGGTGTCACCATCAACGGGTTGTGGCTGTTGGAGAGCGATATTGCCAAGCCGCTGGAGCATATTCAGGATATGACTCAGGCTGATGCCTATGCCTAGACACAAGCATTGCGAACAGTGCGGGCTCGATTTCGAGCCTAAACAGGCATGGGAGAAATACTGTTCACCCACCTGTCTCAATGACCACATGAAGACCAACCCAACAATTCCCAACCCTTACAATCCAACTATCACGCCGGGCTTCGGCTGGCCCATGCCCGCCCCCATGTATACCCCAGACTATTACTGTGGATTGTGCGGTCAGAAGATCCCGCCTAACGAGCCTCACATTCACACCTTCACCGTTACCAGCACCGGCCCGTCTAGTAACGGTAATCCCTGATGGTCGACACCACTCCGTCCTCGACCAAGTTCACAGGTGCCAAGAACTACTACAAGGGCGCGGCTCGACGCGCTGATGGGACTTGGATCTGTGAGAACTGCCAGTATGCTGACAACAAGACTTGTGGCCAGTGCATGTTCGCCCGTTGGAACATTGACGGTGTAATGGCCGGATTCTCGCCGGACAAGGCGTATCGTGAAGCTCACAAGAACGATGTCAGGGATAGTCCTATGATGCAGAAGTTCAGCATGGACACGGTTGAGGCTCGAGCCACCGATAATGAGGCGAAGACCAAGATCCGTCACGGCCGATTGATAGCGAAACTGGCTAATGACTTCCTAGAGTCTCAAGGCTTCCACACGATACGGGTCAATGAAGAAATGGTTCAGCGACAACTGGGCAAGAGCCCTATCGAGAACGGGTCTCCGAACTTGACTAGTCTGCCGAAAGTGTTGACTCCCTATCCGGCTATGCCTACGCGTCAGGATGCGCCTCAGGCTTTGGCAAGGCTTTATGAGGTTAGAAAGAACCTAGACCGCTGAGGCGTCCGTATTGAGTTCCACCCCGTATGCGGTAGTGGATCAGAGTCCCGCCCTCTCAGGACTAATCACTCGGCTAACCGCACTGGTCAGCACGAATACGACGATTAATCTGGCTAATATTTTCACCTCGATCACCACAGTGATTGGTATCCGACAGGACACCTTAGCTTCGATCACCGCTAGTATTTCGGGAACAGTGATTACGATAACCTCGGGCGGCTTGTCTAACGTGTATGTGACGCTTCTAGTGGCGGGGACGCGATGAGTGAGGCTTACCAACTTTACACTCCATATTCCTCGCCGACCGACGTAGCCGGACTTCTCAACACCAGTTTCAGCGCGTCAACCAACCCGAACTATGCCTTGGTGCAAGACATTATCATGCGCCAAGACAGCTTCATTGATAATGCTACGGGGAAGCGTTTCCGGCTTAATTTCGTCCAAGACGAGTATTACGACCATACCGGGGTAGGCCCACGGGCCGGAGTCGTGATGTTCAGGAAGTATCCGGTTAGAAGTGTTCAACGGGTAGAATGGTACGATGGGACTAACTGGCATCAGGCTGTCCAGTCTCCGCCCCAAGACCCTAACACTCTCGCGTTGACGGGAGCCTTCGCCTCGGCCGAAACCTTTTACTTCTACCCTGAGAAGGCCAAGATCGAATTCTACAAGTTACGAACCACACACCGGAGACAGGGTATCAGGGTCAGCTATACTTGGGGATACACCAATCCGCCTGACTTCATCCGAGATCTCTCGGCCAGTATGTCAGCCTACGAGGTACAGCGAGGATGGGGTGGACAATTCAGCGTGGCCGAAGATGTGAGCCAGTGGCGTATGGACATGCGCCAGAAGATCGACAGACTATTCTACCAAGCCGGGGTCAAGGCGAGCGGATGGGTGGGATGATATAGAATGGCTACTCCATCTCCACTGTTTCCCCCAATAACTGGGCCTTTCACAATAAGACGCGACACCCCGGTAGCCTTCAATGTCTGGTTTGACGGGACGAACTATCGAGGCGACAACATGACAGGCGGTCTCGACGTGGGGCCGAATACGGACATAGCCACCGTGGTGACGGCCGCCGATGCGCAGATGACGGCTCAGGCGATCTCAGGCATTATCCAACTTCCCTACGCGCCATTATCAGCCCCGGCTATCATGTCTTCCCAGATGCTTCTAGCGAGCTCACGACACATTCGAGGCCACGGTATAGGCCGGACTGTTCTCCAGATCGCCGCAGGCACAGGGAACCAGTTGACTAGTGATGGCTGGATTCGGAACCGTGACTGGACGAACGGCAACAATGATATTCTCTTAGAAGATTTCGAGATCAACGGTAACAGAACTAACAGACCGCGAACCTCGTCAACCGATGATAACAACGTATTCTTTCAAGGAAGCACCACCTCGCTCGTCTGTAACCGTATCGGCATGAACAGGGTCTACACTCATTCATCTAACGGCCAAGGCGCACACTACCGCTACGTCAATAACTCATGGATGGACCATGTTCAGAGCAACGATAACGGACGCAACAATACTGATCTGACATGGAACGGTATCTATTGGCTACGATGCGTCAACGGTAGCCTGAACGCTTGCCGAGCTGACAGCCAGAATGACAGGTCAGGAATCAAGACAAGCGACTGCCAAAACCTGACCCTGAACCAGTGTATCGCGTTGAACAATCCTCTCGACGGGTTCGAGGGCGGAGACCCGAGCGGAGACATATTCCCCGACGGCAACTTCTTCTATTCTTGCATCGCGGGATCCAACGGAACCGCGACTAACGGCGGTAATGGCTTTGACTACAATCTAACTAGCGGTAGCTCGAAACGGGTCTGGTTCATCAACCCGACCGCCTATCTGAACGCCAACAATGGAATACTGGTCAACGGTATTACCGGCGGAGGCATCCTCTTCCCGAACGTCTACAATAATTCGAAGTTGAACGCGGGATGGCAAGGCATCAGAATCACAGGCACTACACGTTTTCAGGTCAAAGGAGGAGCCTCATACGATGATCAAGGCACGCCGACACAGGCCTACGCAATGCAGGTAGCTGGAAGCAACGATTACATCTTCGTAGAAGGGCTTGACATGAGAGGCAACGTCGCCGTCCCACCGTTCTTCCAGAACGCCGGAGACAATGTTCACGGCTGGTACAGGAACTGTCCCAACTGGAATCCCATCGGACTCTTAGCCTCACCCTATGACAATACGAACAATCGGATAGGCTATGGCATCAGTGGGGGATCTTCAACCTTGACCTCGGCCAAAGTCTACACTTGCGTCGCTAGTCCTCTCGATCTCTATCTTGCAGGCGGAACGGTATCGGCCATGACTAAGAACGCCTCGGCGATTCCGTACAATTCGACCTTGACCCTAGTTCATCTAGAGCCGACTGATACTTGGAGTCTGACGTTCACAGTTACACCGACGACTAATCTGGTCTTTGGGCTATGAATCATGGTGGTCGAAGCGAATGTTGCCATCATGCAGGGGCTCTACAACAATTGGTCTATCAACAATCCGGGCAAGGACACTGTAGGCTGGACTGATCCCTCAGGAAATCTTCATACATTAGACACGAACGATCCGAGCAGGGTCTATTTTACTACCCGAGCCTACCGTTACGCGCCGGTGGGCAAACACACTTTCCAGATAAGTGTGCGTCGACAGCCGGAACAGTTCCAGCCAGCCTCGCCCAGTGTTCCCACTCAATATCTGGCTCGGAAAGGAATCCTGATCGACGTGTGGATTCTGACAGGGCCACAACAGAGCATCGAGACGGCTGAGGCTTCCTACTTCAACATAATGCAGGAGATCAAACGGATAATCCGTGCTCAGAATTCAGCGTTCGGAAACAATATTCTATCCGTTGTTATCAACAACATCTCGGCTGACGAGGGGGCTCTTTTCCGGAACCCGCCTCGAATTCATGCCCGAATAGCCCTGACCGCCACGCTCTACGAGATACAACTTCCTCTGCTTCTTCCAACCCTGACTAGGGGAGTAGGCTGGCGTGACGATATGATCTCGGCCAGTCTGTGGACGCTTGACAGTGGGGTAAGCCTGACTAGTGATGGTGATATTGGAACCCTGTCAGGGACAACCTCGACTAACGGGGCGAGCCAGACTGTTCCCGGCAGTCTCAATTCGTCGACCTATCCTAGACTGTTATGCAGAGCCGCATCAGGCGATACTACGACTAGAACCTTGGACATTCTAGTAAACTATACTGTCGGGTCGGACACGTTCACCATGACCGGCGTAGGAACCCCTTTCCAAGTTTTCAACTTCACCCTGACCTCCGGGAAGACTATCAGCTCAGTCAAGTTTCAGAACCAGTCCGTCTCCGGCAACCTGCTCGTTGACTTCATCTTTCCCTTCAAGGAACTCTTAGTATTGCCAGCCGTGTTCGAGCCGTTGCGGCCGATAAAGAACCGTCGAGTGGCTGTCTTGCCTATCTTGGGGCGTGAGGGCGGGATTTTGCAGGATCTCGGGAGTGTCGAGACTGATCTGAGCATTACGGGAGGTCTCTTGCAGACAACCCAGTATTCGGCTAATGATTGGTGGCATGTATTCGATGGTCTAGTTCTCGAAGCAGGAACCTTTCAGGCTGATGGTAACGAGACTTGGCAATGGTTTGCTTCAGATCTGGTCACTGGCAAATTCTTCCCCGTATCATGGGTTCCCGGCCAAGTCATGGGACGGATAGCCTATCATGACTACACGTTGAGCCTTAAACGGTTCGATGTGATAGGCGAGACCGCCGCAATGATAGGAGCCATCCAGTGACTTATGCCCGAGAGACGCGAGAAGAAACGTAAACGCGTCAGGCTTCCACGGTTCGGCGGCCGACGGCTTCTCCATCATATCGCGCGAAGAGGTCACGGGGCAAAATCTGACGATCACGGCGGTGGCGATCTTGAGATACGGATCGAATTCGAACTCAACATTGAGGAAGGCGAAGATCCGGTGATGAACGAGACCTTGGGCGATATTGAGCAGGACGCTTGGGCAATCCTTGATCAGGGCGGACGGGACATTGTCGAGACCGCGCAGGACATTGTCCATGTTAAGACTGGGGCGTTAATGATGAGCATTTACTATGAGGTGGCTGGGCCGACAGGCTTAGTAATCGGGGCTAGTGTGCCCTACGCGGGCTTCCAAGAGTACGGCACGGTCTACATGGCCCCCAACTCTTTTCTACGTCCCGCTATTGCTGAGCATCAGCCTATGATTCAGGCCGAGCTTGACGACATGATTGCTCAGAACCTCAGCAAGGACACTAGTGAGGATGATCCTGAGTTCGAGTTTAACAATACTATGGAAGAGCTGGAAGAGGCGGCGATAGAATGAGCGAGGAATCCGAATCGCCAGATCAATCCCCTGTCGCGCCTAAGATCCAGATTGTTGAGTATTCGCCGAGAGAGTTCGCCGCTAGCCTCAAAGAATTCTATGACGAGCTGATCGAGCTAGGAGTCGAGAAAGAGTTCGCTGAGAAGTTGACAATCGCCTTCTGTGAGAGGCCCTAGCCCATGTCAGCCGTGTCAGTCTTCAGAGTAATCAGGGTTATCCGCCGGGCTGAGAGTGCGGCTAAGGGACGCGAGCCAAGCGGATTGGAAAGCATGGCTATTCTTCGAGCCTTAGGCGTCCATCCCTATCTTGCCGCCGCACTAGCAGGCATTCTCGCGTTCCAGATCGCCGAGCCCTACGCGGGCTATCTTCTAGGCCAGCTAGGACCGTCCCCGTTCATCACGCCCGCCTCACTAGGCATGTCGGCGGCTGATTACCAACACCAGTGGCTATTGCAGAGAATCTATGGACGACAGGAAGGCGATAACCTGTTCAAGCAGATGGTTAGCCATAGACAGACAGAAATTGATCTTAGAGGGAAGCTTCCCTAGATGCCCCGGTTTTTTGCCGAATTACTGAGAGGGGTAGCCTACAGGGATAATAATTTCAAGAATCTGAACGATAATGACCCGACTGTCGGCGCGGTAAACTGGACGAAGGGAGTAGGCGTAACCGCCACCAGTGACGGGGATATTCTAACAATCAACGGGACGACGACAGGAGGGAGCTCTTTCGTATCGCCCGGAGTTCCGCCGATCGGAACCTTCGCGGTCAACGGGATCTCGACCACCACCTATCCCTACGTGATTATTCGAGCTAGCGGCACGGGCACCTTCCGTAGCAGGGTCATCTTCGACGATTCGTCTACTAGGACTGACACATTCACTCTGGTCTCGGGATACAAGACATTTGTAACCGCGGCTATGCCGACTGGTCGAAGCTACAACCAGCCCGAAATTGATGGTCAGTCAAACGCGAACTTGAAGGTGGACTATTACGCTATCTGCAAACAGCCGCCCGTCCAGCTTAGCCAGCAGGATCTCGAATTCGGCACGGTTACACGGGCCGCGTTCGGCTTTGACCATGCTGAGCTCCGGCTGAACAATAAACGGGGCAAGTTCGTCACGGGTAGTAACAGCTTCACCTTCGGCGATCACATTCACATCTATCTGCCGCGACAGTTCGACCCGACAGGTTCTCTCTATCATGCTTACGGGGGCTATGCGGAGATTCAAGAACCGTTCCAGCCTAACGATGAGATCAATGTCAATAGCCGGGGCTGGGGTCTCGCCGCAGGACGAGCATTACACCTAGCGCAATACCAGAACGCGTTTGCGGCTACGATAATCAATGACATGGTGGACAATTCGATTAACGCCGCCAGCAAGAACGGCATCCCGCTCAAATCCAATTATCAGCTTACGCGAAGTTTCGTGCAGAGCTTCGCGGCCGCTCTCGGCGTCTATGTGACCACGATGAAGCCTGTCTTTGACAGTTGGAGGGAGATAGCTGATCTGGTTACGGCCACGCTTAGCCCGGCCGCCTTCTTCGTCGACCCGGCTGAGAACATTCACTGGGTGCCCTTAGGCGGACAGGGCACGGCTAACTGGGCGACAGACCCGATACCGGCCAATTACGCTCAATTATTGGCGGTGGGCAAGAACCAGATCATAAACAGTTTCCGCAGAGACACTCAGAGCGTCAGGACTAGGGTGCACTATATCGGTGTGGCTCAGGCTCCGGGAGTCTTGGACACTTGGACTGAGAACACGGCCAGTTCTTGGGGAAGCGAGAGGCTTGTCAGCCCGACCACGGCGACCTTCACCGACGTGTCCTCGCCGCGCGTCATAGGCGCGAAGGCTGTCAAGTGCCAGCTTCAGAACAATAGTGCTTCGCATTATGGTGGGGCCATGTTCTACCCGTCGGCCAAGAATCTCCATCTGAACATTGCCAACATGGGCTCGCCCTATTCCCCACCCCTCTTCGACATGTTCTTCAGGGTGAATCAGGGAGCCAACCCGAAAGTCACCCCTCTAGGCAAGTCGCCCTCAATCTTCTTCGCCAACGACGCTACAAACCGGTTCGTCTACAATCTAATCAGCGACGGGAACACGGTTCCGGGCCAGTCAATTATGAACCTTCAAGGAATCAACACTGGCCCCACCGATGATCTCTGGTATCACCTGATCATACCGATCGGCCCCAACGGCGGCACACTCTTCCTGAACAATCCTAGCGTCAACGGGTTAGCCACCGCCAGCTACACGGGCGGGAGTGAGTTCGCCAACGTAGGCTCAAACCCTGATGTTGGCACGCCTCACTGGGACGACATCAATTATATCGGAGTCTACTGGGAAGACAATGGCGGAGCCCCGCCTACAGGCGGCTCACCCTTCTATTTCGACGGCTGGCGCATCATCGGCGGCCGATACCGGATAGCCTACGATAATCGAAGCGTCCCGCCGCGTTATCCTGACATGTCAGAAATCATGGTCTGGGATCCCATCAGTAAGGATGATGCTATGATCAAGAATCTTGCCGCCGCCGAACTGTTCAGGCTGAGAAATGCTATCCTGAGAGGCTCGGTTCATGTGCCGATTATCGGCGATGTGAATCCTGAGCAACAGGTTCAGATCACCGCGCCCTCTGCAAATCTGAGCAGTACCTATCTGAGAATCACCGAGGTTATCCACAGGTTCTCGCCGAACGGTATGGTTACAGAATTGAGTCTTAGCGACGATTTCACGAATAGCCAGCCGTTGGAACGGTTCAAGATCCTGAACAGTCTGATGGGCATGGGCGAGAACGCGATTCTCAGCCGAGAAGTCTACGATCTCAAGACCGCACTAGTACAGCCCGGCTTCACCCCCGCCCTCGACCCCTACACATGAGCTTGCGGTTCGGCTATGCTCAGCTCTACTGTAACACTTGCCGCAGGCTCACCGAGCATAAACGGGTGGTTTACCGTGTCAGGCGTCGACGATGGGAATGCTTAATATGTCACAGTCGCGGGGAAGAATACGAGAAGTCTTGAGCGATAATACCGAGCTGTTGTCCGAGATCCGGCTGTTGAAGAACCAAGTAGACTATATGGAGCAGACCTTGTCAGCCTTCATCGCACACTTCGGCCAACATGGCCATACTGTCTTTGAGAATGGTACGCCTACGGGTAAGCCTTCCCAGTTCAAGTTCCCGATCTTCCATCCGTCGAAGGCTCCCATGACAGAGGTGCCGCTTCCAACGGTTGAGACTGAGGTTAAGACTTTGACGGTGCCGAACAGTAAGCCTCAGCCTATCCCGACACCATAAGAAAAAATAGGGTTCTAGCGGTGCTGGTGCATCGCTAGGTTCTCGACGAATCTCCGGCAACGGTCACACCAGAGATCACGGTAGGGCCAGATCTCTCGGACGTATCGGCCCCTCTCTTCCTTCGAAGTTCTCTCTTTCATCTTTCCTCTAAGATCCGTTCTCAGCCATGAACGATAAAGAGTGCGTAACTCTGAAATGAGAATTCACGGTACTGAACTGTTATATACTCGATGAGACCCTAATGGAGATAGAGAACAGCTAGAAACCGAAACGACTCCCTAACAAGCCCAGTGGGGCGGGGAGAGGCGGGGAGCGGCCTACCGAACCTTAGAACTCGTCTTATTGAGCCGGGAACTGCTCAGAGGGGAAGAGCCAACCGAAAAGGCTGGCTTGAGAGAAAACACTCAGTAGGCTTGTGACAAGCCGAACAGTCAACAATTACTCAAACCTCTTTCCGATTTTTAGAGCCCGGTTAACCGCCGGGCGAAAATCTTGAAACAACACCAAGAAGTTATAGGAATGAAAAACCCCGCGGGCGCGCAAGCGATTTCTTCCCGCACCACGATAAAGGACTGGCTTCAGAAGAATCCTTCCTTCAATCCCGCCTTAGGCGGTGAGCCGTTCGCTTTCGGATGTTCCATCTGTGGAGCCCTAGACTGGGTTACATTGGAAGACGCCCTCGACCATTGCAAATCCGAGAACAAGACAGTGAGAAGCCCATACTGGAGACATGATGTCACCCTCAAATGCAAATTGATCACAGGCTACGAGGTCAAGGCGGAAGACATTATCGCCGCCGCAGAGAAACAGGAGGCTCAGTAACCACGCCAGCCGCAACCATAGCCTTCGACAAGCCCGACGAGACATGGGCAAAATACAACCTCTTTCAGAACCCGATAATGATCGGGAACACTAGGACTGGTTACAAGGCGATCCTGAGAGGGGAGAAGCTGGTAGCGATTTCGCACCAGAGCTACAAGCTGTATCCTCATGAGGAAGCCTTAGCCATGGCCGACGATCTGGCAAAGACGGTCAACGCGAAGCCGATTGGTCGGGTTCCTAACGCGGGTCATGTGATCCTGCATGGGCGAGCCACCACCGACGGAGCCGAACGAGTACGATTCGACCATATCACGGCTAGCACTCAGGGCAACCGGATGAACGCCTTCTACCTTCTCGAACAGGAGCACAAGATCACGAACGAGAAGGGAGACGTTGTCCAAGTAGGCTTCAGCATACACAACGCGATAGACGGTTCTCGAACCTTCGGCGCAGACGGGTTCACTTTCCGGCTGGTCTGCACGAACGGGGCAATAGTCCGGGACAAGAGCATCGCGTGGCTTCGTTTCGTCCACAGTAAGAACATGGACGTTTCACGGAAGAACATGACCACAAGCCTCAGCCAGCTAGTCGAACGGACAAAGTATCTCGTGACCGTCTACCAGCAATGGTCGAAGCTAGAGCTTGAGAAGAAGATTGCTGAGCAACTGGTTCAGAGAATCCCCGACAAGTATCTGCCTGACTTTATCGAGACTGAGAAGGACAAGTTCAGCCGCATAATCGGGAAGCACTCGATCTGGGACACCTACAACGCGATCACGAACCCACTCTGGCATGGCAAGGGCGAAATGGTCTACAAGGAGAACCTGTACGAGAAACTGCACCGGACACTAGTACCGTTGGCTCAAGCGAGGGCTTAGACAATGTGGACAGCAGAAATCTCAGACCTCAGACCGCAAACGGTGCATTGCCCAGAATGCCGCCGAGGCTTCATGTCCATAGGCTTGCCTCTAGTCCTCAAGAAAGAGCTGAAAGACGAGGAAGGCGAGACTACGGGCTGGCTGGTCGTCTGCCCGTTTCACGGTGAAGGGACGGTGTTCAACGATTGACCCAGAAGATCGAGGAGAGACCGTTGACCCCGCCAGAATACAACCCTACAGACCGATCCTGTCTCAAATGCGCCCACCGTGATGTCTGCGTGATCTACCGTTTCGCCTCACGGTTCGCCGCGACAGAATTCGAGAAGGATATGGCTCCGTTCAAGCCGGAGAACATGGCCAAGATCTGCAAGGTCTACAATCCGTTGCAGAAGATCGAGGTGCAGAGCGATTGACCCAAGACCCGTTGCATTTCGAGAACGGCAGACAAATCTGCGAACAGTGCGGGATGGAGAATCCCGACTTTGAACACTTGGATGTCCACCACCGTAACCCGTGGCTCACCCGTGAAGAGGTTGAAGACCGAGCCGTCGGGATCAGGAAGGCGACCGCGCTAGTCCGTAACGCTGAAGCCAAGGGGAGAATCAAGCGCAAATGATCAGTGAACAGGACCGCGACTATTTCCATGCGAGAATCAAGGATATGCTTGACAGGATTGAGAAGACAGAAGCCGACGGGCCTAACGCGAAATACAACTCTGAGAGCTGGAAGGCGGGTCTACGGTTCGGTATTCAACGGGTGCGCGAAGAGGTTCTAGAGAAAATATGAGCAATACTGAATACGAGAAGGACTGTAACAAGTGTGGCCGGCGGATACTGATGAAACAGGCTGGTGGAAAATGGGCCGCCTATGAGCTTGGCGGTTCCAGCACGCATGCCTGCGGTCAGAATTCTAAGCCGGCAAGCCCGCCAGTCAAGACTCTGTTTACGGTCGAGCAGGAGACCGAGATCAAACGCTTAGCCGTGCAGGCGGTTCGAGCTATGATGATGGAGTCTAAGAATTGAGGCGGTACAACCATCATTCGGACGAGGAGTTCTTGAAGGTCGTCCGGTCTAACCCGGCCGGATACATCACCTACGAGATTGCTGATCGTCTGGGTGTCAACCCGACCACCGCGCTTCACCACTTGCACCGGCTGGAGAGAAAGAAGCTGTTGCGAAGCTTTCCTATCGGCCGGAAACAGACCTATGCTCGCTCTGTCAATCCGAGAACCTTGGTCTGGATAATGCCGCCTGATCCTATTCCTAGACTGGTCAAAGCCGTAGCGAGGGACTTGTACCCTGAGCAATTCAAGAAACAGCAAGTCTGAATGGAAGCCTGACGAGGCGCACCAGTTGCTAATCGAGAGGAAACTGATCATACCGAAGGTTCTGAACGGGAAGCCTACAGAGATGGCGACCCAGATCATCAGCTACCACATGAAGGTCGGCGAACGGATGGCGTACAAAATACTGGCCTATCTCTTGAGGGAGGGCTATCTGACTACTCGGCCCCGCACATTGATCCAGTTACAGCCGAAGCCTAAGCCGCCACCATGGACACAAACATGAGCCTCTTGAACACTGAAATCAAGAAGGAAACTGTCGAATTCAACACGGGATTCGTCACAGCCCTAGTCCTCTACTACAGTCACAGAAGCCAATTCCAAGAAATCAGAGACAAAGGAATTCTCAAGAGCGATCTCCGAAACTATGGAGCCAGTGATCATCTTTACGACATCGAATACCCAATGAACATATCCAACGAGTTGAAGACTCAAATCGAAACTTTCAGAGAACACGCCTTCAAGGTCAGACTAGCCAGTATTAGCGAGAAAGAGACTGAACAATTATTCGACGAATGTCTCGAATGTATCAAAGCTGTTGACAAGCAGGTCTTCCACATTCTCGCCGAGGTCAACTACCCATGACAGAATGTCTCAAATCCATGACAGAATGTCTCAAATCAACTGACCACAAACACGGCTGGGAACTCAAAGGCGCAACCGACACAGCCTCGGTTGAACAATGCCACTCGTGCGGAGCCTACCGTATCGAAGACAAGTACCCGATAACAGTACCCAGAGAATACAACGCCTCTGAGATAGAGAGGTTCATAGCGAAATGCCAGAACCAAAGACAGTTGCTCGTCCTAATCGAGACTATCTCTCAACAACTGAGGAAACTCGACCCATGACAGACAAAATCTTACTCGGATACGAAATCGGCACAGGAATCCCCGTCGAAGCCAAGCTACATCACTTGTTCATTTCGGGCGTGACTCAGCATTCGGGTAAGACTACTGGCCTAGAGGCTTTCATCAACCGTGCAGGCCTACCCGCCCTAGTCTTCAGGACAGGACGGGGAGAGCTAGGGTTCACCAACGCGCATAAGATACAGCCCTACTTCAGGGAACGGACTGACTGGCGGTTCCTTGAGGGATTGCTCTCAGTGCACCTGCGGGAGAAGACCAAGATCTACCGTAGCAACCTGATGACTGTGAGTCGGGGAGCCAACAATCTACAGACGGTCTGGGACAGGATACGCCGGAAGCTGACCGGCCGAGAACGGGCTAGGGGCTGGGACTTGAAAATGTTCACGGAACTGGATCAATATTTCAGCGAGTTCATGCCCAGCCTCGGACAAGTCACCTTTGCCACAGAATTGCGACTAGAGAACGGCTTGAACGTGGTCGACCTCGAAGGACAACCAGTCGCCCTGCAACAGCTAGTGATCGCGGCGAGCCTCGAATACATCATGGAGAAAATGTCGGGTGTTATCGTGGTGGTTCCTGAAGCCTACAAGCTGATCCCTCTCGATAGACCCAGTCCTGTACGATTGGCGGCTGAGGCTATCACTAGGGAAGGCATGAAGATCAAGAACTTCCTCTGGCTCGACTCTCAACAACTGACCGGCTTAGACTTGGACATATTGCGGAACGTGGACATCTGGCTCTTCGGCCGTCAGACTCTCGACCGAGAGAAAGAGAGGGCGGCCAGAATGATACCGGGCCACGGCGTATCCTCTGATGACATTCACGGCTTGACCTTGGGACAGTTCTACATCGTCCAGTACGGCGAGAAGGTTCAGAAAATCTACGTTCAGCCCGCATGGCTCGACTCAGAGACGGCTGTCAAGGTGGCCAAGGGAGAAGACGCTATCTTGTCAGCTCAGGAAGCCCATAAAATGATGGAAGCTAGAACCCCACCAGAAGAACAAGTCCATTATGCCCCGCCGCAGGACTGGGCACCGCTTCCCCCTGAATTACTTAATGGCCCAGCCGAGAATCCCATATTGAGAATGGCTAGGGAGAACGCGGAGGGCAAACTGTCAGGAACAGACCCGTTGGCTCGTATGGCGAATTTGATGGCTGACCAGCAGAAAAGGATAGACGAGATGGATGATCGACTGTCGGCTTTCATCAAGCAACACGAATTTACCGTCTTGCACGCCGCAGACCCACCAGTAACCAGCATAACGGTCTATGATCCGGCAACGATCATTGAGGCGGTAGAACAGTTAGAGTCTGTCAGGGTGACTACGGATACTTTGCGAGGGCAGATCGCCAAGATCATCTTAGACGGGAAGATTCCGAGCCAACTGTTCAACGCCACCCGGCTACGAACGATTCTTATCAGCGATTTCGGCTCTAAGGCTGAAGCGTGGGATGTGGACTCGATCTTGAACGAGCTGAAGACCCTGACTGCTCCACCGTTCCGCCTATTCACCTTTGACAGTAAACATCGATTGTTCCGGTTGAAGAGTCAGGCTAAGGATAGGGTGAAGGGCTGAATGTACAAGACAGGATTCCTAGCCTTGACGGGCTATGTCATCTTCTGCTTCGGAATAGCCGCATATGGGATCTACCGAATAGAACAGGGCGACCTGTTCGGAATCATTCCCTTCGTATCGGGGATGTCGTGGGGAATGCTCATGCCGATAATGGCCGTGATTAGAGGCTGGCTAGATGACTAGCATCAAATATTGTCTAATCTGCAACAGTTCACTCACCGCGGCGTGGGACGGGGAGAAAGCCTACCGTAACAGGATATGTCCTGACTGTGACAAGAAAGGCCATACGAAACAGTGCCCGTACGGGTGTGGAATGACCCATGTCATTGACCATGACTGATATTGGCATAGCTGTAGCTACGGGCTTCGGCGCGGTAGGCTTAGCCTTGACGCTAGGACTCTTGTGGGCTGACATCTCGCGTAATCGGAGAAGACGGAAATGGGTCAAAGAACACTTGAGCGACGGCCGAACCCTCTACAAGACCTCGCCGGACGCTACGCCCGAAGACATTGAAGAGAAGAAGCGTGAACTTGAATCTCTCAGGGACGATCCGGAGGATAACCCTCAATGAGCAACAAGGCTAAGATGGATTGCGGCTGTCAAGTCGAACTCTCATGGGCCAACGGCGCACTCTTCGGCGATGTCAAGCCCTGCGAGGTTCACTTGGAGAATATCAAAGACCGGCTGGGACACTTCAAGGTGGCATGGGATTGAGAATTAGGAAGGATATTGGGCGAATCGAGGAAATCCTCGAAGAAGAGGGACCTCTTGAACAGATCGCCATAGTCAGGTTCCTGAGGAAGAACGGGCATGTCTTCGTCGAGATAGAATCTGACGAGGACATTTCGCGGAGAATCCTGCGGAAGACGCTTCGGCGAGCCGCCTTAGAAATCCCGATGAGAGACTAGCCATGAAGTACGAGAATCCCTTGATTGAATGCCCACGTTGCGGACACCAATTCCGTGTCACTGAATCCCGCGAGTGGGACATGGGTAACACGACCTACTGCGTGGCGTGCGGCTATCACGGAGTAGGCACGAATTTTCTGGTGATCAAGAAATGAGCAGGGTCAAGATTCCCTTCCTCTACCGTTTCAAAGAGCCAATGCTGGCCGGTGTAAAAACCTGCACTAGCCGGACGGTCAAGATGGGATCGCCCGGCGACACGTTCGACGCGTGGGGCGAGGAATTCCAGATCAACAAGGTCTGGCGTACAAGCCTCGCGGTGGTCAAGCTGATGTGGAAGAGGGAAGGCGTAGAATCGCCGGAAGAATTCGAGAAGGTCTGGAACCAGATACACCCACGACTCGGCTATGATCCGGGCGGAATAGTCAACGTCCACGAGTTCAGCAAGGTAGACCCTGAATATCCCTACCCGTTCAGACCATGCGCGACCTGCCAGAAGCCCTACATTCCAACCATATCGGAGAACCAGTCCGAATGCCTCGATTGTTACGAGGCTCGCCAGCCGCATGATGAGGGGGACGAATCGCCTTGAAATGCCCAGCTTGTGACTATGAGCCTCAACTCTTCATGGACATGAAGAGTGGCGAGAATTTCAAGCCGGGCCCCGGAGACTACGGTATCTGCTTCAACTGCGGCGTAAAACAATCAACCGATGATAAGGGGAATCTGATATTGTTGTCGAAGGAGGCTGAGGCAGAACTGTCTTTCGGTGATCGCCAGCTCTTGAACACTATTCTCAGATTGTGGTACGAGCAGAGGAGGATGGCTAGTTGATCGCGTCTTATCCTCGTGAAGGCTATCACCGTTGCGAGAAATGCGGGCATGAATTCTTCTGTGACAAGAGGCAGGTTGGCAAGGGACGGATAGGGCGGCCGGTTCAGATCGGCGCGAACCATCATCGTATCATGGCGGTCTTTGAATCGTCAAAGGAAGACTGGTTCACCAACCGTGACCTGCAATACATCTTGTCGAACGTGAATCCTGTCAAGCATGCGGGTAGGCGGCCGGGCTGGAGCATAGCCGCGATTCAAGACCTCGTCAGCGACTTGGTGGGTAGACAGTTTGTGTCTATGCGTAAGGCTCCGAAGGGCCCCGAATGGCTATACCAATTCGAGAAGCCGTTAGACCCTGAATTCAACGGGATACTCTTGCCATGACCACGAAAGGCAAACGCGTCCAGTTATGCCCATGTGGCTATTCGACTAGTGATCCTGAAAAGATGCGTAAACACAAGGAGAAGATCCATCATATTGTCGGCTAACTGGCGCGAACGCATGATGGTCACTGTCTCTTCTATGGAGAGACGGATTGCTATGCAACTCGACAAAGATCATGTCAGATATACGACTCAGGAACCCTTAGCGGTCACTAGTGCAGATTTCTACTTCCCGACTGTACCGCGCCCCCTAGTCGTCTTCCTCGACGGCAAGCCGCACTTGAAAGAGCATCAGAGGGCTAAGGATGAAGTGTTCAGATCAGCCTTGCGACTGGCGGGCTATCGGGTCTTAGAGATCCCGTATGAGGGTCGGTCTATGCGAACCTTCAACGCTATCTATGAGCAGATTCGGAATGAACTAGCCAGCATGGGATATACCGGTGCCCCGTAAGAATTGCATGAACTGTGGACGTTATCTGCCGCAGGTACCCGAAGGTTGGGAGATAGAAGAATACAGCGAGAAAATGGACGACCCAAATTATGAATACGATCTGCTCTTTCACGATTGCAATACCGGCACATCTCTTGAAATGATGATCAAGAGGAAGAAGCCGTGAAAATCGACCTTGCCGTGGTCAAGGAGAGGGAGGGCGCGGAATCCGGTAGATACCCGAGAGAATGGCCTGAGGTCGCTCGACTGATCAAGCAACGGGCTGAATGGCGGTGCGAAAGATGTGATCACCCGCACGATACAGAGAACGGGTTCACCCTGACCGTCCACCACCTCGACGGTGACAAGTGGAATCTTGAATGGTGGAACCTTGCGGCTCTATGCCAACGATGTCATCTACGGATACAGGCCAAGGTCTCTTGGTATCAGGACAGTCTTGACGGTCGACATGCGGCTTGGCTGGCTGACCATATTGAAGGCTACAACCTCTGGGCAAGCATCAACGGCAAGCCTATTCTGAAGCTCAACGAGATTTACATGAGGGATTATTCTGGGGAGTGGCCTGTTAAGCCCGTTTCCCCATGATCTAAGGCTGAAAACTTTGGAACCATTCTGAGGCGAAAAATTGCCAAATCCTAAGAAAAACGCCCGATACAAATTCCGCAAAGCGTGGTCATGGCCCGGCGACGTTGAAACCAAGATCAAAGACCTTTGCGAAGGCAGAGTCCTACACGTTTGCTGTGGCGAGAGCGTTATCGGAGATGTCAGGGTTGATCTTGAGAAGAAGGCTGACATTAAAGCCTCAATGTTCAACCTACCAGTACGCCGGGAAGCCTTCGATACGGTTCTCTGCGACCCGCCTTGGGAACTACCCTACCATAAGAGAGGGCGGCTATTGCGAGAGCTCAGAGATGTGTTGAAGCCGGGTGGCCGGATGATTTTCAACTGTTTCTGGTTCCCCAAGACCCGTGGCTTGAGCGTGGATCCCGAGATCTATGTCGGTGTTCCGACCACAATGTGGCGAAACGCCAGCCTCTTAGTGACGGCTCGTCGAATGGCTCTTCCTACTGTTCCTATCGAGTCTCTCTTCTCTGAATAAGATTCTCTCTTTCTCTCTTCTCTAATCTTTAAAGAGTCTTCCGTCGTCGAGCATCCTCATCGCGTTGTTTGATCATATTACAATTCGCGCATAACACCTGAATACCTACGGGATAATTGTTCAATTTCAGCCATCGAAAGAATGCCCAGCCGAATCCTATCTCACGACGTTGAACCCCGCCATCACCCGCGATATGGTCTAATACTAATGCCCGCGCATCAGAATAGCCACAAATCACACATCTAGGCGGATTACCCGAATAATTCACTAAAGCCATCCATCGAAGTTTACGATGATGTCGACGAACATGTTCCCTTACGCGGCCACGATTCTTTTGAATCCATTTTCGCATATATTCACGGCAATATTTACGATTCTTCTCTTGCCATTCTTCTGATCGCCATCTCTCTTTCTCTACCATGATTTCTTCTCTTTTCTCCCTCTCTAACCCTAAAATAGTTCCACTAGATAAGAGATCGAATGTTGACGGCTTGAGAGTGGAGAAGTGTCACGCACTAGTCGCCCCCCGTGCTCCGGCTGACGCGACTTCACCGCTGTTCTAGGGGCACACATCCCTAGATCCGGTACGCGCTTCTTCACTTCTCAGGCGGGGCGTTTTGACCCGAAGACCCGCCCTCACTCTTCGATTCTACGCTTGCATTCTCGACCTCGAATATTCCAACCGATTTCAGATCAGTTTAAAACACCATTCTAGAGAATAGCCAACCATGCCAATCTGGACACCTGAAAAAGAGATCGAACTAGCACCCGTCCCGCCGCCACAAACCTCCGAGATCTATCCTGAGTCCTACTGGGAATGCGATAGGGATCACAAGTTCTGGCGGGGTCAGGTTAGACAGCCGAATCCGAGTATCTGCCCATTGTGTGATTCGAAGATGGTTCGTTGGGTTCCTGTGGGGCCACAATTCTGAGGGGTGGACAAGCGATAACGGCTGAAAACAAGACAGAAGTGTGCGGGCATCTTCTCGTTGTATCAGACCACAAGACGGTGACTTGTAATCGACCGAAAGACCACCCCGGCCTTCGCCACTCCGCTAGAACTACGATGCACTCCAACGGCGAATACGAGGTTGCCCTAATCTGGGAGCCAGTTTAGCGGAAAGAGTAAGAACCATGACTGAAGTCGAGAATCCGCAAGATTGGTTGAAGGTTGCTTCAGGAGAGAATACGCCTGAAAATCGAACAAAGTGGCCCAAATACAAGAACCGAGGCGGTGCAGGCCCTTGCCAATTCTGCGGTGAGGACAGTCCTTGGTTCACCTGTCGATCATGTAACTCCATGACTTGTCGAGAACATCACGCCGCTTTCTTGAAGGGGGATCGCCATGCCGCCCCTATCGCCTATTGTATCATGTGTCAGCCTGACAAGTTCCCTTCGAGCTTCGAGTCGCGGTAACTATGCTAATCACTACGGGGTAGTGTAGTTGGGACGCACGCGGGACTCATGCTCCCGAGGATTGTGGTTCGATTCCACACCCGTAACCAACGCTGGGGGTTGGCTTGGGGAATTGCGTTCCCACACCGAAAGTCGCAAGCGAGTAGGTGGAGTCCGTAACGGGTCGCTCCCGGCCCCCGGCACCAAATTGAGAAAGGGGTCTATTCGCGCATGGTGATCTGGGAGATCCAGATACGGGTCTGAGAACACCTTCATGAAACACGCGGTAGACCCCCTCAAACTAGCTAGAATCTTTTTCGACAAAAGCCTTAAATTCTCTCAAGCCAACCGAGATCGCCTAACCAGATTCGGTCACCTAGCGTGACTTTCGGATCCCATCAGAGCCGACAACCGCATAAGACTCTGATGATCAGGATTCCACACAAAAAGGCCGGGGATAGCCAGACGCCGAGCGGGGAGTATGCGATGGCTTCCGATTGAATGAAGGCTTCCACTGGAAGGGAGCCAAACGGCTTCCCAGATAAGTGATAGGATACGAGGCTGGGAGACAAGCCTGAGACCAATATCGCCGTAGGTCTTGCATGAGGCGGTACGCGAAGAAGTGATCTGGGCCCGGCCGCTCAGAGTAATGGGTATGAACGTGGCGGTTTAGGTGTTCCCCGCCCCGAGACCCGAGCACAAGCCAATTATAGCCGTCGCTCTCGATTTTGACATTCCCATGCCAACTCTAAGAAAGATAACGGTACCCCTCAATGCTGGGCTGGACAAATTCGAACCGATTGAACTCAAACCTAACGAACACGTAGTGCATGTTGAAAGAGAGCCGCTGGTCTGGCATATCTTCGTGGAGTCACGTTAACCATGACGAAGTCTGAAGTTCGAGCCTGTTATACTCGGAAACTGAAGATGTCACGGGCGTATCGTCGGCCCGCACAGTCTCAAGCCAAATTGTTCACCGGAACCCTGCATTTTATCCATGTCAACTTTGGCGGAGTATCATTGAGCGACGCCGATACCAGCGTAGCCTTCGAGTACAGTGTCCTCGCCAGCAAGGCTATCCATAACTATTGCATGCAGTACGGAGCCAACAATGTCAACGTTGACAACAGAGTCTACCCGTTCAGTTGGCCCAGCCCGACATATTCTGACAGTGATTTGCAGAATTGGACAGCTACACTGACCTCGAAATACAATTTTCCACCTCAAGACTGCCTAGTGTTTCTAAGCCCGCCCGGAGCCACCAACACTGACGCGCCCTACAGTAGCGGCATACTCGGCTATCACAACGCGACTGGCACACACCAACCCTACATATTCGTCAACGTCATGGGCAACGGACTAGTAATCAATGATCAAGCTGACCTGTTCGCCACCGCGCTGAGCCACGAGATCGCCGAAATGATAGTCGACCCACTAGCCGACCTGTCGAACCCTGAGGTCTGCGACAGTTGCGCCGGAAACTGCGGCGTAGACTACCGTAACTATTTCGACGCTCAAGGCAAGTGGATAGGCGGGGGCGGAGCTCCCGGAGTAGGCTCGCCCTCAACATGGAGTTTCTACACTGACGGCGTAGTCGCCCCCTACGCTGTAACAGCCTGTCCCGCACCGCCCGAAGCGTGCCGTTATGATCCTAACACACCCCCTTCAGCCCCACCGCCTACACCCGGGCCTGAGGGCTGTATCCAGCAGATCAAGAACGGCTTGGCCAATGCCGAACAGGGAAATCTGGTCGCTGGGGCTATAGAGATTCTTGAGGGACTAGTATGCTTAGCCAGTAGCGGGTTCATAACCGAGTCCGGTCAGCCTTCTCTTGACGGTAGGCGTGTCCGGCTTCAGCTTCACAAGAAACCGTTCTAAAACATAGTCTTATAGCCTGTCCAGACGAGGCTCGAGCCGAAGAAACATGAGCCAGAACAAGACCCCAAGCCTAGTACAGGGCAACATCCACAACGCTCTCCTGCATTCCAGCACGCTAGTCCTCGGCGCGTTACTAGTCGCGGTAGGATTCGCCATAGGCGGACTCTCCGCCGTCAAATACACAACCCTCACAGACTTCTCTAACCTCAGTGTTCTCGCCGGAGCCTTCATACCCGGCATACTGATCGCCGCAGGCTTCATCCTAGCCTTCAGCCAGCAATACCTCGGCTTCGCCATAATGAGCACATTGCAAGAATACACCAGCATAGCGGTCGCAGGAATACTCTACATGATAGGCCAACTCTTGATAGGCTTCGGCAACAACATCGTCACACTCCAACCTTTAGCGGGCGGAATCGTCATAATCGCCGGCTGGGTACTAGTCGTAATCAGCGTCGTCCTCTCAGGCAACACAGGACTAGCCATCAGTAAGTTGTCCGCCCCGGCCGCGAAATAGACGCGGGATGCTTACCCAAACCGTCTTTAACTCCCTCGGCGTTTTTTAGCCCTACACACTTGCCTCTGGGAACCGAAGAGCCAGTTACCATTAGAGAATTGAAAAGCTACGCTGACGAGGTGGCCGAGAAGACCCGCCAGATAGCCTACGACCTCGCCAGAGACACGGCGATCTGGCGCGTCTCGGTCGAAACCCGACTGTCAAAACTAGAGGTCAAGATGAACATTATCGCCTTCCTAGCCGGTACGGGAGCCGTCGCGGGCATAGCTGACCTGATCCGGCTGATGCTACATTGAGTGTTCAGCCCCATTTCTCGCCCGACGGGGGCATAGAAGGCACAATCATACAGCTAATCCAGTCGGCCAAGGCTGAGGTGAGAATGTGCGCCTACGGCTTCACCAACCTGAAGATCGCCAACGCTCTCGTCACCGCCCTGAACCGTAGCATAGAAGTCAGGGTCATAATGGACAAGTCTGAGACCAAGGGATCCCAAGCCAAGATCCATGACCTGCTGGAGAAGAAGGGAGCCAACGTCCAGTTGTCAAGCCCGCCCGGCGGCATAATGCACAACAAGTATCTTCTCATAGACGGTCAGACTGTTCAGTGGGGAAGCTACAACTACACCGATCGCGCCGAGCATCACAACTACGAGAATTCGACCATATCCAGCGACCCGAATCTGGCCGCCGCCTACGAAGAGGATTTTCAACATGTCTGGTCGACAGCCCAGCCGGAGCATCCCAAAGGCATATTACGAGTCCTAAGCCGACTGGCCCGTCATGCCCCCCACCAAATGTATGCCCCATAACAACACCCACCCCGGCCCCTTAGGCTGGGTGCTTGACAAGACAATCATCTGGTGTTGCCCCGAGTCTTGGAATACCTATTACCAGATTGAGGTGGCTGAGGAGATGAAACAGCGACGGCTGAAACGTCTAGCCTAGAATTCACATGGGATTTCGACCCGAAAGGCCGAGAAGCCTACCAGACCATAATGCGCGCCGTAGCCTACAGCGAGAAAGATTCTGACAAGCCAGTCCTAGAATTCCTGATTATCAAGAAGAAGGTTGGCGGCTACTGGTGTTTCAACTGTGAATATTTCAAGGAAGACAGTGAGAGTCCTACCGCGTATCGGTGTCAGAAATACGGGTTTCCCGACAAGGCTTGGGGTTGCTGTGCCGGTTGGGAAGGCAAACCCTTATCACCGCAACAGGGCTAGAAGCCCCTTATCATGAGTAAGGAACTTGCCGACCTGCAACAGCTAGCGCAGGATCTGTCAACTGACATTAACGGGATACAGTCCCAGATCTCAAGCCTTCAGGCTAGTCTAGGAACTATCCAGAACCAAATTGCGACGATTCAGAATCAGATAGCCCAGATATTGGCCGGAAACCCGCCTCCGCCCCCCCCACCCCCGCCGCCCACGACGACGCCGCCAATCCTAACAGGCTGGGGCGGAATCTTCGCCGACTCTCCCGACCTAGACGCTAACCTCGACATTCTACAGGAGAGAGGCTACAACTGTTTCCGTTGCATGATTTACAACGCCGACTTCCCGAGAACACCAGCATTATCATCAGTCATGGCCGCCGTCCAGAATGCGAAGGCTCGCGGCATGTGGATCATACTCGACTATCACGGGTTCCATGAGCCGTTTGCCGACGAGACAGGATGGCTCTCCTTCTGGCAGACGATTATCCAGAATGTGGGCGCTCTCTATGACAAGATCATCTACGAGCCGTGCAATGAGCCCGTAGCCCCGGATGTTCCGACTCTCATCGCCGCCTACCAGTCATGGCTAGCCCAGACCCGAGGCATGGGAGACAACCACTGGGCGATAATCAGTGTTAACAATTATTTCGACGGCGCAGACCCTAACCTGATTAACCAGTTTCCCCTCTCTATCACCGACCCTAACACTCTCTGGACATGGCACGAATATTACTTCTTACAGTGGCACCCGACATGGACAATAGCTGACGCTCAGGCGTTTGCCGACGGGGTGGCTTCCCAAGCCGACAAGTTGAAAGCGGCTGGGAAGATCCCTTTCATGTCAGAGTTCGGCGCAGACCCCGGCGATACGCCAGTCCCCTCTGATCTCGTAGTTGGTGGAAGTGCCGGATACGCACCCGAATCGCTAGCCTACGTCAATGAACTGGTCAGCCAGCTTACCAAGAAGGGCGCAGGTTACATGCTCTGGACAGCCGATGACTGGACTAACACTCCCGGAGCTGGAGCCACAGGAGCCTTGAACATCTGGGGTCAACTAGTCGGCCAGCCAGTAACACCCCCGCCGCCCCCGAACACCACCTACCGGCTCGAGGCCCCGCCGGGCACCATCATCGTACAGAACACGACCCTAGTCGCCTGCCAGACAGCCGTAGCTAGTCTACCCCCTTCAACCTCGTGGCAGATTCTCGACTCTAACAATACCCTAGTCAGCTCGGGAACCACGCCGCCAATAATTCCGCCTCCAACCGGAACACTGGAACAGATCGTGTTCGTCATCATGGAGAACCAGAGCCTCAGCGACGTCTATGTGCCACAGGGCGGCTCCGCCCCGTTCATGTCAACACTGGCCGACCAGAACAGTCTAGCTCTGCAATGGTCAAACAACGGTGTTCACCCCTCTGAGCCTAACTATCTCAACATCAGCTTCGGCTCAAGCTTCGGAGTCACAAGTGACGGCAACTCGACGACTCACCCACCGCCGACAATCCTTGACCTATTGAAGAAGGCTGGCAAGACCTACAAGATCATCCAGAATGGCGACCGGGGCTTCGACCATAACGCCTTCCTCCTAGAGAGCCCTGACATCTCTAACACTATGGCGGGTGATGCGCCTGATGTGATAGCCGCCGCGCAGGCCGGAACCAACTTCGTCTGGTTCACCCCGAGCGACAGTCAAAACATGCATGACAACAGTGTCTCTTCAGGTGATGCTTGGATGGCTTCATGGATACCCCAATTGTTACAGGCCATGTCTACTAGGAACAGCCTCTTGATAATCACGTTCGACGAGGGCAACGACACATTCGTCTATACCGCCTTCGCGGGACCAGCCGCCAAACAGGCGTTCAAATCCTCGAACAAATATACGCATTACAGCTTCGGCAAGCTGATAGAGACAGTCTGGGGCGGCACAGGACTACGCAATTGCGACAGCGCCGTATCGCCCACAGAATTTCTACGCACCGGAACCGCTAGCAAGCCTAAGCGGAAATAGAATGCCCGAGCCACACATAGAATATCTTCCACTAGCCGAGGTCAACCGTTGGCCCCGCAACCCGAAACAGCATGCCCTCGACACAATCAGCGAATCAATGGAACGGTTCGGCTTTGTCAATCCTCTAATCATAGATGAGGGAACCAAGATGCTTGTCGCCGGTCATGGGCGTCTTGACACCTTACAGACGATGAAGGACAGCGGCCGGACACGGCCCGAAGGTGTTCTAGAGAAAGACGGTGTATGGCTCGTGCCAATAGTCAGAGGAATATCGTTCAAGAATGATAGGGAAGCCGAAGCCTATCTTATGGCTGATAACCAGATCACGATTCTTGGCGGTTGGGACAATGAACAGCTAGACAACATGCTTAAAGAGCATACTGAGAATCTTTCAGGGCTAGGGTTTCCCGCCGACAAGATCGCAGGTCTTGATAATCGGGATATGGCGGAGATTCCTCAACAGACCCTAGGGTTCAAGATCTCGGTTAGCGTCGATTCTGAGAAGAAGCGGGATAAGGTGGCTAAACTGTTAAAGACGAACGGCTTCGATCCGGTGGTTGAGGCAATAAGATTCTGAGCATTCTCGATATAGCTAACCATAAGAACGAAGAGAAAGTAATCAGGTACTACCTCAGTTTTCTACCACCAAAAGGCGTGAAAAGCATACTCGACCTTGGTTGTGGTAGAACTGCGCCCTACAAAGGTATTCTGAAAAATCGTTGTAGTCGCCTAGTCAGTTGTGACCTGCGGGCAGGACCAAAGGTCGATAAAGTCGCCGACATCAGAAAACTGCCCTTTGCCGACAAAGAATTCGAGTATGTCTGGTGTACCGAGACTCTAGAACATATTCCTCAAGAAGACCAAGAGACCGCCTTTCAGGAATGTCTCCGCGTCGGCGAGCATGGCACGATTACCTTTCCCACGCCTATACACCCAAGTTTCGCCAAAGATCCCGGCCATAGACTAGTAACAATAGACTTCGGGAAATATCCAGTCTCTAAACACGCAACCCAGACTGGCAGAGTAATTATTCGCTGGTAATCTATGACTGATCCTCAATCTATCCTAGTCGTACCGTATTGGTCACAGAGTGACGCGGTCAATTTCGATAGCAATTACAGCTTCCTACGCCAGACCATACCGGAGATCTCAAGGCTCAAGCCTGAATGGCTATTCTTCGTCTTATGGCCAGAGACCAGATCTGGCGCAGACACTTGGCGGTACACTAGTGACGGCTTCTGGAATGACAAGATAATCCCTGTAAGGTGGCCCTACGATACCTCGCGTTCAAGCTCGATCCTGTCTTTCAACGCTCGCAAGTTTCAAGAAATAGACGAGACCTACTGCCCAACAGTCTACTGGCTTCATCAGGTAGAGTCCGGCTTCTTCTTCAAAAGAGGCTACAGGGAACAGCGAGGCATTAATGGGCTACCGCGAATCGTAACGCAACACCACTATACTGCACACAGGACCAGAGAATCAGAAGCCGAAGAGTCACCTTCAGCCCTCCTACAGATGATCGGCTGTTTGGCTTCAGACCGGATAATCGCAAACTCAACCTACGCCTCGAAGATGGCTATGGAGACCTTCGGTCACTATCTCAACCTTCAAACCCTATCAGAGATCCACAAGAAGACCACCGTACTACGATTCGGACTGGTTCCTAAGACGCTTCCCGAAACCAAGCCCTACCCGAAGCCGATCATCCTTTACAACCACCGTTTCGAAGGCTACAAGCGTCCCCAGATCACGGCTAACATCATCAAGAAGCTCAAACAGAAGCACCAGTTCGAAGTCTGGATCACCCAGACCACCGGACAGCCCGTCGACGACTTCCCCTTCGACAAGACCGTCGGACATCCCTTACGCGACCAGTATCTTGAGAATATCGCCTACCCTGCAATAAACACGATGAACAGTCAGCATGAGACCTTCTGCATATCGATTCTCGATTCAATCATGCTCGGACACATCCCCGTAGTCCCACGTAACCTTGCCTTCCCCGAGATCCTACCGCCCAAATACCCATACCTCTTCGATTCTACCAGCCAGCAAGAACTCATGCTCGACAATATTCTAAGCCGTTGGCCAGAAGCCTACACCCAATGGTCTAACCCCCTCAAGAAGTGGTCTAGGGAACAGTTCAGCCTCGACAAGTACGCGGAAGCCTACGCCAGTATTCTCGAAGAGGAAGCCCTAGCATGGAAACAGGCACAGGCCAAAGACTCTACCATCAAGGGAATACTAGCCGTCATGGAACACTACCAAGAACACAGTAACACTGTCCCGATCTCGGTCAAGAACGCGACTGATGACGTACGTCATAAGACAGGCATAGGAACACAAGCCTTCCCCTACCGAAGAGCCATCAGAGAATTCGGGTCGAGAGGCGCACAACTCTTATACCACAACCAGAACCTATACCTCAAATTCACAAGCAAAACACAAGGGGCCACCTCATGAGCGTACCGCTTATCGAAGATCGGGGAGACAATTGGGAGTCAGACGGGAAGCTCTTTCCCAAGACCAAACTGAACACTTGCCCGGATTGCCAGCACTTCCTTCACTTCTTGAAATGCGGTAAGGTGATAGATAGCCGGAAAGGAATAACGGTGACATGCGGCTGTAAGGGCGGTGTCGCTAAAGACTACGAGGGATTGACCGTTCGGGAGTTGATCTCTTGACCACGGCTAAAGAAGCCCGTGATCTGAGAGAACGCATCTACCAGCTCTACCTCAGAGGCCTGACCGGACGAGAAATCAGCCGAATAGTCAACGTGGACGAATCACAGGTCAGCCGACACCTAGCCACCATCAGGAATGAGAATGTGGCATGGTTCCAGAAGTTCAAAGAGCCAGCCCAACGCCTAGACGCCTTCTTCAAAGAATTTGCAGACAGATTAACAGCCGTCTACCGTGAAGCATGGGTACAGTACAATGCGGCTATCAACCCGCCCGCAGGGCAACAGCCTACAAGTATACAGAACCGTATCGGCCTATTGAACACCATGCTCGCCGCCCTACGAGACCTACGCGTACATTATCGCATGGTCGCACCTTCAATCGACGAGGTCTACTACCGTCAACAGATTGAAGAGTTGAGAAAGGCGGTCTATGAGAAACGGCAGGCTGAGAAGGTCACGCCGATAATTGGTAAACCTTGACAAGCGCGCCTTAGAGACATTACGCCTCGACTGGAACCGTCAAGCCGTAGCCTCTGAGAACCTGAGGCACCGCGAATCGACAGTGATGCCTCTAGAACAGTTCAGCGAGACCCTAGGATACCTCAACAAGCCCTTCCACAGGGAATGGCTCAACCTCTACCAAGAAGGCAAATCATTCATTCTCGAAGCTCCCCGAGGACACGCTAAATCTACAACGGGTCAGGAATACTGTCTATGGCGTATCGTGAGGAACCCGAACATTCACATCATGATTCTCTCAAGCACCTATGATCTGGCTAGCGGTCTTGCCTTCAGCCTCAAGCTACAGCTAGAAGCAAGATTCCCGTGGCTGGTCAAGGGAGCCGCCAAGTGGGGCGAGAAAGGCATGTACGTCGCCCGCTCAAGCCTCGACAAGGATCCCACCATACGAGTCTCAAGCATGGAAGGCGTAGAGCCCGGCCCCCGTGTAGACCTGATCTGGGGAGACGACGTAGTCTCAGAGAACAATTCAGCCTCAGACCTTCAGCGTGCCAAGATCCACCGGATTTTCAACAAGGTGGTCAGTCCGATGCTTGAGCCTAACGGTCAAGTGTTTTTAACCGGAACACCCTACCATTTCGGAGATCTCTATGCCACCCTTGAGAAAGAGGACGGATGGAAACTCATACGTTACAAGGCCGTCCAAGACGATGGTTCGGCCTTATGGCCTGAAAGGTTCCCGATTCTCTGCGGCAACCCTGAACACCAAGGTAACTGTTGCCTCACCTATATCCGCCAACGCCTCGGCACGCCCATCTTCAACGATCAATACCTCTGCGATCCCAGTGGCCTCGTCGGCCGGCTTCTCAAGCTTGAATGGCTGGAGCCCTACTATGACACCCCTGCCGCCGATCTTGAGATCGTTCAGGGAATCGATCTTGCGATCAGCGAGAAAGAGACCGCTGACTACACAGCTATCGCAACCGTCGGGTACTCCCCTTCACTACAGAAAATCTATCTCCTCAATATCTGGCGGGGACAAGTCGATTTCCCAGCCCAGCTCAAGGCGATCAAAGACCAAGCCGCAACCTATCATCCCTCGGCGATAGTGATTGAGACTAACGTCTACCAGAAGGTACTGGCGACTCAGCTTCAGGCGACTACACTTCTACCTATCATGGGCACGGTCACGGTCAAGGACAAGATCCAGCGCATTCTTGGAAATCTATCACCGCACTTCGAGTCGAAAAAACTCGTTATACGCCGTGACATGCATGAGTTTATCAGCGAATATCTCGAATTTCCCGATGGCACTCATGACGATATGCTCGATGCTCTGGAGTTTGCGGTCAGCTATATTGCCAATTCCGCATGGAACAAGCTAGCTCAATACCAAGGCTCGGGAGCCGCCTTCGGTAAACCCAAAAGCGTAATAGGCTTACCGCCCAAGAGCAAAGACAGGTTCCTAGGAGGCCCAGACTGGTGGATAGGAAAAGAGAAGCCCGGCAAGAAAGACGAGAAGAAGTGATCATTCATGGCGGTTAACTATCCTATTCCCGAGGGCATAGTCGGCATAGACAACAGAACAGGAGTAACAGTCGCAGACGGCTCGCCCATAACACTCTACACGGCCGGCGCCGGACTAGTACAGGTTTACAGGGTAAACACGGAGATAGTCGCCCACGCCTTCACCAGTGGAACCGCGACGTTGACAGTAACATGGACAGAGAATTCTGTGTCTCAGACGGCTGTTGTGACCGCGACCGCCTTGAACGTGGTCACTGGCATTGTCAGGCTGGCTATGCCTGACGCTGGGACAACGATCACTGTCCAGTTGACTGGTTCTTTTACCGCGACTGTTAGAGTTGCCACAGTGATAGAGAGACTGGTCTGAAAATGAGTACGCCTCGAACCTTCCAAGACGCACGATTACAGATTCACCAGTTGAAGATGCCTAGGCCGCCTACTAACCGGGCCAAGATCGGCCTGACAGTAGGCGACAAGGTGATTCAGCCCTCACCGATTTCTATCCCCGGACATCCAACGTGGCCAGAGTCAGCCCGCGCCAGTGTTGACGGTCGAGGCTTCTCGGTGAACATGAAGCATCCGGGAGCCTTACCGTTCGCTATTCAGAGCGTGCCCATCAAGTATCTCAGTGCTAGCCAATACATGGGCGGCACGATTCCGACCAGTGAGGTTCCGCCTTTCAACCCGATACAGAGATACGGGATGCAGGTTGCTGATGGTGGAGCCGCCATAGGCGCACAGGCTGGGCATCATGAGTCACTAGTCAGACGATACGGCTCAGCCAACTTCAGACGGATGACAGAGTCCGCGCCTCACCTCGCCCACGGCACAGTTCCAGTCATAGAGAAGGGCGTGATGAAAGAGGCATCCTTCGGACACTACACGATCAGAGAAGACGATCTCGGCATCGCCGCGACCACGCCTATCCTAGGCCAGTATGTTCCCACCTTTGGTTGGCCTGACGATTGGGGCTGGTACTGGGAATACCTAGACGCTCGCCTCTTCGTGCCGGAAGCCGCGTTCGCGGTGAAGATGAAGACGCGGATGATCTGGAAGGACGGCTACGAGATCGACGCGCCCGAAGGACGGAAGAAGAAGATTGAGAAGGCTATCAAGAAGACCCACATTATCCCACGTTTGATCTATGGTACTCATAATGCTATGACTTGGGGAAACAGCTACCAAGAGATAGTCGGTAATTCTAGGGCGGTCTGGGGTGCTGGCTCGAGCGAGATGGACTACGCCTTGTCAGCTAGCGGGATCATCTATGGTCTACCAAGACCATTATTGCAGTATACGCCTACTACACAGTTCTACGGACTGAAAAGCCTCGACCCTAGAGCTGTACGTATCGAGATTCACCCTCAAGAGTTCGACCTTGCCAATGGTGAAGTCTACCGTTCAAAGTATATTCAGAGAAGATGGGCGGGACCACTAGCACCAACCGTCGCCTATCCACAATCCCAACAGGTAGAGCTCGATTTTCACCCTGACCAGATATTCTGCATGCAGTTCAACCGTCTACCCGACGGAATCTACGGCTATAGCATCTACAGAGAGACATTGTACGCTCTCAAAGGCTATCTTCTGATGTTACAGTTCCTGCCTACGATTGTTCAGAAGCGTGCTGATCCACTGTTACACTTCAAGTTCGGCGGAGACATTGCATTGCCGACAGGAACCACCGTCACAGAATTGCCATCAGACGATGACATCGAACTAGAGAAAGAACGGTTCATAGCCCGCCAGCCCGGAGAGGACATCTACACCAAGGTCACGGCCGAGGTTGAAGAAGTCTACAAGAGCGCCCGTAACAGTGCTGACCTTATCGAGTTTCTCCATGAATATCGTGATCGTTGCTTCCTCGGCATGGGTATACCATTGTCGATCGGTGTCAACGAGAGTGGTCAAGAGGTCAAGTGGGGAAGCATGAAGTATGAGATCTCAGAAGACGAGGTGCGATTGGAGTATCAGCTTCCTATTGAGGAAGAGTTCAACCGTAAATTGATGCCGTTACTAGGCGGCTCAGACGAGGATAGGTTCACCTTCCCAGAGATCTCGGAGGAGGATATGCGGGCTGACGCGATATGGCTCGGAGACCTCTGGAGCAAAGATCTGATCACTAGAGAGTTCGCGGTTGACCAGTTACGCTTGACTAAGAAGGCTCTGACAGGAACCTTCTTCAGCGATGTTCAGAACCAGAACCAGCAGTTAATGTTCAAGCAACAGTCCCAGTTGGCTGACAAGACGGGCGGGAAGGCTGGGCCTGACAATTCTAAGGCTGGCTCTATGCCGCCTGCACCGGGCAAGGAGAAGTATCGGCTGAGAGACACAAGCGACGGATACATCGTAGAGAGAATGGAGAACTAGTGTTTTGTCTAGTGCATCAACAAGCATAGCGCAGAGTTACATTATCAGTACCGACGGGCAGAAATATCATGCTGAGCCGCAAGGACTAGCCGGAGCCACGTCATTTACCGCCTCAGATGCGGGGGCAATTCTTCAATCTGTGGCGACGTATCTTGCCACTTTGCCGGTATCAGATCCAGCCGCGCCTTCGAATGTGCAGAAGGGCCCTTGGTTCCAATTGATGTTTCGACCCGGCAACTTCTATTTCAACCAGAATGTCAACTTCAACCTCCCAACTGATACAGGACTTTCCATGAAAGGAGCAGGCCGCAACCGTACCACTCTAATACTCAGCAACGGCGTCAACAACGACCTTTTCACCATAACCTCGGCAGGAAACATCTTCGAAGTCGAAGGACTCAAGTTTCATGGGGGAACCCAAAGCGGAACCAGCAGAGCTTTCGTTCTCAACACAGTTCCGGAAGTCCAATTTTACCACTGCGAATTTTTAAGCTGGCTTACCAGAGGGGTAGACATTATCGGCCAACAAGCATGGTGCATCTTTGATGATGTCTGGTGGAACGGGGGGAGTTCAGGTATCCAACTCAACGCCTCCACTATAACAGATGTGAGATTTATAGGAAACAAGTTCGCCTTTGGAAGTCTCAGGATACAAAATGTAGCCGCCGAGCCAGTCGGCATTACCGTAGCAGGCTCAATCTTCGATCAGGGATCACACATTCTCATTAACGGTCTACCGTACGAGATGAGCATTACTGGAAACGTGTTCATGAACACCGGCGGCAACTTTCCAATATACTACAATGCTAGCCCCGGCTCTTTGACTGATCTGAAGAACACGATTGTCGGGAATACTTTCCACACGACCACAGCCACCAACGGAGCCATAAACATCGCCGACAAATTTGATGGGATGCTGGTCGAAGGCAACACGTTCACCGGATACACTAACCCGTTGACTATTGTAAACACAACTCCAAAGGCGAACTTTCACCTTCGCAACAATCGAGGCTTAGGCTCCACCTACGTAGGCTGGGGGATAACGACTCCCGCGTTTCCGTCAACGGGCGTAGATGTTCAAAACACGAACCCTTATCCCGTGATAATCTACATTACCGGAGTCGGTAGTGGAATAACAGCTGTCGGAATAACTGACCAGTTGGGGACGCTGACCTCGTTCACAAAGACGGTGGCGATTGGAGATGGTTACTGGGTTGACGCTTACGGCAAGATACGATTCACTTTTACAGGATCGCCAACTTTCAAATGGTATGGTGCGGGCAACGCCTCCTAAACAAGCTGAGAGGCTTGTTGAGGGTTTTGTCCGAGGCGGCTTCACACCCAGCCGTGAAATGTGGGGAGCCGGATCAGGCGGCGGACTGGTCGGCGGCGGCCAGAACCTTGTCGGCGGAGCCTCATCAGCCAGCATAGGATACGATCCAGATCTATTACTAGCTCTCGCGGGACAAATACGGAAGCTCAAGAGGAAGAAGAAATTCAAGCCGAAACCTATCGGTAAGGTTCCGACCGTCGATAAGCTTCAGGCTCTCGTCGACGCGATACTAGCCGTTAAAGCCGTAAAAGCCACCCAGTACCTCACGGGAGAATAGTCATGGCTAGAGCTCCCGTCTACGTCAAAACCACGAGTGGACAATACTCTGAGGCTGGGACTCTTATCTGGGGAGACGTTAATCTTCAGGCGTCAGAATTCGCGGACAGTTCTAGACCCCACCGTAACCCTCTCGCGGGAGATCCTGACTATAACAGTCTACGAGCAGATTACATCAGTAGCTCGGATTCGTCGGCTCAGACAATAGCTTCAGCCCTAGGCATAGCTCCCTCATCCGCCGTTGTGCCTCTAACATTGACGAGTTTCGGCGGGACAGACTTGTTGGATCTGAAAATTGCGAGTAATGCCGCGCCGCCTTCCGGCGCCTCATCAGGATTCATCAAATTTGACCTTACGAGTAAGAGAGTCAACAATACCGCCATCAACGGAATCTTCTTCGCCGGAAGTCTAGACCTAAACGGAATTGTAGGCAATATCGTTACCGGACTCAATTTTACTCCGAACCTGACAAACACAGGTGCAGGTATTGGAGCAGGCACCTCGTTTGTTGCCATACAGACCCTACCATCACTTCCTTCCCCGACAAATGCGTCAGCGTTAAGCACTGTAGACGCGGTCAGAGCAATCTCGCCTAATGTCAATTCCGGCTGGACACTCACTCTCAGACGCTCACTCGTAGCGGCTCCGGGCAATAACGGCGGCACTATTACTACAGACATAGGCCTAGACGTAGCATCACCGTCTCAGGCCACGAATAACATCGCAATACGCCAGACAGGCACAACGGGTACGAACAGGCTGTCTGCAAAGTCGAGATTCGGAGACCAAATTGTTCCAACGGCCAATGTGGATGTTTTGGCAAACGCGGGTGCGGCTTTAAAGGTCGGTGGCAAGAACGCTCTGGTTGTAGAAATCCTAGATGAGAATCAGGCTTCCGCCACTGTTCCGAACACTGACACGGCCCTGAAAAGCTATGTTCTCCCAGCCAACCAGTACAGTCATGTGATCGTGGAAGGCGAGGGCTATGTCGGGGTAGCCATCGGAGCCACACAACAAGACTTGAACATCAAAATACGTGACGGCGGAGTCCAAGTAGGCAATACTGTCCTGTATAATCCGCCTATTGTCACAGCCGCAGAAAAAGCTCCTTTCAGTATTAAAGCCTCATTCGTAGACCAGATAGGAGCAACTCTAGACATCAGCATAGGCGCGGCGGCGGCCGACGCGAATACGACCGTGTTCCTGAACAGTCTACGTGTCTACGGAGAAGTCTAAAAAGAGAGGGGTATCACTGAAAAGAGCTATACAAGCTTAGATTAGAAGTGACATGGTCCCGCGCCTAGACACTGTCCGCCCATGGCTGGAGCGACGGCTAGAAGGGTTCCGGCAACAGCGCAGACAGACGATACGGCTAGGCCTATCCAGTATCTTTTCTTCAAGCATTCACCTCCACGCCGACCCCTCGTCTTTGGGCTTCCAGTTCTGATCATTATACTTCTCAGCCCTGTGATACTTCTCATGCCGTTTGACCGCGACGTAAGAGA
>Ga0307471_100000098_pt1 | contig 40307 bp, 38 predicted proteins | sample atmos_gasesAM3C__2_FD_204566 | JGI IMG/M metagenome (GOLD analysis project Ga0307471, IMG submission 204566) | Hardwood forest soil microbial communities from Morgan-Monroe State Forest, Indiana, United States - atmos_gasesAM3C_515 | ecosystem: Environmental > Terrestrial > Soil > Temperate... | reverse complement strand
TCGACGCTTTAGAGGGGGCTACCCCGCTTGGATTCGAACCAAGAATAACGCCTCCAAAGGGCGCTGTGTTACCGTTACACCACGGGGTACGAGGATTTGCGATTTTAGATTGGCGATTTTCGATTCAAGCGCAACGTCCAAAATTCCAGCGTGATCGGCCCCGGCAGAGCAACTCGCTGGAAAAATCGAGGTTGAATCTCAGGGCGGTGGGACGAGTGTGATTCTCTCGCCGCTGGGTCAATGGGACACTGTTATGGAGCGCACGATTTTCCTTCAGCATTATCGCGTTTGTCTCGGCTCTGATGGCGCGCCGAATGAGCTCGGCCGAGATGGTGCCGCAATTGCCTACGAAGCCGTGGACGAAAGATCGCGTGAACCGGTTGCCCTAACGGTAGTTCCAGTAGAAAGCATCGATCCGTCCGTCCGGGAGCAATTCGAAGAGCAGGCACGCGCGGTGGAGAGACTGCGCCACGTCAATATCGCCAAGGTTTTTGATTTTGGACGTGAAGGCGGCAATTACGTTTACGTCTCCGAGCGACTGCCAGGCGAAACACTTGCTACGTGGGTTGCCCAACATGGCCCGATGCCGGCCGACGCCACGCTGCGCGTGGCGGAACAAATCGTGAGCGTGCTCTCCTCCGCTAGTTTTCACAAGCTTCCGTATCCTGCAATTGATCCCTCCGGCGTCATTGTCGTGCCGGGACAGACTCCCGAAGGCGGCTGGCCACTAGTGAAGCTAACCAACTTCGGCTTGACGGGACTGAAGACTGATCCCGAAAACTCGCCGCGGGACGAAGCCTTGTTCCCCAGTGGGGCGCGCGAACCCGACTCAAAGCATGCAGAATTACATGATCCAGCGCGTTCTGCAGTGCCGTCTCTCACCGCTGAATCTAGGAAGTCTACCGGAGAGCACGGAGCGACGGATGTCCGCTCGGAGATTTATTCCCTCGGCACGACAATGTACTTTCTTCTGACCGGTGTCGCGCTTTCGGCTGAGACGCTCCGGCAGCCTCCGAAGCTTTCGGGATTTCCAAAACCGCTGCGAAACTTGCTTTCTCAGATGTTGCGTCCCAATCCCGATCAGCGTCCAAAGGACCTGGTCGTGCTAGGAGAGATGATTCGGAGTTGCCTGCTAAAAATTGAACGTCGGTTCGCGTTGGCCGATCGATACGGCATTCCCTTCAGGACAACAATTCCCCGACCGGACCAGCCTCGGCCGAGGCGTTTGCTACGAACAGCATTAGTGTTTGGTGCGCTTGTAATGGCTGCAGCGGTGCTTGCTGCATTCCTGTTGCCGGAGCCGATTGGCAAAATCTTACATCGCACCCGCGAGACAAAGTCAATTGGCGTTTTTGTTGGGGTTCCCGAATCTTCACCAGCGCCAGCCGCAGTCCAAAATGCTGCTACGCCGGTGGCTCCTGCGACTGTGCTATCGCAGGCGGCAAATGCGGCTATGGGGGGGTCCGCGAATCAACCAGCGACAGACGCTGCGGCAGTTCCCAATTCGTCTCAAGCTGGATCCTCGGATCTTCAACAGGCTCAAACATCGAGCAGCCAGTCGCAGGCCGCTACGACCCAAAACGCTGTCGCGGCCACTTCGCCAAGCGCAGCTCCGGAAAATTCCGCTGAGGCCGAAGTTTCTAATTCATCCCCGAAAGCTTCCGAGACTGCCCAGCCCATCACTGGCACTCAGTCGAGTTCACATGGCAAAAAGAAACACGTTGCTTCGACATCGCTACCTCGCCAGGGTTCAATGCGCGTCCGAATGCTTGGAATAACGTCCGATGGAAGGATAATTTATCGTTTGCCCTCGGGGCGCACCAGAATCATCGCGCCTGATTCGGACCAAAATCAATCCGTCCCTCGCAGGCATCGCCGCGTTCCCGTCCAACGCGATGACATATATGCTCCTCCTCCTCAATTTGGGCTGGATTATCTTCCGTACGATTAGTTCCCCGGGACGGCGCGCGCGGGCCGCGGAGACACAGCGGCTCTTGCTTTCCGATAGGTCAGGTTTGGTCTAGGAACCTCTCAAAAAATTCGAAAAAAAAGCTTGCCTAGCGGCGCGATTCCCGGCATAACCTCGCCTTCGTGGGGAAACGACCTGCCCTCTGGGCATTCGCAACTGCATCGCTTCTTGTCATTTCCAGCGCATCGCTTCGTGCGCAGGCGTTGGCTCCTTCAACGTTGGATCTTGCGAGCCACGACCAAAAGAAGGCTGAGGACATGGTTCAAGTGATCACGCAGAAGTCGGCGCAGGGACCCTCAGAAAAGCCGGTGAAAGCGGTCACGAAAAAGCGAGCGCCCGCGACCGTGAAGAAGCCAACACAACCAGTCAAGCAAGAGCCTGCGCAAGCCATCGCCAAGGAGCCGACGCAAGCGATGACGAAAAAGCCGACGAGTGCCATCAACCAAAAGCCGTCGCAAACAGTGGGCAAAGAATCGGGGCGAACTTTTGCGATAGAACCAGTGCGACCAATGGGTCAACAGGCAACAAGCGCGCCGACTCGGTCTGGTTTCCATTTCAGCTTCAAAACTCCTGAAGGCAAAAAAGAGTCTGTTCCTGTCATCACGCAGTATTACCCCCAGCAGATTGTTTACCCATACGGCAAGGTTGATCGGCACATCGATAGCAGGCTCATGCAAGCGGCAACGATCGCACAGGAACGCGCGCATGCGCATTCGCGCTCGAGATGCTGGCATTATGTAAAAGACGCGTTGCTTGCCTCCGGTGTTATCGAGTCCCGGCCGAAAAGCGAGCTGGCCAGAGACGCCGCGACGGAGCTTGTCAGTAACTACGGATTCAAGCGACTCCCGGTGACAGATCCATTCTCTGCGCCGGTTGGTTCGGTGCTAGTGTACGGCAGCGCTCGTAGCGTCGGCCATGTCGAGCTTCGCACGCGGGACGGTTTTGTTAGCGATTTCCGTTCGAAAACACCATCGCGCCGTCCGTTGTTGGGCGTTTACGCCAAGCTGTAGTTTTTTCGCCGACTGCTGGGATCCAAGGATCCTCAATCAATCACATCATCGGCGCCACGTCCGCCGCACCGCTGCTGGACGCGTCGACGTAGGTTTAGTCCTGGCCGCTGAAGCCGTCGGAGTAATTTCAGCGCTGCCCGGGCGTTGCCCCCGTTAGTAATTCCTGATCAGGCGGGTTACTGCAATGAGCATGGACGTGACCGGCCAGGCGGCAACGGCACTGATCAGAATAAAGAAGAAAAGCTCGGCGATGTAATCCCGGCTTGATTCTGCGCCAAAGAATTCACTGCTTAATTTGTGGAAGGCGGGCAACTTTGTGGCTGGCCGACCCGCGGAGGAACTCACCTGGTTTTTCGCTGTCGGACAATAGTTGTAATCCGTTAATGGAAAACTTGGGTGCTTGTGCCGTGCGCGGTTGTCGCGGCGCGAGGCGCGCCGCGTGTGACTAATTTGAGGTGTTGGTTTCATAAATTTCTAAGTTGTTAAGTGTGATGGCCGAAGTCGGTTCGGGATACCGGCGGAGAAAAAACCCGCGCGTGGTGTGAGATTCAACCACTGGGGTGCCGCGAATTGCGGGCTCCAACTTGGCGAAAATCTAACGAGCCTCTATGCCGCTCGCCCGCCCCAGCGGGCAGCGCGAATCGGCGCGTTGATCAATTTCATCGGCTCTTCATGTACAGCCGTTTCCGTGCTTGTCCAGTGGCCGCCTGCGATCTCAGGTGTAAGTCTCTATCGTCGTGGGAGAAGCGATTACCAATATTTTTCCGCTTAATCAGGCTCGGGCGGTTCTGAGTGAGATCCGGGCCGGACAATCTGAAGCGTCATGAAGTGGGGATGCGCATTCGTCCACGCCATCGCCTCTCGCTTTGTTTCAAAAAATCGGTCGACCACGATGGCCTTGAGTTGGCTCGCAGTCCGTCCGCATAGACGAGCCGCTTTGCGACTAATGACTGCCGGTCCGGTGTCGACCGCGGTGCAGGCACGATCCGGGAAGACAACCTTGCTGCCGTACGGAATCCGCCTGGGGTCGACCGCGCAATGTCCGGCGCATAATCGTCGGCCGGTACTCGCATATTTAGGGCCCTCACCTGCCCAATAACAGGTGACACGCGCCAGGATCGACTCCTGGCCCGCAAAAGCGGTCGATGCCAACGATAACAAAAATATGACTGTGTGAAATGACTTCATAATGTCCAAGCGTTGCTCCAATGTTGTCGAGTCTCGGGTAGAGCAAGCCATTCTTAATGCCGAAAGCCGCAGGAACGCAGCTTGACCTCGGGTTCGGAATAGCCCCGGCGTACTAGCCCCTTCTGGGCAACGCGCGGACTTGACGATGGCTCGGTGTGCCGAGCCGGCCCTCCTATAGCGGAGTTGCCCGAGTTGTCAAACGGTCAACGCGAGAAGAGTCAACCCGCGCGACTTTGGAGAATTAGGGAAAAAGAATTACTGGCCGCCCGAGAGGCGCATTTCGTTGCTCGTAATGAATCCTAACCTCTCATAAATCGGGCGGCCTTGGTCCGAAGCGTGAAGTATAAGCCGGTCGAGCCGCTCACTTCTGGACCAAGCAATGATCTCTTTAATGAGCAGGCCGGCGATTCCGTGCCGGCGCCATTGCGGTTCGGAGAAGACATTTATTATCGTTCCCTGCCGGCCTTCTCCAATCGTCGAAGTGTCGACTGGGCGTGGCAGGATCGGTTGTAACTGAATACCAGCGCCTCCAATAATCGTCTCCGGTTTATCGGCTGGAGTTGCAAGCCAGCCGATGTAATCGCCGCTATCAATCCACTGCTCCAGTCGTGCCTGCGCTTTCGTGCGCAGAATCTCAAAGGCCTCGCCGGAAACGTCTCCCATATCCTGAAACATTCGTGCTCGATGCCATGCGATGACGTCCGCATCCCGAATAGTAGCGCGACGGATCTTAAAGGAGTCGGAGGCAACTCGTGATACCGGATAACCATCCGAATGTCTGCAATGCTCCTTTTCTTCAGCTCTTTGCATTCAGCCTACCTTTTCTCTGACGTTTGCGATTCAATATTTGGCGCGCAGCCACACCCAACGCCGAACGCAGAACTTGGCAAGGCGTGACAGGGCATCGCTCGATGATACCATTCGCGAAATGGAAGGTGCCAATTGGGCGTCGCTGAGTGACGAGGAACTTCTCGAGCGCCGCATCTCTACGCTTGGTCTGGGCCTTGAAGGCACCGCACTGGCAGCGCTCATCCGGCAATTATATGATGAACTGTCGGCGCGCTCGCTTGTGTTTCATCCACCGTGTCACGTGGGCGATGAATGGTTTGTGCCAATCGGTATCCCGGCCATTTTCATTCCGTTTTTTCTCGTGCATGACCGGTTGCGTGCGCTGGAGCGGACGATGATGCTCGAGGTCGAGGGAGGGACGCCCGAATGGTTCATGAAATTAATGCGACATGAAGCGGGTCACGCTTACATGTACGCGTACCGCCTTACTCGGAAGAAAAAATGGCGGGAGCTTTTTGGGCAAACTTCACGTGAGGAAACGCCAGACAGTTACCGCCCACGCCCGTTCAGCCGCAGCTATGTGATGCATCTCGAGGACTGGTATGCGCAGAGCCATCCCGATGAAGATTTCGCGGAGACCTTTGCAGTCTGGCTTACACCGGGTCTCGACTGGCGCAAGCGTTACGCACGCTGGCGGGCGCTTCAAAAACTGGAATACATCGATGAGTTAATGGGCTCGTTGGTGGGCAAGCCACCAGTTCACATGCCCGAGTATCGCGTCGCTGATTACGATTGTTTGAACATCAAGCTCAAGACTTATTACGCGCGCAAACGAAAGCTTTACGAAGATACCTACCCAGATTTCTACGATGCCGATCTACGACAACTGTTCGCAGCGCCGGCAGGCATCAAAGCAAGCGTCTATCTGCAACGCCGGCGGCGGCGATTATTGAACGCGGTCTGCCAATGGACGAACGAGAAAAAGTTTCGGGTGAACCAGCTCCTGGCCCGGCTGACCCGCCGTTGCGATCAGCTCGGGCTCCACGTGCTCAATGACGATCCGCAACAGGATTTTCGCGTCTCCGTGTTTATCACCACGCTGGTGATGAATTATCTTTTCACCGGGAAATTCAAACGCACGAAATAATGTGAAAAAGAAACTTAAAGTGCTGGTGCTTTTCGACGGCACAAGTCCTACAACCGTCGATCAGGATTTCACAAAGGAGCTGGAGACAAAGGACTGGAAAACCGAGGCGGACGTCATGGCCGCGCTCGGCACGCTCGGTCACACTGCAGAGCATCTCGCTATTTATGACGATGTCGATCTTGTGCGTCAAAAACTAGAGACTTTCGCCCCCGACATTCTTTTCAATCTCGTCGAACAATTCAGGAATAATCCGGGGTTCGATCAAAACATCGTTTCGTTTTTCGAAATGCAAGGCCTGCCGTTTACCGGCTGCGGTTCAACCGGTCTTACCCTTTGCAAACACAAAGGCATTTCCAAAAAAATCCTGCATTATCACGGTATCCATGTCCCGCATTTCGTCGTCATCCCACGCGGTCAGCGCATCGCGCGGCCGAAGCAGCTCAGGTTTCCAATTCTGGTAAAGCCGGTGAAGGAAGAGGCATCGTATGGGATTTCGCAGGCGTCGTTCGTCGATACCGACGAGCAGTTCCGCGAGCGCGTGGCTTTTATTCATGAGAAATATGACAGCGATGCGATCGCCGAGGAATATATCGATGGTCGCGAACTCTACGTAAGTTTGATGGGCAACGTGCGGCTAACGGTGCTTCCTGTTCGCGAACTGGTCTTTCGCGAAGTGCCGCCTAACGAACCAAAGATTGCCACCTTCAAGGCGAAATGGGATGAGGAATACCGCAAACGCTGGGGATTGGAGAATCGATTCGCCGAAGACCTCGATCCGCAACTTGTGAGCCAAATCGAGGAGACGTGCAAACGCATCTATCGTCTGCTCACCGTTGACGGATACGCGCGCATTGACCTGCGGCTGACAGAAGCCAACGAAGTTTATTTCATCGAAGCCAATCCCAATCCTATTCTCGCCAACGATGAAGACTTTGCGCTTGCGGCGGGAAAAGCGGGTTTGGCCTACCCGCAACTAATCGACCGGATCGCCAGGCAAGGAATAAAGACGGTCCGCGATTGATGTGTTACAGCCAGTTCTTTAGACGGGGCCAAAGTCCACCGACATTCATCTTCAGGTTTCGGCAAAGATAAATGTGCGTCCGTCTCTCGAAAGGCATCGCCCAGGGGCTGCTCACGATTTGGCCTAAATCTTCGACTGAGGCGAACAAATCGCGCTCATCGTCGTCGCGTGTATCAAGCACTAAGGCAACTTCGCCAGTCCAATCCCGCGGTCCCCAGAGAAAATAATTCTGATGGCCGGAAATTGCCGGTGGCAGGCCAAACTTGGGACCAAAGAAATCAATTGCTCCAGCCTCGCCATAGTTTTGGCAGAAGATGGCAGCGCGTTTCTCATCTTCGGGACGCAAGTGATGATAAACGTGTGCGACCGATGCGACCATTTCTTGCCAGCCAAATTGATCGGCGAAAAGCTGCGGGATCGGAGCGGTATGCGAAGTTTCGGTACGCGGCAGTTGCAGACCAATGGCTCGCATGTACGCGACCAGTTTGCCGGGCGGCAAAATTGGCACGGCCAATGGCGCAAATAGCGCGCCGGTAGCGAGGATTGCAACCAACAATGGTGGCCTGAACCATTTCAATCGGTTAGCGAAAACGCGCTCTACAGCCACGCCTCCCGCGGCAAGCAGCATCGGATAGGCGGGCGCGAGGTAGTAGCTTTTGCCATGCAAAATGATGAACTCCGCTAGCATGACCAGGTATATGATTCCAAGCGCCATATAGCGCCGGCCGTCGCGGGAACCGAATACCCAGCACAACCCGGCGAGCCACAGCGGAGCCGTTCCCGGATTCATGAAAACAAACTGCTGCGAGATGAATTGTACCGGGCTTAGGGCCACGTTTTTGTCGCTGTGAGCAATGTTGCTCAATAGTTCGTACGTGGGCCAATGATTTCGCAGCTGCCATAGAATGTTCGGCAACGCGATGGCGAACCCGATCAGACCACCGAACCAGATCCATTTCTCAGCGAAATAGCGGCGCTCCGGCGTGAGCAGCAGCGCGACGAAAATGCCAGCGGCGAAAAACGCCGTGGAATGTTTGTTTTCGAGACTGAGTCCCAGAACAGCGCCGAACCAAAGCCAAAGGATCGCTGAGCCACCATTGATGATCCGAACTACCAGATAAATGCAGCCCATCCAGAACAGCGGCTCAAGTGCGTTCATGGAGAAAAAATTGCCCACCGCCAAATTGAACAGCGCACAGAGCGAGCCCGCGCAGCCCAGCGCAACCGCCCATCCGCGTCCGCCTAGTTCACGCGCGATCAAACCTGTGATTGCAACCGTCCCCGCGCCCGCTAGCGCCGGGAGAAAACGAATCGCAAACAATGAGTTGTCGAGGAGGATCTGGCTTAGTCGCAGCAGCAGGATCGACAACGGAGGTTGGTCCACATATCCGAAAGCGAGATGCCGACCACAGGCGATGTAGTAGAGCTCGTCGCGAAAATAACCGTAGCGCCCGTTTGTCAGGAGATGGACCAAAAGCGCTACGACGCTGAAGAGAATTATTAGAATCGGTTCAGCGCTGGAACGCCTTTGATTCACCGCTACTGGAATTGCATCGCGCATCGTTCGAATAATTTCTTGGAATACGCCGGCCCGGCTCCGCGGAGTGTCGCTTAACCGCTTATTCTTTACAATCCCGCGAAGCACTCCCGTTCCATAAAAAAGCGCGGGGCGCACAGCTTCGTTTTCGGCTAAGCTGGCATATGAGCGTGCAAGTTTATGGATGCAATCATGTGGTCATCGAGGTCGATGACATCGAAAAGGCGGTGGCGTTTTACAAGGACGTTTTCAATCTCGAACAGATGCGTGGGGGCGAAGGCGACGCGTTTTTCAAATTGGGCGAACACCAGTTCCTCGCAATTTTCGAGGTGGATAAGGTGCAACCGGCGAACATGCGCCATTTCGGAATCATGGTGCGCGATGAAGCGCAGCTGGCGGAAGTTCGAAAGAAACTCCAAGAAAAATACAAACTAAAACTGGAGCCGCCCTTTCGCTGTGATTTTCGCGATCCGTGGGGCAACCGGATCCAGGTTGTCGATCTTCACGATGAATCGCTTGTCTGGCTCCTACCTTACGCCGAAGTCCAGAAGGCCGGCATTAAGTTTGACGCCAAATAGTCGATGCAGCTCGCCCTGAAGAGCTGCACGATTCGTTCCTGGCGGTGGGACGATACGGAGTCGCTCGTGAAGCACGCGAACAATCGAAAAGTCTGGCTCACGCTGTGGGATCTTTTCCCGCATCCGTACACGATCCAAGACGCGCACGAATTTTTGCAGCGAGCCATGAACGAACAGCCGGCAACGAAATTTTGCATTGAGGTCAACGGCAGAGCTGTGGGGGGAATGGGCATTCGCCCCGGGCAAGACGTCCATCGACATGCTGCCGGATTGGGTTACTGCTCGGCGAAGACTTCTGGCGACGCGGCATCATGAGTGAGGCGGTCGTAGCTTTCACCGATTTTTGCTTCGACAATTTACGCCGAGGCGTTTGCGAACAATCCAGCTTCGGGGCGTGTTCTCGAGAAAGCCGGTTTCGTTTTCGAAGGACGCCTCAAGAACAACGTCATCTAGGACGGACAGCTTCTCGATTCACTGCTTTACGCGAAGACACGGTAGAAACTTAACGTCGTTGTGCCTGAGCAGAATACCCGCAGGCTTATCTCGCGCTGTGACCGTACATCACGCCCACTTCACCGTGGACCTCGTGGTCGCTGTCCGACTTGCGAAGGATGGAATCAGAGTCTGCCTGCTCAGCCTGTTTTGTGTCCGCGCAGCCCGAAAGCAACGACCAGACCGCAATGAAGATTACAAACACTCGCGCAAGCATTTTGCTATGTCGATCTTGGGGACTGCAAGTCAAGCGATCCATCAGATTTGCGCTTTGTAGCGCGTCTGTGTCAGACGCCAATTTAATTAGTTCGGCGTTTCACAGAAAACGCCCTACAATTTCCTGCATGATCAAACCGACGGCAGCGAATCCAATGGAGCAGGAAAGCAATGGTTTCATTTATCGTCCCCGCCTATAACGAGGAACTGGAGCTTCCCTCTACGCTCGCCGCGATTCGCGCTGCAACTTCTGGTTTGTCTCAGCCGTTCGAAATCATCGTAGTTGATGATGCATCGACAGATGCGACGCCAGAAATCGCCGAGCAAGCAGGTGCCCGAGTCGTTTCGATCCATCGACGGCAAATTGCGGCTGCGCGGAACGCCGGCGCGCGCGCAGCTAAGGGTGAATATCTATTTTTCGTTGACGCCGATACGCGAATCAATCAGACCCACGTTACCGAAGCGATGGTTCTGCTCGAGGCGGGTTACACTGGCGGCGGCGCGCGCGGAGTCATGGATGGATTCATCCCGTTGTGGAGCCGCATTCTGTTACACGCGTTCTGCACCCTTTATTTTGGCCTCAATCTCGGCGCAGGAGCGTTTCTTTTTACCACACGACGCAATTTCGAGGTGACCGGCGGTTTCGATGAGCAATACTTTGCCGGGGAAGAAGTTTATTTTAGCCTCGCGCTGAGGAAACTTGGCCGTTTTAAGGTACTCACGGAACCCGTTCTCACGTCGGGCCGGAAGTTGCGAATGTATCCAGCCAAAGAAATTCTTGGCACGCTGTTTATTATGATCCTCGGCGGCCCCCGCATGGCGCGGTCGCGCGCTAGACTGCGTTTGTGGTACGACGGTAAGCGCGAAGGCGACGCGGCATGATTGATACAGATGCCTTGGTGCGCAGCTTCAGCGCATGGGTTGCCAAAATGCGGTCTTCGTCTACATTGGCGCCTTCGTTATGGTAGAGAGCAACCAAACGTCGAATCTCAAGGAGTTCCAGTTGCATGAGAAAGATACCGGCAGCGCGGATGTGCAAGTCGCGCTTCTTACGCGCCGGATCGAGCATTTAACTGAACACCTTAAGATCAACCGGAAAGATCACTCCTCGCGACGGGGCCTGCTTAAGATGGTCGCGCATCGCCGGAGTTTGCTCGATTATTTGAGCAAAACAAAAGCCGATCGTTATAAAAAACTGATCGACAAACTGAACCTGCGCAAATAACGCGGACCCCACGCTCGCGTCCAACTGTTTGAACTGCTCGAAGCCGTAACCAAATTAAGAACAGAAAATAACCAGCAGTTCCAGGTGCAGTAGTCACCTCGGATTTTAGGTTTTAGTTTCGGATCGTGGCGCTCGCTTCCGCGAGCGGTCCTCGTGCGGGTTTAAAACCTACAGTCAGGGTGACCGGCCTGGAAGTGCACATCCAGGAAAAGTAAAAATGCAACAAAAGGTCACGGCCCAAATTGGGGCCACTCCCATCTCAATCGAAACCGGCAAAATTGCCAGACTCGCCGACGGCGCAGTCGTCGTCACGTGTGGTGACACCATGGTGCTCGCCAGCGCGGTGTCGGCTACAAATATCAAAGAGGGCCAGGATTATTTTCCGCTGACGGTCGATTATCGCGAGAAAGCGGCGGCAGTTGGAAAATTTCCGGGCGGCTACTTCAAGCGCGAAGGTCGTCCCACGGAAAAGGAAACGCTCACGTCGCGCATGATCGATCGGCCGCTGCGGCCGCTCTTTCCACAGGGATACTTTTATGACACGCAAATCATCTCGATTTTGCTCAGCGCCGACGGCGAGAATGATCCTGACATTCTGGCGATGAACGGCGCGTCGGCTGCGCTGTGCGTTTCGGATATTCCGTTTGCGGGCCCAATCGGCGCTGTGCGAATCGGTCGAGTGAAAGGCGAGTTCGTCGCGAACCCGACGCACGCGCAACGCGCCGAGAGCGATCTCGATCTTGTTTATGTCGGTACCGAAAACGATGTGATCATGATCGAAGGCTCAGCCAGAGAATTGCCGGAAGCCGAGTTCGTCAAAGCGCTCGAGTTCGCGCACGGGCATGCGCGCGAGATGATTCGGGTTCAGAAGGAATTGGCTGCGATGGCGGGCAAGCCCAAGCGCGAACCGCAGTTGTTACAGGTGAACCAGGAGTTACTCGATATCGCTTACCGCGTTGCCGGCGACCGCATTGAAGGCGCGCTTTACACCCAAGGGAAAGTGGCGCGAGCCAAGGCAGTCGATGCATTGCGTGAGGAAGTAAAGACGGCGATCCTGGAAAAACATCCGGAGGCCGATCCCTTTGCGATCTCGCAAGCATTCGATTACGTCCAAAAAAAGGCGTTTCGCATCAGTATCTTAGAAAAACAGAAACGGGTCGATGGCCGCGGCTACCAAGATCTACGGCCCATCGGTTGCGAAGTGAGCGTTCTGCCACGTGCGCACGGCTCGGCCATTTTTCAGCGTGGCGAAACTCAGGCGATGGCGCTCGCGACGCTGGCGCCGATCGAGGAAGCGCAGATGCTGGATGCCTATGGCGGCGGCGAACAATCGAAGCGGTTCATTCTGCATTACAACTTTCCGCCATTTAGCGTGGGGGAAACGGGACGGACGGGAGGGCCCGGGCGCCGCGAGATCGGCCATGGCGCGCTTGCGGAGCGTTCGTTGGAACCAGTTGTGCCGAACGAAAACGATTTTCGTTACGCAATCCGCATATCGAGCGAGATTATGGAATCAAATGGGTCGACCTCCATGGCGAGCGTGTGCGCGGGAACGCTGGCGCTTATGGATGCGGGCGTCCCGGTAAAGACGCCGGTTAGCGGAATCTCAATCGGGCTGGTCACCGAGCGCGGCGACGATCAAGCATTGAAACGCTACGAATTGCTGACGGACATCATCGGTTCCGAAGATCATTTTGGGGACATGGACTTCAAGCTTTGCGGAACGGACGGGGGCGTCACTGGGTTTCAGTTGGACCTGAAACTTCCCGGTATCAGCCACAAGATCATGGCGGAAGCGATCCAACGCGCGAAAGAAGCGCGCTCGAAAATCCTCGACATCATGCGGAGCGCACTGGATAAGCCGCGGCCGGAATTGTCGAAGTACGCGCCGCGGATCGAGACGATCAAAATTAATCCGGAGAAGATCGGGGCGCTCATTGGCCCCGGCGGCAAGACCATTAAGGGTATTGTCGCGGAGACCGGCGCTGAAATTAATATTGAAGACGATGGTTCGGTGCACATTTATGCCACCAGCGGTGAGAGCATGGCACGCGCGAAGGAAATTATTGGTGGTATGACGCGCGAAATCGAGATCGGGCAGACGTATCAGGGCCGCGTGGTCTCGACGAAGGAATTCGGAGCGTTTGTCGAAGTGTTTCCGGGTAGGGATGGGTTAGTGCACATTTCCGAGCTCGCGGATTTTCGCGTCAAACGGACCGAAGACGTTGCCAAAGTTGGCGACATCATCTGGGTCAAGTGCATCGGTATCGACGACAAAGGTCGCGTAAAACTTTCGCGAAAAGCTGCGCTGAAAGAACGCGCTGAGAAAGAAACCGGACAGGCCGCGTAGCTTCGACCTATCCTTGAGCGAAGGGGAACCTCGCATTGGCTCGGCGGTGCAAGCCCGCAACGGCGGATTCGTCCTATGGCGAACGGGACGGTTGCGCTACATTTGAGGAACCAGCCCACCGATGATCACCCCCACGCGGCTTTCCTATGGCGTCCTCGCTGCCACAATTATTCTTTCAGGTCTTCTGCATCTTGGTGTGCCTCTATTGGTCGTCCTGTTTTCCTACTTTGCGTTGCGCCAGCTTTATTTTTTCACAAAAAGAAAGTGGCTGGCTTTGATCTTGTTTGGCGTTGTCGTGGCCGGGATTGCCACTGCAGCAGTCTTTCTCGCTCGTGCGGCCGTTCTGGCGTTGCCGAATGTGGCTGATACTTCCATTCCCTCGGCCAGTGCCTGGGCGCAGAAGCGCCAGATCGAATTACCATTCACTGATTTTGAAAGTCTGAGACAGGTCGTCATCGACGCGCTTGGACAGGAAGCGAATTACCTGCGAAACGTAGCTAATCTTGCCAGAAGCACGACCGCGGTGCTGGCTTTCAGTGTGCTTGGAATTGTCGCAGCCGGGAGCCTGTTTATTAAAACAGGCCTCGACCCTTACCGCGGCACTCATCGCGTGAAGAACAATCTCTACTCCATTTGCTGCGATGAGGTTTCGACACGATTCCGCGATTTCTATCGGAGCTTCGCCACGGTTATGGGTGCGCAGATCATGATCTCGTTGATCAACACGATATTGACAGCAATCTTCCTTCTTGCGGTTCGCCTGCCGCATGCGCCATTGCTGATTGCGGTTACGTTTCTTTGCGGTCTTGTACCTATCGTCGGCAACCTGCTCAGTAACACGATCATTGTCTTCGCCGCGCTAACGGTGTCCTTGAAATTGGCGATTGGGGCTCTGGTGTTTCTGGTGGCGATACACAAGCTCGAGTATTTGCTAAACAGCAAAATCATCGGAGACCGGATTCGGAACCCGGTGTGGCTCACCTTGATCGCGCTGATCATCGGCGAGCGGCTCATGGGCATTCCCGGCTTGATCCTTGCGCCGGTCGTACTGAATTATCTACGCGTGGAAATGCTGACTGTTGAAGTGCGGCCGGTGCAGGAAAAAGTTGAATTGGTTAAATCGCCTGCTCACGAAAGCTTTCGGAATTAAAACCGACGAAGAGCTTTCCGTTGTCTTGGTCTAACTTTCGTAATTAATCGACGCTGCGACGTACATTATGAAGGCCGGTTTTCTTGAGAAATTAATCGAGCGACTCGGGCGCATTGGACCAGAAGAAGTTCAAAATTACTTTCTGCGCCTGGCCCAGGAGAAAGGTTTCCTGGAAACGGTTTTCAATGCGATCCATGAAGGCATCATTGTGACCGATTCAAACGGTCGGGTCACTTATTTGAACGATGCGGCCTGCAAATTGTTTGGATTGGAGGCGACAGACGCCATCGGAAAACGGCTCGACGAACGTGTTCGCGGCCTCGATTGGAGATCGCTTACCCAAGGCGTCGGGCCGCTCAGCCGTGACATGGAAATTTTTTATCCGGAAAATCGCTTCATCAATTTTTACATCGTGCCGTTGATGATCCAGCATCGCGAAGCTGTTGATGTAACCATGCCCGTGCGAGGCGTCAGACAGGAGACGGGCTACGGCGAGGCGAGCAGGCCCGTGGCCACACTAGCGGGCCAGGTGGGGCACGTCATGATCCTGCGCGACATTACGGAGAGCCGGCGCACAGCCCAACAAGCGATTGAGTCGGAACGCCTGAATGCGCTTACGTTACTGGCGGCAGGCGTGGCGCACGAAATTGGTAATCCGCTCAACTCGCTGCACATCCATTTACAATTGATGGAGCGCAAGGCACAAGAACTGGACCACAATGCCAAGGCGGAACTTCAGCAATCGATCGATGTTGCCCGTTCCGAAGTCCGCCGCCTGGATTCCATTGTCACCCAGTTTCTGCGTGCGATCCGGCCGTCGCAGCCGCGGCTTCATCCTGAGAATGTGAACGCGATCGTTGAGGAGGCGGTCCGTTTTTTCACTCCCGAAATTCAAGACCGCGACATGGTCGTCGAACAGGAATTGCGCGCTGACCTGCCTTTGCTTCAACTGGATCGTGGGCAGATGAAGCAGGCGTTTTATAATGTGATTAAAAACAGCCTCGAAGCCATGAAACGACATGGCACCCTGCGCATTCGCACCGATCTGGACGATACACACGTAATCGTCAGTTTCGTTGATACCGGCGGAGGGATGTCGGCAGAAAACTTGAGCCGTGTATTCGAGCCTTATTTCACAACCAAACCCTCCGGCACCGGACTTGGATTGTTAATCGTTCGTCGCATTGTACGCGAGCATGGCGGGGAACTCTCCATCGAAAGCACCCAGGGGGAAGGCCTGACTCTTACGATTCGATTGCCATACGTTGAGAAGCGGATTCGAATGTTGGAAGCCGGAGAAGGCAAAACGCCACTTCAAAGGGCGGCCACGAATTGAGTCTGCCCAGTACCGGTGTTAATCGCCGCCAAATCCTTTCTTTAACCATCCTTCGAACTGACGAAAGAGGAGCCGGAGGTAAGCTCCGGGCGATTGTTTAAACAGTTCGATAATGCGCGGACTCAGATCTTGCCCGGGATCATCGATTGTTCCAGACAGATGCACATTGGTCCATAAATACCCGTCCTGCTTGCGACTAAAAACTTCTTCAGAATTCGGCAGCCAATCGAGATATTCACGGGTAAGCCCAAGTCTTATCGTCCCGCGCAAACGGCGCTGCTCGATCGACATTTCTCCCTCGATGCGGAATTTTCCCTTCTCTTCGATAGCAATGTTCTCCATATCGATCTTGGGATATTTCCATCCAAATCTGAGCGAACAATCACTGAGCGCCAAATGTTCGAATGATTTCTTCTGTGAAAGCTCAACGAGTTTTTCCAAAACCGGAAGGTTGTCGATTCGTCCGTTACTGACCCGCAACGAACCTTCGCCGGAAGAGCTTTCCAGCTTCGGATCCTGTCCAGCCCAATGAAGATCGCCGAATGCGTAGCCGGCCAGGTGCTCTTTCCATTCAGCAGGCAGCCAGAAGCGAATTGGGATGTGATCAACGTTCGCTCTCAAATCGATGCTCTTATCCTTGCCGATACTGGCGTTTGCCTGGGCGTGAATGCTTTCGGTGCTGCTAGAATTTGACGCTAGATCGATATCGTAAAGCGTAAGCAGTGTTTTTGTGATGAGAAGATGCGCGCGGCGGAGATCCAGATCGGGAAGCAAAGCCATCTTCAGTCTGCCGCCAGTGGCAAAGTATTCAAAATCGAGACCATGAGGCGTAATCATCAGTTGTGTACCGAAAAATCCGGTCTGCTCGCCGCGAAATCGCCAGGTTACGTTGGCCTGTGGCGTTTCAATCCTTTTCAAATGGACGCTGTTTGGCAAAAAGATGGCGAACCATGGCTTGGGTGACACCGCTTCAGGATTTGCCTTGTAAATCTGGATCTCGACGTTGCCTGATTGCACGTGCACGTCGGTGAACCTCCACTGCCGCACGAAGACGCCCAACGGATCAAACGTTGCCGTGATGCCGTGAGCATCCAGTGATTTCATCGCTTTCATTCCATTTCGTGCCTCAAAACTCTCGGCTTGCGCGGTGAACGCGCTCGTGCGTCGGATCGGCGAGTAGCGGCACTCAGGGAAATGCAAACCCTTCGCAGTCTCCTTTTCCATCGCTGCCCGGAATGCGTCGCCCTCGATGTAGCGGGTCAGTAGGGGACTATAAAAGAGGGCTGCGCCTATCCCCACTGCGATCAAAAAAAAATCGCAATCGCCGCCAAATAGATCAGCTGTTTTCTTCGCACGATGGCGACGTTACAAGCTTAAATCGTCAAATTGGAAATCTGTTTAACTTGTAACAAATCACGAATTACCGGGGCTTGCCCATCATTCCCAGTTGCGCGAAAAGAAATGCGTAAGTGTCGGCCAATTGTTTGATGCGCTCGTTCAGCGCAGTGCCGATGCCGTGACCTGCACTAGAGCTCGTCCGCAATAGAATTGGATTCTGAGATTTGTTCGCTTCATCCAGGCGAGCAACCATTTTGCGCGAATGATATGGTGCAACTCGCCCATCGTTCGCGCCAGTCATCATCAGAATGGAAGGATATTTCGTTCCATCGACAACATGATGGTATGGCGAATACGTATAAAGCGCCTTGAATTGTTCCGGATTTTTTACGGAGCCGAATTCGGTCACGTTGAACGCGCCATTTGGTGCAAGCTCCACGCGGAGCATATCGTAAATTCCTACCTGGGACACAACAGCCCGCATCAAATCGGGATGCTGGGTAATCATTGCGCCCATCAGGAGGCCGCCATTGCTTCCTCCCTGGATTGCCAGCTTTTCGGGGCGCGTGTACTTTTCTTTAATCAAGTATTCGGCCGCAGCAGCGAAATCGTCGAACACGTTTTGCTTTTTCGTCAGATTGCCGGCCTTGTGCCAATCTTCGCCGAGCTCGCCACCGCCTCGAATATTCGCCACCACATACACACCGCCGTGGTTGAACCAAAGCCGCCGCGTAAATTCGAAATTCGGGGACATGCTGATTCCGTAACCACCGTAGCCGTAAAGCAATGTCGGGTTCAGCCCATCCCGTTTCATTCCTTTTCGGAAAAGGATGTTGAGCGGAATTTTCGTGCCGTCTTTTGAGCTTGCGAATTCGCGTGTCACTTCGATATCGGCAAAGGAAACGGGCGAGGTGCTGCGCAACGCCGTTTTCACAGCCTCGGTTTTATCGTTCGCACAATGGAACCAGGCTGCCGGTTCCGTATAACTCTGGTCGCGAAACAGAAGAGACCCATCCTCGAGAGCGACCATTTCCTGCACAGCAGATATTTTTGGAATCGGGATCATCGTTTCGCCTTTGCCGTCCAGGCCGAAGCGACGAATTTGAGATGGACCACCAAGCAAATCGCCTATGAACAGGGCATCGGCTGTCGGTACGATTTGCTGAATGACCGGTTCGCCGGTTGGAATGATTTCAACCGCTTTGTTTAAGTCCGGCGTCTCAAGGGGCAGACGGAGAACTTTTCCGCGCGGCGCGGCGTTGCGAGAAAGAAGATACAGCGCGTTATCGCGCCCAAGACGGGCGGCCTTGATTTGATCGCTGAATTTTGTGATCTCCTTCCACTCGCCTGATGCGGATCCTTCTGGCCCGAGTAGGTAATGCGCAAAATCGCCGCCATCGCCATTCGCTACGGACGCGAGAATGTATCGACCGTCACTCGAGCCTTCCAAAATGATCTCTGCGATCCGCGGAAAGTCCTTTCCGATGGAATACGTATCCTCCGTGTCACGCGTGCCGAGCTTGTGAAAATAGATCTGCTGATAAAAGTTCAGGTCGGCTTCCGGCCGCTCACCCGTTCCGGGAAAACGTGTGTAATAAATTCCGGTGCCGTCGGCGTTCCATGCTGCGCTGCCGCCCGCCGTAGGATATTGGACATGGGCGATAGTATCCGGCAGCGCGTTGCCAGTGCCGGTCTCGTAGAAGTGAAGCGTGCCGTCTTCACTTCCACCTTTTGAAAGCGACACCGCGACATATTTGCCATCTAATGAAGGGACAAACCAATCGATCGCGGTTGTGCCTTTGGCGTCCTGCACGTTCGGGTCGAGCACGACTTTCTCAGATTTGAGGTCGTCAGCCGACGTAAGCGTGACCAGTAACGGCTGCTGCTTCGGCGGCTGGAATTTCATCACGAACAACAGCCCGGGCCGCGAGACAAGCGAGGAATAACCGGGCGAAGTTTTTGCGTACCACTCCGTTAATTGCTTTTCGATTGCCACTCGGTCCGGCAACTCATCGAGATATTGTCTGGTCCGCTGATTCTGCGCTTCCGACCAGGCTTTCACGTCCTGTTCGTCGTCTCCTTCGAGCCATTGATACGGATCTTCTACAGTGACTCCCTGATATTTGGTTGAAACAGGTTTCTTTGGAGTTCCTGGTGCGGGTTCGGCAGCGGGCAGATCAAGCGCTGTCGTTACAACAATGGCGCCGATAACAAACAGGAAACGATTGGTTATCATCAAGTGAAGATTAACAGAAATGACAAGAAGCAAATCCGAATCAGTGGCGAATGATCGAGCCAAGCAGCGACTGTTCGTTATTCGTCAGTTGTGCTTCGCCATTTTTTCATCCGTCGTTTCGCCGAATCCGGCCGACTGTCGTGCGCGTTCAGGATTCGAAACAGCGTATCTTGGATCTTTAACCTGTTTGCGGATGGCTGTGAATAGCCTCGTTATTCCCGTCAAACTGACCCGATTGGCAATGAACGATGGGATATATCCACCAGTGTCGGTGTAAATAAAATATGTGGCGCGAGTTTTGATCGCACCGTCGGGCTCAATCAGCCATTTGCCTTCGCAGATTTTTACCCGCACGACACCTTTTTTTTCTGCCGGTCCGAGTTCATTCGCTGGCGACCAATGGCTCATGAAAACAAGCCCATCAGCCGTGGGCCATGATTTTTTCCAAACGCGCAGCGTATAATCGCGGTCTGCACAAACTTTTGGCGAAAGCCTTTGATATCCAACAATTGAATCGCCATCCCGTCTGATTAGCTGGCACTCGGTCACGGACGGCATGAACTTTGGATAATTCTGGAAGTCATCGATCACCGCGCAAACGGCGCAAGTAGGCGCGTCAATCGAGCCAATTGCCTTGAATTCCTTGAGTGGCGAACCTGGACGCAGGCGGCTGTAGATCGCGACGTTTTTTTCTCGAGTCGACAGTTTCCAGTCACTGTCCTTATTGATCGACGCTTCAGAAGCGAAGACGGTTGGCGAACCAGCGAGAAAGAGCGATATCAGAGCGGGGAAGATCCGCTGGGGCATCGGCGATGATACACCCTTCCGGCACAAGCGCCACAGATACTGGATGCTAGATTCTTGATCCTGGATAAAAATCTAGCATCTAGCAGCTAGACATAGCATCGCCAATGAATCTACAGCCCACCGTCCTAATTGTTGATGACGAGAAGCACACCCGTGATGGTTTGCGAAGTTTGCTTGAGGACAAATACGATGTGTATGTGGCTGCCGATATTGCAGGCGCGATAAACGTGCTTGAGCGCGAGCAAATCGACGTGCTTCTCACCGACCTGCGTCTCGGCAACGAAGATGGAATGACCTTGATTGATCGCGCATTGAAAATGCCGCGCCTGCCTGCCTGCATCATGATGACGGCCTACGGGTCGGTGGACGTTGCGGTGGAAGCGATGAAACGCGGCGCCTACGATTTTGTTACCAAGCCGCTCAACCTCGATAAAGTTGAATTACTAATCGCGCGTGCCGTGCGAGGCCGCAAGCTCGAGCAGGAAAATCGCGCGCTCCGCGAACAAGTAGACGAACGTTACGGCCTCGAGAACATCTGGGGTGACTCGGCAGCGTTGCATGAAGTGCTCGACACGATTCGGCAGGTCGCGCCCTCATCAGCCAATGTGCTGATCGAAGGCGAGAGCGGGACGGGCAAGGAATTGGCTGCGCACGCCATTCATAATTTGAGCCGCCGCAACAAAGCGAAATTTGTGGCGGTGCATTGCGCGGCGCTTTCTCCACAACTTCTCGAGAGCGAGTTGTTCGGTCATGAGAAAGGCGCGTTCACAGGCGCGTACGAACGGCGCATCGGTCGGTTCGAGCAGGCGAACGGCGGCACGATTTTCCTCGACGAAATCGCTGAGATCGATTCGAGCACGCAAGTCAAATTGCTGCGCGTCATGAGCGAGGACCGGGCATTTGAGCGTGTTGGTGGCAATCAAACGTTGCACGCAGATGTGCGGATAATCGCGGCTACGAACAAAAATCTCGAACAAATGGTGGGTGAAGGAAAATTCCGCGATGATCTTTATTTCCGCCTCAATGTGGTACGCATCACCATGCCGCCGTTGCGCGAACGAAAGGAAGATATCCCGATTCTAGTACGCGGGTTCTTACGCCACTTCTGCAAGGCAAATGACAAGCCTCTTATCGACCTGACGCCGGATGCAATGGACGCCCTTCTGACTTATGACTGGCCGGGCAACGTTCGTGAGCTGCGCACTGCGATAGAGCATGGAGTCGTCATGGCCACCGGGCCAAAGATCACATTGCGCGATCTGCCGATGGCCGTGCGACAGGCGGCCTGCGCAAAGTTGCCCGGTGGAGTTTCAGCTCAGGCTTTCGGCGAAAAAACGAGTCCGCTCGATCTACACGAGACGGAAAGAAAATTAGTTGCCCAAGCTCTTGCAGCCACGAATGGCAACGTGACCGCCGCGGCTAAAAAACTCGGCATAAGCCGCCGCACTCTTCATCGAAAAATCAACGAGATGAACGCTCCGAAAGCGCAAGCGGAAATCAAGAACGATCGAACGTAGCGTTTTTCGGTGATCGCGATCATCGCGCTTCCGGCGTGGCGCGGCACTCGTGGTTATCCGCGCAATCGGCAGCAGGTTATTTTGGCGCCAAAGAGGCGACAATTTGCTCGAAGCGCGGGTCGCCGCGCAACGGGTCCCAGAACGGCAGAAGTTTTAATTGGCCATAGCTGATGGAGCTCGGCGGACGGATGGCGATGGGCAACTGCTCGCAGGCGAGATCCTTATCGCCAGCCCACCCGGCGATCATCGCCAGATACTCAATCATGAGAGGACCGTTGATCGCATCTTTCTCAACGGGAAGAAGCTCGACCGCGCGGCGGCCTTCGCGCAACGCTTCTTCTTTTCTCCCGAGACCAGCGTCGATCAACCCCAAAACACACAGTGCCGGACCGTAGTTTGGTTGGCCTTGGACGATTTTCTCCTGGTCTGCACGCGCCGCGACAAAGGCAGCGTGGGCTTTGTTATCGTCGTTGCTCATTCGAGCCATGATTCCTTCCATTAACGGACGATTTAGATGAACGGCATAATCGGTGAGTGGTATTTCACCGAACGCGTCCAATGCATTTCGCGCCGCGCCTATGTCGTCCTCGGCCAATGCGCAGCTCAGCCAGTCATTGGCGACACTCGGCAGGGTGCCGGGATTTGTAGCTCGAATGGAATCGATTGCTTGATGCAACGGCCGCGTATTGGCTTTCCAGTGAAATTGAACCGCTGCGAGCGCTACCTTTGTATCCACATCGGCTGGCTCAATGGCCAACGCGCGATCCAGTGCAGCTATTTCTTGAGGATAGCGCCGGAGAACTCCATAACTAAGCGCGATCTGCTGCAACATGAAAAAGTTGCGCGGGTCGAGATCAATCGCGCGTTCCAGGTTTCGTGTTGATTCTTCCCAGCGCCCCTGTCGTCTCTGGATGTAACCCTTCACTGCAAATACGCGCGAATCATTGGGCAGGCTCTGGCGTGCAATGTCCAGTTCAGCGAGAGCGCCATCATAGTCGAGATGGCCGTGATAAAGATTTTCAGCTCGCGCAAGATGTGCTTCATCTGCGTCCGGGCGAAGGTGAAATGCCGCCTGCACAGCGGCTTCCGCTAACGCCAGCCTCGCCGGAGTGTGATCGAGACCAAAAAAATAAAGCAGGCCGTGGGTGTGAACCAGTTCGCAGTATGCTTCAAAAAACGACGGGTCGTGCCCGATGGCCTGGTCCAATAGATCAGCCGCCTCGAGCAATTTTGCTCTCGCGGAACTGCTAAAGCTTGTGAGAAGAAGGTTTTTGGCCTGCGTGTAGAGTTCGAAGGCAGCGAGATCGGCAGTTGGCTTGCGCTCAATGGCTACTTTCTCAGCAGTTGATACTTTGGCGTCAAGCTCCTCGGCAACTTTTTGAGCAATATCGCTCGGAATTGCGAACGCCTCCTCGAGGTTCCGATCGTATCCATCGGCCCACATTTCCGTGTTGGTGCGAGTGTCCACTAACTGCGCATTTACGTGCACCTTGCCACCGGAACGCCGCGCGGTTACTTCGAGCACGTGTGAAACGCCAAGCGCGCGCCCGATCTGACGCAAATCCCGTTTGCCGCGGTAATGCATCACGCTGGTCCGGCTGATCACTTTGAGATCGGCGATCTTCGCCAACTTGGTCAAAATATCGTCCTGGACGCCGTCGGCAAAAAAGGCGTCCTCCTTGTCGTCGCTCAGATTTTCAAATGGAAGCACGGCGATTCCTGCGGGTATCCGGCGCACTGATTCACGTTCCCAAATCATCACGCTTAAACCGGCAGCCAGGACGATCGACAGTAGGATAAGGGCTGCAATTATTCGATTCCGTTGTACCCATTTTCGGGCGCGTGTGAAAAATCCGCTGTGTTTCGCGCGGATTGGTTCGTGTCTTATCCAACGTTCAAGGTCTTCGGCCAGCGCCAGAGCCGACGAGTAACGGTGTTGCGGACCCTTCTCCAGACATTTCAGGCAAACAGCAGAAAGGTCGCGATCTACTTTCCGGTTCCACAGGCGCGGTTGACGCGGCTCCGAATCCAGCAGCATTCGAATCGTTTCGTAGGTTGTTCCCCCGGCAAAAGGCGGATGGCCAGTAAGCAGTTCGTAGAGTACCGCGCCAAGTCCATAGACATCTGTGCCCTTGCTGACGGCCGCGTTGTTACCTACTGCCTGTTCCGGCGCCATGTAACTGGGCGTCCCCATCACCTCCAGAGATCCGGTGACCGTGCTCCCGTGCTCGACTAATCGGGCCAGACCAAAATCGGTCAGGTGCGGTTCGCCGTTTGCGTCCAACAGAATGTTTCCCGGCTTGATGTCTCGGTGCAGAATTCCGTGTTCATGTGCGTAGTGCACAGTGCGCGCGACTTTCGCGATGAGTTCTGCCGCCTGCCGGACCGATATCAAACCGCGACTGACTGCTTCGTCGAGACAATCTCCTTCGACGAACCGCATGCTGAAGTAGTACGTCCCGTCGCGTTCACCGACTTCGTAGACTGGCACGATTCCGGGGTGATTTAGTTTCGCTGCCGCTGCGGCTTCCCGACGAAGGCGTTTCAAGTGCGCGCTGGTCGTCAACTGACCAATGCCAATGATCTTTACCGCGACTGTGCGGTTGAGACTCTTTTGCCACGCGCGAAATACTACGCCTTGACCACCGCGACCGACTTCCTCCAGTAATTCGTAATCGCCGAACGCTCTGGGCACCTTCGCTTGGGCCGGTCCTCGTTCACCATGCGATTCGGCATTTGAATTCCCCGCTTCGACATTTTCAACGGACACACTGCAATCAAAGTAAAAAGTCGCCCCCAACTCAAGCCTGACATCAAGGAGCGACGGCTTCTCAGCGCTCGATTCAACCGGACGGTTGCCCAAGCCGTCCCTCCTTGTGGACAAGTGTTTTTAAAATTTCTCGTTTACGAACTACGCGCCGAGCGTTTCAATTACCGCGTGACGGACAAGAAGAGAATTTTTGGAACGGACGGCGTACGCGGTGTCGCGAACGTCGAGCCGGTCACTGCTGAGACGGCGCTGAAACTAGGACGTGCCGCCGCTTACGTCTTCGCGCAGTTAAATCCGCGCAGGACTCCAGCCGGGGCGCGTCCAAAAATCGTGCTGGGCAAAGACACACGTCTTTCCGGTTATATGCTCGAAAACGCGCTGGTGGCCGGGATCACTTCACTTGGAGTCGATGTCCTTGTCATCGGGCCGTTGCCTACGCCGGGTGTGGCTTACATCACACGATCGTTGCGCGCCGACGCCGGCATCGTCCTTTCTGCTTCGCATAATCCCTATCAGGACAACGGCATCAAATTTTTCCGGCACGACGGTTACAAGCTGGATGATCAGATTGAGGAAAAGATCGAGCAGCTCGTTTTTACCGGCGAGATCGATTCCATCCGGCCAACCGCCAACAAGATCGGACGCGCGACGCGCATCGATGATGCGCTCGGTCGTTACGTTGAATTTGCCAAGGCGAGCTTTCCCCGTGGAATGTCGCTCGAAGAAATGCGAGTCGCGGTGGACGTCGCAAATGGCGCAGCTTACAAATCGACTCCGTGCATTCTGCGCGAACTCGGCGCGGACCTTGCCGTGGCACACAATCAACCAAACGGTATGAACATCAACGATGGCTGCGGCAGCATTCATCCGGATGAAATCCAGCGAATCGTGAAGATGAGCGCGGCGGACGTTGGCATTACGCATGACGGTGATGCCGATCGCGTGCTGCTGTGTGACGAAAATGGAGAGATTGTTGACGGCGATGAGATCCTGGCCATCGCTGCGCTGGATCTTTTGAACGCTGGCCGGCTGGAACAAAACACGGTTGTGGCCACCGTCATGAGCAATTTCGGCCTCGATGAAACTCTCTCAGCTCACGGCGGACAAGTAGTGCGGACAAAGGTTGGCGATCGCTATGTGATTGAAGAGATGACTCAGAAAAAACTCAATCTCGGTGGCGAACAAAGCGGGCATGTTATCTTCCGCGATTTTACCACCACGGGCGATGGCATCATCAGCGCGCTCCAGATTCTGTGTATCATGCACAAGAGCGGCCAGCCGTTAAGTAAATTGAAAGCGTGTTTGGAAAAATATCCGCAGGCCCAGCGCAATTTGCTGGTGAAAGAAAAGCGGCCGCTGGCTGAGTTGAGCGCAGTGATGAAGCTGGTAAACGAAGCCGAGAAGGAGCTCTCCGGAAAGGGCCGGGTGCTTCTGCGTTATTCCGGTACCGAGCCACTAATTCGTTTGCTTATCGAAGGTCGTGAGCTTGAGAAGATCGACAAGCAAGCGGACCGAATCGCTGATGCAATACAAAGCGCGATCGGAGCCGATTAAACACAATATTGAACGCGCTGTCATCCCGAACGAACTGAGGGACCTCACAAATGGTAATGGATCAGGCAATGAAATCTGTGTATCGAAAGCTTCGAGTGGGGGGTCCTTCGCTTCGCTCAGGATGACACGTGGTACGTTATGACTTTGTCCCGAGTAATCGAAGCGCTTCTTTTTAGCGCGCAGAGACCGCTTTCGATCCGTGAACTAACGGAAGCTATCAGAGGAGCCGGCGCAGAAGATGAATTCTCGCCTAACGAGTTCGCACGGGTGAGCGAACCAGAGATTGCCGCCGCACTCGAACAATTGAAAATCGCGTGTATCGAGCAACAGAGCGCATTTCAACTTAACGAAAAGGCGGACGGTTGGCAGCTGGCCACCGATCCGAAATACGCCCAGTGGGTGCGCCAGCTTTTTCCCGCGCCAAAACCGGCTCGGTTAAGTGCGCCTGCGCTGGAGACGCTCGCGATTATTGCCTATCGCCAACCTATCACGCGCGCGGATGTCGAAGCAGTTCGAGGCGTGAACATTGATGGCGTGCTTCAAACATTGATGGAGCGCGGCCTGGTTAAAATTGCGGGTCGCTCCGAAATCCCCGGGCGCCCGCTGCTCTACGAAACTACGCAGTTTTTCCTGGATCATTTTGGGCTTCGGAATCTGGACGAATTGCCGAATGTGGAAGAGTTGCGCACGCGCCATTTGCCAAAAGCGCATCCCGTGGCGCCTGAAGGTAGGCGCGATTGACCTCAATCGCCGGGATGCGCGTGGTCACGTTTGCACCGGGCGGTTCGGGTGAACCGCCTCTACCTTTTTTGGGTCGGCTCATTGGCAACCGATGCGCGTCGCCGATTTTTGCATTGCTCGTCTTAACATCCTCATCTGCCGTTGCAGAAATTTTGCCCACTGATTGTGCACGCGCTGCAAAGTATTCTGAAAGCAAACGCGGCGTTGCCATGCTGGTCATGCAAAATGGGCAAACTATTTTCGAGCATTATGCCAATGGCGGATCGGCGCGCGGGAGATGGCCGATTTTCAGCGGAACCAAGAGTTTCTGGGGTATCGCGGCGCTGGCTGCGATGCGCGATGGTTTGTTCAAACTCGACGATCCTGTTTCCGACACAATCACGGAATGGAAGAGCGACCCGCGCAAATCGCACATCACCATCCGGCAGTTACTCAGCCAGACCGATGGCATCGAAGGCGCGTCGCGGCTGCAGCGCGCGTCGGTCCGAGATCGCAATGCGATGGCGATCCGATTGCCTGTGGTTGCTGAACCGGGTTCGGCTTTCATTTATGGGCCGAGCCATGTTCAGATTTTTTCGGAACTGCTGCGCCGAAAACTAAGGGGTCGGAGTACGACCGGCTATTTTGAAGGGCGTGTGTCCAATCGGCTTGGACTGGCTCGCCTCAACTATAAAAAAGATGCCCGCGGCAATCCGCTGCCCGCAACAGGATTCGAATTGACTGCTCGGGAATGGGCGTGCCTTGGCGAGTTGGTCGTCGGGCAAGGTAATTATCACGGGCGACAAATTGTTCCGGCAGCCCTCTTGCGAGAAGCGTTTGCCGGCTCGGCGGCAAACCCGTCATACGGCCTCACATTTTGGTTAAATCGACAGGCGTCAGACGGGCGCGAGGCAGACATGGAACGGATGCTCGATTTGCCATGGCAAAGTGCGGAGTGGACCGGTGTCTGCATCTGCAGGGACGCACCGGCAGACATGATTGTAGCGCTTGGCTCTCATTATCAGCGGCTCTTTATTATTCCATCGCTGAAGGCCATCATCGTGCGGCAGGGATTGGACGCACGGTTTTCCGACGCGCACTTCCTGCGGCTCGTGCTGGGCCGCACGCAATAACGTACCCGCAGGGTTGACTTGTCGGTGGGTCTGGCAAACGATTGTCGATCTCTTATGAACAAATTCGCGATGGGTTGCGGAGTGTTGCTCGCAATCCTGCTTTTTATTGTCGTTATTGCCGCCCTTGCGTTGGGCGGTAGTTACAATCGTCTCGTCCGTTTGCAGCAAACCGTCGATCAAAGCTGGGCGCAGGTGCAAAACGTCTATCAGCGGCGCGCAGATTTGATTCCGAATCTGGTGAACACGGTTTCAGGCGCGGCGAATTTCGAGAAATCGACGCTAACTGAAGTGACGAATGCGCGGGCCAGTGTTGGCCGTGTGCAACTTGACCCAAACAAGGCGCCTACCGATGCAACGCAACTTGAACAATTCCAGGCTGCGCAAGGACAGTTGAGCAATGCGCTGTCGCGCCTGCTGGTGGTGGTAGAGCGGTATCCGGAGTTAAAAGCTAATCAGAATTTTCTTGGTCTACAGGCACAACTGGAAGGCACAGAGAACCGGATCTCGGTCGAGCGCGGGAACTTCAACACCGCTGTGCAGAACTACAACGTGGCAGTGCGCAGTTTTCCGACAAACTTGATTGCGGGAATGCTCGGTTTTCCGCCGCGACCATTTTTCACGGCACAAGCAGGCGCGGAGAAACCGCCGCCTGTGCAATTTAATTTTGGCCCTGCGCCGACGCCGGCTGCGAATTTGAATCAGGGTCCCGCACCGACGCCAGCGACCGCGACGTCTCCATAAGGTGATTCTCAATTTTGCGGTCGGAGCAGGCGTGCGGCCCGCGACCCGGCGCCCGGCACGGCTGCCACCACAACTCTTGCGCACCAAACAGGTCGCTCTGTTGGTCGCGGCATTCTTTGCATTGGTGGCGACGAAGTCCCAGGCCGCGGAAGTCATTCCACCGAAACCGGATCGTTATTTCAATGATTACGCTGGCGTCGTTTCAAAGGAAGCTACGCGACGCTTCAACGAACAACTCGCCCAATTTGAGCGCGAAACCTCGGATCAGGTCCTGGTCGCGGTTTTTCCGAAGATGCAAAGCGACTCTGATGTCGCGGATTACGCGCAGCGTGTGGCGCAGGCATGGGGCGTTGGTCAGAAGGGGCGCCGCAATGGGGTCGTTCTTTTTGTATTCATTCAAGACCGCAAGATATCAATCCAAGTTGGCTACGGCCTTGAAGGCGCGCTGCCAGACGTCATCGCATACGACATCCGAGCGAATCATATCTCACCTTATTTCAAGAACGGCGAGTATGAGCGAGGACTTGCAGTTGGGATTGATCTCATCTGCAAGGCAATTCGCGGCGAGTACAAAGGATCGGGAAAAACCGTTACAGAAGAACATCGTCGTAGTGGCGCTCCAAGCTTCCTGTTTTTCACTATTTTTGTCATCGCGCTGATCGTCATTTCAAGAATCATGCGCCGACTTGGCGGCTACGGTTATTCATCGGGCCGAGGCGGCCCCATATTTTTCCCAGGCGGCGGTGGCGGTGGTTGGTCATCTGGCGGTGGAGGCGATGGCGGGTTCAGCGGGTTTAGCGGCGGAGGTGGGAGTTTTGGTGGTGGCGGTTCGAGCGGGAGCTGGTAACAAAATGCGAACCAGAGAATTTCTCAGCAACCTGGAACATGAGCGGATCGTGCAAGTGATTCGGGATGCTGAGTCAAAGACCTCTGGCGAGATTCGCGTTTTTATTCAGCGCGGCAAATTGAATACCGATCCGCTGATGGTTGCGCAGAAAAAATTTCTGCGGCTGGGAATGCACAAGACTCGCGAGCGCAACGCCGTCCTTATTTTCGTAGCGCCGAGGGCCCACAAGTTCGCCGTTGTCGGCGACAAAGCGATTCACGAAAAATGCGGCGAACAATTCTGGCAGTACGTTGTCGATGGAATGCGGGTTCATTTTCAGGATGAAAAATTCAGCCACGCGCTGACAGAAGCGATTAACGAAGTCGGCAAGGTGCTGGCGACGCATTTTCCGAGAACATCGGCGAACGCAAATGAGTTGCCGGATGAGATTGTTGAAAGCTGAACAACAGGCCGATTTCAGGGCGGACTAACAGCCGGCTGGGGAGGAAGGATATTGGCATGCCGCGCGATTTGCTGCCACCGTCCGCCTTGTTTCATCCAGACAGCTGTGAACCGGAGATTTTCGCTTTTGCCGGCATTTGGCATCCTACCGCCCCAAACGACGGCTTCGCGGCCAGCGACAACCACGACATCGCCGTAGACCCGAAGATACTCGATTTGCCGGTCGAAAGATGTGATGACGAGAAAGCCGGAATCAACCATTCCCAAAACCTGCTGCTTCGTAACAAACTTGTTCAGCGGGTTAGTCACGACGAAATCGTCCGACCACAGACGCGCCATGGCCGCGCGATCGTTTTTCAAAAAAGCATCGACCTCTTCCGCGTTCAGCCGTCGAATCCCCTCTTCAGCGCTGTCGGAACTTGTATTCGCAACACTTACACCGCGTGAAGTTAGTAAGAGCAGTGCCAAGGCGATGAAAGCCGCGAGGATTTTCATGCGCGAACTGTGTGGACGATACGCCACAAAGTCCAGCTCCAATCCTAATTTGGCGCTTGCAAAATCGCGGATTTTGCTTTTATTCCACCCTCCGCAGCGAGTTTTGTAATTACGCCGTTGGTCCCTGGGTTTCCGTCGCTTGACGTGAAGCCGCGCTCGCCAGGGGGAACCCGGCGATCCGAAAGGCAGAAGCGAGAACGCAGAAAGACGAAATGCCGCGAGGCCTCAGTCATTTCTTAATTCATAATTCTTCCTTCAACATTAGAACATATGCCAATCCGTTACGGTCGTTTTGAAATGCCGAAAGCTCTCGCTAAAGACGAGAGCACAGCCACAGATACTTACTCCAAATTCACCGCCGAGCCGTTTGAGGCCGGTTATGGGCACACCGTCGGGAATTCGCTCCGGCGGGTCCTGCTTTCCTCTCTGGAAGGCGCCGCCATCACCGCAGCAAAAATCACGGGCGCGCAACATGAATTCGCCACCCTTCCAGGCGTGGTGGAGGACGTGACCGACATCGTCCTCAACCTCAAGAAGGTAAAATTCAAGCTCGATGGCCAGGATCACGAGCCAAAAAAACTTTCCCTAATTGTAAACAAAGAAGGTCAAGTCACGGCCGGCGACATTCAAACCATTCAGGGTTTTGAAGTGCTCAACCCCAAGCAACTCATTTGCACTCTGGACAAGAAGCACAAATTCGACGCCGAACTGGATGTGCGCGTGGGTCGCGGTTTTGCCACTGGCGAGGAAAACAAGCGCGCAGACCAGCCGATCGGTCTGATTCCGATCGATTCGATCTTTTCTCCGGTCACGCGCGTCAAGTACGCGGTCGAAAACACCCGTGTCGGTCAGCGAACCGATTACGACAAGCTCATCCTTGAAATCTGGACCGACGGACGCTTGTCGCCGGACGAGGCGTTGCTCCAGGCCTCAGCCATTTTGCGGCACCACCTTGATGTGTTCGTGAACTTTAACGAAGAAGTGATCGAGTTCGACCAGACACCTGCCGGCGTGAGCGAAGAAAACTTGAAGCTCAAGAAACTGCTCAACATGAGCGTCAACGAAATCGAGCTCAGCGTGCGCGCCGCCAATTGCTTGAATAATGCGAACATCACTTCAGTAGGCCAGCTTGCCCAAAAGACAGAAGCGGAAATGCTGAAGTATCGTAATTTCGGTAAGAAATCGTTGAACGAAATTAAGGATAAACTGCAACAGCTCGGCCTGGGCCTGGGCATGAAATTTGAGCCCGGTCTCCTGGACGTTCCGGTGAGCAGCGATGGTGCCGCTCCGAGCGGAGCGACTGGCGAAGAGTAAGCGTCAGAGCGAGGATCACGTTCGTCGCGTTATGAGACATCAGAAAAAGACGGTCAAATTGGGTCGCACGGCTGAGCATCGCAAGGCGCTGCTAGCTAATCAGGTTTGTTCCTTAATCGAGCATCAACGCATCAAAACCACGCTGGCCAAAGCGAAAGCAGTTCGTCCGCTCGCGGAACGGATGGTCACGCTCGGAAAAAATGGCTCGATCCACGCCCGCCGCACCGCTCTGGCGACGCTGCGCCAAAAGAATGCGGTAAAAAAATTGTTCGATGACATCGCGCCGAGATCGGCAGAGCGCAATGGCGGATATACCCGCATCGTGAAGCTTGGCCAGCGTAAGAGTGATTCCGCTGCCATGGCGTTCATCGAGTGGGTTGATGTAGAAAAGGTGGTTGAGGAAAAACCAGCGGAAGGAAAGAAGGCGAAGCCTAAAGAAGCTGAAGCCAAGCCAAGGGAAAAAGAAGCCATCCCCGAAGAGCCAGGAGCCGGGCAGCAGGCGATGACGGAGGAAAAGCCTGCTGAAGCGCCCGCACCGGCCGAGGAACCGCAGCCGAAGAAGAGGCGCTGGTTCGGCCGCAAATCGGACGTCGAGAAGTAATATTCGAGGCCCGAATTCGAGGTCAGCCCTTCAAAAACCGGGATGCCATCGAGTTCTGCCGAAACTTTGCTGGCAATGCTTCCTCGCTGCTGACGCCGCTAATACTGGTGAGCAGATCAATTCGGGTTGAAGCACGTCCGAGCGTTTTCAGGCGTGGATCGCACCAAAATATCAAGATCGCCTGTCCAACGCGGTCGCCGATGCAAGGCGAGACTGTGTGCACTGACGATGGCGTAATCAACGCGGCGGGAGTTGAGTAATTCGAGAAACGGTCCCCGGTCTTTGCTCAGGCCCATGGTTTAGGAGATCCACCAGAATGCGAAGACGTTCGTGGCCGGTAAGCTTTTTGTAAAAATCGCGGTCCGCTTTTTCAGCCTCGGCGAAACTGCGAAATTTCTTTGCCGTCTTTTCCACAACAAGAATACAGACTTGGCAGCTACGCTTTCCGAGCGAATTTGATCGAAACTGGATGACACCCAATCCCTACTTGTTCATCGTCATTTTCATTGGCGTAGCGTTGGTTTTTCCATTGATGCCGCTTGCCCTGGCCTGGCTATGGCGTCGAATTTTTCAACCCCCGAAACCAGGCCCACAAAAAAACGCGATTTACGAATGCGGCGTCGAATCGATCGGCGAAGCGCAAATCCAGTTTCGCTCACAGTACTATTTGTACGCGATCATTTTCCTTATATTTGATGTGGAAGCGATCTTTCTAGTGCCATTCGCAGTGGCTTTCACTGGTTTGCCTGTCGGCGCGTTCATCGCGATATTGGTGTTCCTGTTGCTCCTGATTGAAGGGCTCATTTGGGCTTGGAGTAAAGGATGTTTGCAATGGGAAACGATAAAGCGTTGAACCGTCACGGCGTTAGAGCGGAGCAATGAGCGAAGGAATCGACGAAGACTTGCGCAGCAAACTGCAGCAACAGGGGGTCTGGGTGACTTCGATGCAGGAGCTTTACAACTGGGGACGAAAGAACTCGATCTGGCCGCTCCAGTTCGGACTCGCTTGTTGCGCGATCGAGATGATCGCGACCGCGGCCTCGCGCTATGACATCGCTCGCTTTGGCGGCGAGGTTTTCCGGCCATCCCCGCGCCAGGCGGACCTGATGATTGTCGCAGGGACGGTGACCAAAAAAATGGCGCCACAGATCGTGCGTCTTTACAATCAAATGGCCGATCCGAAATATGTGATTGCAATGGGTGCGTGTGCCATTTCCGGCGGCCCATTTAAGCAAGGCTATAACGTCCTCAAAGGAATCGACCGTTACATTCCGGTCGATGTTTATATTCCCGGTTGTCCGCCGCGTCCCGAAGCGCTTTTACACGCATTCATGGAATTACAGGGCAAGATTGACGAGCAAAAGTTGAGCGGTGTGAACAAAGCTGCTCATCTCGATCGGGAACAGCCGAGCGAGTTCCCCGTGCCCGCATTCGGCAAGCACGATCTCGAGCCACCGGCGAATCCAAACGTGTTTCGTCCACCGGCGATCGAACGCGCCTAACGAATGGAAGGCTTGGAGCAAATCAAAGCGCGGATCGAAGCCGCCGTGCCTGGCGCGAACATCGAGATCGTGCAGAATGCGAGCCCATCACAGCAGCATTCGCTTAAGATCGACAATGAACATGCGCGCGATGTAGCGAAGTTTCTGCGCGATGATCCTGCACTGCGTCTGGATTTTTGCTCAAACGTCACCGGTGTCGATTGGCTAGATCGCACCTTAAAGAAGACGGTGAAAATAAAAAAAGTCGTCGATGGAGAAGAGAAAGAAGTCGATGAAACGACCGAGGAAAAAATTCCCGGTTACCTCGAAGCCGTTTATCACCTTTACTCGATGGCCCACAAACATGGACCGGTCATCATTCGAATGCGGACGGCAGACCGTGCAGAGAATGCTTGCCTGACTTCACTCACCCCTGTCTGGCGCAGCGCAGAATTTCAGGAGCGCGAGATTTTTGATCTTTATGGAGTCCGGTTCGACGGCCATCCCGATTTGCGCCGGATCTTGATGTGGGACGAGTTCGAAGATCATCCGATGCGCAAGGATTATCGGGAGCCGGACGATTACGAATACGAACCGACACCGCACGACGATGTGCTCGAGAAAGCGAAGCGACATTATGCGGCCCGACCACAGAGCGATGGAGCTGAAGGAATCGTTGAGGGGTTGAAGCGGGTATGACTGCGACTGTTCAAACACTGGAAGCGATGGAGCGGCCACCCGTCAGCATGGGCTCGCGACTTGAGGGCGAGCTACTCGAAGTTTCGATGGGGCCGCAGCATCCGTCCACGCACGGCGTATTCCGGATGAACGTTGCGCTCGAGGGTGAGATCGTGCGCAAGCTCAAGCCGGTCTTCGGATATCTGCATCGCAATCACGAAAAAATTGGCGAGAACGCGAGCTACCTCGGCTCCATGCCGTACACCGACCGGCTCGATTATTTCTGCTCGATGACCAATAACTGGGCCTACGCGCTCAGCGTGGAAAAACTGGCAGGCATCGAAATTCCGGAGCGCGCCGAATATCTTCGCGTCATTCTTGCAGAGCTGACACGCCTCCAAAATCACGTGTCGCTGTTGGGATTTTTGCTTAACGATATGGGCGCGTGGGGAACGCCGCTCATGTACGCGTTCCGTGACCGCGAGAAAATTCTCGACCTGTTCGAATCCCTCTCCGGTTCGCGCATGATGTGCGACTACATGCGCTTCGGCGGATGCCGGGTGGATGCCAGTCCCGAGTGGCTCGCGCGTGCGAAGAAAATTGTCGATATTTTTCCGCGCTTCGTTGACGAGCTGGAACAATTAATCGTCGGCAATGAAGTGGTGATCGCCCGCACCCAGAACGTCGGCAAACTTTCGTCCGAGTTTGCGATTAGCGCAGGTATCACTGGTCCCATGCTTCGCGCATGCGGCGTGAATTATGATGTGCGAAAAGTGGACGGTTATGGATTCTATCCGCGCTTCAAGTTCCGGATTCCATTAGGCGAACACGGTGACACTTACGATCGACTAATGATGCGCGTGTTGGAGACGCGCGAAAGCGTCGGAATTTTGAAACAGGCATTCGAACAAGTTCCTGCCGGCCCGATCATCAATCCGAAGGTGAAAATCCGCGCCTTTCGTCCGCCGGTTGGCGAAGCTTATGGGCGCATCGAAGCGCCCAAAGGCGAGCTCGGTTTTTATTTAATCAGTGACGGTGGGCCGAACCCGTACCGCTACCGGGTGCGTCCGCCGAGTTTCATCAATCTCACGATTCTAGAGGACCTGTGCCTTGGCCATACCGTTGCTGATGTGATGGTAATTCTCGGCAGCGTCGATATTGTGATGGGAGAAGTGGATCGATAGCGCACACGTGAAACAAAAAAGCATTCTAGTCCTCGCTTCGCTGGCGTTAGCCTACGGCGTGGCTGTTGTAGCGTCAGGCCATGTAGTCTGGAAAGACGGAGTGTCGGAAATTTTTGGAGCGCAAGCTCGAGCTGTTGGCGTGCTTAGCCTTATTTTCTCGGTGGCGCTATTTTTTACATATTTTCGAAGACGCAACCCATGATTGGCACAGGCATACTCAAAGGAATGGCGGTTACCGCGCGCAACTTTGTCGGGAGTTATTTTGACAAGGAGCGCCTGATCACGGTGCAATATCCGGAGGAGCGGGATCCGTTACCGGAGAATTATCGCAATTTCCCATTCCTTATTTACGACGACGTCCCACACGCTGGGCTGCGCTGCGTGGCGTGCAAGATTTGCGAGAAGGAATGCCCACCGCAATGCATTTACATCGTCAAAAGCGAAGAGAAGAAGCCCGATTACATGGGCAAACCACAATTTTACCCAAAAGTCTTCGACATTGACATCTCCGTTTGCATGAGCTGCCAGATTTGCGTCGAGGTTTGCCCGTTTGAGGCGATTAAGATGGACAAGGAATTCGAGCTTAGCCGTCGCGAACGCTTTGATGCGTTGTTGCTGCGCAAGGATGATCTGGCGAAGTCTAACGACTATTATCGTCGCATCTCGCCAACCGATGCGGCTGAAGTCGATGCGAAACTGACGGCTGCGGCTGAAGCTGCTGCGAAAAAGAAGGCTGCCGCCCCTGCTGCGGCGAAGCCTGCTACCCCGGCCATGTCTCCCACTTCAACCAGCCCGGCGCCATCTGGCGCTTCATCGTAGACGCGATTATCAACTGACGCTGGAGGTGCCACCGTCATTTGCAATCGCTAATTGGAAATTTACAATCCGAAATCGGATTGCCAGGGTGGCGAAATTGGCAGACGCGCCAGACTTAGGATCGGTTGAAAACCCTAGCTAACGACTTGGGGCCTAGGTATAACAGCGAACATTAGCGACACAAAACGGCCATCTCAGACGCTCATAACGTCAATATCGCGTCAACGACTCCGAACGCACTAACTCGCCTGGTAGAGCTGCTTTGTAATCAGCAGGTCGTCGGTTCGAATCCGACTGCCGGCTGCCTTGATTGCGAGTGACTTACGCCGATTTTACCAGCACGAAGAAAAAGTGTGTTTGCCACCTGCTTGCCACTTCTAAGGCGAAAGGTCAGATCCGGTTGTGCTCGTCAGGCCTGCTGTTTTTGCTTGTAGCGCGCGAGCGGGCTCGTTAGGACAGCGCGCATGAAACCCCTCTTTGCTGTCATTCTTACTTTGCTTCTGTCTGGCTGCGCAGACGTGCAAGAGCGCTCCCACATCGTTGGCGGGCGCACCGGCACGCCGCTTACGGCATCGGTCGGAGATACCGTGCTGCGGGTTTCGCGCGAGAAAAATTTGCCCAACATTGTGGGGAAATCGGACATCTTTGGGCGCACTACCCCGACAGGAGTTGAGACCGTGCAATACCTAGGCGTAAGGGACGGCAGGGCGTTCTTTAAAAGGCGAACGGTCAACGTGGAAACTGGCGCTACAACCATGAATTCCACTCCGCTCGTAATCCCGAATACAGCCACGACAACTCAGAGCGGGTCTGTCAATGTTTACGGCCCCAACGGTTATGGCTCCGGCTCTTATTCCGGCACATCTACAACCGTGCTGCCGCCCACCGTGATTCCCGCGCATCCGCCAGCACCAGTGATGATGGACGAGGGAAGCCTGCTTTTGTCGGTCGATTTGTCGAGGAAACCAGCGCAACTTTCAGTGGCCGGTAAGACAATCACTATCTTACAGGCGGACAACGCCAGGCTCCTTTACGTGCTGTCAGAGTAACGCCCTACTTTTAAACTTAGTTCTTCGGACTTTCGACGTTCTGTTGCGAGTTCTTCTCCATCTGCCGCCGAGCGATAACGAAATGGTTGTTTTCTCCGTAGCTTCGCCACGGGCCGGGCGGCACATCGCGGATCTCAACAAATTGCCAGTCGATGACGTTGGTTGGCGCGAGGCCGAGATAATCGCGCACGGCGGGTGAAACGTCCAGACCAGCTCCGTGGTTAACATTTGGCTTGGGACGCTCATTTCCGAAGACGTACTGAAAATGATCGGTGAGAAACGGGCCGCAATCTTCCCATTCCGCATAACACGTACGATCCCCTTTGCGAATGGCAACCCACCGGTGCCAACACACCGACTGCCCTTCGCCCGTATAAGCTCGCTTGAACCATGGAATAACTTGCAATACTTCTGGTTTGAATTTGCCATTGTCAGTTACATCGTTGTACGGCAGCGCGCAGTAGAACGGATTTTGGCGCGGTATGAATGCGATTCGGTTGTGTTAACGAGCAAACGCGTCCGGGACCTCCGCTCCCCGACAAGGCGAGAATCATGGCGCAATTGCCTAAGGGTTTAAGCAGCCAAGAGACGGTGAAACTGAGCGCGCTGATTGACAAATCTCTCGAAGCGATTCGGAAGGGCGACGGACAAGCAAGCGTCAAAGCAATCGAGGAATTTCAGGGTGCGATGCCTCCGCACAGGGCGGTCTCCCGGAAATCGGGTTTTGACTCGCAAGACGCCGCGCTTCCCGCTAAAACGAATGTCTGATGACTCCGAAAGCAGAGCCTTAATCAGAAGTAGGGGAAAAATTTGTTCTAGGGCCGACAGCAAACGTATTACTCCTAAGGTCGTAAGCGACTTGCCACTCGTAGCTAAAACCCTTGGTAGGTGAAGTATTGTTAGCATAAGCTTTCAAATAAAGCTTGCCGTTGTCGATGTCCCACTTGTCGAAATACACTCCGGCGTGATGGTATTCTTTCAAGTGTATCTTAGGCCACACTTTATTAAAGAGTGACGGAGAGAGCATTTTGACTCGGCTGTAGGAAACAAATAAGAGAGCACAATCTTGGCAGCCGGAGCCGCACTTGTGCTCAATAATAACGAAGTGATCTTGTCCTTCTGCTGCGTTGCCTAAAAGCTCGCCAGCGTAAGGAGATTCTTTGTATTCCGTTTGAGCAAACATCGGAGCGGCCACCAGCATCAAAACTGCAAGAATCGTTTTCATGTCTTAATCAGAAGTATAAGTACCTACAAGCATGTCTTCCGGTAAAATCACCGCCGTGGCTTATCTCTATCTCGCGTGCGCGCGTGCGCGCGTGTAATAGTCTCACGCAGCAAAACGGGCAGCGTGTGGAGAGCGATGAAAACCGTCCCTCCACCCTCGGCCGACTCCGCACCCTCGCCCGACGCGACTGATCAGGGTGCGGGAAGAACTGGCCCCAAGGCGCCGCCAACAAGAACGTTGTTGTTCATGTACCAGATCGCTGTTTGCTGCGTGCTCGCATTGTAAAGGACGTAATCGGGCTTGCTGTCCCCGTTAAAATCGCCGACCCCCACCAGTCTCCAAGCGCTGGGGAGGGTTGGGCCAAATGCACCGCTGACGAACGTCGTTCCGGATAAATACCAAATCGCAGACTGATGCGTGCTCGGATTGAAGAGTAAGTAATCAAGTTTTCCATTGCGATTAAAATCCGCCACACCCGCTAAGCTCCAACCAACCGGCAGAGTGGGACCGTAAGCGCCGCCGATAAAAACATTGTTGTTCATGTGCCAGATCGCTGTTTGCTGCGTGCTCGCGTTATAAAGCACATAATCGGGCTTGCCATCCTCGTTAAAATCACCGGTCGCAACTAGTGTCCAGCCGTTGGGGAGGGTCGGGCCGAAGGCGCCTCCGACAAACGTGACCCCGGACAGATACCAGATCGCCGTTTGGCGCGTACTGGCGTTGAAGAGTGCGTAATCAGGGTGGCCGTCGCGATTGAAATCTGCCACATCTATTACTCTCCAGCCAACCGGCAGAGTCGGAGCGTAGGCCCCGCCGATATAAACGTTGTTATTCAAATACCACGCGGCCGTTTGGCGCGTACTGGCGTTGAAGAGTGCGTAATCAGGGTGGCCGTCGCGATTAAAATCTGCCACATTCATCACTCCCCAGCTTTGACAGACAACTTCTGTTACCGTTCCGGTGCCCTCGTGACCGGGGTTCGGGGAGTAGCCGGGATCGGTGTGGACGATCACCATCTCGGGCACGTCACCGCTGATTATCGGGCCCGATTTCGTTATCAAGCTTGAGACAATTACTGTAATGTCAGCCGGGACGCTCTCTGGTGGCCCCGAACTATTGCCCGGATCACTTTGCCACGTGCCGCCACAGGCCGGCGGATTTGGGTTTGGAGAATTTGCAAAGCCTTTGAAACTTGCTGGAGCTGGGCCCCCGCTCAAATGATTTAGCCTCCACCATTGCGCGCCCCAAAACGTCACATGATTACCCACCACCGCATCGAGATCGCCAATAACAAAACCTGTCAGTATAGGAGTCGGTGTTGGCGTAGCAGTCGGTGTTGGCGTAGCAGTCGG
>Ga0307471_100000097_pt1 | contig 40483 bp, 40 predicted proteins | sample atmos_gasesAM3C__2_FD_204566 | JGI IMG/M metagenome (GOLD analysis project Ga0307471, IMG submission 204566) | Hardwood forest soil microbial communities from Morgan-Monroe State Forest, Indiana, United States - atmos_gasesAM3C_515 | ecosystem: Environmental > Terrestrial > Soil > Temperate... | reverse complement strand
GAGGAAGTTGGAAACGCCTACGGCGGCGTCCAGTTTTTGCCGGCCACCTTCTATATTGGACGCGATGGCAAGGTCGTCGACAAGGTGTTTGGGCTGAAGGGCCGCGGCGAGATCGAGGATAGTATCAAGAAGGCGCTGGCCGAGGGCCAAGCCGTACAGGCGCAAAAGTAACGTAGCCGGCGCGGCTAAACCCTTCTAACATTTCCTGAATGCGCATGTTGCGAAAGCTCGTGCCCGGATTGGCGCTGCTGGCCGCACTCGCGGCCGGGCAGGAGAGTCCCGCCGGGCTCTCTGATAGTCAGGCCTCTAACCAGGACATTCCGGGCAGAAGGACTCCGTCAGTCACCATGACGCCCTCGCCCGTCATCACCGTGACCCGGGGAAAGTCGAACCCGGTGAATCTGCGCTTTCGCGTCGGCCCCGGCTTTCACGTGAATTCCAACAAACCTAAGTCTGAATTTCTCATCCCGACCGCGCTCAAGGTGAGTGCTCCGACCGATATCGTGATCGGAAGGGTCACTTATCCCGCCGGATCCGAAATGAGTTTCGCTTTTTCCCCAGAGGACAAGCTCAGCGTGTATACCGGAGAGTTCCCAGTGGTCGTAGAAGTGCGTCCCCTGGCGGAGGTAATTCCGGCCAAGTACATGATTCGGGGAGAACTGAAATACCAGGCTTGCGACAATGCGGCCTGCTATCCTCCGAAAAAACTGGCCGTGCAGTTTGAAGTGAAGGTCATCAAGGGCCCTCCGCCGCGCCGCAAGAATCCAGGACAAAGCCCGCACGTGCACTTGTAGCAAGTAGATTTCGTTTGAAAGATCGGCCAATGCGGTTGCAAGTTATGTACGTTAGCGTACAATCTGCCATCTCGCGTTAGGGCACCCAAAAATTAGTAGTTCAGGACGATCGGTTAGGCCTAGACTTGAGGTGAATTCACGAGGGCCCAGGCACCGGACAAGGGTATGAATATTCCACGGAAAAAACTGGATTCGGATGCGCCCTCTATCGAATTTCACACACCGGCTGAGTCCCCGGACGAACCATCAGGTATGCCCTGCCGGGAGAGTCTGGCGGACTATGTCAGTGAAACCGTCCTGGAGACCTTGCCCAACGACCTGACCCGAATGATTTACCTGGCGTCTCTGCGAGACTGCAACAGCGGAGTGTATCTGCATCCCGAACTCTCACAACAGAGGGGAATTCAGGCGGCGGACGGGGCATTGCGGGTCTGCCATGAGCAGGTTTTTCGTCGCCTTTTGACCACGCGATTGGCGGAGTACGTAATCCAGTTGCAGGAATATATCCGCTACACCCGAGGCGAACTGCTCACCGTGCTGAAAACCTGGAGGTCGTTGCAGGCGTATCGCGCGACGGTTCCTGTGGGCGCGATGCGCACTTCCACCGAGCTGTACTTTCTAAATGTTGCGATCGCCCTGGAAGTCGTGAGCCAGCAGATTCTGGGAGGTCGGCAGTCCTAGTGGGTGGGCCCGCCGTTGGGAAGTTGCTCAAAGGGAAGCCAGGCATTGATCACGCGGCCGATTACTGACGCCTCGCGCGGCACCTTGAAGCGCCTCACCGATTGCCGAGACAACGGGTACGGCAACAGGGTTAGTTCTTTCCCTTCCAGCTGACACCAGCAGCAACTGTGCCCATCGGTGTGCCAGACCAGGTAGACTGGACGTTCACGAATGGTCTTCCAGTCAAATACCTGGACCGCATTTTGCATGACGTCGACTTCAACCAAGGACCCGGGCGGGATCAATTCGCCCATCGTGTCGTCTTTGAGGCCCACGACGGCGTAGCGGTATCGTCTGGGATCAAGGCGCTTGCGCAAGGCCGGCGGAAGAGTGGCCAACTCCTGGGGATTCAATTTTAGCAGGCTGGTCTCGTGACTGTTGAAGGCGGCGTCGAAGTTGAGTTGAAAGCGAAAACCGGGTTCTCGAACCTCTGCGGTCTGAAGCCGAGGCAAGCCTGCTTCAGTCTGGCCGGCATACTGCCGCACTTCATTCAAGTCGATTCCGAAAACCAGCAGAAGCTCTTCGAGGGAGACTTTCAGGCAAGCGGCCAAACTGAAAAGCTTGTGAATGCTGGGGACTGATCCGGTTTCGATGTCCGCCAGAGTCGAGTGCGAAACATAGAAGTCAGCATTGCCCTTGATGTCTGCAATCGACCGGCTGATGCGTTCGATGTCGCTGGACTTAACAAAGCGCTCTTCGCGCAACTCCCGAATCCATTTGCCCGAGTCCATGTGAGTGGCCGTGATCTTCCCCGTTTAATCCATGGTCTGCGGTTTCATGAAGGATGGCCTCCATGGCCCGGCAGCGTAATATAATACTACTAAAGAGAAAACTTCTCCCTGCTACAGCAACTGCCAGACTTTTCACTGGAAAAACCGGCATTCAAATGACAGGGCACGGGGACGCTCCATCGTAATCCGACAAAGTTTCTTACCCTGCCAGCACTGAACGTGGCAAATCCCACTGCCGATGATGCCGGATCCGACTGAGATACGTAAGCAATTCCACGTAGGGTGTTTCGACCGCCGGCAACGACAGCGGCCAGCCCGGGAAAACCCATTTGAGCCATAAACAGGGTTCGGCCAGCATCAAGTTTACACGAAGCCGCAGCGCGCTCTGGATCAAATCCGTTGCTTCCCGAGCCAGCTCTGGATTTGCTTCCGTCCTCGCCAGTTGTCCCAGTTTCATCAACATAGCCGCATTTTTCCCCACCAAATCAAGGCAGTGCAGGGCCAACGCAACACGCTTTCTTTGGAAGACACGGAACTCATGCGGGGGCAGCGAGCGGCGCAGATATTGCTCCTCAACCGGATCGAGCAGGACCCGAAACATCTCGGGATCGACGGCATGATTCTTTGCTTCCCAGTCTTCCAGGCTCTTGATTTGAGGCAGCCCGGGACGAACGATCGTCCACACCAGGTACAGAGACAAGACACTGACCAACAGAATTGTTATCGTCGATACCATTTGTCAACTTGCTCAGTCAGTGTTTCATTCCAATCCGACACGTCGTTGCCAGGCAAACGGTCGATTGGATTTCCGTCCTCAGGCGGCAGAAAATAAAACGCCCAGATCAGGACGCCGAGATTATATGCCGCGGACCTCAGTAACACAAAGGTCGAATCGCTAATAAGGTGAAGGTGTGCCCGGAGCTCGAGCAGGACCAAATCCAGGGCGGCAAATACACCGAAGCCGGCAGCGATTCCGAGAGAATAGTGACGCCACGTGAGTCCCAGGCGAGACATCATCGCGATCGCCAGAATCAGCAGACATACTTGCAGGAACCGCGCGGAGCGCTCCGCCAGGATGATCCATTCGAGAGCCACATCGGCCCCCGCCGGACCTTTGGTCCAGATCAACATGGCCAGGGCCGCCGCCCCGACAACCACGGCTGAGATCCAAAGCACTCTGAGAAAAAGTCTTAGGAACGGATAGCGCCGGACAAAGTGCCAACTGATCTCGAAAATGATTGCGAGAGCCAACAGGATCGCGGTTGCTTCACCCCACCAAAAGACGCTCGAATAGCGGTTACTGGGTTGTGGCAGAAAGTAGAGAGTGGTATCCCGCGCTGGCAGCAGAACGGTGTAACTGAAAAAGAAAGGAAATTGCCGAGCCAGTCCACGACGCAGCATGACCAGGGCAATCACACACTGCACCGCCAAAGGCAGTAACCAGAAGACAGGCGTCGCCACGCCGGAGAAGTTCATGGGCCGCACTGGAAGGCTACTCGCAAACCAGACAGCCCACAAGCAATTTAGACTTTAGAGTTTCCGAGCGCTACGGCTCACTTCCCGCCGCAGTGCCCCGGTGAGCACATGGGCGTCGGAGCGCCTCCGTCGGCAAAGGAAGAGATCGACACGGCGCTCAGAAGCACCAGAGTTGCAATCAGCAAGCGAACCATCTTTTTCATCGGAAGAATCCTCCGTGGGATAGAAACCAGCCGAAAACACAATATTTTTTTGGCAGGATGAAATCCGAAATGTTCGAAAAACGCGCGGTGCGAAACCGGTGCTCGTCGGTATACCGACAAAGCGCATCGTGCGTTTGAACACTTCGAACTCGCGGTCGGAGGATGATTCCTCTGTGGGTTCGCGTTTTTCCCCGACCTTGGCGAAGGCGGCCGCCGAGATGGAGAGCAACGCGCCCAGGCGTTTTTCGTCGGTTTACCGACGACAATGGCCGAGTCTCAACCTGCAACGTCCAGAAAAGTATTCTGATCGCTGGTCGGACAGCTCGATCAAAGATGCTTTTCCCCAAAGACACACCACTCTTGCTCCGGGCCGCGACCACCGCGATTCTGGCGGTCGCGACGTTGCTTGTGTTGGTTCCGTGTGTGTGCCTGTTTTTCGCAGTAAGTTCGGAGTCGACTTCTCCCCACTTACTTCTGCTTCATTTGCCGCTGGCATTTTGGGCGGTATGGGCTCTGGTCTCGCTGTGGGTGGCCCTCGATTCTTCGCGGCTGTGGCGAGTATTGGGCCGGCCCGTGGATCCCCTGGGCACGCAGGCTTTGTGGGGCGCGTTACTGGGTGCCTTGAATATCGGGGCATCCATGCTGGTTGTGATGTCGCGCGCATCGCGCTGAAGCCGTATGTGGGTCACGGCATCCCTCTGCTTTGCGGAAAAACTTGGTCATGAAATCGCAAGAGCTTGATATTGCTTCGTCGAAAGTTTGGGAACTTCCGACGAGCGAAGGTCCGCAATGCGCGCCGGTTGCTGGCAGGCCATGCTGCACAAGATTTTCTGAGCGGCAGCAGCGGTGCACCAAGAGAGGTAGCACCGGCCTCTGCTGACAGAGCAAGGAGTCGGGCTAGTATCGATGGATGAACGCGTCCGCCGCGGTTCGTGGTTTGTTTGGGATGCCTCGCGCAGGGCCTACGTTTCGCCGCGTCGAAGCCGGCGAAGATGTTGAGCCGCTGTCCGGCTGGAAGGATCGAGGCGAGAGCGTCAGGAGTATTTTGTGCCAGGACGGCCAAACCGTCACTCAACTTTCTGCTGCTACTCGGCGGCACTACGGAAGCAGATCGCCATATTTCATTCCAGCATCTTTCCTCTATCAGTTGAGACAGGGCGTCACGCCCCACGTTTGTCAGATCGTGGCCTTGAGTGAGACCACCGGATATCGCTTCGTGGACTGGTTGCGAATGTTCGGTTTTGATTTGCAACAGATTCCCCGATTGCAGATGCGGCTGCACCCGCTGCGCACGACGCTAGTGACTCCGATGGAAGACGGCTTCGAGCCGTTCCTGCCTCGACCTTCCCTTGCTCTTGGTTTTGCAAGAGGCGGAAGTTCAGCGACTGCGTTTGGGCCGGGAGAGTGGAGTGCCCGGCGTCGCTATCTCTTCGCCAAAATAGGAAGCAGCGATGCCGTGGTGTGCCCCGGCCTTCTGCCCGGCACTATCGTGCGTGTCGACCGGTACTACGCCCACCGGGTCCGCGGCCTCGATCGTGCCTCCATGGCTCATCTCTTATGGCTGGTCGAGCTACCCGGGGGACTGGTCTGCAGTCAGGTGAGATGGATTGACGATCGGCAAATCGTGCTGCTGCCGAGTCGCCCGCCTTGGGGAAGCTGGCCACTGCATTTGCCGACCGAGGCGCGGATCCTCGGCTTGGCAGATACGGATACCCGCCCGCTGCATCCCGCGAAGTTGCAGTCCAGGGGCGAGCCGATGAACCTTGAACCGCTGTTCCCGCCGCAAACCGAAGAACGAATGAGGTTTTCGGACTTGCTCAGAATCTCGCGAGGACGTGCGGGCTTGACCTTCCGGGGGGCGCATCGGCTCACTCGCGCCATCGCTTTAATCCTGGGAGACCCAGGGTATGGAATTGCCTTGGGGATGCTCTCCGATTACGAGGCCATGGGCCGGCTGCCGCGACACATTGCCAAGATTTTGAGCCTCTGTATGGTTTATTGCATTGATATTCGGGAGTTGATGGAAGGCGCAGGTGTGCGCATTGACGATTCTGCCAAGCTACCGCTCCCGATATTCGATGGCCGTCTACAACTTCGCTCCGACTTTCTGGACCACACCGCGCATTCTGGCACGGGCCCCATCGTGACCGGTTACGCCCGTTCTGCCAGCGCACGCACATAGAAGATCACGCAGGATTGGCCTGCTTCACCCTACTTCGCACCGCTGGTAACCGGAAGATTGGTTACTTACCTGAGTCTAAATAGAACCCTTTTGGTGTGTGACTCTCGTGTTTTGACGCGCGCACAAACTGACCCTACGATGATGGCTACACGGGAGCCCCCGCTTCCGGCCATTCTCTCCCACGACAGTTCTGATTGCAGGATGTTCCGCCGAGTGGCGGCAAGCGGAGGCTGGGCCGGGCAATGAAGGGTGATCACAAAATGAAGATTTCGCACCGCAGTTCAAACCGGGAATGCGGAGCCCGCGGCTTCAGCCTGCTCGAAATGATGATCGTGATTTGCGTGCTGATGATCGTCGGCGGGATCGGTTTCATGGCGCTGCAGCCGGCTCTGAAAGACGCAAAGGTCAATCAAGCGTTCGAGAGTGCGATGATGCCGCTGCGAGTCGCTCGTCAGCGGGCGATCGCTGAACGCAAGCAGTACATCGTGTGCTACGGGATCGCGGCACCGCCCGCCGCTCTTACTCCGATCGTGCCGACCGCGCAGAGCATCCAGATATTCCGCTGGGATGTCGGCACCGCCCTGTCCGCAGCCACCCAGGTCACCGCCGTCACTTTGCCCATCGACATCAATTTTCAGGTCCTGCCAGGGTTGCCGAATGGGCCGGCAACCGTACCGGATGGATTCGGAAGCGCAGTTACGGCCATCGATTTTGATCAAAACGTCGCCGGGGGCGGGATCAAGAACCAGGTCATGTTCATGCCGGACGGTTCGGCGCACGACGTCAATGGAAACTTGAACAGCGGGATTGTGTACGTCTCCCGCAATGGAGATCTGTACAGTTCCCGGGCCATCACTTTATACGGCGCGACCGGCAGGATCCGGGGATGGCGCCTGCTTAGCAGTGGTGGGGGCCCGAAGTGGTTTCAGCAGTGAGGACGACAAACATGACGCACAACCGACGACAGGCACCGGCGGACAGCGGGCAGCGGGGATTCGCATTGCTTGAGACCCTCATTGCCATCGTAATACTGATGATTGGTCTGCTGGCGGTGCTGGCAACCTTTGCCATGGCCCTCGGCAACACGAACTCGGTGCAACTCGACAGCATAGCCCGTCAGAAGGCGACCGAAGCGCTGGAAAGCATATTCACGGCCCGCCAAACCAGTCAGATTACGTTTGCCGCCATCCAGAACGTAGGCGCGGGCGCGGGGATCTTCACGGCGGGGTTTACCCCTATGACGGACCCCGGCCTCGACGGTTTGGACGGCACGGGAGACGACGTTCCCTCGGCCCAGCTTCGGCTGCCCGGCCGGAGTGGGGTGATCACCGGCTTCAGCCCTCCGGACGTGCTGGTCGACCTGAGCAATTTCAGGCGGCAGATTCAGATCACAAACGTGGCCGGCAACCCGAACGTTCGGCAGAGTATCGTCACCGTGCGTTATCCGGTGCCCCAGGGCTGGTTCAAGTCTTACCAGGTGCAAGCCCTGATTTCTTCATTTCGTTAAGAGGAGAGACATGCGAGTCACAGAACATCACGCGCGCGGCTTCAGCCTGGTCGAATTGATCGTAGCCATGGCCCTGGGCCTGATTGTTCTGGCGGCCACCACGCAGCTGTTTAAAAGCGGTATGGATGCGACCATCCTGGTCACGCAATCGTCCGAAATGCAGCAGAGTGCTCGCGCCACATTAAATCTGATTGCCAAGGATGTGAGCATGGCTGGGTCGGGCCTGCCTTCCGGTGGTCTGCCTCTACCCAACGGCGCCGGGTCGGTGGCTTCGCTGTTCGCGGTTGATGCAAACCGGGCTTGGCTGGCGAACAATGCTTATCCAGGAAAGTTCATGTACGGCATCATTCCCGGTGACGCCAACGGCATGGAATCCGGTGGGCCTGCCAATGTCACGGCCACGGGCACTGGGTCGGACGCCATCACAATTATCTACGCGGATTATTCTTTCCCTCTTGATCAATACACGACCTCGATCCCGGCCGCCAATCCGCTTGGCGATAAGGTCACATTCGCGCCCCCGGCGGCCCCGCCGCCGGGCTTCCCGGCGATCCAGTCTCCCACTGGAATTCAGGTGGGAGATTTGATCTTGTTCAGGAACAATCTGGGCAGCGCTGTAGGCGAAGTGACGGGCATCGCGCCTAACGGCGTCAACAACACCGATATTTCGTTCGCCAACGGCGATCCGCTGCAGGTGAACCAGACCGGAGCGGCCAGCGGAAACATCCTGTCCATCATCGGCGGTGGAGCAACCACTGCCACCCGGATATGGGCGGTCACTTATTTCATCGAAGTTCCCGCGGCAGCGTCGGGACAGCCGCCCCGCCTGATGCGTCAAGTCAGTGGACAGTCCCCGTCTCCGGTGGCCGACAACATCATCGGCCTGACCATCACCTACGACCTGTGTGACGGGACCAACGGTCCGGCCTGTTCGGGTGTGAACAACCCATTGGTCGCTCCGTTCTCCCCCAGTCAGATCCACAAAGTGAACATTCAAGTGATGGCACAGACGCTCAACGCTTACGGAAACAGGTCCAGGAGCACGGCGCTGGCAACTTCAGTGAGCACGCGCAGCCTGTCCTTCAAGGACCGTTATCAGTAGTAAAGATTGTCATCGAGGAGAAGAGTCAGGAGATTAACTACTATGCGCAGGACTAAGGGCCGATCACGGGGATTTACGCTTGTCGCCAGCTTGCTGGTGCTCGCGCTGTTGTCCGGCATCGCGATAAGCCTTTTATTTATGGTCCAGGGTGCGGGCCAGGTTGGCGGGAATGATCTGGAGACCAACCAGGCGTACTACGGCGCCGAATCCGGCATGGAGTTGTTGACCGCGAATCTGGCGGCGCTGTACCAGCAGTCCCAGTCCCCCACGCCTCTGCAACTCACCGCCCTCACCAACAATCCGCCGGACAGCACCATGATTTCGTCCATGAATTATCAGGAGAGCATTACCTGGACGCCTGATGCCTTCGGCAACCCGGCTTCGCACACCAGCGTCATCGATCCGCCGTCACCGAACGCCGGTCTTACCGCTGAAATCATTCCGCTTACGCTGAAGGTAGTCGCTACCCGCCCCGGTGGAGCGTCGGTCAACATGACGCGGGGCGTGGAAGTGGCGCTTATCCCGGTCTTCCAGTTCGGAGTTTTCTCGGACAGCGACTTGAGTTACTTCGCCGGCCCTAATTTTAACTTTCAAGGCCGGGTGCACACCAACGGAAACCTGTTCCTGGCCGAAGGCAACGGGAATGCGCTTGTTCTTAACGACAAGGTCACGGCGGTGGGCGAGATCGTCCGCGACCGGCTGGCCAATAACTTCCTCACCAACGCGAACTATACCGGAAACGTGTATGTACTCAGGCAGAACCAAGGCTGCAACGGTACGGTCGCGCAAGCAATTGCCAACGTTACCGGCTGCATACAATTTACCGTGCCCGATGCGAGTTGGAGTGGTGGACTTCCGCCCGTTCCTGCAATCGGGGCCAATTGTCCTGCGGCTGGTGCGGCTTGCAACGCCAACTGGCCGAATATCTCCACAACTGTATCCCCCACCACGTTTGGGGGATGGATCGGCAACGGCACGTCGATGGCGGTGCAGCCGCTCACTCTTCCTTTCGTGCAGGGCGCCAATGGTTCAGCCCAGCAGATTCAGATCATCCGCAAACCTCCGCTGGGTGAAGTTGCAACCTCGGCCACGGGATCGTCGCGCGAGTACAACAAGGCCAGTGTCCGCATCCTGCTGGCCAGCAATCAAGCCGACTTGCACCCCGAACGGCCAGGCGTTTTGGTCGGCGACGTTGATTTGACTGCCGGCGGTTGTCTGGCATCCCCGACCGGCAAAGCAGTCGCGGTCATCGGTGCTGGAACCACCAGGTTCGCGATGGCAACTACCGCCCCGGCCGTCGGGGACGTAGCTTGGGTGGGGGCGCCGACCGGATCTCTTTGTGGCGCTAATCCCGCTCCCTGGAACCTGATCGACGGTTGGTTGCGGGTGGAATATCTAAACGCGGCCGGCGCATGGGTTGGCATCACCAACGAATGGTTGCAATTGGGCTTCGCTCGCGGTGTAAATCCTCCAACGAGGCCTGTCGGTGGAGGGGCAGGGTCGAATCCGGTGCATCCTAATGCCATCCTGATATTGCAGGAACAGGCTGATCGCAATGCGAATGGCAACGCAACCGACGCTGTGGACGCTCCTAACAACGTTGTCGACGGCGGCACTCTCTCCCAGTACAGCTGGTACCCGATCAACTTATTTGATCCTCGCGAAGGCTTCCCTCGGGACAACGCGCCTCCGGGCATGGCCAATCCCTTTTGCTATGTGAATGGGATCATGAATGCGGTTGAGCTGGATGTGGGCAATTTTCAAAAATGGTTGCAGGGCACAGTACCGGGCGGAAACGGACCCCTGGTCTCGTTCAGCAGCCAGAACGGTTATCTGGTGTACTTTTCCGACCGCCGCGGCATGATTCCCAATCCGAATATCGTTCCGGTTCTCACTAATGGCGAGTACGGCTTCGAAGATGTCATCAACTCGGCGTCGGCCACCGGAACACCCGACGGTGTGATGGAGGCGTCTGAGGACGTGGATCAGAACGTTCTCCTTGACCGATGGGGTGCGGCCAACGTTGGAAACGGCCTACAGGTAGCGACGGTCAATAATCCCTACGCAAACGTAAATTGCTCGACTCGCGGCCGGCAGAATATTGTTACCGGCGCCCGCCATGTGTTAAAGCTGGTCGATGGCGGACTGGGGAACCTGCCGGTGCGCCCGGACAACGGTCTGGGCGGCTTTACGGTCGCATCGGAGAACCCGGTGTACATTCAGGGAAATTACAATTCCGACAACACGGATCCGTTCTGGGGTAATCCTCCGCCAGCCGTGCAGCCGGACATCGCTCACGCTGCGGCGGCGGTAATCGCCGACACGGTGACCGTGCTGTCGAATAACTGGTCCGATACTAACAGCATGCTGAACCCTCTGAACCTGGCCGGAAGGGCGCCTAACGTTCCTACGTATTATCGGGTGGCCATCGCGGGCGGAAAGAACATCAACTTCCTACAACCTGCGGGCACAGGACAAGACTTCGGCACCGACGGCGGAGTCCACAACTTCCTGCGCTACATTGAGACTTGGGGCGGATCTGGTGGGCTGTATTACCGCGGATCGCTGGTCAGCCTGTATTACTCGCAGTACGCGACCGGTACTTTCAAGTGCTGCAACCTGGTCTACGGTCCGCCGCCGCGTTTCTACTACTTCGACAACGCGTTCCTGGATCCGACGAAACTGCCTCCAGGCACTCCGATGTTGCAGGACGTAGTGAACCTGACCTACTTTCAGGATTTCAAACCGTACTAGTAAGAGAGAACTGCGTCGGCCCCTGACCCAGGGGCCGGCTTTTTTTATCCAACCACACACGATTTATCCACCACGACCCGCGAAGACCCGGACACGCCCTATCCGGGTGGGCGAGCGAACCTTGCCTGGGAGTTATTCCTGAAAATCTCCGCCGAGCGATGCTCGGGCCGCACGAGCGAGGACGCTAGTGCCCACATCAGGATTTCGCAGCTTGGCGGACGGAGGTGCGTTCCTGCAGCGCGAGCGTGAGGACGCGCAGCATGTCGTCCCAGGGTGCGGGCTTGCCCGTCCAGATTTCGAACTGGCGTGCGGCCTGGTGGACGAACATCTCGATTCCCGGAATCACTTCGGCACCGCGCTCTTTGGCCAGCTTCATGAGCCGCGTCTCCGCCGGATCGTAAATCATCTCGAAGACATAACGTGCGTTGATCTCGTTCTCGTTCAGCGGAGACTCGCGCGTGTTGCCCATGCCGACAGGAGTGGCATTAATGATGACGTCGAAGCTGAGCTTTTTCATGTCGGCGCGCTTGGCAATCCTAGCCCTGGCCTGATGGGCCAGCTTTTGCGCCGGAGCTGCGCTGCGGTTCAGAATGTAAACTTCAGCCCCGCGTTCCTTGAGTCCGAAAACCGCGGCCCGAGCCGCACCGCCGGCGCCCAGCACCAGGATCTTCGCTTTCTCCAGCGTGATTCGCTGTTCCAGCGGCCGCACTACACCGGCGGTGTCGGTGTTGAATCCGTAAAGTTTTCCGTCCTGTGCCCGCACCACGGTGTTGCACGCGCCAATTTTTGTAGTGTGGGAATCTGTGTTATCGAGGTGCTTCAGGATCGCTTCCTTGTACGGCATGGTGATGGACAGGCCGTGGATAGGAATATCGCGCACACAACTCAGGAGATCTTTCAGCGTTTTGGCATGCAGTGCGAGATAGACGCCATTCACATTCTCCCGGCGCAGCGCTGCATTCATGATGGCCGGCGAGAGTGAGTGCGCGACCGGATCACCGACCACGCCGTACATTCGCGTAGCCGCGTCCACCTGTTCGATGCGATAAGTGTTGCGCAACTCCTGTGCGGTCACCTGACCGGGCGCGGTCTTCTCATCGGGACTGACCGCGGCGAAGGTGAACAGGCTGCCGGCTCGAACCCCAAGCAGGCGGCTGATTATGCCTTGTTCACCCATGCACAGGCCGACCAGAGAATGGCGGTCGCCAAACTTCTCCATAAATTTCATCATGGTCACGTTGTCGTAGAGGGTCGTGGCCGTGCTGACGATCTTGTAGAAGTCGGCGGGGACCTTCACCATTTTTTCCAGGGTCTGTTCCAGATTCTTCGTGCCCCGGAAATCATGGTAGGAAAGGATCAAGGCGGACTTTGTCCGCAGGCGCTGCACTTGTTCGGGCTTGCACTTGACGGCGCTCTGCAGTTCGATATCGAGCAACTGGCAGCCCGAGGCGCTGGCTTTTGCCAGAATGTCCAATTGGGCTGCCAACGAGCCCTTGAACTTTCCCCCGCTGGCGGTGCGCCTGCAGGTGGCGATGGCCGTGAGGTGGGGATGATATTCCATGAACCGCTTTATTCTGGGGAGCGCGAGCGCCGGCCGGGCCAGGTAGTCTAACCTGAACTCCAGAAAGGTGTTATCCCGGACGAGCGCCTCTGCTTTATCCACCAGTGCGGCGGGATCGGAGTCGGTCACAGCCACGCACACCCGGGGGAGCCGCAGGGGCAGGAATCGGGCGACGTAACTGTTGGGGGCAGCAGTCATGATCGGAGAACGACTGGGGATATTACAGGCGCGTAATTGCAGATGCAACAACGGATTATCGCAATTCACGGCAAGCAAACTTTTTAACGTACCCGCGATAACACCAGCGTAACCTTGACCGACCCCTATCCCCTTGTTACTGTGCGACTTGAAAGCCCTTCTATCTGCAGGAGTTAGCGGAAGAGTGCCGGCGGGGGCCCCGGCCTCGATTTTGGAGGTAACATGAAGAAAACAAGACTGTTGCTGTTACTGTGCCTGACGGTGGCGGCAGCTGCGCAGCCAGCCGATTCCACTCCGGCAGACCAGGCTGCTCCTCAAAACACCGAGATTACGACGGGAACCTTTCCGATTGAGCGGGTCCAGACCCCGACCAACGCCGATATTTATTGCGGTGGCTTTGTCAGCAAAGAGCTGGTGCCGAACGCAAATTTCGTGGGGGGCGGACTGGAAAGTCCCAACACCACCAAGTTCGCCACCAATGACACCATCTTCCTCGCAGGCCAGGGTTACCAAACGGGCCAGAAGTATCAGATCGTGCGCGAACTCGTGGACCCGAACCAATACGAATTGTTTGCCGGTCAGCATTCGATGCTGAAGGCCATGGGCCAGCCCTATTCTGAACTGGGCTGGGTGCGCATTGTCGACACCCGCGGCAAGATGGCAGTGGCGCGCGTCGAATTCAGTTGCGAGAGCATCGTTCCCGGAGACTTTGCGATACCTTTTGCGGAAAAGCCCGCGATTGCATTTCATCTGCCGGAAAGGTTCGACCGCCTCCGTCCGAGCAATGGCAGTGCCAGCGGCCGCATTGTGCTGGCCAAGGATTTCGATCTTCTTCTGGGAAATGGTTCGAAGGTTTACATGAACCTCGGCGCCAGTCAGGGAATCAAGGTCGGCGACTATCTCCGCGCGGTGCGCACCTACGAAGCAGACCTGCGGGACCCGGTGGATTCGCTTTCGTTCAAGGCCTCATCAACTGAAGACACACAGAAGTACCCGCCGTCCATCCAAGGCCACATGTTTTCCAAGACCAAGGGGCCTTCGATTCAGGTTGGTGATATGCCGCGGCGCGCGATCGGAGAGATCGTGGTCATCAATACGACTCCAACCACTGCTACCGGCATGATTGTGTTTTCGCTGGAGGATGTGCACGTCGGCGACGGTGTTGAGCTCGATCCGCAGTAATCTTCGCGCAGCAAGGAACCTTTTCAGGGAGACTTCGGCCTCCCTGATTTTTTTTGCGCTCAGTGGAGCGAGACGCGGGCGAGTCGCCCGCGACCGCACAGGCATATTCACTTTGGATCGGCGAAAACTTCGGCGGTGAAGGCTTCCAGCCTGGCGCCGGTTTGCCACGCGTCTATCGCCAAGCCGGCTTTTCTGCAGGTTTGTGCGAGGAAAGTAATGCGGTCCCACCCGTGCTCGACCGGCACCTGCGGCAGCAACAGGCCGCGGTACAGACCAAGACTGATCAGCAGGCCGTGGCGTCCAATTTCAACCTGGTCTGCCGAAATGGGTTGGGGCGGCGAGAGTATGCTGAGGGAGACTTGCAGTTCACGGGATTCTTCCCGAGTGACCGGCGAGAAGCGCGAGTCGTCGAAGGCCGCGCCGCGAGCACTATCTGCAACGGTGCGATAAAGCGGCGTCACGGGAAGCACATAGCCGACGCAGCCTCGCAGGCCGCTGCGATAATAAAGAGTGGTGAAGGCACCGCGAGGCTCAGCTAGATGCGCGGACGGCGCGGCCAATGATATCTCACGCTGATCAAGGGCGGCAGCGATGGCTTCATGCGCCAGCCGCAGTAGCAGGCTGCGCTCGTCGGGAGAAAATTCGTTCGGCTGAGAGATGCCGGATAGGCAAGTCAGATGCGAAGAAACGTCATCATGTAGCGGGGGCATCGCGTTTTCTCCGCCGGCTGAGGATGAAGGCGCGGCGTCGGCTCTTCACCACCTGGCGATCGATCTTCGACCAGAACGCGACAAAATAATCGAGGGCCGAAGCCAGCGACAGGAAGACCATGAACCAGATGGCGACAATTGCGATCCAGTGGACGGGGAAAATATAAGGCCCCACCGGCCACTCTTTCCAACGGTGGTCGAGGATGACCGCAACCACGGAAACAATCTGCACCAGCATTTTGAATTTGCCCAGATCGCTGGCCTCAATGGTGAACCCTTCCGAGGCGGCAATCGAGCGCAAACCGCTCACCAGAAACTCGCGCGCAATAATCACAACTGCGATCCATGCAGGAACCAGACTGGGATTGAATTGGACCAGCGCGATGAAAGCGGCAGCGATCAGAAGCTTGTCAGCCAGCGGATCGAGCAATATGCCCATGGTGGTGATCTGGCCGCGGCGGCGGGCCAGATATCCGTCGATCCCGTCGGTGATGGAGGCGGCAATAAACAGGGCCGAGGCCAGCAGTTCCTGCTCGCCGTCAAAGGCGTGAAAATGGTTGGTCGAAAGAAGCCAGATCAGCAGTGGAATGCTGAAGATGCGGGTCAGCGTGATGGAATTGGGCAGATTCACCGCGGGCACCGACTGTCAGCGCGGTCGAGAAAAGGCTGGCAGTACCTTATTATCCTCCACCGCGCAGCGGGAAGCAATGAAGCAAAACGCGGGGCAGTGGTGCAGTTTGCGCAAAAACAACCCCGCCGCTTGTCATTCCGAAGCCAGGTGTATCGGCGAGGAATCTGCTTGCTGCTAGCACAAAAGCAGCAGATTCCTCGCGCGATAAATCCGCGCTTCGGAATGACAATTCTTTGGGGATTTCAAAATTACACCACGACGAAACGCGGGGTTGGTGAGCCGCCGGCACTCATATCCAAGAGACTGTCATCCTGAGCGCAGTCTTTCGTCCCGCGAAGCGGGACGAAAGCAAGCGAAGGACCTATGCAATCCCCGCCGCATTCACTCCTGCGTGCGTTCAGATATATGTTCCGATGGCGACGCAATGCAGAGATCCTTCGTCGGGATCCCTTAGCTTTGCGAAGGGATCCACTTCCTCAGGATGACAGTGGAGCTTAAGAGTCGGTGCCAGTCTTGCCCAGTCCCAGATTCTTGAGCATGCCCATGCCTTCTTCCAATAGTGATCCGCCTTGAGGGACCTGTCCGTTGGGCGTGAGCTTGTCGACCAGCACGGGCAACAACTGTGAAAGATGAGAGCTGACGCTGTCGGGCGAAATTCCTGCCCTAGCCGCGAGTTCCGTCACTTGTTCACTGCCCAAAACATGCTGAATCTGATCGGCAGAAATGGGAAGATTCTGCCCTGTGCTGACCCATGAAGAAACCAGTCCGCCCAGCCCTTTGTCATGAAATTGTTGCAGCAGTCCGGAAAGCCCACCGGGTTGGCTATTGATCATCTGCATCACTGAGGATGCGAGCGGATTCGAGCTATTAGCCAGCATGCCGCTGACTTCCTTGCCTGCCATATCTTCGAGAAAACTCATAATGCCTCCTGAAACTCACTACTGACATCGCGCCGGGAGCCGAAGTTCCCGGCGCTCGGTATCGATGAAACTACTTTTGCTTGGCGATAATTTTGTCTTTGATCTTGGCGTAGGTGGCGGTGGGAATGATCTTCTTACGGGTCAAGTCCGTCTTCTTGGCGTAGGGGCGGCCATCAATGATTTTCTGTGAATAAGCTGCGCCGATGCCGGGCAGAGCGTCCAGTTGGTCCTTGGTAGCCGAATTGATGTCCAACAGGTCGGCATCCGCCGGAGCTGCCATGGCGGAACTGGTCTTGGCTGGCTTGGAGCTTTTGGCGGGGGCGGTCTGCGCCGCGGACACGGTAGCAAGCAGCGCTAGGGCGAAAAGTGAAAACAGAATTCGAGTCATCAGGTTCTTGCTCTTCATAATTTCTCCTTAGTCCTTTTCCGATGCTTTGTAGCCGGCGGCCTTGGCATCCGCCTCGCTCATGAATTTTCCCGTCTTGGTTTTACCGTACCAGCGGCCACCCTTGTGGTAGATGCCGCTATCGGTGTTGACCCATACCATGCCGCTCGACTTGGCCGAGGCGATTTGCGGATCGGTAGCCGTCGGCGTGCCTGCTGCCTTACTGGCAGTCTTTGCCGGGGTCTTTGCTGCAGGCGCTGGAGCCATCGAGTTCGCCGGCGCAGCCATAGAAGTGGCTGGAGCCGACGCGGGTTGACTGGCCGGAGCGGCGCTGGTGGCAGGCGCTGCTGCGGGCGCGTCAGAGGCCGTTGCCGACTTCTTGCTCTTGCGAGTGCTCTTAGCCGGTGCCGCCGTCGTGTCTGTGCTTGCTGCGGCAGCTGGAGCAGCGGCGGGCGCGGCAGCTGAAGCCGCGCTGGAATCCGCGGCGGTTTTCTTGCTCTTGCGGGTCTTCTTCGTGCCCGCGGTGCTGGCCGTTGCAGAAGTTTCGGAGCCGGCAGGTGTGGCATCCGCCGCAGCTGCTTTCTTGCTCTTCTTGGTGGATTTTTTGGACGCGGTGTCGCTGCTTGCCGACGAAGTATCGGAAGCGGCGGGCGCGGCATCGGCCGCAGCAGCTTTCTTGCTCTTCTTCGTGGACTTCTTGGCCGGGGTGTCGCCGCTTGCCGCCGAAGCGTCAGAGCTGGCAGCTGCGGTGTCCTTTTTGCTCTTTTTTGACTTCTTGGCCGGGGTGGCCGAAGTATCGCTCGCTGCGGCCTGGTCGCCTGACGTGGTCGCATCGGTCGCTGCCTTCGCTTTTTTCTTTTTCTTCTTAGTTGTGGTCGCGGATTGATCGTCGGTGGTGCTTGCTTGAGGCTGGGCCATGGCGGAAATCCCGCTCAGCATGAAAAACATGCAGAGCGTGATTGTCCATGTACCGAGCCTGATGTGCAGTCTGTTCATGATTTCCTCTCTCGTTTCGGGCCGGCCGTGACGAACCTGCGGAAGCCTCCTCACGGGCGTTGTGGTGCTTCCTGGCTGGCCAGCGGGGCAACATAATGACACTTCGACCCCGAGGGGTCAACCGGGGAAAGCATGATGGACGGACCGTGTGGGTTGGGCGCCTTGGCCCGACGGTTTGAAGTTGACTCTGGGCTTGGAGATCGCGGCTGCGGGCGGTCTCCGCGAGAGTTCTGCGATCAATGTCGGCGGGCGAGGGCGCCCGCCCCACACGGTTTAAGCGTAGATACCGCGTTGGCGGATGGTATAGGCGACGCGATCGATGGCCAGCATATAAGCCGCGATGCGATTGTTGACGCCGTGAGTCTCGGAGAAGCGGACTACGTCCTCGAAAGCGCCCTTCATGATGTGCTCGAGTTGCTCGTTGACTACGGATTCTTTCCAGAAATATCCCTGGCGGTCCTGCACCCACTCGAAATAAGACGTGGTGACGCCACCCGCGTTGCACAGGATGTCGGGAATCACGAACACGCCTTTGTCGGCCAGAATATCGTCAGCGGTTGCGGTGGTGGGACCATTGGCGCCTTCGGCTAGGATCCTGCACTTGACGCGGTCGGCATTTCGGCTGGTGATCTGATTCTCGGTGGCTGCCGGGATAAGGATTTCGCAGTCCGAGACCAGCAGTTCGGCCGGGTCCTCGGCTGAGGCGCCGGGGAAGCCGTGGATGGTGCCATTGCGCTGGCGGAATTCCCAAAGCGCCTCGGTGTCGATTCCGTCTTTATTCACCAGGCCGCCGTCCACCTCGACGATTCCGATGACCGGATAGCCGGCTTCCGCCATCAGGCGGGCGGCGTTCGATCCGACGTTGCCGAAGCCTTGCACGATGACGCGCGTGGACTCGGGACTGAGATTAAGCTTCTTCACCGCCTCGTCGCACACGATCATGATGCCGCGGCCGGTGGCCTCGCGGCGGCCGCGGGAGCCGCCAATATTGATGGGCTTGCCCGTCACAACGGCCGTCACAGTCTGGCGCATGTGCATGGAGTATGTATCCATCATCCATGCCATGGTCTGCTCGTTGGTGTTCACGTCAGGGGCAGGCACATCTTTTTCCGGCCCGATGAACTCGATCAATTCCGCGGTGTAGCGGCGGGTCATGCGCTCGAGTTCGCCCTGGGACATCTTGTGCGGATCGCAGATCACTCCGCCTTTCGCGCCCCCGAACGGAATGTTGACCACGGCGCACTTCCAGGTCATCCAACTGGCCAGGGCGCGGACTTCGTCCAGCGTCACATCGGGAGAGTAGCGGAGGCCGCCCTTGGCCGGACCACGGGCAATCGAGTGCTGCACCCGGAAGCCGGTAAAGACCTCGAGGTGTCCGTTGTCCATCATGACCGGAATGTGCAAGATGATTTCCCGGGTGGGATACCGCAGGACCTTCATTAAACCCTCGTCCAGGTTCAACTTCTGGGCAGCAAAGTCAAAACGGGCGGCTTGTGCCTCCCACGGGTTGATTTCCTGCTCGAGGGAAATGGTCTTCAGTGCCATTGGCGGTCTCCGTTGGTGCGGTCAGACGGTAAGATGCCTGGCCGGCGCCGGGAGATACATCCCGGAGTGGGCGGGCAAACGTTCAAAGTATATGCAGGGCCGGGGCGGCGAGGCAAGTTATGGAGAACCAGGGCACTTATCACACTGAGTACGATTGGACTCCAACCAACCCGAGCTCCCGGTTGCGATAGGTCTCTCAGCGATTTAGGTCCGTAAGTGCAGCCGGCTCAGAACGAAATCGGCCCTGTCTTTGGAGGGTACCTTGGGCAGTTCGAGGAGATGATACCCACAGTCTCGGTAAACCTGTGACACCAGCTCACAGGTTCGCTCCGCCTCGTCAAATCGTTGCTTGCGTTCATCGTCAGTTTCATAGATCTCCTTCCACGCAGGAGCGAGGAAAACGAGCGACGCATACCGATATTGATTGCACGCGGTCAGTATGGACCTGACGTCTGGCAAACCGATCAGACGAGCATAGCCAAGAGTATCCGGGATACCACGGTCGGAGAATGTCGCTCTTCCCGAGGGCGAGTGCTCCTCATAGGACTGAATAGATCGCTTCAGCATCAGCTCGGTGTAACGCTCTCGATTTGCCCATGGCACCGCATTCCCACAGGAACGCACCTGCTCCTGAATGATTTGGCGCGCTACTTCGGGAGCACACCGAAATCCGTTCTTCTCAAGCTCTCGGAGCAAAGCAGTCTTGCCGGACCCCGGGCCGCCCGTGATGACAAACAGGTTTGGGTTGGTTAACGCAGTCATCTCACTTGAACCTTGTCTCTCGGGAATCGCCCTCGTAGCAGCCGAACTGTAAAGAGCGGAGGACGAGGGGCAGCGAAGTACATTTCTGGCGGCACACGACGAATGGCGGATGAATCAGTCGAGGACGAAAACCAAAGATCCTTGCAAATCTCTCACAATTCTATCTCCAAGCCTTCGGCGGCCGCTCGTACGTTCGGGTAATGGTTGCGGGCTTCCTCGACCACTTTGTCGACGCAGGCATCGTCATGGTCAGGGTCGTGGTGAAACAGGATCAGCTCTTTCGCGCCGCTTTCCATGACTACGTTGACGGCCTCGCGCCAGTGGCTGTGTCCCCAGCCGCGTTTGCGGGCTTCGTATTCTTCCGGCAAATACTGCGCGTCGTAGATCAGCACATCGGCGCCGGCGGCCAGCTTGCGCACGCTCTTGTCGAACGCCGGGTCGCCGGGCTCGTTGTCTGTGGCGTAGACCAGCACACCATCCTTGGTTTCGAGACGATATCCCATACAGCCCTGGGGATGATTGAGCCACATCGCTTCGACCATCACGTCGTCCAGCGGCACTCTACCCTGCTCGAGGTTGTAGAAGCCGCGCTGGGCTTTCATCTCGCTCATATCGACTGGAAAGTAAGGTGCGGCCATCTGTTCTTCCATCACCCTCTTGAGAGTACGAAAGCGGCTGGAGGAGTGGAACGAGAAACAATTTTCCGGGTTGTCGTAAAGCGGGCCGAAGAACGGGATGCCCTGAATGTGGTCCCAGTGAAAATGAGAAACGAAGATGTGGGCACGAACCGCTTTGCCCTGGGCGTCACGCTGCAACTGTTGCCCGAGCCCGCGCAGTCCAGTGCCGCAGTCGAAGACGTAGAGGTTGTCGCCAAGGCGAACTTCGACGCAGGAGGTGTTTCCCCCATAGCGCAGGTTGTCGGGCTGGGGAGTCGGCGTGGACCCGCGTACGCCCCAGAACTTAATACGCATACTTTCCCATGGAAAGACTTGAGCCAACTCGCCATCTTCCAACGGTTGGGCCCATCCGTCAATCCTTTCGCTGGTTACTCGCGATTGGGCTTTTCGGTAGGGACATCTAGTCAGGACGTCTGGTGATGCACATCCGCATTCCGTGCTTGGGCCGGAGGGTGATGCTCGGCAATGCAGCTACGGGGTGCCCGGGGACCAGGCGCAGCTGAAAACGCTGGGCGATCGCCGCCAAGAGCAAGTTCGCCTCCATCATCGCGAAAGAGGCCCCGATGCACAAGCGAGGGCCGCCTCCGAAGGGGAAGTAGGCGAATTTGGGGAGGTGCTGCGCAACGTCGGCAGTCCAGCGGTCCGGATTGAACTGCTCGGGTTCCTCAAAGAAGCGGGGATCGCGGTGCAGGATCCACGGGCTCATGACGACGTTCGATCCCATCGGAAGCTTGTAGCCACCAAGCTCTATATCTTTCGCGACGGTACGGGCGAGGCTCCAGGCGGGCGGATACAAGCGCATGGATTCCTTCACCACTTTGTCGGTGTAGGGGAGACGCGGCAGGTCTTCCAGTTGCGGCGTGCGGCCACCGAGCACCAGGCACAATTCTTCGCGGAGTTTTTTTTCAACTTCGGGATGCTGGCTCAGCAGATACCAGGTCCAGGACAGAGACACCGCTGTGGTCTCGTGTCCGGCCAGCAGGAAAGTCAGTACTTCGTCACGCAACTGGCGGTCGGTCATGCCGCTGCCATCTTCATCGCGGGCCGCCATCAGCATGGAGAGCAGGTCGCCAGTATCCTGTCCGCTGGCCCGGCGTTCACCAATGATGCGGTTCACAATTTCGTCGAGCTCGCGGACTGCGCGTTTGACCCGTATCAATGCAGGCACGGGAACGTGGCGCAGGATAGGAGGCAGAATCATCCGACCTCCGGAAGTGTGGCGCATCAACACGTTGAGCGCGGCGGCCACTCTTTCCGTGTCTGCTTTTACCTCCACGCTGAACAGCACTTTGGCCACGATGCGCATGGTGAGTTGCATCATTTCTTGATGAATGTCGCGGACTTCGGCGTCCTGCCATGTGGCCAGCATCTCCTCGGTGTAGGCGGCCATGGTGTGCCCGTATGACGCCATTCGTTCGCGGTGGAATGCGGGCTGGCACAGGCGACGCTGCCGCAGCCATCCTGAACCTTCGTTGGTCAGCAGACCCTCGCCCAGAAACCAGCGGCTGTTCTGGATCACTTTATCTTTGGCGAAATGCTGCGATTGCGACACCAGGACCGACTCGATCAGGCTGGGATGGTTCAGGAAATACACCTCAATCCAGCCTGCGCGGTAATAAAAGATGTCGCCGAATTCGCGGGCCCAGCGGGTGTAGATGGCCAGGGGATCGGGGCTGAACAGGGGGAGATTGCCGATCAGGAATCGGGGCGGAGGCCCGGGGGGACGGCGGGAGAGTGCAGGCATAATAAGAAGTCCGACGAGTCCAGGACATCCTCTGGTTGATTTTACAGGCTCACCCGCAGAGTGGTCCGAGCGGCGTTGTCTATAATGACTGAACCCAGAATGACGCCGCCCATGCTTCGACCCGACTACAAGGAATTTTCCCGGCTGGCCGCGGAAGCCACCCTGGTGCCGGTGGTGAAATCGGTCGCAGCCGATTTGTTGACACCGGTTTCCGCCTTCCTCGCGATCGCAGCCGGCGAGCCCGACGCTTTTCTGCTTGAGTCGGTGGAGCGTGGCGAGCAGATTGGCCGCTACACGTTTCTGGGAGCGCATCCCTATATGCAAGTGCGGGCGCGCGGCAAAGACATCGTCGTGCAGCGCGGCAAGAAGCAGGAGAAGCGCCAGGGAAGCGCGATCCAGGTCATCAAGGAATTGCTGCGCCAACATCGCCCGGCGACGGTGTCGGGGTTGCCGCCATTTACGGCGGGTGCGGTGGGCTACTTCGCGTATGACGCGGTGCGGCAACTGGAGAATATCGGCGAGCATGCCAAGGATGATTTTTCTCTGCCTGATTGCATACTGATGTTCTTCGACCGGCTACTGGCATTCGATCACCTGCGCCATCAGATCCACATTATCGCCACCGCCGATGTATCGCGCGAGAGTCCGCGCCGGGCTTATGACCGGGCCGCCGCGGACATTGCGGTCCTGGAAAAGAAGCTGGCGAAGGGACTCCGGCCCGCGCACTGGCACAAGTCGTCGCGCCCGGCCAAGGGCAAGCTGAAAGTGCACGCGGGGACACCGCGACAACGCTTTTTGAGTTCGGTGGAGCGGGCCAAAGAATACATCGCCGCGGGAGATATTTTTCAAGTTGTGCTTTCGCAGCGGCTGGATTTTACTCCATCGGTTGCGCCCTTCGATGTGTATCGCGCGTTGCGCACGGTGAATCCTTCGCCATACTTATATTTTCTTCGTATGGGAGAGACGCATGTGCTGGGCTCGTCCCCGGAGATGCTGGTTCGAGTGACTGGCAGCAAGCTGGAATATCGTCCGATTGCGGGCACGCGCCCGCGCGGCCGTGACGAAGCCGAAGACCAGCGGCTGGCAGAGCAGATGCTGAACGACGAGAAAGAACGCGCCGAGCACGTCATGCTGGTTGACCTGGGACGCAACGACCTGGGGCGGGTCAGCGAATACGGGTCGGTGAAAGTGAAAGACCTGATGTATGTAGAACGCTACTCGCACGTGATGCACATTGTTTCGGCGCTCGAGGGAAAGCTGCGCGGCAATCTGGATGCGCTGGATGCGTTCGCGGCGTGCTTCCCCGCCGGCACATTAAGCGGTGCGCCGAAAGTTCGCGCGATGCAGATTATTGAAGAGCTGGAACCGACTCGGCGCGGGGTGTACGGAGGCGCTGTGCTGTACGCCGATTTTGATGGGAATCTGGATTCCTGCATTGCCATCCGCACCATGCTCATGCAGGGGAAGAAAGCGTTTCTGCAGGCGGGAGCGGGGATTGTGGCGGATTCTGATCCGGCCCGGGAATTTGAAGAGAGCATGAACAAGGCGCAGGCGGTGCTGCGGGCGGTGGAGGCAGCGCGGGGTAGGAGGTAGCAGAACGAGTTCGTGTTGTTCCGATCATGTTCTTGCCAGGCTTATATAAGGCTGATCCTGAGCTTGCGAAGGATCTGGCGAGGAGCGCAAGCGAACTTCGCTGGCTGTGGTGCCGCTACGCGCGAGATCCTTCGGGACTAAAGTCCCTCAGGATGACGCCGGTTGTTGGGGAGCAAATTCCTCATGCAAGGATTAAACTAGGACTCAGGAAGGCAATCATCTATGAACAGCTTTGGCAGCCGCTCCGTCCTGCGCGTGGGCAGCAAGGAGTACGAGATTTACCGTCTTAAGGCATTGGACGAAAAGGGTATTTCCACTCGGCACCTTCCCTATTCTCTACGCATTCTGCTGGAAAATTTGCTGCGCACTGAAGACGGGCGCAACGTGACCGCGGATAACATCAAGGCGCTGGCTGCGTGGAACAGCAAATCCAAGCCCGACAAGGAAATTGCATTTACACCCAGCCGCGTGTTGCTGCAGGACTTTACCGGAGTGCCGGCAGTAGTGGATCTGGCTGCCATGCGCGATGCCATGAAGCGGCTCGCGGGCGATCCGACGCTGATCAATCCTCTGCAGCCGGCGGAGTTGGTGATTGATCACTCGGTGCAGGTGGACGAGTTCGGAACGCCACAGTCTTTCCAACTCAATGCCGAGCTTGAATTTATCCGGAACAAAGAGCGCTACGCCTTCCTCCGCTGGGGACAGACTGCGTTTCGTAACCTCGCGATTGTGCCGCCCGATACCGGCATTGTGCACCAGGTGAATCTGGAATATCTCGCGCGCGTGGTTTTTGTGCAAGAGTCGAACGGCCGGCGGACGGCGTATCCCGATACCCTGGTTGGCACCGACTCGCATACCACCATGATCAACGGCTTAGGGGTACTGGGCTGGGGTGTCGGCGGAATCGAAGCTGAGGCCGCCATGCTGGGACAGCCTGTTTCCATGCTGATCCCGCAGGTGGTTGGAGTAAAGCTGACCGGCGAACTTCACGAGGGCGCGACTGCCACCGATCTTGTGCTCATCATCACCCAGATGCTGCGCACGCACGGAGTGGTGGGTAAGTTCGTCGAGTATTTTGGGCCGGGACTGCCGGAGCTTTCGCTGGCAGACCGCGCCACCATCGGTAATATGTCTCCCGAATACGGCGCCACCTGCGGCATTTTTCCGGTAGACAAAGAGAGTCTTACCTACTTGCGGCTCACCGGCCGTTCGGAAGAACAGATTGCACTGGTCGAGGCCTACTGCCGCGAGCAGGGCATGTTCCACGACGAGAAGACACCCGAAGCGGAGTATTCCGAACTGCTGACGCTCGATCTGAACACGGTCGAGTCGAGCCTCGCCGGTCCCAAGCGTCCGCAGGACCGCGTGACGCTCTCGCAAGCTAGAGAGTCGTTCCGGGTCGCGCTGCCTTCGCTGCTGAAGCCGAAGTCTTCCGCGCAGGTGACATCGCCCTCAGCGGTTGGTTCCGGGAGCGCACCTTCGGGTAGCGTTCCCAAGCAGGTGGATCGCTGGGAGCAGGAAGGCGGCAATCCCACCGCGATCGGCGTCGGCAACCATAAGTTTGAAGAGCACGTTCCTCAAGATGTGAAGAAGGCCCTTCGCCATGGCAGCGTGGTGATCGCCGCGATTACATCATGCACCAACACGTCGAATCCTTCGGTGATGGTGGCTGCCGGCCTGGTCGCCAAGAAAGCGGTCGAGAAAGGATTGACCGTCCCGCCTTGGGTAAAGACTTCACTCGCCCCCGGCTCGAAAGTAGTTCGCGATTATCTGGAAAAAGCGGGGCTGCTGCCTTATCTCGAAAAAATCAAATTCCATATTGTGGGATACGGATGCACGACTTGTATCGGAAATTCCGGGCCTCTGCCGAAAGAAGTGTCGGAAGCGATCGATGAGAAAGATCTCGTGGTGGCCTCGGTGCTCTCAGGCAATCGGAACTTCGAAGGACGGATCAACTCCGAAGTCCGCGCGAATTATCTGATGTCTCCGCCGCTAGTTGTCGCTTTCGCTCTGGCCGGGCGCATTGATCTCGATTTGCGCAAGGATCCCATTGGCAAGGGTAAAGACGGCCAGCAAGTCTATCTCGCAGACCTGTGGCCGGCGCAGCGCGAAGTGGAAGAGACAATCCGGAAGTCTATTTCTTCCGACATGTTCACCAAGAGCTACAGCGAGGTCTATGACGGCGACGCTCAATGGCGCGGACTGCCCATACCCAAGGGTGAAACCTACGCCTGGGAGAAAGACTCCACCTATATTCGGCGCGCGCCCTACTTCGATGACATGACCCTGCAACCCGCGCCGGTTGGGGACATCAACGGCGCACGCGTGCTCGCTGTGCTCGGTGACAGTATCACCACCGACCACATTTCTCCCGCCGGCTCAATCAAGAGAGACAGCCCGGCCGGCAAGTATTTGATCGAGCATGGCGTAAAGCTCGCCGACTTCAACTCCTACGGATCGCGGCGGGGCAATCATGAGGTCATGGTGCGCGGCACCTTTGCCAACGTGCGGTTGCGCAACAAGATGGTCCCCGCCCTCGAGGGCGGGTTTACACGTCATCTGCCTGATGGCGCGGAGATGTCGATCTTCGAGGCTTCCGAAAAATACATCGCGGAGGGCGTGCCGCTGGTGATCCTGGCCGGCAAGGAATACGGCTCCGGTTCCTCCCGCGACTGGGCGGCCAAGGGCCCGCTCCTGTTGGGCGTGCGAGTGGTGATCGCGGAAAGCTACGAGCGCATTCACCGCTCGAACCTGGTTGGTATGGGAATTTTGCCGCTGCAGTTCCTGGCCGGAGAAAGCGCGCAGTCGCTCAACCTGACAGGCGAAGAAATCTTTGAGATTTCTGCCGTCAGCGACCTGGTCCGGAAGTTCGCCCCCGGCAAACAGGTGAAAGTCGACGCCAAGAGCCCAGGCCACACCAAGGAGTTCCACGCGCTGGTGCGCATCGACACGCCGCAAGAGGCGCAATACTACGCCAACGGCGGCATTCTGCAGTTTGTGCTGCGCCAGCTGATTGCCAGCAAGCCAGCCGCGGTACACGTGTAATCATTTGCCTCTCGTTGAGATCCGCAATCTGACGAAAGTTTTCCCCTTGGGCGAGTCGCTGTTCGGCACCCACGCCAAGGGGGAAGTCCGCGCCGTGGACGAAGTGACGCTCGACATCCACGCCGGCGAAACGCTTGGCCTGGTGGGTGAATCGGGGTCGGGAAAGAGCACGTTGGGCCGCCTGGTGTTGCGGCTCATCGAGCCGAGTTCCGGCAGCGTGCTCTTTGCCGGCCGCGATCTGCTCGCCGCGAGTCATCGTGAGATGCGCCGCCTGCGACGCGATATGCAGATCATCTTTCAGGACCCGTTCGGTTCGCTCGATCCCCGCATGAATGTGGAAGACATCATCAGCGAGCCGCTGGTGATTCATGAAGCGATGAGCCTGACGGCGCGCCGGGTCCGTGCCTCAGAGTTGCTCCGCGCCGTGGGTCTCGACCACTCTGTGCTGCCCCGGTTTCCGCATGAATTCAGCGGCGGACAGCGACAGCGTGTCGGCATTGCGCGCGCCCTGGCGCTGCGCCCGAAATTTATTGTGGCGGATGAGCCGGTGTCGGCACTCGACGTCAGCGTGGGAGCGCAGATCGTGAATCTGCTGGCACAGTTGCAACGCGAGTTTGGTTTGACCTATCTCTTTATCTCCCATTCCATGCCGGTGGTGCGCTATCTCGCTACTCGTATCGCAGTGATGTATCGGGGGAAGATCGTCGAGGTCGGTGATACCCAGCAGATTACGGAGCAGGCGCAGCACCCATATACGCGCAGCCTGCTCGAGGCCACACCGGAAATCGCAGTGTAGCGCCGGCGTCTCGCCCGCCGATTCGCTATCGCCAAACAAGCCGCCCCCAGAATCGGGGATTGAAAGACTGCCTGAGGTAAGGCAATGCTGCACTTCGCCCGGGTAGGTCTGGCGGAGATGCTGCCGCCTATCGGGCCGGCGGGACGCCGGCGCTACCCGTTTCGGGTATCCTTGAGGCGTTTTCTGGAGGCAACATGAAATTGACCCTTGCCGTACTACTGTTCTCCGCTGCTGCTTTCGCCCAGCAATCCAAGAACCCGGTCACCGATGTGCTGCGCGACTCTCTGGCTGGCCGGCAGAAGAACACTGTCGCGGCCATTGACGAAATGCCGGCTGACAAATTTGGTTTTAAGCCCACGCCTGAGCAGATGTCCTTTGGCCACCTTGCGACGCACATCGTGGAAGGCAACTATTTCTTCTGTGCCAAAGTCGGAGACGTTCCCCAACCGAAGTTCGAGGAGCTCCCGGAAACTGCGGCGAAAGACAAACTGGTCGCAGCCGTGACAGCGTCGTTTGATTTCTGCGGCAGCGCGCTCGCCAAAGCTGAAGATGCGAAGCTCGGCGATCCCATTCAGGATTTCTCCGGCAAGACGCGGCCGCGTGCCTGGGCGGCGCTGGCGCTCGCCGGCAGCTGGGCGGATCACTATGGCGCAGCCGCCATGTATCTCCGGCTGAACGGCCGGCTGCCGCCGACGGCGCAGAAAAAGCCGGAAGAACACAAGAAGTGACAGTTGACCGCCCGGCCGGAGTAAGTGCCGTAGCGGCTGCGTTTTCTCTGGCCGCAGTGTACTTGTTGGCGGTGGGACTGACGATGTTGGCGAGCCCGGGACTGGTGCCCATGGCGGCAGGCGCAGAGTTGCTAGGCGGCCTCGAACTCGCCGGTCCTTACATGTTTTTGCTTATCGGGACGTTCAGCGCGGGCATCGCACTGGGACTCTGGCGGCTGCACAGATGGGCCCGGTGGCTGGCGATTCTGGCCGCAATGATCGGAGTCGTGGTGCTGTTGCCCGGCGTGTCCAGCGCGATGTTGGATTTTCGCATCGGAAAGCTGGCCTGGGAGGGGTTGGGAACGATTGTGCGGGTGATGATTGCCTGGTATCTCTTCCAGGAACCGGTGCGTGAGGCATTCACGGCGAAATAGAGTTCACATGATGAAGGCCACAGCCAACACTTAAGTTCATATTTATAAACAATATATATATCAGCAGGCATTATTATGTAAATGCGTCATGAATGGTATATAATGGAAATCATGGCTCTCAGCATCAAGAACGCCGAAACCGAGCGCTTGGCTCGGCAGGTGGCCAGCGAAACTGGTGAGTCCCTGACGGAAGCCATTCAGAAGGCGCTTCAGGAGCGTTTGGAGCGACTGAAGGTGAGGCGACGCCGTCATATTTTGGTCGGCCAGGTCGAAGACCTGCTGCGGCGCGTGGATGCGCTCCCCACTCTCGACTCCCGGCCCGAGGATGAAATCATGGGCTACGATGAGCACGGGATTCCGCGCTGATGGTCATTGATACGTCGGCACTGGTCGCGATCTTTCTAGGCGAGCCCGAGCGCAAACTCTTACTCGACTTGCTCCTTCAGGCACAAACGCGGATGATATCGGCCGCCACCGTGCTCGAGGCCGGTATCGTGCTCGAAGCCAGACGAGGCGAGTCCGCGGGGCGGGAATTCGACCTTTTACTTGTCCGCGCTAATCTGCAGATCGTTGCCGTCGACAGCGAACAAACCGAGATTGCGCGTTCCGCCTGGCGCAAATATGGCAAAGGCCGCCATCCGGCAGGCCTCAACTTCGGAGACTGTTTCGCGTATGCTCTGGCGAAATTCGCAGGCGAACCGTTGCTGGCCAAGGAGACTGATTTCGCCGCCACCGACATTGAAGTTTGCCCGCTTCGCCCAACTTGAAGGCCAAAGCTCTTCCACCACACCTATCAAACGCGTTAATCCGAAGGTGCTTTAAGCGTGCCGGAGCTCCCAGATATCGCTGCGTACATCACCGCGCTCGAACCACGCATCGTCGGGCAGCGGATCGAGCACGTACGCCTGGCAAGCCCGTTTCTGCTGCGCACCGTACAACCGCCGGTTACGGATGTAGAGGGACGCCTCGTCCGAGAATTGCGGCGCATCGGCAAGCGGATCGCGATTGGAGTGGAGGGCGATCTCTGGCTGGTGCTGCACCTGATGATTGCCGGACGGCTGCACTGGCGACCTCCCTTGGCAAAGCTGGCCGAGCGCAAGAGCCTGGCGGCCTTCGATTTCCCCACTGGCTCACTGGTGCTTACCGAAGCTGGCACCAAGCACCGCGCATCGTTAACGGTTTTTGCGGGCGAGGAGGCCCTGCGCTCCGTTGATCCGGGAGGAATTGATGTCTTGACCAGCGATCTCAACTCGTTTCGCGCCGCACTGACGGTTGAGAATCGCACGCTTAAAAGAGCGCTTACTGATCCGCGCATAGTGAGTGGCATCGGTAATGCGTATTCGGATGAGATCTTGCATTCCGCCCAACTGTCACCGGTCACCCTGACGCACAAGCTGCAACCGCAGGAATGGGAAAGGTTATTCGCTGCGACTCGCGATACGCTCAAGCTTTGGATGGATCGGCTGCGTGCCGAGGCGGAGGCTGGCTTTCCAGAAAAGGTGACCGCATTTCGCAAGGACATGGCGGTTCATGGACGCTATGGGGAGGCATGTCCGAGGTGTGGCGAAAAAATTCAACGAATTCGCTACGCAGATAATGAAACCAACTACTGTGCGCGATGCCAAACTGGAGGGAAACTTCTTGCGGATCGCAGTTTGTCCCGGCTATTGCGATCGGATTGGCCGCGGACGCTCGAAGCGCTCGAGTCTCTCAAGCGCCGCTAGGATCACGCTTAAGTGTGGGGCGGGGGCGCCCGCCCCACACAACACGCGCCTCTACTCTTCTTCTTCCTTCACATCACCGCGCGCGGCTTTGGCTTTCTCCACAATCTTCTCCTGCAGCATCCCCGGCACCGCGTCGTAGTGATGCATTTCCATGTTGAAGCTGCCGCGGCCCTGGGTCATTGAAGTGAGATCTACGCCGTAGGTGAGCATCTCGGCCATGGGCACTTCGGCCTTTACGACCGTGTTGCCGCCCTTGTTGTCCATACCCTGGATACGTCCGCGGCGGCTGTTCAGGTCGCCCATAATGGCGCCGGCAAAATCGTCGGGGACGGTAATCTCGACTGCCATGACGGGTTCGAGCAGCGTAGGCTTGGCTTGCTCCATGGCTTTTCGGAAAGCAATGCGGCCGGCCATCTGGAACGACATGTCGTTTGAATCGACATCGTGGTACGAGCCATCGTAGAGAATCACCCGAAAATCGACCATGGGGAATCCGGCCAGATAGCCGCGGGCGGCCGCGTCTTTGATTCCCTTTTCGATGGCGGGAATGTAGTTCTTGGGAATGGAGCCGCCGAAAATGTCGTTGACGAATTCGAATTCACCGCCGCGGGGCAGCGGTTCCATCTTGATCTTGCAATCGCCGTACTGGCCGTGTCCGCCGGTTTGTTTCTTGTGTTTGCCCTGGACATCGGCCTTGCCGCGAATGGTCTCCCGGTACGGGACCTTGGGAGCTTTAAGAACTACCTCGGTGTGGTACCGCTTCTTCATCTTGGAGACCACCACTTCGATGTGCTGCTGGCCGGTGCCCGCGATCAGGAACTCTTTGGTCTGAGGATCGCGGAAGAAGCGCAGCATGGCGTCTTCTTCCATGAGCTTGTGGATGCCGGGACCCAGCTTGTCTTCATCGGCTCGGCTCTTGGGTTCGATGGCAAAAGTGATGGCAGGCTCGGGCAGCCTTACTCGCGGATACAGAATGGGGGCAGATTTGTCGCCCAGCGTATCGCCGGTCAGAGTATCTTTCAGTTTGGCTACCGCTCCAATGTCACCGGCGTGCAGCTCGGTCACCGGCACGGCAGTTTTTCCCTGCATGACGGAGATGTGGGCCAGCTTTTCCTGCGAGCCGCGGCTGAAGTTCAGAACCGTGGCATCATTTTTCAGGACGCCAGAGAAGACTTTGAAATAGGAAATCCGTCCCGCGAACGGATCAGAGACCGTCTTGAACACATAGAGCGATACGGGCTCCGAATCGGTCTCGTGCCGCTTTGGTGGTTCTCCATTACTGGACGACGCTGGGTCGCCCTGCACCCACTCATGCTCCGAGGGCGCGGGCGTGTAGTCGACGATGAAATCCATGACCCGGTCGGCACCGATGTTGCCCAGACCGGAGCCGAAGATTACCGGGAAGATCTTGTCCTCACGAATTGCGTTGTGCAGCGCCGGGATCAGGTCTTCTTCCGGGATGGTTCCCTTTTCGAAAAATTCTTCCAGCAGAGCGTCATTGCCCTCGGCAACGAGTTCCACCAACTTTTCGTGCTGGGCCTGAACTTCGTCTTTCATGTCGGCGGGAATCTCGGTTTCTTTGCCCTTGCCGTTGCCACCCAGTTCATAGGTGTAGGCCTTCATGGTCACCAGATCGACCACGCCGCGAAAGTTTTTCTCCTTTCCAATCGGTAATTCGAGGGGGATCACCGACCGTCCGAAAGCGTTGGTCAGCGATTCCAGGACGCGGTCCGCGTCGGCGCGGTCACGATCCATGCGGCTGGCCACGATCAGGCGCGGCGTCTGATATTCCTCACAGTAGTTCCACACCCGCTGGGTGACGACTTCCACGCCCGCCACGCCGTCGACAACAACGATCGCCGCGTCCACCACCGGCAGCACCAGCTTGGCTTCGTGGACGAACATGTTGAAGCCGGGCGTGTCCACAATATTGATCTTCGTCTTGCCCCACTCCACATGGGCCAGGCTGGCGGAAATGGACATCTTGCGCGCGATTTCTTCTTCGTCGTAGTCGGTCGGGGCGGTGCCGTCGTCCACGCGGCCCAGACGCTGGTTCGCGCCTGCGGCGTACAGCATCGCGGAAACCAGAGAGGTTTTGCCCGCGTGTCCGTGCCCAATCACCGCTACGTTCCGGATGTTCGCGCCTTCGTAAGCCTTCACGGGTTCGCTCCTTGAGAAAGAGGGGGCTCATTCGAGACTCAAAGAAGAGGACAACTTATATGCTGAAGCCCTGTAGCCTGTCAAAACGCTAGGATGCTACCACAGCGGAATTTGGAGGCTCAAGGGAGTTGGACCAGGCACTAATGGTGTGGAAAATCTCCAAAAATTGTCGTTCCGACGTGCAGCATTGCGCAAGGCAGATCTCCCTGGGCCGTGCCAAATCCACCGCCGGCTTGTAGTTCTTCCAGGGAAACTTGCCGGCGATGATGCGGTTCGTCCCTGTGCTCAGACCCGTCATGGCCTTCAGGAATCCCTTAAGATTTTCCGGATCAGCGTAGAGCGCGGCAAAAAAGCTGGGCCCGCCGCCCTTGGCCTCGTTCTGGACTTCTCCGGTCCGGAGTGCCGCCGTGAGATTGCCCCAAAAAGGGCCGCGGATTCGCCATCTCCAGCATGCTGCCGACATAGGATGGCTGCCGTTTATCCAGAAACTTATCGGTGGACGGAGTATTCGAATACTCTCCGTTGACTCGTTGCAGCAAGCCCAGAGCGACCAGAGCATCCAGAAAATCACGGGCCGATCTCGGATGCAATCCCAACCGGCCCTGGAGCGTATTCAGGTTTTCGGCATGGCTGGCAAGTTCGGTGAATACTTCGATTTCGATTGCCCTCAGCAGGGTCTTCGAGGCCCAAAACCCAAGGCCAACCTGCATGATGGAATCCATTGTCGGTTCGTCCGACACTACCGTAACCCCCGTAACCCGGGAGCACTTGCGCGCTGGCGTTGTGTCGCCTATGCTTGTGGCCAGAGGCTTGGTCAAGGAGCTATCGAACCCCGGCCTCCTGAACCAGTCATGTATCGCCTGACCGCCAGATTGTTGCTTGTGCTGCTGCTTGCGAGCGCGCTTGTCCCGGTGGCTCTGGCGATTTCAGTTCCTGCACCCCATGCCTGCTGTATGCGGAAGCCGATGCACGAGCACGGCTCCGGTAGTCGCGACATACAAGCGGTGGACAGCCAACATCACAATTGCTGTCCTCCGGTTACGACTGCTCATTGGGCCGAACTGGGATCAGGAATCGATTCGAGTGTTCATCCCCTTCTGGCCTGCCTGTCTCCCGACTTGCAGCCGATTCGGCTCACCAATCAGGCCAATGCTCTGAGGCCCGTTCGCGGCCCCCCGCTTAGCTGACAAACCTAGTCTGACTTTCCCCCGGTTTTGTTTTGATATCGCTGCGCTCCGTCACCGTTCTTAGTGGAGCACGGGTCGCCATCTCACGAAACTGTTGTTGGGTCTGGGGCAAGCGTCCTGTTCCGTTCTTTACCGCATGAAAACCCTGCGGAGCTGGATTTCCGTTGTGGGAATGCCAATGTCTCGTTTGTTTTGGGCTGCTTTGATCGTCGTTCTGCTGGCGGGGGCTGGCCTTTGGCTTTCCGGCCTGGTGCGGAATTGCTGTGGCGCACGCCAAGCGCCCAGTCGGACGGAGGAAGCGCTGGCACGCCGGCTGCGCTCGTGGTCATTGCCTTCGAACGCCCGGCAGAGACGGAACCCGCTGACCGGTTCGCCCGAGCTGTTGCAGGAGTCGGCCCGGCACTTTGCTGATCATTGCGCTTCATGCCATGGCAATGACGGGAGCGGCAACACCGAGGTAGGACGAAATCTTTATCCGCCGGCGCCGGACATGCGTCTGGCAGCGACGCAGGAACTCAGCGATGGAGAGCTCTACTACGTCATTCACAACGGCGTGCGCTGGACCGGCATGCCGGCGTGGGGCGAGCCCGGCAACGATAGCGATCTGGATAGCTGGAAGCTGGTTTTCTTCATCCGCCATCTTCCACATTTGACGGACGCTGAAATCCGCGACATGGAGCGTTTCAACCCACGAAGCGATGCCGATCGTAAAGAAGAAAAAGAAGAGCAGGAGTTCCTGAATGGCGGGCAGGCTGGAGATTCGGCCCAGAAGCGGCGATGAGCAAGTTCGATAAACGGATTTATGGAGAAAAGATGAAAAGGACTTCTTTAATTCTTATTCAACTCTTAATTTGCTCGCTGCTCCTGGGCACGTTGGCCTTCGCCCACGGCGGCATGGAACACATACTGGGGACGGTCACGGCGATCACCGATCACTCTCTCTCGGTTAAAACCCGCGAGGGAGCGACCAAGACAGTGGAATTCGACGGCGAAACTAAGTTCCTCAAGGGCGATGCGGCAGCCACAGTCAAAGACGTTCAGGTGGGAAACCGGGTCGTGATTCACGCCCACAACCGCGACAGGTCGCTTCATGCAGCAGAAGTCAGAATCGGAACAGATGCAGCTCCGGGCCAGCACTAGACCCTCCGAATTTGGGATAAGTATGACCTACACAACCAGGAGATTGTTGGTGTTCGCCGGGCTTCTGCTGAGCAGCCTGACTGCGTTTGCCACCATCTTCGGCACGGTCACGGGCCTTATTCACGATCCGCAGCACCGTCCGGTGCAGGGGGCGCAGGTCACTCTGCGCGCGGCCAGCTCTGCCTGGACAAAGACTGTCAGCAGCGATGATGCCGGAGAATTTCACTTCGACTCCGTGCCGCTCGGCGAGTACATGGTAAAAGTCGAATTGGCCGGCTTCGCTTCGGAAGAGCAGAAACTTGTTCTCAGCTCAGGCCGCGAAGCTCGGACCCACTTTTCGCTCACCGTGGCCCAAGCCAAAGAGACGGTTGAAGTCAAGGACATATCCTCGAAGATCAACACCGAATCCTCTGCTACCACCACTCTGGTGAGCCGACGGCAGATTGCGGAGACTCCTGGCGCCGATCAGACCAACAGCTTGAGCATGATCACCAATTACGTCCCTGGTTCGTACATGGTCCACGACCAGCTCCACGTCCGTGGCGGACATCAGGTCTCATGGCTGATTGATGGCGTTCCCGTGCCCAATACGAATATTGCTTCGAACGTCGGGCCCCAGTTCGATCCCAAGGACATCGACTATCTCGAAGTGCAGAGCGGCGGCTACTCAGCGGAATACGGTGATCGCACCTATGGCGTCTTTAACGTGGTTACCCGCTCAGGGTTCGAGCGCAATCGCCAAGCTGAGCTGGTGACCAGCTATGGCAGCTTTAACCGCACCGAAGATCAGTTCAGTATCGGCGACCATACCGACCGCTTCGCTTACTACGGCAGCGTTTCTGGTAATCGCACCGACCTGGGATTGGAAACCGGCAGCACCGATGTACTACATGATCTGGGCGCGGGTCTGAGCGCCTTTACTTCCCTGACGTTTAACAAGACTCCGAATGACCAGTTACGCCTGGTTGCATCTGCCCGCGGCGACCACTATCAGGTGCCCAACGATCCCGACCAGCAGACTCTCGGTATTCGCGACGTGGAAGATGAACGCGATGACCTGGTTAATTTCTCCTGGCTGCATACCTTTAGCCCGGGAGCGGTGCTGACGGTCTCGCCCTTCTATCACTTCAATCGTGCCCACTACATCGGTGGTTATATTGGCGAGCCCGACCCCGATGTGGTCGTTCCGAAGGATGACCGGGGTTCCAACTACTTTGGCGGCGTGGTTTCTCTGGCAGTCAATCACGGCAAGCACAATGCTCGCGCCGGTCTCCAGGTCTTCGGTGCGCGCGACAATCAGCTCTTCGGAATTGTCACCAGCGATGGCAGCAATCCGCCGCTCACTCAGCGCGAGATGGTTTGGGGAAATGTGGAAGCGCTGTTTCTGGAAGATCAGTACAAGCTCACGAGTTGGCTGACCATCAACGGCGGAGTGCGGCTCACTCATTTCGGTTCGACCATCAGCGAAAATGCGGTCGATCCCCGGATCGGGGCCGCTATCCGAATACCACGCCTCAACTGGGTCCTGCGTGGATTCTACGGACGCTACTATCAGGCCCCGCCTCTACTCACGGTTAATGGTCCGCTGCTGGACCAGGCCGCCCAGCAGGGATTTGGTTTCCTGCCGCTACGGGGCGAGCGCGATGAACAACATGAATTTGGATTGACGATTCCGCTCGCGGGCTGGGTCTTCGACGTTTCCAACTTTCGCACCGGCGCGAAGAACTTTTTCGATCACGACGTCCTGGGCAACTCCAACATTTTCTTCCCGCTCACCATTGATCGCGCCCGCATCCGCGGCTGGGAAGGTACGGCGACCTCGCCACGCATTGCCGGACGGGCCCAGTTCCACGCTGTCTACTCCCATCAGTACGCGGAGGGGGCTGGTGGCGTTACCGGAGGCCTTACTGATTTCACGGCGCCGGACGAAGGCTATTTCTTCCTCGACCACGACCAGCGCAACACGCTCTCCGCCGGCGTGAACCTCGCGCTCCCCTGGCGTATGTGGGCCGATTTCAACGCCAACTACGGCTCAGGTTTCGTCGATGGCGAAGGGCCTCAGCATCTCCCCTCGCATGAGACTTTCGATCTATCATTGGGAAAATCGTTTGGGGAAAACTGGGATGTGCGCCTGACTGGGCTCAACCTGTCGAACCACCGCTATCTGTTGGACAACAGCAACACTTTCGGAGGCACCCACTTCGTGAATCCCCGTGAGATTTCAGTCCAGGTGAAATACAGGTTTCACTTTTAGGAGGGGACGTCGGACCTCAGACCTCAGCATTGCTGACCTCAGAGTCGGATGACCGAGGTCAGAGGCCTGAGGTCCGAGGTCCGATAACTGTGCGTGTTGGTGTAATTTGAAAATCCCCGAAGAATTTGGGTGGGTTTGTTTTTGCGAAAACTGCATCTCTACCCAACTGCGGTAGGATTGGACAACAGGGAGATCTTTGCATGAGAGTCGTTCTGGTCTTGCTCGCTGTAATCGGTATCGCAGCCTCTTCGCTGGCTTTGCGCGAGCACTACCGGACCGATACGTCGCCCTGTAGTATCAACGAGAAATGGGATTGCGGGATCGTGAACCACAGTCCCTACGCGGTGCTTTGGGGAGTGCCGGTGGCGACGATTGGGATCGCGGGCTACTTGCTGTTAGGGGCACTGGCCCTCAAGCGCTGGTATGGCATTTTGTTGCCTGTGGCATTGGCAGGGCTTGCGTTCTCTCTTTATCTCGCGCACATTGAGGCTCATCTTCTGGGCGTCTGGTGCATTTACTGCGTTGCGTCCCTCGGCGTGATCTCTGCCTTTAGCCTGCTGGTGCTGGGAACGGTCTTGAACCGCCTTCGCAGTTAGCCTCTCTGTTTACGCGAGGGTGTCTAGGTGGGCTGTCATCCTGAGCTTGCGAAGGATCCAGCGCGCAGCGGACATGCAGCCGGCGCGCTAATGGGACGGTAAGCGCCAGATCCTTCACGACTGAAGTCGCTCAGGATGACGCTGATTCGGGAGTTACTATCCCTGTCCTCCGATCTTTTCCAGCGCCACCAGCAGTTCTTCGTTATTCGGCGCCTGATCCAGCGGATATATCTTGGCGAACGCGATTTTCCCTTGCTTGTCCACGATGAACACGGCACGCTCGGAAATGCCGGGAAACGGGGGTTCTTTACGCAGAATCCCGAATTGTTCGGACACCTGGCCGTGGGGATAAAAATCCGCGCACATGGGCGTGTGCATGATCCCGATTTCCTTCTTCTGCCAAGCCATTTTACTGGGAATGGAATCCACGCTGATGTCCACCACCTGGGCGTCCAGGGCAGCGAATTTTTCCCGGTCGGCGTCGAACGCGGGCAACTGCGCGGCGCAAGTCGGCGTCCAGTCCAGAGGATGGAAGCTCACCACCAGGTTCTTCTTGCCATGAAAATCACTCAGTCTTATGTTCAGATGCCGTTCGCCTTCGACCGCAGGCAACTCAAAATCCGGCGCTGTGTCTCCCACCTTCAGGGGCATAGCTTTCTCTCTCCTAAATCCCTATGGTAACTGATGCCCAGCCGGCTGGCCGGGGCGCCGGTGCGTCGCCGGCGGCCACACAGGCCATTGATCAAAATTAACATCGCTTTAACATTTCCTGAACCTCTCGAGACTAATATTCCCCGATGCCCCAGGAGCCGTTAGTCATAGAAGACATCCCTGGGCCCAAGGATGGACAGCGCATTCTGCGCCTCCTTGGGCCCTTGACCATGAGCACGCTGTTTGATTTTCAGTCCAAAGTCCGCACCAATACCTCGCGCGTGCTGCTGCTGGACTTCACCAATGTTCCCTACGTGGATTCGGCCGGGATCGGCGTGATGGTCGGCGCCTACGTTAGTCATCAGAAGGACGGCCGCAGTTTGTATCTGATCGGAGTGAATGAGCGGGTGCAGAACGCCCTTAAGGTCACTCATGTGGAGAAGTTCTTTCACTTTGTCGATTCGTTGACTGCGGCGGAGCAGGCCATCAACGCGTAGAAGAGTGCTGCTCTCCGGGTTTATGATGAGGCATGGTTGCCCGTCTGCTTGCGGTTCTTCTAGCCCTTTCTGCCGCTTCATTTGCCGGAATTACGGACGACGTGCGCGAAGCCCTCTCCCGGAATAACGTTTCGGCTGCCGAGGCTGAGCTGCAGAGCTTCCGCGGTCGGCAGGGCGTAACCCCGGACTACGTTGAAGCCCTTTCCTGGATGGCCCGGGCCGATCTTCTCTCTCACCAACTGGACCGCGCCGACAACTACGCCAGGCAGACGGAAACGTTGTCACGTCAACTCCTGGCGAAACGTTCCCTGGATGCGGAGCCGCATTTACCGATCGCACTCGGGGCGGCGTTAGAGGTCCAGGCCCAGGTGTTGGCGGCTCGAGGAGAAACCGCCCAGGCCGTCGCCCTTCTCCGCCGCGCTGTAGAGACCTATCGCAATACCTCGATCCGGGCCCGGCTGCAAAAGAACCTGAATGTTCTCGGGCTTGCGGGACAGCCCGCGCCGCCGCTGAAGATTACGTCATACCTGGGCCCGAAGCCGGTAGCTCTGTCCCAGCTTAGCGGCTCTCCGGTATTGCTTTTCTTCTGGGCGCACTGGTGCGGAGATTGCAAGGCGGAGGGCCCGGTTATCGCCCAGTTGAGCTCTGAGTTCGGGAGCCGCGGTCTGATGCTCGTCGCTCCCACCCAGCTCTACGGCTACGCGGCGCAGGGGGAGGACGCCGCTCCGAAGGATGAGCTTCCCTACATCCTGCGCGTGTGGCAGCACTTCTACCCCGGATTGCAGGGCGCTCCCGTCCCGGTCAGCAAAGAAAATTTCAATCTCTATGGCGCCAGTACCACGCCGACTCTGGTCCTGCTCGATCGAGCGGGGCGCGTTGCCCTGTACCATCCCGGCGTGATGCCTTATGAAGACCTGAG
>Ga0307471_100000096_pt1 | contig 40519 bp, 33 predicted proteins | sample atmos_gasesAM3C__2_FD_204566 | JGI IMG/M metagenome (GOLD analysis project Ga0307471, IMG submission 204566) | Hardwood forest soil microbial communities from Morgan-Monroe State Forest, Indiana, United States - atmos_gasesAM3C_515 | ecosystem: Environmental > Terrestrial > Soil > Temperate... | reverse complement strand
AGCCAGCGCAAGGCCAGCAGCAAACTTTGCGCGAGTTGGCGATGCAGGCCATCGCCGATACCAACTGGTTTCCCGCCATCGGCGAGAACCGCATCCGCGGCATGGTGGAAAGCCGGCCCGACTGGTGCATCAGCCGCCAGCGCGAATGGGGCGTGCCGATCGCGCTTTTCGTATATAAAAAAACCGGCGAGGTGCTGAAGGATCAGGCCGTGCTCGACCGCGTTGTGAAGGCGTTCGAGGAAGAGGGTGCTGATGCCTGGTACAGCCGAAAGCCGCAGGAATTTCTCGGTACGCACAAAGCCGAGGATTACCGGCAGGTGTTCGATATCGTCGATGTGTGGTTCGAATCCGGCTGCACGCATGCTTTTTGTCTCAATCAGGATATCGGCGTTTCCGAATGGCCAAACCTGCATTGGCCGGCCGATCTTTATTGCGAAGGCTCGGATCAGCATCGGGGCTGGTTTCAATCTTCCTTGCTCGAATCCTGCGGCACCCTGGGCAAGGCGCCCTACAAAAACGTGGTGACCAATGGCTTTACGCTCGATGAGCAGGGCCGCAAAATGTCGAAATCGCTGGGCAATGTAGTGGTGCCGCAGGATGTCATCAAACAAATGGGGGCCGATATCCTGCGCCTGTGGGTGATGTCGACCGACTACACACAGGATATGCGCGCGGGCCCGGAGATTTTGAAACAAACCGGCGATCTTTACCGCCGTTTGCGCAACACGCTGCGCTATTTACTCGGTGCGCTGGATGGCATGAGCACGGCCGAACATTTGCCTGTGGCCGAAATGCCGGAGCTTGAACGCTGGGTCTTGCATCGTATGGCGGAGCTCGATGCGGCCATCCGCGCCGATATCAAGAAGTTCGACTTCAATCATATGCTCACGATATTGCATGAATTCTGCAATTCGGATCTGTCGGCTTTCTATTTCGATATCCGTAAGGACAGTCTTTATTGCGATCTGCCGGGCGCCAAGCGCCGCCGTGCCGCACGCACGGTGATGGAACATTTGTTTAACTATCTGGTCGTGTGGCTGGCACCGATTTTATGTTTCACGGCCGAGGAAGCCTGTCTCATCCACCACGGCAATCGGGATGACAGCGTGCATTTGCATACTTTCCCCCCCGTGCCGAAGGAATGGGAGAACGAGAAACTGGCGCGGAAATGGGAGCAATTGCGTGAGGTCCGCCGGGCCGCAACAGGTGCTATGGAACTGGCGCGCAATGCAAAATTCATCGGCTCGAGCCTGCAGGCCCATGTCATCATTTCCCTGACGCCGGAGCAAAAGAAACTGGTCGGCGACGTCAATCTGGCGGAGATATTTATTTGTTCGGGCGTTACCATCGATACCGCCACGCAAGCATCGCCAAGGATCACGGAAGCTAAAGGCAAAAAATGCGAGCGCTGCTGGCAGGTGCTGGAAGAAGTCGGTTCGCATGCCGATCACCCGGATCTGTGCAACCGCTGTTTTGATGCCGTGCTTCATCTGCGCAAGGAGGCGGCCTAATGCATAAACGTTTCAGTATCGCGGTGTATCTGGTCGCCCTGGTGGCGCTGGTCGATCAGATGAGCAAATGGTGGATCGTGCATGAGGTCATGCAGCCGCCGCGCACCATACCGGTATCGTCCTTTTTCAATCTGGTGCTGGTCAAAAATGCGGGCGTGACTTTCGGCTTTTTGAATCACTTCGACGCGCGATGGGTGTTCTGGTTCCTGCTTACGGTGGCGGGCGCGATTCTGTTTTTGCTCGGGCGCTGGCTATGGCGCACCCATTCGACCCCGGTCGCGATCGGCCTTTCCCTGATCATGGGGGGAGCCATCGGCAATGTCATCGACCGCCTCTGTTACGGGGTGGTGATCGATTTTCTCGATTTCCATCTCGGCAACTATCATTGGTACAGTTTTAACCTGGCCGATAGCGCCATCGTGACCGGCGTCGGTTTGTTGCTGCTCGATGGCCTGATTAAAGGGCGTTAAAGCGCTTGCCACCACCACACTGCCCGACATAAATTCAACGTAATCGGCGGCTCAAAGTGAACCCATGAAACAGACCCGTTTTTTTATCGCTTCCATCGCCCTTCTGACGCTCGCGGCCTGCGGCGATATACGCGACGATCTCGGCCTTGGCCGTAGCGCGCCGGATGAATTCGCCGTGGTCGACCGGCCGCCGCTTTCCATGCCGCCCGATTTCACCTTGCGGCCGCCGCGTCCGGGTGCTCAGCGTCCGCAGGATGTCGATATGAAACAACGCGCGGGCAATATTCTTTTCGGCGAGAATGCCGGCAAGGGCGCAAGAACCAGTGGCGGTTCGGAAGCCGAGCTCTCCATATTGGCGGCCGCTGGCGCCGACAAGGCCGATCCCAATATCCGCACGACCGTCGATCGCGAGGCTTCCGAAAAAGTGGTCGGCTCCGATCATCTGGTGCAGGATCTCCTCTGGTGGCACAAGAAAGGATCGCCGGCTGCGACGGTCGATGCCACGGCTGAAGCGGCGCGTATCAAGGAAGCCAAGGAAAAAGGCCAGCCGCTCAATAAGGGTGCGACGCCGATCATTGAAAAAGAGAAGACCGGCTGGCTCGGCCTCTAATGTTCCGGCGCAGCCTCCTTTTTGCGTTCGCCGTTTTTTTGCTGCCTTTTGCCGCCCGGGCGGCCGTCTTTTATCCGGAAACGTTCACGCTCGATAATGGGCTACAATTCATCGTGGTGCCCAATCATCTGGCGCCCGCCGTCACGCAAATGGTCTGGTACAAAGTTGGATCGGCCGACGAAGTGCCGGGCAAGTCGGGCCTTGCCCATTACCTCGAACATTTAATGTTCCGCGGCACCGCCACGATTCCACCCGGTGAATTCAGCCGTAAGATCGCGGCGCAGGGTGGCAACGACAACGCTTTTACCTCCTACGATTACACGGCCTTTCATGAAACCGTCGCCGCCGATCGTTTATCCATGGTGATGCAGATGGAAGCCGATCGTATGCAGAATCTCCAAATCAAGCCCGAGACGGCAAAACCGGAATTGAGCGTCGTGCTCAGTGAGCGCCAGCAGCGCACCGATAACAGTCCCGAAGGCCGCTTCGAGGAGCGCGTGCGCCATGCGCTGATGCCGGATTATCCCTATGGCATTCCGGTCATCGGCTGGAAGCCGGAAATCGAAAAGCTCACCGCCGCCGATGCCAATGATTTCTATAAAAATCATTATGCGCCCAATAACGCTCTGGTTGTTATTTCAGGCGACGTCACGCTGGACGAAGTCAAAAAACTGGCGGCGGAGAGTTACGGCAAAATCCCGAAACATGAAACAACCGTACGCAAGCCATGTCCTCCCTTGAAGGAGCCTTCTGAGCATCGTCTCGAGATCGTCGATGCCGGCGTCGAACAACCGCAATTTGAGTGGAACGCCATAGTAGCTTCCTACAGCACGCAGAAAGATCATGAGGCTTACGCACTCGAAGTGCTGGGCGAAGCGCTTGATGGCGGCCAGGTCGGCGCGCTGTATCGTGAGCTCGTCCTAAGGCAGGGCGTCGCGAGCGGTGTCGGCACCAGCTACGATCCCGACGCGCGCGGCGATGCGGTTTTTACCATTGCCCTCGTGCCGCAGCCGGGCAAGGAACCGAAAGAACTTGAAAAAGCGCTGCAAGGCGAAATGCAACAGCTCGCGCAAAGCGGCCTCGATGTCAAAAGTGTGGAGAGCGCCAAAAAGCGCCTCACCCGCGCGGCCATCTTCGAGCGCGACAGTTTACTGGCGCCCGGCTATGTCTTTGGCGAGGGACTCACAACCGGCCATACCGTCGAAGATATCGAAAGCTGGCCCGATCGCATTAATGCGGTGACGCTCGAGCAGGTCAATGCAGCGCTGCGCGGGCTGGTCGGCAATAAATACACAGTGGCTGCCTTCCTGCTGCCTGATCCCAAAGCCTCGCCCGCAGCGCGCGAAGCCGCCCATAAACCCGCCCTCAGCCGCGATCAGAGCATAAGATGAAAACCGCCCGCCTTATTCTTTTTGGATTGCTGCTCCTCTGGAGCATGCCTCTTCATGCCACCGACATCGAAGAGGTAACAAGTCCGAATGGCATCAAGACTTGGCTGGTCGAAGATCATAAATTGCCGCTCATTTCTCTTCATTTCGCCTTTCGCGGCGGCGTCGAGCAAGATCCGGTTGATCGGCAAGGCCTCGCCACGCTGACTATGGCTCTTCTGACGCAAGGGGCGGGGGCCTACGACGCATCCGCTTTTCAGCAGCAGCTGGCCGACCATTCCATCGTCATGCGTTTCAATGCCGGGCGTGATGCGCTGGGAGGCAGTCTGAAATGTCTGCGCGAAGAACGGCAAACCGGCTTCGCGCTTTTGCATCTGGCGCTGGTCAATCCGCATTTCGAGGCGGCCGAGATCGAGCGCGCGCGCGGGCGCCAACTCACGCATCTGCGATTTCAGCTCGGCGATCCCGATTGGCAGGCCCGTTACGCCTTGCTGGGCGCCATTTTTGCCAATCACCCCTACAATCAGCGCAGTCTGGGGTCGACCAAAACACTGGCAGCCCTCACACAGGCTGATATAAAGAATTTCGCCGCTGCGCATCTTGCGCGCGACAATCTTATCGTCGCGGCAGCAGGCGATATTACGCCGGATGAACTTAAGACGGCGCTCGATCAAATTTTCGGCGATCTGCCGCCGGCGGAGAAAATCGCTTCCATTCCCGAAGTTGTGTGGCCGCCCGCGCCGACTTCCATTCTGGTACCGCGCGAAGGAACGCAAACCGGTCTTTTATTCGCACGGCCGGGCCCGAAACGCCTTGATCCCGATTGGTATGCGGCCGAGATCGCCGATTATATTCTGGGCGGCGGCGGCTTTTCCTCGCGCCTGATGCAAGAGGTGCGCGACAAAAATGGCCTTACCTACGGCATCGAAACAGGGTTGGGCCCGATGGATCATACCGCCATGATCACCGGCGAGGCGGCAACCGACAATCCCAACGCCGGCAAGGCCTGGACGATTGCGCTCGCCGTCTGGCGCCGCTTTTTCCAGGAAGGCGCCAGCACGGGTGAAATCGCCGCCGCCAAAGATTATCTGACCGGTTCCTTGCCGCTCACCATGACGACAACCAGCGCAATTGCCGAGGTCTTGGTCGAAATCCAGCGCGAGCATCTCGGCCGCGATTATCTGCAGAAGCGCGACGGCCTCATCCGCGGCGTAACAGGGGACGATGTGATGCGCGTGATCAAAAAATGGTTCGATCCCGCCGCGCTGACCCTTGTGCTGGTTGGCAGGCCGGAAGGGATCAAACCGGCAAAAACCGCAGAGCAAGTGCGAGAATAAAAGTGACCGTCAGCCTCACTCAAACGCCCTTGTGGCAGGAACTGCAGCAGCATAAGCAGGGCTTGCAAGCGGGCAGTCTGCGCGATCTTGCGCTCGCCGATCCGGATCGGCTGGAGAAATTTCAGGTTGCCTGCGAAGGGCTACGCCTCAATTACGCGCTTAACTTCGCGACGCCGAAGACCATCGAGTTGCTGGCCAAGCTTGCGATGCAGCAAAAGCTCGATGATGAACGCGCGCGCATGTTCCGCGGCGAAAAGATCAATACGACCGAGAACCGCGCCGCCCTGCATACGGCGCTGCGGCAGAAAAGCAATCAGCCGGTGCTGATCGATGGCGTGGATGTCATGCCCGAAATCCATGCCGTGCGCCGCCGCATGACGCAATTCGCGGATGACGTCAAAGAAGGGCGTTTGAAGGGCGCGACCGGCAAGCCTTTCCGGCATATCGTCAATATCGGCATCGGTGGCTCCGATCTCGGTCCGCGCCTCGCGGTGAAGGCGCTGGCGCCCTTTGCCAAACATTTTGCGGTGCATTTCGTCGCCAATGCCGATGCGTTCGAATTGCTAAGCGTTTTGGAAGCGATCGATCCGGCGGAAACCTTATTCATTGTCGTTTCCAAAACTTTCACTACCGAGGAAACGCTTTTGAACGCGCGCACGGCGCGACAGTGGCTCGCAGACCGGCTCGGCGAGCCGGCGGTCGCCCATCATTTTGTCGCCGTTTCCGCTACCTGCAAAGAGGTAGAAAAATTCGGCATCAAAAGCGAGTACCTGTTTCCGATCTGGGATTGGGTTGGCGGTCGCACCAGCCTGTGGTCGGCCGTTGGTCTCGGCATCATGCTGGCGGTCGGGCCCAAACATTTCGATTCCATGTGCGACGGCGCCGCTGCCATGGATCAGCATTTCCGCAACGCACCTTTCGCGCAGAACATGCCGGTATTGCTGGCTTTGCTTGGCATCTGGAACCGCAACTTCCTCAATACATCCGCGCAGGCAGTTTTGCCCTATGCCGAGCGCTTGCGCGACTTGCCGCGCTATCTGCAGCAGCTCGAGATGGAAAGTAACGGCAAGACAGTCGCGCGTTATGGGAACAAACTTGATTATGCGACGGCGCCCGTGATTTTCGGCGAATGCGGCAGCGTCGGCCAGCACAGTTTTCACCAGTGGCTGCATCAGGGCAGCGAGATCGTGCCGGCGGATTTCATCGGTATCGTCGACGATGATTTAAACCATCCCGATCATCATCGCGCCCTGATGGCCAATATGGCGGCGCAGGCAGGTGCGCTTGCTTTCGGACGGCCGCAAGCCTCTTCGCCGCACGATGTCTATGCCGGCGGCCGCCCCAGCAACCTCATTCTGCTCGACCGGCTCGATCCGTTTCATTTCGGTCTTCTCCTTGCGCTCTATGAGCACAAAACCTTCACGCAAGGCGCGATCTGGAATCTGAATTCGTTCGACCAGCCGGGGGTTGAACTGGGCAAGCAGCTGGCGCGGGCGCTGGTCGCGGACAAACAGGCTGCCGGCAAGGAAAATGTCTTCTTGAAAGGGCTTTATAACCTCATCTTGCATGCAAATAAAAATAAATGAAATCAAATACTTATATTGGTTTTCGTAACCACTAACTAAAAAATCCATGCCAAAATTCCCCTCATTTGGGCATAGTGGCCGACCCCTCTGCCAATTGCGGCATGACCCATGGATGAAACGCGATCGCTGACCCGGATCGATCAGGCCGAGCTTGATGCCATCGTGCAAAAGCACGCCATGTTCCGTGTGGCGCGTCTCGGCGGCGTACGCGCCATCCTCTCCCGTTACGATCTTTCGCGTCTCTCGTTTCGCGGCATGGATCTGTCGCATGCGGATATGACCGGCGCCGCGCTGCATCGTGCCGATCTGCGCGACGCCAAGCTCGATTACTGTGCCTTGTTCGGCGCCGATATGCGCCAGGCCAATCTGCAGAATGCCAGCCTCGTGCGCGCCGATCTGCGCGGCTGTTGTTTGCGTGGCGCCATCCTCATCGGTGCCGACATGACCGGGGTGGATCTGCGCGAAGGTTTTCTGACCGGCGCCGATTTGAAGCCCGTGCATAAGGATCTGGCGACCGCCAGCGGCGGCGCCGATCTTTCGGGCGCCAATCTTATGGATGCGCGCCTCTCGGGCGCCGTCGCCATCGAGAGCAATTTCAGCGATGCCAATATGAAAGGCTGCAAGATCGTGCGCGCATGCCTGCAGGGCGCCAATTTCTCCGGTGCCAATCTGGAAAACGCCGATCTCAGCCTCTGCGATCTCAGCAAAGCCAATATGAACGACGCAGTTCTGGTCAACGCGGCGCTGAGTCTCGCCGATCTAACGGATGTCAATCTCACCGGCGCCATCACCAGCGCGCCGGTCGGGCCGTCGGTCAAGAATTTGCCGGCCCCGATCGAAGAGTTGTTGCGCCATCACACCATCTGGGTCGGCAGCAACGGCAAGGAGGGAAGGCAACTCGACATAACCGGTTACGACATGCGCGGCGTCAATTTTCCCCGCGCCTGCCTCACCATGCTGCGGGCTGGCCGCGCGATGCTGTACGGAATCAGCTTTGCCGACGCCCAGTTGCAGGCGGTCGATATGCACGGGTCCGATTTGCGGCACGCCAATTTCCAGTCGGCCGATTTGCGTGGCGCCAATTTTGTCGGCGCCAAGCTCAACAACGTCAACATGCAGGGCGCGCAGTTAAATCCGCTGGAACTCGCCGCCGGGCGCGGGATTCCGTCGAATCTCGCGCGCGCCTCGATGCGCTATGCCAATCTGGCGGGCGCCGATCTGCGGCAGGCCGATTTGCGCGAAGCCAACCTTGTCTATGCCAATCTGACTGGCGCCAAGCTTGACGGCATCAATCTGGAAGGCGCCAAGCTGGAAGGCGCGCGCCTGACACCCGAGCAGGAAGCGCAATTGAAGATCAAGCGCTAACCACCGGCATCCTGCAAAAACAATTGGAAGGAAGCGGCGCCGGAAGCTAACATTCCGGCATGACCATCCGCCGCCTGCCTTCCACTCTCGTCAACCGCATCGCCGCCGGCGAAGTGATCGAGCGCCCCGCCGCCGCCGTCAAGGAGCTGGCCGAGAACGCGCTCGATGCCGGCGCCACGCGTGTTGAGATCAATCTGCGCGATGGCGGCCAAAGCAGCATCCGCGTCGCCGATAATGGCAGCGGCATGACCAGGGAGGAATTGGCGCTGGCCATTGAGCGTCACGCCACTTCCAAACTGCCGGATGACGATTTATGGAATATCCAAAGCTTTGGCTTCCGCGGCGAGGCTTTGCCTTCCATCGGCGCGGTCGCGCGCCTTTCGATCATAAGCCGCGCGCGCGGCGCCAAGGATGCCTGGACCCTCGCGGTCGAGGGCGGCGCGGTGCAGGCCCCCAAACCAGCTTCATTGGGGGAAGGCACAACCGTCGAAGTGCGCGATCTTTTTTTCGCCACGCCCGCGCGGCTCAAATTTCTCAAAACCGTGCGCACCGAAGGCGATTACGCGCAAGAAGTGATCGAGCGGCTCGCCATGGCGCATCCGGACGTCGATTTTACCTTCCAGGAAGACGACAAGCGCCCGGTGCGTTTTGCCGCGCAAACCGGCCTGCTGCCGGATGATGAGATTTTCCGTGCGCGCCTTGCCGATGTGCTTGGAAATGATTTTATCGAAAACGCGGCGCCCATTTCCCTGGTACGCGAAAATGTGGGCATCAGGGGATTCGCTGGCTATCCCACCCTGCACAAACCGACGGCGCGCGCGCAGTATCTGTTCGTCAATGGCCGCCCGGTGCGGGACAAGGTGTTGTTATCCGCCGTGCGCGGGGCCTATGGCGATGTGCTGCCCACCGGCCGTTACCCGATGGCGGTGCTTTTTCTCACCGTGCCGCCGCGCGAGGTGGATGTGAATGTGCACCCTACCAAGGCCGAAGTGCGTTTTCGCGACGCATCCTTGATCCGCGCCCTCATCATCACCTCGATCCGCCAGGCGCTCGAACAAGCCGCGCAATTTACGACCAGCACCCTTGCGCCGCGCGCCCTTGGCATGCTGCAGCCGGAAAGAGCACCTTCCTTTTATCGTGGCTTTGCCGATTCGTATGCCGGGCAGGCCTCTATCGATATGAGCGGCATGACCGCCGGTTCCTCTGCTTTGGCACCGATGCCGCATATGCTGGCCGATGAGCCGCCTTCCGCACGCCCGGCAGCTATGATCGCCGAGATGCCGCGCGCCATGGGCCGCCTCGGCGCCGCCGTTGCGCAGGTACATGGTATTTTCATCATCGCCCAGACCGAAGATAGCCTCGTTATCGTCGATCAGCACGCAGCGCATGAGCGTATCGTCTATGAGAAAATGAAACAGGCGCTGGATGCTGTGGGCGGCATCAAGCGCCAGCTTTTGCTTGTGCCTGAAGTGGTCGAAATGGACGAAGCTTCGGCCGGGCGTGTGCTGGAACGCGCAGAGCAATTGGCCGAGCTTGGCCTTGTGGTCGAAGCCTTCGGGCAGGGGGCGGTGCTGGTGCGCGAGATACCTGCTCTCCTGGGCAAGACCGATGTAAAAGCGCTGTTGCGCGATCTGGCCGAGGAAATCGCCGAGCACGGCGAGGCGCGCACCTTGCGCGAGCGGCTCGAAGAGATTTGCGCGACGCTTGCCTGTCACGGCTCCGTGCGTGCCGGGCGCGCACTCAATGCCGACGAGATGAACGCGCTTTTGCGCCAGATGGAAGCAACGGCCAATTCCGGCCAGTGCAATCACGGGCGGCCGACTTATGTCGAATTGAAGAAAGTGGATTTGGAGAAGTTGTTCGATCGCCGCTAGCGCGCGATAAAATGCGCCGCCGTATCGCCATAGATGCGCGACAAGATAAGCGTGAACTGATCCGGTAATGCGGGCTCATTGTCGCTCGCTGTCTCGGCGAGGACGAGCGTATGTTTGCCGATCCAACCCTGACCGTCGAGCGCCGCAAGCGAAGGCGCAATCAGATCTTTGCCGTAAGGTGGATCGAGAAAAACCAGATGATGCGATTTTTGCGCCCGCGGTGGGCGCGTCGCATCCATCCGCATGATGTTGCACGTCTTTGTAAGACCAAGTTTTTCGGCGTTGGATTTAGCAATGCGCAGGGCCTGCGGATCCATATCGAACAAGGTGGCGTTTATGCATCCGCGCGACAGAGCCTCGAAAGCCAGCGCGCCGGTGCCGCAGAAAGCATCCAGCACATCGGTTTTGCTCAAAGGATTGCCAATGGCTTTGCCCCAATCATGGTGCGCGATAATGTTGAATATGGCTTCGCGCACGCGGTCCGAAGTGGGACGTGTCGTACGCCCTCTGGGCGCCTCGATTTTCCGTCCCGATAGTTTTCCGCCGATGATGCGCAGCATTATGTGAGCGCCTCGAAAAATTTCTCCAGCGCCCCGCGCAAGGCGCGGCGCGGCACTTCCTCGACCGCGCCCGGCGGCAATGTGCCGAGCGGAAAGGGGCCGAAAGATGTGCGGATCAGGCGGGATACTTGCAAGCCCAGATGATCCATAATCTTGCGGATTTCGCGGTTCTTGCCCTCACGCAGACTCACGGAAAGCCAGGCATTGGTACCTTGTTCTTTTTCCAAGACCGCCTTGATGGGTTCATAATAGATGCCGGAAATGGTGACGCCTTTGGCAAGAGCCGTTAGTTTTGCCGCGTCCACCTTGCCGTACACGCGCACGCGGTAATGGCGCAGCCACGCATTCTGCGGCAATTCGAGATGCCGCGCGAGCTCGCCGTCGTTGGTCAGAAGCAGCAAGCCCTCGCTGTTGAAATCGAGGCGGCCCACGCTGATCACGCGCGGCAGGCCGGGCGGCAGTTTTTCGAACACGGTCGGGCGGCCCTTGGGATCGCGCGCGGTGGTGATGAGGCCGGCCGGTTTATGATAGCGCCACAGGCGCGGCGCTTCGGCGGCCTGCAAAATTTTGCCATCGACCGTGATTTGGCTGGCGGTCGTCACGTTGAAGGCAGGCGAGGTAAGCGTTTCGCCATCCACGCTCACGCGCCCCGCTGTAATCAGGTGCTCTGCCTCGCGCCGCGAACAGATTCCGGCCCGTGCGAGGCGCTTGGCGATGCGTTCGGGTTTGAAGCTGTCTTTTTCCATAAAGGCCATAAGACTTAATAAACTCAATAGGTTTTTTGGTTAAGAAGATTCTCGAAAAACATAATTACTTTCGCCGCCCTATGCTATTTTCGACAAATAAATCTATATGATGAAAGAACATAGCAATGCAAATGACTGTAACTAATAAAGTTACCGACAACTACGCGCAAAAACACGACACAGGAGCGTTTAAGCCTATTACCAGCCCGCTTTATATAACGGGGGCGTTGGCTGGTCTGGCTTTTCGCATGGGTGCGTCTTTAGTGACTCGCCATTCTCGTTCGTGGGAAAAATTTAATACCCTCGACATAGTAAAGGTAGTGCTGGGAACAGCCGCCTATACAGCGGGAGGGCTTGGTGCTGTAGCGGCAGGGGCATCGCCTTTGGTTGTAGGGGCGGCAATTATGGTACCTGTCTTGCTTATCGATGCGTTTAGCAGCTCAACTTCTTTTCTGGCGACGAAGGCGGGGTTTAGGCAAATTGCCGGCTATAGGCTAGGTTAATTGTTCTGCCGAAAGCCACCACTATGCCCGATTTCATGAAACTTGCTTTGGAAGAAGCCGCATCCGCCGGCGTACGCGGCGAGGTGCCGGTGGGCGCGGTGCTGGTATCCGATGCCGGCAAAATTCTGGCGCGCGCTGGCAACCGTAGTGAGGAACTGGCCGACCCCACCGCGCATGCGGAAATGCTTGTGATCCGCGAGGTTGCCAAGGCGCTCGGCGAGCCGCGCCTGCCCGATTGCGATCTCTATGTGACGCTGGAGCCCTGCGCCATGTGCGCGGCCGCCATCAGCTTCGCGCGCCTGCGCCGGGTGATTTTCGGATCTTACGATCCCAAAGGCGGCGCCATCGATCACGGCCCGCGCTTTTTTTCGCAACCGACCTGCCATCACAAACCGGAAGTGGTGGGTGGGATAGAGGAGAAGAGGGCCAGCGAAATATTAAAGAGATTTTTTGCCGGGCGCAGATAGATCAGACCATTTCTGGTTTTGGCAGCCACCGCATCTGATAGATTTGTCTAAAGGGGATTTTGGCGGTGCGTTCGCTCGTCGCTTTAACCTCACGCCAATACTCATGACTTTCGCCATGTCTTTCAGAGTAAAATAAACTTTTGGTTGCTACTTGTAAAATTCTCGCCAAACCAATTTCGAAAGGTGCGTTGCGTTTTTTCTGGCATTCCAGAAGCGGTTTCAACATGTTGTTTGTTCGCTCTGTTTCAAACATTTGGCTAAGCACGGCATTCATTGCGCATTTAAAACCTGTCTCAAAAACACGATCCGGAGTATGCACAAAAAATTTAGCCCGCGTGTTTTCCTCCAAATAGACAGCTGAAAATTCGCCCCTCAGAAATCCGATAAACCCCGTTGCGCTGCTTACAACTAATAACCAGCCTATCTTTGGCTGGAAGAAGATGCCAGCACCACCAGCGGCGCCTGTAATACCGCTAATTGTCCGAAATGACCTATGAAGCAACTTCGCAAGCCATACTTTGATTTCGTGACCGCTTTTTTCGTAAACGCTTTGTTTAAAATTCTTAAGTGTTTCTACGGCGGCCAATTTGAATTCCACCAAGACAGGTAATGCGCCTTCAGTATTTCCTCCAGTTGCCACCAGATAAAGTTCGTCAACAAATTTCGCTCGTCTTAAGGGATCACGAAATTCGATGCAGACATCCTCATATGTTTTGAGAGAATTGGCGCGCACTTTCAGGAGGCCAGCCAAATAAACAATCTGGGCAGGCGTAGCGGAAGGCGGAGGAACAAGGGCATTCATGAATATCTTTTCTTTAAAAATTGCTGGAGCAATCATATCAAAAACAGTGCCACATATTCAAATAGATCAATAGTTTTAACGATTAAAAGGGAAGGGGCACTATCAATATATCAAAGACTTATGCGGCTTTAACCTTGGCAAGCGCCCGATACCCAATATCTCTGCGGCAAAATCCCTCCGGCCAGTTAATTGTATCGACCGCCTGATAGGCGCGTGTTTGCGCTTCGGAAAGCAGTTCGCGCCAATCCGCCTTCGCTCCTTCGGAGCTACGGCGCGACAAGCCGGTCACGCATAGAACGCGCCCGCCATTCGCCGTGATCTCGCCCGCCGCGTTGCGCGCGGTGCCGGCGTGGAATACGAAACTGTCGGCAACACCGGCGGCGGCATCGAAGCCGCGGATCACGCTGCCTTTTTTATATTCGCCGGGATAGCCTTTGGCGGCCATCACCACGCATAAAGCCGCGCGTTCGTGCCAATAGATCTCGATCCCATCCAGCATGCCCTTGCTGGCGGCATAGAGCAGCGAAAGCAGATCGGATTTCAGACGCGGAAGGATTGCTTCGGTTTCCGGATCGCCGAACCGCACATTAAATTCAAGCAGTTTCGGCCCCGCCTTGGTCATCATTAAGCCGGCGAACAGAATGCCATTGAAAGGCTTGCCCATCTGTTTCATCGTTTTGACAGCAGGCGTGATAATCTCGCGCATGATGCGGGTTTGCATGGTGGCATCGACAATCGGGGCAGGCGAGTAGGCACCCATGCCGCCGGTATTCGGCCCCTTATCACCGTCATAAGCAGTCTTGTGATCCTGCGCCGCCGCGAAGGGCAACGCGGTTTCGCCATCGCAAAGGGCAAAGAAGCTGACCTCTTCGCCCTCGAGACATTCCTCCACCACGACCGAGGCGCCTGCATCGCCGAAAATCTTTTTCACCATCGCATCATCGATCGCCGCCAACGCCTCATCGATTGTACGGGCGACCGTGACGCCCTTGCCAGCCGCGAGCCCATCAGCCTTGACCACGATCGGTGTCCCTTCGGTGCGGGCATAGTTTTTCGCCGCCTCGGCCTCGGTAAAACGCTTGTATTTGGCCGTGGGTATGTTGGCCCGTGCGCAAAGATCCTTCATGAAACCTTTGGAACCTTCGAGTTCGGCCGCGGCTTTGGAGGGGCCGAAACAGGATATTTCTTCCGCCTGCAGCGCATCGGCCAATCCCAGCGTCAGCGGCAATTCGGGGCCGACAATGACGAAATCCACCTGCCTTGTTTTGCATTCGGCGATAAGGACCGGGATATTATCAACCGCCAGCGGCAGACATTCGGCCAGCGCCGCGATGCCGGAATTGCCCGGCGCGCAGTAAAGTTTGTCGCAGAGCGGCGATGGCGCCACCGCCTGACACAGCGCATGTTCGCGCCCGCCAGAACCGATGATGAGGATTTTCATAGCCAGACCTTATTCTAATTTGTCATTCCCGCTTCCGCGAAGATAACAAGTAAGCTATCATTTCTCATGCCCAAAGCCTCCGCGCAACCCCCTTTACAAGGCTCGCTGCTCGATCAGCCGCGGCCCGGCAGCAATCTGCCCGAATTCACGGTCGCCGAAATCTCAAAGCTGGTCAAAAAAACAGTCGAAGATACATTCGGTCAGGTGCGCGTGCGAGGCGAGATCAGCGAATGCAAATTTCATTCGAGCGGCCATATTTATATCACGCTCAAGGATGAAAGCGCCTGTCTTGCCGCCGTATGCTGGCGCGGCAATTCGGGCCGCCTCGGCGTTAAACCCGAAACGGGCATGGAGGTGATTTGCACCGGGCGCCTTACCACCTATATGGGCCAATCGAAATACCAGCTTGTGATCGAGAGTATCGCGCTCGCCGGCATCGGTGCGTTGCTCAAGCTTCTCGAGGACCGCAAAAATAAACTAGCCGCCGAAGGGCTGTTCGATCCCGCGCGCAAGCAGGAATTGCCCTTTCTGCCCGATGTGATCGGGGTTGTTACGTCACCAACCGGTGCCGTGATCCGCGACATTTTGCATCGGCTCGATGACCGCTTTCCGCGCCATGTTCTGGTATGGCCGGTGGCGGTGCAGGGCGAGGTGGCGGCCGCGCAAATCGCCGCCGCGATTGAGGGATTCAACAATCTGCCGGACAATGGCCCGGTGCCGAAACCCGACCTGCTGATCGTGGCGCGCGGCGGCGGCTCGGTCGAGGATCTTATGCCCTTCAACGAGGAAATCGTGGTGCGCGCGGCCGCCGCGAGCTTCATTCCGCTCATTTCGGCCGTGGGACACGAGACCGATACCACGCTGATTGATTTCGCCGCCGATGTGCGGGCGCCGACCCCCACCGCCGCCGCCGAAATGGCCGTTCCGGTGCGCGATAATCTGCTGGCGCAGGTGATGGATGACGGACGACGGTTATGGGACTGCATGCACCGCGCGCTCATTGAGCGGCGCGAACGGCTGGAGTTATTGAGCCGCGCCTTGGGCGATCCGGTGCGCGCGCTTGAGCCGCTTGCCCAGCGGCTCGATGAAAAAGCCGAGCGGTTTCGGCTCGCCTGGCAAAGCTATTTCGAGCGGCGTTTGGGGCGCTTGCTGGAAGCGGCCGGCAAACTGCGTCATCCGCGCGATATTCTGGCGCTTGCCGCGCAGCGGTTGGAACATGCCGCCCACAAAATAGAAAGCGGCTGGCGGGAATTGTTTTTGCGCAAACAGCACCGGTTCCAGGCACTCGGACCCACGCTCGAACATCTATCGCCGCACGCCGTATTGGGACGCGGCTATGCGCTCGTTCAGGATCAGGGGGGCCATGTCATCATGCGCCGTGCGCAGACCAAAAGCGGCGACAAAGTGCGTATCGAGTTTCAAGACGGCGCGCGGGGCGCGGTTATTGCGGAAGATTAAGCAGCCGCTTTATCACGCCTTCATCCTCGAACACCAGCGTCACCGGAAATGCCGTTACCTGGGCACGAAAATCATTCGGCAGGCGCATCCAGTCCTTTTCGGTTGTCAAGAGCCTGGCCTTTTGCTTTTCGGTCTGCTGACGCAGCTGCGCCAGCTCACGGCCCGTGAAGAGATGGTGATCGGAAAATTCCTCCGTCCCGATCAGAGTCAAACCGGCCTTGCGGCAGGTCGCATAGAATTTTTCAGGGCGGGCTATGCCGGCGAAAGCGATGAATTTTTCGCCGCGCGGAAAATCATCCGGCAAATTCGGTTGCCAGCTTGCGCGTACGATCGGACACCGCGCACGCCCCGCTATCTTTTGCTCGACATTCTCGCCGACCAGGATAATGGCGGTAATGCGCCTCATCGCCTCGGCCAGCGATTCGCGCAGGGGCCCTGCGGGAATGAGAAAGCCGTTGCCCAACGCCGTCGCGCCGTCGATAACGAGGAAAGCGATGTCCGGCACCACGGAGGGATTCTGCAAGCCGTCGTCGAGAACAATGTGCGAGCCGTGTTTCTCGGCCTCGCGAATCGCCGCCACGCGGTCGCGGCCGATGAAGGTCGGCGCGCGGCGCGCCAGCAATAAAGCTTCGTCGCCGACCTCGCGCGCCGAATGACGATCCGGATCCACCCGCAAGGGGCCGCGCTCGCTTCCGCCATAGCCGCGACTGACAAAAACCGGACTGTGCCCACTCTCCAGCAATCGGTGTGCAATGGCCAGCGCAGCCGGCGTTTTGCCGGCGCCGCCGGCCACGATATTACCGATACAGATGAGCGGCTTTCCGGCGCGATAAGGCGACGCCACCAACCGCCGGACAAATCCGCCTACGCGCCAAAAACAGGTAAGCGGCGATAACAGGACGGCAGCGGCGCCGGGCGGGCGGTACCAGAAGGAAGGCGTCCGCATTATGGCACCCTTCCTGCCGAGAGGCGTGATTCGCTTCGGCTGGAATAAGTTTCTGGCTTTTGTTTTCTGTCTTCTGATCTTTGGCCCAGCCACGGTGCCAGCGCATCCGCCACCTGGTCGATCACATGACGTTTCTGATCGGCAAGAATGCGCGCGGCGGTGGCGTATTTCATTTTCTCGCCTTCGGAGGAAAGCAATCGGTCGACGGTAAAGGCGATTTCACCCTCGCCCTGCAATTGAATGGCGGCCTGCTGCCGGGTGAATTCGCGCGCAATGGCAGAAAAATTATGCATATGCGGGCCGAATACGATGGCGCAATCGAGCTGTGCGGGTTCGACCGGATTATGGCCGCCGACCGGCTTGAACGAACCGCCGATGAACACCACGCGGCACAACCGGTAAAATAATCCCAATTCGCCCATCGTGTCGGCGAGATAGATTTGCGTCTGACCGTCAATGCTCGCCTGCTTCGTACGCTGCGCGTAGGCAATGCCGCGCTCATCGAGAAGTGCGGCGATTTCCTCGCCGCGCGAGGCGTGGCGCGGCACGACGATCAAAAGCAAATCGGGCCATTTCTCGCGCAATTTCTGATGCGCGGCGAGCACCATCTCCTCCTCGCCACGATGGGAAGAAGCCAGCAGCCATACCGGGCGATTGCCGATCTCAGGACGCAAACGGGCGAGCTCTTTTTCGTCTGCCGGCAGGGGCTTTGCCGCATATTTGAGATTGCCGAAGCAGCGCACCGGCCGTGCGCCCAGTGCCACGAAACGCGAACGGTCATCCTCGGTTTGCGCGAGACACAGAACGAAACCGCTCATCAATCGTTTTGCCCAACCTTTCGCGCGGTACCAGCGCCGGAAGCTTGCATCCGACATGCGGGCATTGATAAGTGCCGCCGGGATCTGCCGCGCGCGCAAGCCATCCAGCATGTTGGGCCATAATTCGGATTCAATAAACAGGGCGAAATGGGGCCGCCAGTAGCGCAGAAAACGCGTCACGCAAGGCACAAGATCAACCGGCACATATTGATGAAATGTACCCGGCGGCAAACGCTCCGCCAGCATATTGGCGGAACTGACGGTGCCGGTCGTGACCAGAATGCTTGTGTTGGGATAAAGTCCGCGCAGTTTTTCGACCAAAGCTAGGATCGAAGCCGCCTCGCCGACGCTTGCCGCGTGGCACCAAACAAGATGACCATCCGGCCGTGGCCTGGAAGGGTGGCCGAAACGCTCGGCAAAGCGTGCGCGGCCCTCGCGCCCTTCGGCACGGCGCTTAAGCAGATAAAGCCCGATAAAAGGTGCGCCCAGCCCGGTCGCCAGACGGTAGAGAAACGAAAACATGCCGCCATCATGCCATACCTAAGGCCATCCGCGCCAGAGCATGGGTAGGGGGCCTCTACAATCCCGCCACCGTCATGCCCTCAATACGCAGGGTCGGCGTATCAAAACCATGGAAAAATTCCAGATCATCAGCCGCCGTCAGATTTAAAAACATATCCTTCAGATTGGCGGCGATGGTCATTTCGCTGACCGGGAAGGCAATCGCGCCATTCTCGATCCAGAAACCGGATGCGGCGCGGCTGTAATCGCCGGTGACGCCATTGATGCCGGCGCCCATAAGCTCCGTCACATACAGTCCCTGCTTGATGTCGCGCATGAGTTCAGCAGGGCTCTGCGTGCCAGGTTCGAGATAGAAATTGCTTGGTGAGGGCGAAGGCGGCCCACCCGCGCCGCGGCTCGCATGACCGGTGCTTTTCATCTTGAGTTGCCGTGCCGAGCGTAGATCGAGCAGCCAGGTGGTCAGCACACCCTGATCGATGATCTTGCGCCGTTGCGGCAACAGGCCTTCATCGTCGAAGGGATGCGAACGCAAGCCGCGCGCGCGATGCGGATCGTCGATGATATTGACATTCGCCGGAAAAATTTTCTCCCCCAGCCTGTCCTTGAGAAAACTGGTGCCGCGCGCGATGGCGGCGCCGGAAATCGCGCCCGCCAGATGGGTAAGCAGGCTGTTGCCGACGCGCGGCTCGAACACGACCGGCACCTGCATGGTCGGCATTTTGCGCGCGCCGAGGCGTTTGACGGCGCGTTCGCCGGCCTCGCGGCCGATTGCGGCCGCTTCGGGTAAATCACCCGCAAAAACGCGGCTGGCATAATCATAATCGCGCTCCATGCCCGTGCCTTCGCCCGCCAACATGGAAGCGCTAATACTGTAATGCGTGCGCCGGTAATGGCCGGCAAAGCCGTTGCTGGCGACGAGCGTGATCTCGGCCGCGCTGGCGCCGACTTCCGCGCCTTCGGAATTGGTGACGCCTTTGACGGCGCGCGCGGCTTCTTCCGCCTGTCGTGCTTCGGCGATCAACTGATCGGTGCTGGACTCTTGTTCGTCAGAGAGCTCCGCCGACGGCCATTGCTTGGCGATAAGATCGGGCGGGGCGATCCCGCAAAATTCATCTTCCGGCGCGGCTTTGGCCATGGAGATCGCGCGTGTGATGAGTTCATCAAGCGCAATCTTCCGCCGGTCGGTTGAGGAAGCGATCGCCTGTTTCTTGCCGATAAAAACGCGCACACCCAGATCGCCCGATTCCGCCCGATCCAAGGTCTCAACCTTGCCGAGACGCATGCCGACTGCAAGAGATGTGGCATCGATAAGGACGGCATCCGCCGCATCCGCGCCCGCGCGCTTGACTTTGGCGAGCAGATCATCGAGCAAATTCATGGTGTCGGATTTTTCCGTCATAGACGCGCACCGTCCTCGAAGGCTTTGGTGCTGACGGTGATAGCGAATAAGACGCTTAAAAGCGAGGGCGTTTACCCGCCCGGTTTTTGGCGCCAGTTCTGGACCCATCGTTCCACCTCGGTAGGCGGCATGGCCTTCGCCATATAGAAGCCTTGCGCGTAGTCGCAGCCCCGGTCGGCCAGCATGCGCCAGATGCGGATATCTTCCACCCCCTCGGCGATAACCTTGAGGCCGAGATTATGGCCGAGATCGATGATGGAATTGACGATCACCGCGCAATCCTTGTTGTTGACCATATCGAGCACGAAGCTCTTGTCGATTTTCATCTCGCTGAACGGCATGCGCTGCAATTCGCGCAAGGAAGAATGGCCGGTGCCGAAATCGTCGATGGCAACGCCAATATTGCGGATGCGCATGCGCAAGAGAACATCCATCGTGCGCGTAACGTCGCGCATGGCTTCGACCTCCGTGACTTCCAGAATAAGCCCCTCGGTCGGCGCTTTATAGCGCGCGCAAAGCTCGGCGATGCGGTCCGGCAGCGTGAGATCGAGCAGAGTCGAGGCCGTGACATTAACGGAGACCGTAAAATTTTCGCCGGCCTGACGCCATATCGCCAATTGCCGGACGGCTTTATCGACCACGAAATCGGTCAGCGCCTGCATGAGCCCGTCATTGATGATCTGCTCGAGAAAGGCGTCCGGCAGCAAGGTCCCGCGGTTGGGGTGCGCCCAGCGTGCCAGCGCTTCCACGCCTTTGATCTCACGGCTGCCCATTGCGATGACCGGCTGATAATGTAATTCGATTTGCCCGGCCGTGATCGCCTGCGCGATGTCCGTGGGGTCGGCATCCGCGCCGCCAGCCGCCATTTGGCCGAACAGCGAGCGCAGAACGCCGATATCGAGCGGCTTCTCGAGCGCCGCGATCACATTCAGCCCATGCGCACTACCCAGACGCCGCGCGCTGTTGAGCACGCGACTGTCGCTGCCGCTGATCAGGCAAAGCTTGGCATCCTTGACGTGATCGGCCAGCAGCCGCAGTAGTTCCACGCCGTCGGTGCCGGGCATCATCAGATCCAGCATGATGAAATCTGGCTTGGTCGTGGCCAGAGCGGAAGCGACGTTGTCGGGATTGCTGATGGTCGAGACTTGGAAATTATAGGATGTGGCAATTTCGGCGATGGTCTCGCAGATGTCTTCTTCGTCATCAATGACAAGCATATGCATAAAAAATCCTGTGGCGGCCACGTCAAAAGGCGGGATTTAGGCAGGGGGATCAGGGCCGATTCGTCTGAGCCCCCATACTGCGCCGGCTTGTGTTTTCCTTCAATAAGGCGGCGATGGCGCTGCGTACATCCGCCAGACGGTAGGGCTTTTCGATCAGGGGTACGGGGTTTTCGCTAAGAAAAGCCTGCACATGCTCCGATAAAGTATCACCCGTCACATAAATGGTTTTGTCGACGTAGCTTGGCATTTCGCGCGCCAGCGCTTTGTGCAATCCCGGCCCGTCCAGCACCGGCATGCGCAGATCGCTGATAATGACGTCATACGGGGTTTTGCGCAGCTTATCGAGTGCCACGGCGCCGTTGGCGGCGATGTCGATATAGCCTGAATCAGGTTCCATCAGATCGGCGAGCGTCTGGGCGAGTTCGACCTCATCATCCACCAGAAGAATTTTAAGCCCGGACGGCAAATGCACGCCATCGGCAGTCGCCGCACCGTCCGCTGCTTGCGTCTGCACCGCCATCGGCAATTCGACGATCAAGGTAGCGCCGCCGCCCGGCGTATCCTGCACATGCAAATCGCCGCCATGCGAGGCGACGATATTGAGGCACAGCGAAAGGCCGACGCCGGTGCCGCCTTTGCTGCCCTTGGTGGTGAAAAACGGCTCGAAAATGCGCGAACGGATTTCCGTCGGCACGCCGGGACCGCTATCGGCGACGCTGATGAAGACACGTGTCCCCTCGTTATGCCAGCTGCGGATGGTCAGACGCCGCGGCCCTTTCCAGTCCTGCAACGCCTGCGCGGCATTAAGGATCAGGTTGGTGATCACCTGAGTCAATTGATCGGTATCGCCGTTGATCGCGGGCAGATTGGGCTCGAGCTCAAGCTTGATGTCGATATTTTCCGTGCGGATCTGAAAGCCGAGTAATTCGAGCGCCGCCTGAATCACGGCATTGACCTGAACCGGTTTGCGTTCCGGCTCCTTGCGCCGCGCGAGCGCGAGGAAGCTTTTGACGATGCGCGAGCAGCGGTCGGCGGCCTTGAAAATTTTCTCGGCCCGCGCGGCTACGCGATTGTCCGGCGCGCCTTCCATCAAAAGCGTCGCCTGGCCGAGCGCTACCGAGAGCGGGTTATTCAACTCATGCGCGACGCCGGCCAGAAGACCGCCAAGCGCCGCCATTTTTTCGCTTTGCTGCAGGGCCTTTTGTTGATTGGCGATTTGCTCCTCGGCGTGCCGGCGCTCGGTGAGATCGTAAAAGCCGATCGCCATTGCGCTTTCTTTCTGATAGTGGATATGCCGCGCCGACATGGCGACATTGAGAGGGCTGCCGTCGCCGCGGCTCAACATCACTTCCTTGAGGTTGACATCGTGACCACTATTCATGGCCTGCCATAATTCCTCGCGCGCCGTCGCATCGGTCAGAATGCGTTCGAAGCTTTGATGCAAGAGCGTATTTAGTGGCAAACCCAAAAGCTGCTCGGCACCGGGGCTCGCGTAAAGCACCGTGCTGCCGCGCAGACCCACGATCATGATCGGCACCGGGTTGGCCTCGGTGATGCTGCGGAAGCGGGCTTCGCTGGCCCGCAAGGCGACGTCGCTTTGTTTGCGGGCGGTGACGTCGCCGATGGAGCCGACCAGGCGCGTGATCGCGCCGCTCGGCATTTCGCGCGTGGCAAAGGCTTTCGAGTGCAGCCAGCGGCGGCCGCCGCCGACATCCGGAACGCGGTATTCGATATTGATGATGTTGACCGAGGTGTTGCGACGGAAGCTGCGCAAGGCCTCACGCACGATGCGCCGGTCGCCGGGCACGATCATGCGGATCCAGGCCTTGAGGCCGGCGGGCGTGTTTTCGAGGCGCGCGCCGATAATCTTGCGGAATTGTTCAGAGAAAAAGACCTCGCCGGTTCGCAAGTTCCAGTCGAACAAGCCTTCATGCGCGCCCTTGGTCGCGAGCGCGAAACGCTCGTTGCTGACCGCGAGAGCTTTTTCCTTTTCTTCCTGCCGGGCGGCGAATTGGCTGGCGATCACAATCGCGAACATGATGGCCGCCAGCGAGAAGGCGATATGCCGCAGATTGTCGGCGCTGGCGGCGTCCGCGAAGAAGCCGAGATCATCTAGCGGGGCGGCCATGCCGCCGCCGAGGAAAAACATGAAAGCGATGATATGCGTAAAACTGCCGCTGACCCCTTGCCGTAAGCACACCATGCCGGCGATCAGAATAGCGGAGACGGTCAGAGCGCCAAGCGCCGGCAGGGCGAAATGCACGGTCTTTGGATCGAAGGCCGTGCCAACCAGCACGGCCACCAGCAATCCGGCCAAAAGATAAAAGGGCTGGCGGAATCCGGGCGCGTTGGCGTCAAGCTCGAGAAAATAGTAGGTGAAGAAAATGCTGAAAATATACGAGAAGATCATGCTGTAGATTTGCAGCATGTCGTGGATAGTCTGGCCCTGCAGCCGGAACAGCATCATCAGAAGATCGTTGGTGCTGGCAACATTGACGCCCAGACACAGCAGCAGCAGCAGCAAAAATACCTGGCCGCGGTCGCGGATCACGATCCAGATGAAGAACAGATAGAGCGATGCGGTGAGCATGACGCCCATAAACAATCCGAAGACAAGGCTCGCAAACCGATCCTTGCCGTTGGCGTCGAAGGGCGAGGTCGGCACCACCGGAGCGAAACCCATATAGCCCGGCACGTCGGCAAAAGCGCTCGAGGCGCCGCCGATCAAGGCGAGCAGGGCAAGACCGAGGAAGGTGAAAAAAGCCAAGCGGGAATTTCCCATCTGTTTGTTTGCAGATGCGGAGTGAGAAAATGGAAGCTGGAAGAGTTTCAAATAATTCAAAGCCGTGACTCACTTTGCGATTTCCCGGCTTGCGGGGCTGAAATAACCGAGGCCGGGGGACTGGTTAAGGGCTTTTAACTAATGGTTGATTTTACGGAGAACTGGCTAAAATATGGTCAATTGAGGTGCTTTCTTAACAAGTGGTAAGCAGGCCTGAAGCCGCCGATTCCGCTGGATTTGCGGCTTGCGGCGAATAGCTTGAAATAGAATTGGGTAAAAAAGGGCTTTGTGACATAAAAACAAAGCCTCACAGGAGCGTTTATGGCGAAGTCCAGGGTAAGGGTTACCGACAATGAGGCGCTGGCTTTTCACGCCCAGGGCCGTCCCGGAAAATTGCAAATCACGCCGACCAAACCGTTGGTGACGCAACGCGATTTGTCGCTTGCTTATTCGCCCGGCGTCGCCGCGCCCTGCCTTGCGATCAGAGACAATCCCGATTCGGCCTACGACTATACGGCGCGCGGCAATCTGGTCGCCGTGATTTCGAACGGCACGGCGGTGCTGGGGCTTGGCGATCTCGGCGCGCTCGCTTCCAAGCCGGTGATGGAAGGCAAGGCGGTGCTCTTCAAGCGCTTCGCCGATGTGGATGGCATCGATCTTGAAATCGATACGGCCGATGTCGAGGAATTCATCAATTGCGTGCGTTTTCTGGGCTCGTCTTTCGGCGGCATCAATCTGGAAGATATCAAGGCGCCCGATTGCTTTATCATCGAGCAGCGTCTGCGCGAAGTTATGGATATTCCCGTTTTTCACGACGATCAGCACGGCACCGCGATCATTGCATCAGCCGGCCTCATCAACGCGCTCGATCTCACCGGCCGCACGGCCAAGAAACTGAAAATGGTGGTGAATGGTGCGGGCGCGGCCGCGGTCGCGTGCGTCGAGCTCTTCAAGGCGCTCGGTGTGCCGCATGACCACATCATCATGTGCGACACCAAAGGCGTTATCTACAAAGGCCGGCGCGAGGGTATGAATCAGTGGAAATCGGCGCATGCGGTCGAGACCAAATTGCGCACGTTGGATGAGGCCGTGAAAGGCGCCGATGTGTTTGTCGGCCTGTCGGTCAAGGGGGCGGTGACGCCGGCGATGGTCAAGAGTCTCGCCAAAAATCCAATCATTTTCGCGATGGCCAATCCCGATCCCGAAATCACGCCTGAAGAAGTGCGCACCGTGCGCAAGGATGCGATCGTGGCGACCGGCCGCTCGGACTATCCGAACCAGATTAACAATGTGCTCGGCTTTCCCTATATTTTTCGTGGCGCGCTCGATGTGCGCGCCTCCACCATCAATGACGAGATGAAACTGGCGGCGGCCAAGGCGCTGGCCGAGCTTGCGCGCCAGGACGTGCCGGACGAGGTTGATGCCGCCTATGGCGGGCGGCGCTTGCGCTATGGACCCGAATATATCATCCCGGTGCCGTTTGATCCGCGTCTTGTCGTCGAAATTCCGGCGGCGGTGGCGGAAGCTGCCATGAAAACCGGCGTCGCGCGTAAGCCGATTTTGGACATGGAGGATTACCGCCATGATCTACGCGCGCGGCTCGACCCCACCGCCGATAGTCTGGAACTGATTTTTGAAGCCGTGCGCAGCAATCCGCGCCGCGTGGTGTTCGCCGAGGGTGAGGAAGAGCGCATGATCCGCGCCGCGTTGCAATTTAAGGCGGCAGGCTATGGCACCCCCATTCTGGTCGCGCGTGAGGAAGTGGTGCGCGAGCAGATGCGGGCGATGAATTTGCCCAACGGCACCGAGCTTGAAATTCATAACGCGCGGCTTTCGAAGCATGTCGATAAATACCGCGAGTCCCTTTACAAACGCTTGCACCGCAAGGGCTATATGCCGCGCGACTGCCAGCGCATGATCAACCAGAACCGCAATGTCTTTGCCGCCACCATGGTGGCGGAAGGCGATGCGGATGCGATGGTGACAGGCCTCACGCGGAGTTTCATTGTCAATTACGACGATATCCGACGCGTGATCGATGCGCCGAGCCCTTCGGGTGTCTTCGGTCTTTCGGTCGCCATCGCGCAGAGCCGCACGGTCTTCATGGCCGACACGGCCGTGCATATCGAGCCTTCGGCCGAACGTTTGGCCGAGATTGCGATCCAGTCCGCGGCCTGGGCGCAGCGCATGGGGCATGAGCCGCGCGTGGCGCTGCTTTCTTTCGCCAGCTTCGGTCAGCCGCAGCGTTATCACGCCAAGCATGTGCGCGAGGCGGTTGCGCTGCTCGATGCCAAAGGCGTGAAATTCGAATATGATGGCGAAATGGCGGCCGATGTGGCACTCGATTTCGATTTGATGAAGCGGCTTTATCCGTTCTGCCGCCTGACCGGCCCCGCCAATGTGCTGGTGATGCCGAATTTATCGTCGGCCCATATCGCGGCCAAACTTTTGCAGAATATCGGCGGCGTCACTTTGCTTGGCCCCATTCTAAACGGCTTCGAAAAACCCGCGCAAATCCTGCGTATGGGCGCGACCGTCTCGGATATCGTCACGATGGCGGTGCTGGCGGCCTATCAGACGGTCAAGGGGTAAATTACAAACCATTAACCATAACGAGCCATTGACGAAAGCCTGCCCCGATTTTACTCGTCATTTGTTTTCAATGTCATAAAAGATTCACATGTCTGTAACGGTCGGAGAAGCCTGGCGCGACGCCACCCAAAGAAAGGCCAATGCCGAGGCGGCCATAGAACCCATTGCCCAAAAAGCGGTAGAGATTCGGCAGCGAGCCAATCAAAAACCCTATAAAGGGTGGGATTTGTGGCGCACGATTTCCGAAAGACTGTCTCATTGGCACTTCCGTATTTCTGCAAGGAGACTCGAGCGCAGGTTGAATGATCGAAGAGCAGATATAGAATACCGATTTACTTCCACAGCGAATAATCTTGTTAAGTCCGTTGCCGAGAATATACCCGAAATGGAAGAGCTGCATGCCCGAATGTGGCCCCTGCAAAGCCAGCGGACCTCCATTACTGAAATGGTAAAGATTCTCCACCGGATAGAATCGGCATGCGGTTCGTCGGTTGAGAGAATTTTATTGTATGGCGATAGCGGTTACAAAAAATCCGAGGTTCGGTCACATGTTTCTAGGTCGGTTGTTACCGTCGAAGAAAATGTTGTGTCCTTGGCAGCGGCGATTTTCCGTTTCGAGAGAGATTTTCCTTCTTCAGATAAATTAACACCAGTTCCGGTTCGCGCCATTGGCGAAGATGTATATTGCTCGCTAATAACAAAATTTTCCGCGGCGGATCTTTATATTAAACCGCCTTTAGAGCATTTGCGGCCGCAGCTGCAAAGACTGGGCGAAGCCAAGCATCAAACGGCGGCATTTATTGCCGAGCTGAACGATCAATGCGACAGATTGAAAGAGGTGATTGAACGTCTGGCAGAGGAAAAGCGGGCGTTAATAAAAACAACGCTTGAAAAGGAATCAGAATCATCGCCGGTATGTACTGAGATTGTCCATTACGTTATCAGGATGCCGAGAATATATTTGTCGGCTTAATTTATCATAGTTATTGCAATGCTATTTTGTAACTCGCCTCCGTCTTCGCCTTGACTTCATCCGCCGTCACGCCGGGCGCGAGGGCGGTGAGCGTCAGCCCATCCGGGCGGAATTCGAATTCGCCGAGATCGGTAATAATTTTATTCACCACTTTCGATCCCGTCAGCGGCAGCGAGCATTTTTTCACCAATTTCGCCTCGTTCTTCACATTGTGTTCCATGAGAACGATCACGCGCTTGACACCGGCGACCAGATCCATGGCACCGCCCATGCCTTTCACCATTTTGCCGGGCACCATCCAGTTGGCGATGTCGCCCTGTTCCGACACCTGCATCGCGCCCAAAATGGCGAGATCGATATGCCCGCCGCGGATCATGGCGAAGGAAGTCGCGCTATCGAAATAGCTGGTATAGGGCAGCTCCGTCACCGTTTGCTTGCCGGCATTGATGAGATCGGGATCGACCTCGTTTTCACGCGGGAAGGGACCGATGCCAAGCATGCCGTTTTCGCTTTGCAGCACGACGCGCAAAGTTTTCGGAATGTAATTGGCGACCAGGGTCGGAATGCCGATGCCGAGATTGATGTAAAAGCCTTCCTGCAATTCGCCGGCGGCGCGTTCGGCCATTTGTTCGCGGGTCCAGGGCATTTCAGGCCGCCCTCGTGGTGCGCTGCTCGATGCGCTTTTCGAATTTCTCGCCCTTGAACAAACGTTGCACGAAAATGCCTTGCGTGTGGATGAGGTCGTGATCGAGCGTGCCGATCGGCGCCAGTTCCTCGACCTCGGCCACCGTCGCGCGTCCGCACATGGCGGCCAGCGGATTGAAATTGCGCGCAGTGCGGCGATAGACAAGATTGCCTTCCTCGTCGCCTTTCCAGGCCTTGACGATGGCGAGATCGGCCACGATGCCGCGCTCCAGCACATATTTATTCCCGTCGAACTCGCGCACTTCCTTGCCCTCGGCCACCACGGTGCCGACGCCGGTACGCGTGTAAAAGCCGGCAATACCGGCCCCGCCCGCGCGCATGCGCTCGGCGAGCGTGCCTTGTGGGTTGAACTCGACCTCGAGCTTGCCGGCCAGAAACAGTTCGGCGAATAATTTGTTCTCGCCGACATAGGAGGAGATCATTTTCCTGATCTGGCCTTTTTCCATTAATTTGCCGAGGCCAAAACCATCCACGCCCGCATTGTTGCTGACGATGGTAAGGCCTTTGACGCCGGACTGTTTGATGGCTTCGATGCAATGTTCGGGAATGCCGCAAAGCCCGAAGCCGCCGGCCGCGATCGTCATATTGTCCTTCAAAAGGCCGGCAAGCGCTTCGGTCGCGTTTTTGTGGAGTTTGGGCATTAAAGAAATTCCTAGCGACTCTTAGTGGCAAGAAGGTAAATGTCTGCAAGTACGATAGAAGCGTCAAGAAAAATAGTTAATCCCTGCAGTTAGGCTTGTTCAATATAGTGGGTGACGAAAGCATATTAATCAATGGCCTATGCTAAGGTTGCCGATTATAATACGTCTGATATTGGGAATTAAAAATGAAACCTAAATTACTTTATGTCATCGATAGCTTCGATCGACGGGGAGCCCAATTGGGCTTGCTCGCGCTTGCTAAAAACGGCTTTTTTGACGCTTTTGATTTGCGTGTCGTGGGATTAACGCGTGGTGCCGATTCAATTTACGATGATCTCATCGATTTACTTGGTGTGGAACGCGTCGTATTTCTGCGTGAGACGAAAAGGGCAAAGATCAGGAACTCTCCCCAAACTATCGGATTGCTTAGGGGCGAGTTTGATAGATTCAAGCCAGATGTTGCCGTTTTATCTTTGATCCACTCGAATCTAATCGGGCGCGTGACAGCTCTTGCATTTCCCGAAGTAAAAATAGCGACATTTGAGCATAACGTTGCGAATCAAAATTTCCTGGAATGGGCGGCATTAAGGATAACGTCCGGACGCGTCGATCTGGTATTTGGCGATACAAAACAGACATTGCGTAGTATGAAGCCTTATTATCGCCGAGATGCCCGCATTTATGATGTGCCCTTAACGATTTTAGAACCGACGGCTTTCCGTGAATCATCGATGCCGCAACGCTATAAGATTCTCTCGTGTGGGCACCTAACTGAACAAAAAAATTACATTCAACTTATTCGTGCAATCGGGATGTTAACTGATCAAAGTTACGATGTAGAGCTAATAATCGCAGGGCAGGGAAAACAACATGCGCAACTAGAGGCCCTTATATCCAAGCTTGGCTTAGGCAACCGAGTTCACTTGACGGGATTTATTTCCAATCAGCAGACACTGCAAACTTTGCGCCATGAAGCACACATTTATGTGCAGCCGAGTTTGTATGAAGGTTTTTGCTTGGCCGCCGCCGAAGCTTTGGCCGCAGGCTTGCCTACGGTTGCAACTGATTTTGCCGGAACCAGAGATTATGGTTTTCACGGCAAAAATATGATAATTGCCCATGAATATTCCGCAGAGGCATTGGCCAAGTCGTTATCTTTTTTAATAGATCGCTACCATCAATTAGCTGCGCCATTGTCGCAAGCAGGTATTGAGACGACACGGGAGCGTTTCAGCAGATACGCAGTGCAAGCTCTATGGGAACCGGCCCAAGCCGCACTTGCGTTGCCTAGGATTTTGCAACCTTCTTCGCCACAAGGTTCAAGATATCCCCAATACCTTTTCCCGATACCGCGGAGATAGCATACGCTGGTTTTTTGCTTACTTTCTTAAGCACCGCGAGTTTGCGTTTAATCTCCGCCGCCTCCAGCGCGTCGCATTTGTTGAGCGCGACGATCTCGGCTTTGCGGTTGAGACCGTTTCCGTAGGCTTTCAATTCCGCGCGCACGGTTTTGTAGCATTTCGCCACATCTTCCTCGGCGCCATCAATGAGATGCAGCAAAACGCGGCAGCGCTCGACATGGCCCAAGAAACGGTCGCCGAGCCCGTGGCCTTCATGCGCGCCTTCGATGAGGCCAGGAATATCGGCGAGTACAAAGGTTGCACCGCCCCGCTTGCCGCCGATCTGCACCACGCCGAGATTGGGCGAAAGCGTCGTGAAGGGATAATCGGCGATTTTGGGCCGCGCGGCGGTGCAAGCGGCGAGGAAGGTCGATTTGCCCGCATTCGGCAGGCCGACCAACCCGGCGTCGGCAATTAGCTTGAGACGCAGCCACAGCGTGCGCTCCTCGCCCGGATAGCCCGGCGTGAAATGACGCGGCGCGCGGTTGGTTGATGATTTGTAATGTGCATTGCCGAAGCCGCCATCGCCGCCTTTGAGCAAGGTTATGCGCGTACCTTTCTCGGCAAGATCGGCCAGCAGTGTTTCCTTGTTCTCGGCCAGTATCTGGGTGCCAACCGGCACGCGCAGGACAATATCCTTGCCGCCAAGGCCGCTGCGGTCCCGCCCGGCGCCGCCGCGCCCATTGCCCGCATTGAAATGCTGCTGATAGCGGTAATCGATGAGAGTGTTGAGATTGTTGGCAGCCTCAAAAATCACGTCGCCGCCCTTGCCGCCCCTGCCGCCGTCGGGCCCGCCGAATTCGATGAATTTCTCGCGCCGGAAGCTAACGCAGCCGCGCCCGCCGGCGCCGCTCTTCACATAAATTTTTGCAAGATCGAGGAATTTCATAACAAGAAAACAGTGTTGAGCGTTAAGCGGGTATCAATTTTTTTTGCCATTTTTCCGGCTGAGGGGGAGATTTTTGCGGCTGAGGAGGAGCTTCGCTGATTTTAGCTATTATTGTATCCAGCCATTTTCTCAATCGACTTTCATTTATCCTATCTTCGTTCAATAAGGATCCCGTTACTCTACGGCCTTTGTAATAAGCTCCCATGTAGGGAATGCTTTCAACGCCGCCCCATTCCCTTCGAAACTGTTTGCTGGACTCCCACGTGCCGATATCCGTCCGTATCCAGTCTATCGATGCGCGATCCCGATATTCTGATAGCAGTTTATTCATCATCGGAGTTAATGCTATACAGCCTGGACACCAAGACGCTCCTATTTCGAAAATAACAATACGGCCACCATCTTTAAGGCTTGCTTCCTCAAGCGCTTTCCTGAATTCGGCCATTGGCACAGTGGTAGTAGTTCCCCTGTTGGAACTGCAACCGGCGAGAATCGCCGCGCCCGCTATTATCAATTGTCTCCGGTTAAGCATCCGGTTCTCATCTATTTTCCGTTTCAGATAAACAAAACAAGTATTCGAATAGAGAATTCGAAGTCAGTTTTTAGAATCAATTTCAACCGAAACGTAAGTCCGCCCGCCCGCCTTCTCGCGGAATTTCACGGTGCCGTCCTTGACGGCGAAAATCGTATGGTCGCGGCCCATGCTGACATTATCGCCGGGAAAATATTTGGTGCCGCGCTGGCGGATAATGATGTTGCCGCCGCGCGCCGCCTGCCCGCCGAAGAGCTTGACGCCGAGACGCTTGCCGGCGCTGTCGCGCCCGTTGCGGGATGAACCGCCTGCTTTTTTATGAGCCATTTTATGCTCCCGTGATTCCGGTGATCATCAGCACCGTGAAATCCTGCCGGTGATTGTTCTTGCGGCGGTAATTCTGACGGCGCTTTTTCTTGAACACGATCAATTTGCCGGTGCGGCTGTGGCTGACCACTTCGGCCGCGACCTTGGCGCCCGCTACCAGCGGCGCGCCGACGGTTACCTTGCCGCCGTCGCACAGCATCAGAACTTCGCCGAGCTCGATGCCTTTGCCTTGTTCGGCCACGAGCTTCTCGACCTGAATGATATCGCCGGTGGCAACCTTATATTGCTTACCGCCGGTTTTTACGACCGCGAACATGGTCTTTGTCCTTATGTTTGAAAAGCAGGTATCGCGCTTGGGCGCGGTCTGCGAAGGGCGTTAATGGCCAAAAAGCGCTGAAATGTCAAGGAATACAAGCCGGAAAGCCGGTTTTATTCCTCTTTTCCGCGCTCCGGCGTCGGTGTGCGCGCCATTAACCAGAGCACGCCGAGCAGGTCATAAAGGCCCTTCAGCGCCCGCCCGGCGAAATCGGATTTGGTGACGCCGCATTGGCGTGGTCGGTCGTTGACGGGCGTGAAAATGCATTCGCTGCCATACAGCTTGAACAAGGCCGGCATGAAACGGTGCAGACCGTTGAAGAAGGGCAGTTCCAAATAACTCTCGCGCCGGAACAGTTTCAAACTGCAGCCGGTATCGGGGCAATTATCATGCAACAGGCTTTTGCGAATCGCGTTGGCGAAACGGCTGGCAAGCCTTTTGCCCAGCGTATCGCGGCGGTTGACGCGAATGCCGGCCACGAGAATTTTTCCGCTTTGGCCCTTGCTCCAGGCGAGATCGCATAAACGCGGAGCATCGGCCGGGTCATTCTGCCGGTCGCCGTCGATGGTAAGTATCCATTCCGCGCGTGCGGCGCGCACACCGTTGCGGATCGCACCGCTCATGCCGATGCGTTTGGTGTGCCGGATCAGACGTACATGCGGGTTGCCCTGCCTTGCCTGCTTGATCTCGGCCGCGGTGGCGTCACTACTGCCGTCATCGACGCAGATGATCTCGAAATTGTCGTCGACCGGCGCATAGGCTCTAAGGGCCTCGGTAATCTCCGCGATCAACGGCAGGACATTGCCCGCCTCGTTCATCATCGGGATGACGATGGAAAGGCTGAGCCTGGAAGGTAATGTCGGTTCGGACATGGTGCCTAATCGCTAAAATTTTGAGCATCCTGCAATTTTATTTCATGCGGGACAATGCCTTGCTTGAAAATGATCGGACCGCCTGCGGCTAAATATCATGCGGCTATAGTTTTGCCATAAGCTGCAATCATATTTGATAAGGTTAATGTGATGCGTAAAATGAAGGAGAAAATATCATGACGGAAACACAGGCTTCAGAACAACCGCCGCGCGACCGACGCCCCATATTCCTGTGGATCGTAATAGCCTTTGCCGTCGTCGTGATCTTTGGCTATTTGGCCTATCTTTCCCATACACCGTCACCGCAAAACGCGCCCATGCCGGCACCCGTATCAACGGGAACAAGTAATCCTTATACGGTCAATCCTTACGCTGGTCCCATTACGCCGAATACAAATGCGCCGAATACAAGCGGGGGCACCTTGCCGGAGGGCAATGTGAGCGGCAACGCACTGACGGGTACGAGCAAGACGGCGCCCGACAATACCAGCAATAATGGCCATTAAGGATCGAGGGCTTTGGTAAGCCGTCGTTGCGCTTCTCCGTAAAAACCTCTAATTTGCGCGGCGCTTCGCCAAGCTGATAGGCTTGCCGGAAAAAGGGCGCCCGTAGCTCAACTGGATAGAGCATCTGACTACGAATCAGAAGGTTAGGAGTTCGAATCTCTTCGGGCGCGCCATCGATTAAGAAACCCCAAGCTTAACTTAAACCCGGGTTATTTATTCAAGGCGTCCCGAAGCTTGTAAACAAACCCAAGAGTTTACCCAACAGTGAGCGAAATTCGCATTTACCATATTTGTAAACACCTATGAATTTTTAAGAAAAGCACAATTATTCACTGGACAAACCCAACCCTGTTACTAGCATTTGCTGCAAAGTTCCCGCACGGGGATCGCGTTATTCAAATAATTATTAGGAGAAAAAGATGGACGACGGCTTCGATGTGTTTCGAGTTCATCCTTACGAACCAGCCCTTGATCCCAACATAGAAGGACTCCCCTATACAGATGAAATACTTCGCACGCGCCCGGATGGTGATGTGCAAGCCCTCGCCCACAACGCCGTGATGGCGCTTAGTAATCCCGCTATGGCCGATGTGCAAAGACAAGCCCCGTATAACGATTTTCTTATTTTAAGCACGTTGGGTGGACTGCGTGGCGACGGTGGCAGAGCGATTGCGCTCGGTATGCACACGGGACATTGGGAACTGAATAAGCTTGTAGAAGCCGCTGCCGCAAGATTTACAGCCTATCATGCCAATCCTTTTCATGCCGCCGTTTCCGATCCCTGTGACGGCCGCACGATGGAAACGCCGGGCATGAGATTCAGTCTGCTCTACCGCAATGATGCCTACCGCACACTTTCGGATCTCGCCCGCTCCTTGCCGACAAGCAAAGGCTTTATGGGAATTGCTACGTGCGACAAAGGAACGCCGGCTATGCTTATGGCGCTTGCCGAACAACATGATTCTCCGACTATCTATGTGCCGGGCGGCGTGGCTTTACCGGGTACGCCGACCGAAGCCTATGGCAAGCATTACTACACGCCTCAGCAAGCCAGCCTCCACGGCATTCGTACCCAGTATATGCATGGCGGTGTTACCCTTGAGCAAGCGCAGCTAGCTGGTTGCGCGGCCTGCGGTACGCCTGGCGGAGGGTGCCAATTCCTTGGCACAGCGGCAACCGCGCAAGTTATCGGCGAAGCGCTTGGCATGGCTTTACCGCATGCCGCGCTTGCGCCTTCCGGCCAAAAAATTTGGGTCGATATGGCAAGAAATTCTGCCGAAGCTTTGCTGAGACTAAAAGAACTCGGAATTACCTCCAAAGACATTCTTACGGACGATGCGATTCACAATGCGATGGTTGTGCATGCCGCATTCGGCGGTTCGACCAATCTTCTGATACATATCCCAGCCATCGCTTACGCAGGACTTTTAAGAAGGCCAATCCGCAGCGACTGGGAAAGAATCAACCGGGAAACGCCGCGCCTAGTGGATGTCATACCAAACTACGCGGCTCAAATAGGTCATGCGGATCAAACTACTGTTCACGCCTTTATGGCCGGCGGTGTGCCCGAGGTTATGTTGCATTTGCGCGATCTTGGCTTGCTTAAGCTTGGTGTCATGACGGTTACGGGTGATACTTTAGAAAAAAACCTAGAAAAATGGGAGAAGTCCGATCGCCGCCGCGTATCGCGTGAAAATCTGGTTGAAACGACCGGGATTAATCCCGATGACGTCATCAATCCGCCCGCGCAGTCGGCAGCGAAAAAGCTGGCACGAACTCTTACTTTTCCCAAAGGTAATCTGGGGCCGGATGGATCGGTTATTAAAAGCTCGGGAGTCGACCGCAAGGTGCTAAACAGTAATGGTGTCTACAACAAAGTACATAAAGCGCGCGTATTTACCGACGAACACCAAGCCATAAACGCAATCAACCGGACCCAAACACCTGATGGCCGGATGCTGGAGCCGATTGTACCGGGCGACGTTATCGTGCTCATCGGGATAGGCCCGAATATTGGCATGCCGGAAACGCTCTCCATTACGCGAGCGCTTACCGATATGCCAAATGGCAATCAGGTCGCTCTTATTACAGACGGCCGTTTTTCAGGCGTTTCGTCTGGAGCTTGCATTGGCCATATATGTCCGGAAGCCACAGCAGGAGGGCCAATCGGCAAGATTAGAGATGGTGACTTAATCAAAATTAGGATTGATTGTCATAAATTAACGGGCATTGTTGATTTTGTTGGCACCGATCCAAATCATCTTGTTGGCTCGAGAGAGGGAGCCAAGATTCTGGCGCAAAGATCCACGCATGAAATACCACCTCCTGATGATTTGCCAGATAGAGTGAGACTGGAAGCCCTTCTTACGGGCCTCAACGGCGGGGTAGCAGGCGGTTATTGCGTGCCAAGCTACACCGATGCTGCGAAAATGCTCACAGGACGGCAACCCAGCTCAACAAACGGCCGCACCGGGCAGAGGTTGTCACATGGGCGTCCTGACCGTGCAGAGCCTCAGCAAGTTTGAGGCGATTTCGACAGCGCATATGTGCGGCGCTTTTGGATCAGAAGGTTAGCGGCCCGAATCTCTACGGGTTCACCAATCTCGTCAAAACCATCCTTTTGATTTTTGCCGCCAAACTGCTATAGAAGCGGGGTCTTAAACGGGCCCTCGCCTTGTTCCATGGAGCGCGCACATGATCCGCACGATGAATATCCGTCTTCCGCTTTTTCTTTCGGCAGCTTTCATGCTGCTGGCCGTTTGCGGTCCGGTCCGCGCCGACACCAATGATCATGCCGTGGTGGAAGATAAACGCGGTGGTGTGGTGTACAACACCACCGGCAATTGCGTGCGCACGCGCTGGATGGATGCCGGCAATCCCTGCGCCCCGCAGCAGGCTCCCCCGCCGCCGCCGCAGCAAGTCGTGGTCGTGCAGCCCCCACCGCCGCCGCCCGTCAAACACACGGTCATTTCGGAAGAGGCCCGCACCGTTTATTTCCCTTTCAATAAAACCGGCTTGACCACGCAGGCTAAAGAACAACTCGATACGCTGGCCTCGACACTTAAATCGGCCAACGATATCGCCGCGGCCAAAGTCGTCGGTGCCGCCGACCGCATTGGCGGCGTGAAATACAATGACAAATTGTCCGAGAAGCGGGCTGAAGCGGTACGCGATTATCTGATCGCGCGCGGCTACACGAATGCCAGCGTCACCAAGACGCGCTGGGTCGGTAAGTCCGAGCCGGTCACCAGCTGCTCCAAGAAACTGCCGCACAAGAAACTGGTCGCGTGTCTGCAAGGCGACCGCCGCGTGCATATCGAGATGGTCTATAAGAAGGAAGTCATAACGCAGGCCCCGCCACCGCCAGCTGTCCCGGTTCTGGTGCCTGCGCCGGCTACGTCCACCGCATCGCCCCCCGCCTCAATGCCGCCTGCCATCGTGCCGCCGCGGTAAGGATTTAAGCCGCTTGTAATCCGCACTTTTTTGCCTACATGATAGGAATCCCGGTGCTTTGGCGGCGGGCGCAGTTAATCTGCGGGTAGGCTTAAAAGATGCTTAACTTCGACCAATATACCGAACGCTCGAAAGGCTTTATCCAGGCCGCGCAGATGGTGGCGCTCAATCAGCGCCATCAGACGCTGATGGTCGAGCATTTACTCAAAGCCTTGCTGGATGACCGCGAGGGTTTGGCTGCCAATCTGATCCGCGCGTCCGGCGGCGATCCGCAGAAGGCGCTGAAGTCAGTCGAGGCCGATCTCGAAAAAATTCCCAAAGTGTTCGCGACCGGCGCGGCCGATCAATTGCGCCTGACGCCGGAATTCGCGCGCTTGCTTACTTCCGCCGAGGACATCGCCAAGAAAGCAGGCGACAGCTATGTGACCGCCGAGCGATTGTTGCTGGCTATTGCCCTTGCCCAGGGCACCAATGCGCAAAAAGCGCTGGCAAGCTCAGGCGTTTCCACCGAGGCACTTAACCGCGCGATCAATGAGATGCGCGGCGGCCGCAAGGCCGAAAGCGCAGGCGCCGAGCAGGGCTATGACGCGCTCAAGAAATACACGCGCGATCTCACGCAGGCCGCGCGCGATGGCAAGCTCGATCCCGTCATCGGCCGCGAGGAAGAAATCCGCCGCACGATTCAGGTGCTGGCGCGGCGCACGAAAAACAATCCGGTCCTGATCGGCGAGCCCGGAGTGGGCAAGACCGCGATCGTGGAAGGCCTTGCCCAGCGCATCATCCGCGGCGACGTGCCGGAGAGCCTGAAAGAGAAAAAGCTGTTGGCGCTGGATCTCGGCTCCCTGATCGCGGGCGCCAAATACCGCGGCGAATTCGAGGAACGGCTCAAGGCTGTGCTGCAGGAAATTTCTGCCGCGGCTGGCGAAATCATCGTTTTCATCGACGAGCTGCATGTGCTGGTCGGCGCCGGCAAGACCGAAGGTGCCATGGATGCTTCCAACATGCTCAAGCCCGCGCTCGCGCGCGGCGAATTGCATTGCGTCGGCGCCACCACACTGGATGAATACCGCCAGTATATTGAAAAGGACGCGGCGCTGGCCCGGCGCTTTCAGCCGGTTTTCGTCAGCCAGCCCTCGGTCGAGGATACGATCTCGATCCTGCGCGGGCTTAAAGAAAAATACGAGCTTCATCACGGCGTGCGCATCACGGACGGCGCTCTCGTCGCCGCCGCCACGCTTTCCAACCGCTATATTTCCGACCGTTTTCTGCCGGACAAGGCGATCGATCTGATCGATGAATCGGCCGCGCGCCTGCGCATGGCCGTGGATAGCAAGCCTGAGGAAATCGACGAGCTCGATCGCAAAATCATGCAGCTCAAGATCGAACGCGAAGCACTTAAAAAGGAAATCGACCTCGCCTCACAGGACCGGCTCGGCAGGCTGGAAACCGAGCTTGCCAAGCTCGAAGAAAAATCCGCCGAGCTCACCGCGCGCTGGAAGGCCGAGAAGGAGCAATTGCACGGCGCGCAAAAGCTCAAGGAACAGCTCGAGCAAATGCGCACCGAGCTTGAGCAGGCCCAGCGCAAGGGCGATTTCACCCGCGCGGGCGAATTGACCTATGGCGTCATTCCCGAGCTCGAGCGCAAAATCGAGACGGCCCAGAAAATCAAAGATAATGCGATGCTGGATGAGGTCGTGAAGGAAAGCGACATCGCCGCGGTCGTCAGCCGTTGGACCGGCATCCCGGTCGACAAAATGCTGGAAGGCGAGCGCGACAAGCTTCTGCGCATGGAAGAGCATTTGCGCAAGCGCGTCATCGGGCAGGAAGAAGCCATCGTCGCGGTGGCGAATGCCGTGCGCCGCGCGCGCGCCGGATTGCAGGATCCCAACCGGCCGATCGGCTCCTTCCTGTTCCTGGGCCCCACCGGCGTCGGCAAAACCGAACTTACCAAGGCGCTGGCCGAATTCCTGTTCGACAGCGATCAGGCCATGATTCGCGTTGACATGTCGGAATATATGGAAAAGCACGCGGTCGCGCGCCTGATCGGCGCGCCGCCCGGCTATGTCGGTTATGAGCAGGGCGGTGCGCTCACCGAAGCTGTGCGGCGGCGGCCCTATCAGGTGATCCTGTTCGACGAGGTCGAAAAGGCGCATCCGGACGTTTTTAACGTCTTACTGCAAGTGCTCGATGACGGGCGGCTGACGGACGGGCAGGGGCGCGTGGTCGATTTCAAGAACACGCTCATCGTTCTGACCTCGAATCTGGGCGCCGACATCATCGCGCAGGATGCCGGGCAGGAATTATTGCCGCGCACCAAAGACCAGGTGCTGGACGTGGTGCGCAAGCATTTCCGGCCCGAATTTCTCAATCGCTTGGACGAGATCATCATCTTCCGCCGTCTGTCGCGCGACAATATGGCGGCGATCGTCGATGTGCAACTCGGCCATCTCCGCAAACTGCTGGCCGAGCACAAAATTACACTCGAACTTACGAAAGAGGCTTTGCAGTGGCTTGCGGAGGCCGGCTACGACCCGGTTTACGGTGCGCGGCCCCTCAAGCGCGTGATCCAGCGCACGCTGCAAAACCCGCTCGCGCAGGATATTCTGGCGGGTAAAATCCTCGATGGGCAGACGGTGGTAGCCAATGCCGGCCGCGAGGGCCTTACCATTCAGGTGAAAAAAGACGGGCCCAGGCTCGTGCGGGCCTAGCCTATAACGCCAGCAACACAGCGCCCGCGGTAATAAGAACGCCACCCAGCGCCATTTTCCAGCTCAGCGGCTCGTTCAAAAACAGCACGGCGAAGACGATGACGATCGCCACACTCAATTTATCGATAGGCGCGACTTTCGAAGCCGGCCCCAATTGCAGCGCGCGGTAATAACAGAGCCACGAAAATCCGGTGGCAACGCCCGACAGAACAAGCATCGTAGCGCTGAAGGAAGATATTTTATTGAGCGGCTGCCATTCGCCGCGCAGTGTCAAAAAGCCAACCGTCATCAAGAGGATAACCAACGTGCGGATGAGGGTGGCGAGATTCGAATTGATATCGCTCACGCCAAGCTTGCCCAGAATGGCTGTCAACGCGGCAAACACGGCGGAACCTAAGGCAAAGACCAGCCAGTGATTAAGTGACAGCATATCTATTGCGCCCCCACCGCATCGCTGACCGATGTGAATCCGTCGCGCCGCAGCAAAGCCGCAAGATCGCGCGTGATGCGCCGCACCAATCCCGGCCCTTCGAAAATCAGAGCCGTGTAAAGCTGCACGAGCGAGGCGCCAGCACGGATTTTGGCATAGGCATCTTGGCCGCTCGCCACGCCACCACAGCCGATCAGCGGCACCTTGCCTTGCGTCGCTTTATGCATCTGCGCCAGCATTTGGGTCGAAAGGTCGAAAAGCGGCTTGCCCGAAAGGCCGCCTGCTTCACGTGCAAAATCAGGTGGCAGCGCGCAGGGACGCGTCACAGTCTTATTGCCGATGATAAGTCCCACCACCCCGCCGCTCA
>Ga0307471_100000095_pt1 | contig 40784 bp, 37 predicted proteins | sample atmos_gasesAM3C__2_FD_204566 | JGI IMG/M metagenome (GOLD analysis project Ga0307471, IMG submission 204566) | Hardwood forest soil microbial communities from Morgan-Monroe State Forest, Indiana, United States - atmos_gasesAM3C_515 | ecosystem: Environmental > Terrestrial > Soil > Temperate... | reverse complement strand
CCATCAGAGGGTTTTGCCGCCGCCGCCGCCGCCGCAGTCGCCACAGGAGCGGTAGTATCCCGAACTGGATTGAGCCTTAACGGGCAATCGAGAACGCATATTCATAGAAAAACTCCAAACCCTATCCCAATTTCAGAAGCGGTAGGTTTTGTTCTTGTACCTCGCGACGATTCCCAATCCACCGTTGAGAATAGAACGCGGATGGACCATCCGGTATTGATAGAAATTGCAACTGATATAGGCACTTTTAATCTCGTTGGATCATTTCAAATCCCTGAAATTGAGGATGCTGGCGGTGCGCAATGTCAGGTCGATGCTCTATGTGGGCGTGATCCGAATAAGACGATGGAAGCGTCTGTGAAGCCTCTCCCGATGAATGTGACCCGGCGGCCTCTCATCCGTTCTCAAAATGGTGTCGGATTACAGGTGCTCGAGGAAAGTGATCTGGAAATCGTTCTGCGGACTATTGCCGAGGCTGGTGGAGCGTGGGACGGCCGTTGCGTGAGGTTCAAATTGTTCGAGGCGCAAAATCGGCCCGAAGATATGGAAGTTGCGCTAAGAATTCTCAGCAGAATGCGAAAAGAAGGGGCCAATGTCGAATGCGAGATCGCCATAACCTATACGGCCGAGTATAGCGCCGAATATTTTGGCGTGGTTCCCGGCAGCGATCTCGCTCGCAGTCTCAATCTGCTGGACAAGGATGTATTATACGATGCGCAATACTACGAAGATCGCACTTATGAGCTGTTTAGACGGGCCATTGCCATCGATCCCGATCTTATTACGGGCGGAAGCGGCAAAGATATGATTGGCCTGCTGCTGGGTGGTAAAGGTCGCGTTTCCGATGGCAATAGCGCTGAAACGTATAGGGCCATGCTCCGCGGGGCAGAACGCAGCGGTGCAAAATTAAAAACATTCTGTATGCACATCCACAATACGGGACATGCCCATGAAGCCACCGCCGCCGTTATTGCCGCGCATCTGGACGATAGGGAAAGTCGGGGACCGGAAGCCTACGTTTCACAGTTGAAATTATTGGTGGATGTTACGGTGAGTGGCCTCAGTTTTGCCGATCCTCTCGATGTCGATCAGACGCTTCGTGAAAAATACGGCTACGATCTCGGCATTGTAGAAGAACAACGGGGACTCTTGCGCAAATGGGCAGGAACAATTGCCGATCTGCGGGATAAAATGAAAGATTACCTCATCCCCGACCGGCTTTCGGACATGCAAAAAAGATTTGCATTTATAGCCGGCGGCGCGTTCGGTTCCGATAATCGTTTGGCGATCCAGCCTCTGGTTTCCGCGCTCATGGCAAAGGAAATCCTGGATAGCAGCGGATCGAAAATCAATCTTAAGCCGGAAATAGCGGAAAATATGATCAAGGCGCTCTTTATTTATGTGCGCCGCAAACTGTATTACGACAATGGCCACGCGCATTCGGTGACTCCAAGCGCCTACAATCTTTCTCTTTCATCCAAGGAGGTCATCGAGGCGATGATCCGAACCGGTTTCGTTCAGGAAATGCTGCAAAGCGGCGTCGATCTTGCCACCATAGGCGAAAGCCGGGATTTGGCTGTAAAAATGCAACCGCAATGGATTGACCGGTTTCCGGAATATTATTCAAGCGTCCGGCATAAGCCGTCTTTAAATTATTTCCGCCGCATGCCGCGCGCCATTCATCCAGTTTTGCGCAAGCATTACTGCGATTACCATATCAACGAAATTTTGCCGCCCACGGGAAGTAATGGATCACGAAAACCAGCCGAGGAAGTTCTTGTTCAATCGCCTCTTCACGGCCTGATTAATGCCGGTGACTATGAAAGAGTGAAAGAGGGATTGCTCGCGCGTTCTGTCGACAAAAACGCCGCGCGCGTTTTTCTAGGCCAATATATCGAGGATCAGGAAGCTATCAATTTATTTGTTCGCGAACATATCGGAATGAATGAAATGCCTGCTGGATATAATGTCAAAAGTTTTGCCCAGATTGTAAAAGATGCTCTTGCCGAATATGGCGATCACGGAAAGAAACTGTGGATTTCCGCCAAAGGCGCTCTCTTCGCGGCCATTAATATGGGCCTGGATGCGTCTAGAAAGGTGCCGGAGGGAGTTATAAAATTATGGGAACATCCCGTTGAAGACGGTCCTTCCGGAGAAGAAGGACCATCTTATTGGGGCAAGTTTTTTGTGGACCCTTGGGGGAAGACAGCTCAGGAAGCCGCCCGCTTCCGCGAAATGGCGAATCTTAATGTGCATGTGGAGGCAAAACTTCCCGCAGCTCGACAGCAAAGGCTGATACAAGATTCGCAAAAAGTCGCTGAAAGGATTACACGTGAGAATGATGCCAGAATTGCGGCCTATGATCATGTCCTCGAGTTTTTAATGGCGGGCACTCGCGAAGGATGTCCTCAATCTCTTTCTTGGTCGCCGCCATCCGAAAGTAGATTAGCGATCAATTAAAAAATAAGGCCCGGTTAGCACGGGCCTTATTGTTAATCGGCAAACGCACTTTTAAATTATGCCGCCACTTCGTGCCCATTCATAAGCCGGGCCATTTCGTCTTTCAGGTTGAGCTTCTTCTTTTTCAGCTCATGCAGCCGGACAATGTCGGGGAAGGGCCTGATTTCTTCTTCATGAACGATGTGGTCGATATCGGCGTGACGTTTTCTCAAAGATTCAATTCGCTGCGTGAGCGCCATGTGCGCCTCCTTGAAAAATCGGTGAGGGACGTACGAACAGATTTTTTATACTACCACAATTTGGTTGCCGCGGGGTGAACTATCGGCTGCGGCGAATGATCCGGGTCACAAAATATCTCGCCCGAGGCGTTTGATTTTTTGCATGTTCTTCAAGGCATTGGTTAAATGTTTTTAACCACAAAGCCAAAAAATGCGGCCCTCTTGGCTATTGAACGCTATCCCCGAGGCAAATGCCCAATCCGCGCGCGGTTTTGACCAGCGAGCCTTTGGGATCGACCTGCTGGGGCTGTTTAACGGCTTCCGCAATCGGCACATCTATCACCCCGCGATTCGACCAGGCGACCATGCGGCCGGCCTTGCCCTCCCTGATGAGTTCCACCGCATGCACGCCGAAAGCGGCTGCCACCAGGCGGTCCGAAGCGCTTGGCTGGCCGCCGCGCTGCACATGCCCCAGCACCGTTACCCTTGTTTCAGCCTGACAGAGTTCGGCAATCTGTGCGCCGATCACATGCCCGATGCCGCCGAGGCGCTTTTCGCCGCCGTAAAGCGTGTTGGTCACGGGCACGCCATCCTGCGTGCGCACGGCTTCCGACACCACGATGAGGGCAAAATTGCGGCCGCGCTGATGGATGTTTTTGATATGCGCGGCGACATTTTTGATGTCATAGGGAATTTCGGGAATAAGAATGACATCGGCACCACCCGCAATGCCGGCCGAAAGCGCGATATGCCCGGCATCGCGGCCCATCACTTCCAGAAGCATGATGCGGTCATGGCTGGCGGCCGTCGGCTGCAGCCGGTCCAGAGCTTCGGTCGCCACCGCCACAGCCGTGTCGAAACCGATCGAACTTTCGGTCATCGACAGATCGTTGTCGATCGTCTTCGGCACGCCGATCAGGGGAAAGCCGCCTTGCTGGGCGAGGCGATGCAAAATTGCAAGGCTGCCGTCACCGCCGATGCCGATCAGCGCATCGCAAACAAGCGTGCGGAAAGCTTCGATAATTTCTCCCGAACGGTCTTTTGTGGTTCCGTTCGGCATCGGATAGGCGAAAGGATCGCCCTTGTTGGTGGTACCGAGAATGGTGCCGCCCTGGCGCATCATCACGGTGTCCACATTTTCGGCGTGCAAAGGCATGGTCCGCGGCGGGCGGCTGAGCAATCCATGGGCGCCATCCATGATGCCGATCACCTCCCAGCCGAGCGCCATCGCCCGCAGCACTGCGGCGCGGATCACGGCGTTAAGCCCGGCGCAATCGCCGCCGCTGGTAAGAATGGCAATCCGTTTGGCGGGGGAAGGCATGCTGAAAAACCTTGCAGGAGAGGCTCAGCCTTGGTCTAGCAGGGAATCAAGGCCTTCGGAAAGCATGGCATGAAGCATGATTTTCTGCTATGGAGCACGGCCTTACGGATCAATTGACCGGACCGCAATGAGCAATCAGGAAACGCTAAAGGAGCAGCTCGCGCATCTCAAGGCCGAGCATCGCGATCTCGACGACGCCATTCAGGCTTTGTCCCAGCGCAGCATGCCGGACATGATCCAGCTTCAGCGTTTGAAGAAAAAGAAACTGACCTTGCGCGATGAAATCAGCAAAATCGAAAGTCAGTTGTTGCCGGATATTATCGCCTAAATCCCGCGCTGCGCCCGTGTCACCGCTTGCGCGGCTTGCTTGAGACCGACTGCGACGTCCTCGTTTTCATGGAACGTGTAGGCGCCATAGCTGATCACGATATCGAGCTTGCAGCCATGCACCTCGCTAATGGCTTCATAAAGCGCTTTCGATAAACCCTCGCCCTTGCGCCAGGCCGAAGGATTGTCGCAGCGCATCAGCAGCACGCCGAATTCGTCCGGGGCCAGCCGGCCAACGACATCCGAGGTGCGCACATTCTTCATGAGTGTGTCGCCGATCAGGCGAATGGCGGCATTCGCTACCGATTTGCCGTAGCGCCCGGCGACATCCTCCAGATGTTCGAAATCGAAATAGAGCACGCTCGACGTGCCGCCATAGCGCTCGTCGAACGCCAGCATGCGCGCCACCTCGCGGTTGAATTCGGGCCGCGTCAGGATGCTGTGATCTTCCTCGATGGGCTGGCGCTCGAGCAAACGGATGCGCGTTTCCAGATCCTCGATTTTGCCGCGGGCTTCGTGCAGCTCCGTGCGCACATTATTCCAGATCTGGCGCTGTTCGAGCGATAGCGCGGCGTCGGCGAGCCAATCTTTATGCAGATCGAGCGGTTTGGTCACGGAAATCACCGGATTTAGGATTGGCAACAAGTTTCTACCTCTTTTCTAAAAAACAGGTTAAAACGTAGGCCCGGAGGGTATTTAGATGCCGCGCAAAGCCAGAAAAAGCCGCAAATCCGCGCTGGTGGGAATCGCCATGGGCAGCCAGTCGGACTGGGAGACCATGCGGGGCGCGGCCGATACGCTCAAAATTTTCGGCGTGCCGTTCGAGGTTTCGATCGTCTCGGCGCACCGTACCCCGGAACGGCTTTTTGCCTATGCGAGCATGGCGGCGCCGCGCGGCCTCAAGGCGATCATTGCCGGCGCCGGGGGCGCCGCGCATCTGCCCGGCATGATGGCCTCACTCACCACGTTGCCGGTGTTCGGTGTGCCGGTGCAAAGCAAATCGCTGGACGGGCTCGACAGTTTGCTCTCGATCGCGCAAATGCCGGCCGGCGTGCCGGTCGGAACCTTGGCGATCGGCAAGGCCGGCGCCATCAATGCCGGCCTGCTGGTGGTGGCGGTGCTGGCGCTCGGCGATAAGAAACTTGCCAAAAAATGGAGCGCGTGGCGTTCCCGGCAAACCGCGTCGGTGGCGATAAAGCCGGCGCGCAAGAAAAAATGAAAACTCTTCCACCCGGCTCGACCATCGGTATTCTCGGCGGCGGCCAGCTTGCGCGCATGACAGCGCTGGCGGCGGTGCGGCTCGGGTATCCTTGTCATATTTTTTGTGCGAGCCGGGAAGAGCCCGCCATGTCGGTCGCGGCCGCCCATACGATTGCCGATTTCACCGACCGCGCGGCGCTGGAAAAATTCGCATCCGCCGTCGATGTCGCGACCATCGATTGGGAAAATATTCCCACCGAGGCGCTCGATATTGTCGCCAAACGCACGAGCGTTTATCCCTCGGCTAAGGTTTTGCGCGTGGCGCAGGATCGCAGCGAAGAGAAAAAATTCGCGCGCGAAGCCGGGCTTGGCACGGCGGATTTTGCGGTCGTGCATTCACCCGCGGAACTCGAGAAGGCGCTCAAGAATTTTACTCTGCCCGCCATTCTTAAAGCCACCCGCATGGGCTATGACGGTAAGGGACAGGTGAAAATCGAAACCGGCACCAAACCGGCCTCGGCCTGGAAAGAGATGGGCGGCGCCGAGGGCATCGTCGAATCTTTCGTTCCTTTCGCCTGCGAGATTTCGGTCATCATCGCCCGCCGCGCGGATGGCGCCTCAGCCGCCTATCCGGCCGTGGAAAATATTCACCGCAACGGCATTCTCGTTGAAACACATGCGCCCGCGAATATCGATCACGCGATCGCGGCCGAAGCCGAGCATCTCGCGCGCACGCTGGCGGAAAAGCTCGACGTTATCGGCCTTCTGGCCGTGGAGATGTTCGTGCTCAAACAGCCGAACGCGCAAGGACGCCGCGTGCTGATGAACGAAATCGCGCCGCGGCCGCACAATTCCGGCCACTGGACCATCGATGCCTGCGCCGTAAGCCAGTTCGAGCAACTGGTGCGGGCGATTTGTGGATTGCCGCTGGGCGCGCCTGCGGCGCATAGCCGCGCCGTCATGCATAATCTGCTCGGCGATGAAATTAAACGCTGGCCGGAACTTCTGAAAGAGCCCAACGCCTGTCTGCATATCTACGGCAAGGCCGAAGCGTGCAAGGGTCGCAAGATGGGGCATGTGACTTGGCTGAAGGGGGCGTGGTAATGTCAGGGGATTGGAGGCTAGAGGCTGGAGGCTAGGAATTCTGTTTCCAGCCTCTAGCCTCCAGCCTCTAAATCTCAGGAGACGTTCATGCTTAAAGGAAAAAGTGCCATCGTCACCGGATCGACCAGCGGCATCGGGCGCGGCATCGCGCATGCGCTGGCGGCCCAAGGCGTCAATATCATGACCAACGGTTTCGGCGACACGCCGGAAACCATCGCCACCGTCAAAAGCGAAATCGCCAAATTCGGCGTCAAGGCCGAATACAATCCGGCCGATGTCGAAAAACCCGAGCAGATCGATGCGATGGTGGACGCCACTATCAAGGCCTTCGGCTCGCTTGATATCGTCGTCAACAATGCCGGCATTCAGTTCGTGGCGCCGGTCGATCAGTTTCCACTCGACAAATGGAATGCCATTATTGCCACCAACCTGTCCTCGGCTTTTTATACCTCGCGCCGCGCCGTACCTTTGATGAAAAAACAGGGATGGGGCCGCATCATCAACATCGCTTCGGCGCACGGCCTCGTCGCCAGCGAGAACAAGGTAGCCTATGTCGCCGCCAAGCATGGCATCGTGGGGCTAACGAAAGTCGTGGCGTTGGAAACCGCTAAAAACGGCATCACCTGCAACGCGATCTGTCCCGGCTGGGTGCTGACCCCTTTGGTGCAGAAACAGATCGATGCGATCGCGGCGCAGAAGAAGGTTTCAAACGACGAAGCCGCCAAGGAAATCCTGCAGGAAAAGCAACCCGCCATGCAGTTCGTGACGCCGGAGCAAATAGGCGGGTTGGTGCTTTTCCTTTGCTCGGATGACGCCAAGCTGATCACCGGCTCCGCCTACAGCATCGACGGCGGCTGGGTAGCGCAGTAGAAAACGCGATTAACTCAAAATTTTTTAGCTTGGCTTGCGGACTAGGACGCCATCCGCCCGCTTGAGGATAGCGGATTGAGGCTTTTGAAAGTCGCTTCCATCTCCTGCATATGCGCATCGATGGCGCCAAGTGCGGCGGCAAGCTCCGAAAGGATCTGCGCCTGCTGCCGCAATTGGGATTGCGCGTCCTCGGAAGGCGGCGGGGCGGCGTTGGCATTGGCGATTTTCTTGTCCATCACGGTGAGGCGCGTTTCGATCCGGTCAGTCTGCTGGGTGATGATGCGCGACAGGCTGTCATTGGCATGGGCGATATGCTCGACGATTTTCTCCCAAATACCCTGGCTATCCAAAGTACTGCCCGCTTGCAGCGGCGATTCGCCCACGACCGAGGATTGCTGCAAGGCGGCGTTGATGAATTCTTCGCGCAAACGTTCGATGCTGCGCGACGTCACTTCGAAGCCCATTTTCACTTCGGTCAAAAGGGAATCCGGTGCGGCCACTGCGACGGTGGCGCTGGCCGGAGCATCTGCCGGCGTCAGCCGGCTGACGAGATTGCCTAATTGGGTCGCCAGTTCCGAAAGACGGTTGAGGCCGAGATTGGAGATTTCCACGCGCCCCAGCGTATCCAACACCCGTTGCTCGAGGCGTCCGCCGATATTTTCCAGCACATCGCTAAAACGCGAGCCGCTTTGCACGATGGTCGTATCGAGCCGGTCCTGCTCGTCGCGCAGATGATTGGTGACGTTGGCGAGCGTTTGCGCCGTGGTGCTCACTTGCGTCAGCAGGCTGTTGCTGTGGGTGGTGAGCAGATTGATCTGCGCCTCGGTCGCTTCCGCCTGATGATTGAGGCATTCTTCCAGCTTGCGCTGGGCGATTTCAAGCCCGGCGACAATCGCCTGCAGGCGATCGGCCTTGTCATCGTCCAAGGTGCCGCTGCCACTCGTTGGCGCCAAGGCGCTGCGCCCGACCGGCTCGAAGCCCTGGGTCAGCATTTGCCGTAAGCTGGCTTCGCTCTGGCTCAGCAGATTGATCGATTCATTGAGGCGGCCTTGCGTTTCCTCGGCGGTTTCGGTCAGCACCTTGCCGCCCGCGCGCAACAGGCTCACGGCGCCAAACAGGCGCTCGCCGAGCTCATCAGTCGAGGCGGCCAGTTTTTGCACCGTTTGCTGGTTTTGCTCGGCGCTGACGCGCAGATTTTGCTCGGTATTGGTGAGAGATTGCAGAGTCTGCGCCACCTGCTTGCCGGTGATCTGGGTTACTTCGGTCATGCCTTTGGCACGTTCCTCGAGATAGGCGATCAGATGGCCGAGCTGGGCTGTCGTCGATTCCTGCGCGCCGCGCAGAAGTTGGGCCGAGCCCGTGACGCTTTGCAGCAAGTTCTGTACCTGCTGCTCGCTGTTCTGGCGTTCGTGATACATATTGCCGAGCGCGGCGTCGATGCGCTGCGATACTTGCGCGACGGCTTCCTTTTGCTGGTTCACCGCATCGGACAGGGTGGTGGCGTGCGAACGAATACCTTCGGAATCGCGCGTGATGCTTTGCATCATCGCCTCGAACAGCGAACGCGCCTGACCCTCGAAACGGATGCGTACCGGGCCTTGTTCGCTCAAAAGCGACATGTCGGGCAATTGACTGAAATGATAACGCGCGAGATCGACCGCACGTGCCAATTCGCCCACCATATCCTGCCGCTCCATGCCCCAGATCGGCGTGCGCATATCGCCGCGCGCCATGTTCTGCACGCTTTGCGCGAGCGCGCGCAGCGGCACGGCATGCCGGCCGCGCAGGGAAAGATAAATGCCGGTGGCGCAGGCTGCGGCCACAATCAGGCTTGACCAGGCAATCAGCATCAGCAGCGTCGCCCACAATTTAAGATCGTTCTGCGCGCCGAAACGGCTGGTGGCGACGGCGCTGCCGATCCGCGTATCGAGCACCGGCAAGGCGGCGTAAAGCGGCGCCATGTCGGCGGGCGTGAAGCCGACGGCCACATCGGTCGTCGATTGCTCCGCTTTATGCGCGGCGGCGGTGAACATATCGACGATGGATTGCAAATCATGGCGCACTTCGGCCGGGGTTTTTTCGGGCAAGCGCGCGACGACATCCTGGGCGGCCCGCACTTGCGTATTCATATCGTTGATCGCGTTATGATCGCGCGTCGTGAGGAAATTTTGCGCCGTGCCGACGAAGCCGCCATAGCCCAGCGCGCGGCGCAATTTCTCGAATGCATCGTCGCCGGAGGAAAAGGCGGCATCCGGCGCGGCCAGGATCGTCTCGGCATGATCGAGCTGGATTTTGAGATAACCGGAAATACCGATCAGCGTCAGGCACAAAAAGACGACGAAGCCCAGCACCAGGCCGGTTAACCGGCCAACGCCGGGGGAGGAGGAATTCTGGTCGCTCATGTACGGCTCGGATGGGGGCTTGACCGTTTATATTATTCATTACGTAACCGAAAATCAAACTTTATCAAGGCGCTGGAAGGCGTTTTTCATCAGTAGGATAATAGAAAATGATCAGATTTCACTAATACCGGTGCGCGAGATGCGTACATCCCGGTGTACCGAGATACCGAGCAGGAGCCCGCAGCCGATCAGCAGGGTCAGCATCGCCGTGCCGCCATAGGAAACCAGCGGCAAGGGAATGCCGACCACCGGAATAGTGCCCGTCACCATCGCGACATTGACGAACACATAAAGGAAAAAGCTGGTGGTGATGCCGAAAGCAACCAACCGTCCGAACTGGTTGCGTGAACTGAGCGCGATCATATAGCCGTAGCCAATGAGCAGGAAATAAAGCAGCAGCAGAAACAAGGCGCCCGCCATGCCGAATTCCTCGCCCAGAACCACGAAAATGAAATCGGTGTGCTTTTCCGGCAGGAATTGCAACTGGCTTTGCGTGCCTTGACCGAAGCCCTTGCCGAAAAATCCGCCCGAGCCGAGCGCGATTTTGGATTGCAGAATATTATAGCCGGCGCCGAGCGGATCGGCGCCCGGATTGATGAAGGTCGAAAGCCGCGCGCGCTGGTAATCATGCAAATGGTACCAGGCGAATGGCGCGACCACGGCCGCCAACGCAATCACGATCGCGAATTTCCACCACCGCACGCCGCCGACGAAAAACATCGCCGTGCTCGCCAGCAGCAGCAGCATGGCGGTGCCGAGATTGGGCTGCAGCAGCACGAGACCGACGGGGATCAGGACCATCAACACGGGCGCCACCAGTTTGACCGGATGACCCACATCTTCCGGCGAAAGACCGTGAAAATATTTAGCGATGGCGAGCACCAGGGCGACCTTCATCAGTTCCGACGGCTGCAGGACGAAAAAACCGAGGCTGATCCAGCGCTGCGCGCCCATGCCGATATGACCCATCACTTCGACCACCACCAGCAGCAACAGCATGAGGCCGTAAAACACATAGGCGCTGCGCAGCCAGAAACGGATATCGATGAAGGCCACGATCAGCATAACGCCTAGGCCGATCATAAAGCGCGACAATTGCGCGCCCGCCCATGGCTCCCAGCTCTTGCCGCCGGCCGAATAAAGTAGGCCCACGCCGATAAAGCCGATGGTCACGATAAGGGCCACCAGGCCCCAATTAAGGAGCCGCAGCTTGTCGCCAAGGCCCAGATGATCGGCGGAGGAGAGACGGGACATGTCTAGTTGCTAGTTATTAGTTGCTAGTGGCTAGCGATTATAATTGGAGGAAAGCCAATCCAACAGCAGATAGTTTATCTGCTTTTTTGTTATGATGTCTCTATGATAAACTGTTTTCGCTAGCAACTAACAACTAGCCCCTAGCCACTATGAAAATTGCCGTCGTTAACTTCCCCGGTTCCAATCGCGAGCGCGATGCCGTTATGGCCCTTGAGCGCGCCACCGGCAAAAAGTCCCTTATGGTTTGGCATGGCGACAGCAGTTTGCCGAAATGCGATCTCATCGTCATTCCTGGCGGCTTTTCCTATGGCGATTATTTGCGTACGGGCGCGATGGCCGCGCATTCGCCGATTATGCGCGATGTGGCGGCGGCGGTGCAAAAAGGCGTGCGCGTGCTCGGCATCTGCAACGGCTTTCAGATTTTGTGCGAGACGCAATTGCTGCCGGGCGTCTTGCTGCGCAACGCGCATATGAAATTTGTGTGCCGGCCGGTAACCTTACGGGTGGAGAATGCCGACAGCGATTTTACCCGCGCCTATAAACCCGGACAAGAAATCCGCGTTATCGTCGCGCATGGCGACGGCAATTATTTCGCTGCGGATGACACGCTTAAGGAACTCGAAGACGATCGCCGCATCGCTTTCCGCTATTGCGATAATCCCAACGGCTCTTCCCGCGATATCGCCGGCATTTTCAATAAACAACGCAATGTCCTGGGCCTGATGCCGCATCCCGAAAACGCCGTCGAGCCGCTGCATGGCTCAACCGACGGGGCGGGATTGTTCGATAGTCTGGCGCGTTCGCTGGCGGCTTGAGCGCTATATCCCCGCAAACAAATCGGTCGACAGATAGCGCTCGGCGAAATCCGGCAGCACAACCACAATCAATTTGCCTTTCATTTCCGGCCGCACGGCGATCTTGAGCGCCGCCGCCATGGCCGCGCCCGATGAAATGCCGCAAGGAATACCTTCCTTTTGCGCCAGTTTGCGCGCGGTCGAAAAAGCCTCGTCATTGCTGACGGTCACAACCTCGTCGATCACCTTTTTGTCGAGCACATCCGGTATGAAGCCCGCGCCGATGCCCTGGATTTTATGCGGCTTATGCGTGCCGCCGGAAAGCACAGGACTATCCTCCGGCTCGACGGCGACGATGCGAATGGCAGGCTTGCGCTGCTTCAGCACCTCGGCCACGCCCTGAACGGTGCCGCCGGTGCCCACACCGGCCACGAACACATCGACCTTGCCGCCGGTATCGCTCCACACTTCCTCGGCGGTGGTGTTGCGGTGAATGGCAGGATTGGCCGGATTTTTGAATTGCTGCAGCATCAGCGCGTTCGGCGTCGAGGCCAGCAATTCCTCCGCGCGCGCGATTGCGCCTTTCATGCCATTGGCCGCCGGGGTGAGTTCCAGCTCCGCGCCCAAAAATTTGAGCATCTTGCGTCGCTCGAGCGACATGCTTTCCGGCATGGTGAGAATAAGTTTATAGCCACGCTGCGCCGCGATGAAGGCAAGTGCGATGCCGGTATTGCCCGAGGTCGGCTCGATCAGAACCGTGTTTCTCTTAAGCCGGCCGCTGGCCTCGGCCGCCTCGATCATGCCGAGCGCGAGGCGGTCTTTCACGGAAGCCAGCGGATTGAAAAATTCCAGCTTGGCGAGAATGCGGCCCGTGCAGCCGGCTTCTTTCGGCAGCGCATGAAGCTCCACCAGCGGCGTGTCGCCGACCGTCTCGACAATGCTGTTATAAATCTTGCCGCGGCCCTTGGTACGATAACTGATCGTCTCCTCCGGCGCTTTCTTTAAAGGCTGGCTTGTCATGAGCGGCCTCCCTGCGGCAAGAGATGATTGAATAGCATGAGCGGCGTGGGCTATACAATGATGCGGATTTAACGGGAATAACCATGAGGTTCATGCGCTGCGTTTTGATGGGTGTGCTGCTCTTGATGCCGGCCGCCGGTTTCGCCCAGAATCATCCCGAATGGTTTGAGTGCGAGAGCGACGGCGATTGCGTCAAAACCAAAAGCGTCTGCAATTGCAAAATGATCTCGGATGAAGCGGTCAACAGGGATTACGCGGGCGCCTACGATGCCTGGGCCGCCAAAAGCGCTTTTTGCTCGGAACAGCCCAAATACTCGTTCAACAATTACAACACCGATTGCAAATACAATCCCGTCTTCGGCCCCAAAGCCAAAGCTGGCTGCGTGCACGGGAAATGCGCCATCGTGATTCCGGCGGCGCAGGAATACTGGCACAATCCTCCAACCATCGAGGATCAAAAGTGGTATCAATGCCAAAGCGACGATCAATGCACAGTAGTTCGAGGTTTCTGTTACGATATTATAGTCAATAAAAAATTTTTGGAGCCAGCCCAAGAGTTTGCATCTAACGGGCAGAATTGTATACAACCAGGCAACCATTTTCCGAAAGCTATTCCTGCGTGTATGAACAATGAATGCGTTGCATCGAATCCAGACCACCAGAAATGACGTCGGCGACAGTGAAATCTGTTAACAAAAAACCCGGCCTCAATGCGCTGCTCGTCGAGCATGGCATGGTGCGCGAAGAGTATGACGTCCTGCTGCGTGTTTTGGGGCGCGAGCCCACCCATGCCGAATTCGGCGTGGCGGCGGCGATGTGGTCGGAGCATTGCTCCTATAAATCGACCCGCCTGTGGCTCAAGCAATTGCCGACCAGGGCGCCGCACGTGATATGCGGTCCCGGCGAGAATGCCGGCGTCATCGATATCGGCGATGGGCTCGCGGCCGTGTTCAAGATCGAAAGCCATAATCATCCTTCCTATATTGAGCCTTATCAAGGCGCCGCCACAGGCGTCGGCGGTATTTTGCGCGACGTGTTCACGATGGGCGCGCGGCCGATTGCGAATTTGAACGCGCTGCGTTTCGGTGACCCGACTCACCCCAAGACCAAAGCGCTGTTGGCCGGCGTGGTGGCCGGCATCGGCGGCTATGGCAATTGCGTCGGCGTGCCGACCGTCGGCGGCGAGACCAATTTTCATAAAAGCTATAACGGCAATTGCCTCGTGAATGCCATGACCGTCGGCATCGCTGACAAGAACCGGATTTTTTATTCGAAGGCGGCCGGCATCGGCAATCCGGTGGTTTATGTCGGCTCCAAAACCGGGCGCGACGGCATTAAGGGCGCGACCATGGCTTCGGGCGAATTCAACGCCGATGCCGAGAGCAAGCGCCCCACCGTGCAGGTCGGCGATCCTTTCACGGAGAAATTGCTGATCGAAGCCTGCCTTGAATTGATGGCCACGGACGCGATCGTCTCGATTCAGGATATGGGCGCGGCGGGATTGACCTCGTCTTCGGTCGAGATGGCATCCAAAGGCGAGCTCGGCATCGAACTCGATCTCGATCAGGTGCCGCTGCGCGAAACCGGCATGAGCGCTTACGAGATCATGCTCTCGGAAAGTCAGGAGCGCATGCTGATGGTGCTCAAGCCCGGGGGCGAGAAGGAGGCCGAGCGTATCTTTCGCAAATGGGAGCTTGATTTTGCCGTCATCGGCAAGCTTACCAATTCGGGCCGTCTGGTCTGTAAACGCACCGGCAAAACCGAAGTCGACATCCCGGTCGGGCCGCTGGTTGAGCAATCGCCGGTTTATAATCGCCCGTGGGAACCGACACCGGCCAAGCCGGTCATCGATGCAAAAAAATATCCGCTGCCCAAGGGCGATACATTGCTCACGGTTTTGCAAAAATTGATGCAATCGCCCGATCTCTGCTCGCGCCGCTGGATTTGGCAGCAATATGACAGTCTGATCGGCGCCGACACGGCCATAGGTCCGGGCGGCGATGCCGCCGTGATACGCGTGCGCGACACGAACAAGGCGCTGGCGATGGTGGTCGATTGTTCCCCGCGCTATTGCGCGGCCGATCCCGTCATGGGCGGCAAGCAGGCGGTGGCCGAAACCTGGCGCAATCTGTGCGCCGTGGGCGCAAAACCGCTCGCCATCACCGACAATATGAATTTCGGCAATCCGGAAAAGCCGAACATCATGGGCCAGTTCGTCGGCGCGGTGGAAGGTATCAAGGAAGCCTGCCTCGCGCTCGATTATCCGGTCGTGTCGGGCAATTGCAGCCTTTACAACGAAACCGACGGGCAGGCGATCATGCCAGCGCCCGTCATCGGCGGTGTCGGGTTGCTCGACGATGTGACCAAGGCCGTGACGATCGGCTTCAAGGCCGAAGATGAAACAATTTTCGTTATCGGCGAAACGAAAACCCATATCGGCCAATCGTTATACTTACGCGAGATTTTCGGCAAGGAAGAAGGCGCCCCGCCGCCGATCGATCTTAAAGCCGAACGCAAAAACGGCGAATTCATCCGCGCGCTCATCAATGATCGCGCGATCACCGCATGTCATGATGTCGCGGACGGCGGGTTGCTGGTGGCGCTGGCTGAAATGGCGCTGGCGGGGGATATTGGCTGCGCGCTCGAGGATGCTGTTGGCGATGCCGGTTTTTGGTATGGTGAAGATCAGGCGCGCTATGTCGTTGCGGCGAATCGGCCGGAACTGTTCGAAGAAAAAGCGCGCGCGGCGGGTGTGCCGTATATGAAAATCGGCACAACCGGCGGCAACAGTCTGTCGCTAAAAGTAAACACGGCGCCGCTGCCGCTTTCCGTCTTAAAGGTCCTTCACGAAAGCTGGTTGCCGGATTACATGGCTAGCTGACCTAGCTGCTGCTTCGCGACGCTGACAGGTACTCTGGATAAGCGGGGCTGGGCCTCGGCCGCCAGGGATTGATCGTTTCTCTTCGGCACATTGATTGTCGGTGGCGATGTTGCAGTCCATTCGCCGACGTTGAGTTTGTAAGCTGCGTATGAAGTTCCGGCTGCATAGGGCAGCGCAAACATGGCAACATCCAAAGTATATTTATATACATAATTAAAAATGGTGAGCCATAACGATTCGGATACTCCTTTCCCAATATAAGAAGCCCCAACGGCCATGGAAACACATAGCACCCAGCCCATAATAGCGGAATGACGGTACCAATCGGCCAGATCAAAAGCCTCAGATGGGTTTCCGGCATAGCTATTCTTATCGATGGCTATATCACCGTCTTCTCGTGAAAAGCCGTAATATAACGGGGCGGCTACGAAAAAAGTTGACGCGGAATCGAAACCGAGATTCTTTATAAACTCAAGTGCCGTGGGATCGGCGGGATGGAGCAAAGTCTGTGCTACGGCACAGAAAATTGTGGTAATGGCGGCACTTATAACGAGCGGGCTGGCTAAATATCGCATGACGCCTTGCGTTCCATAAGATACGCCATCGAGATGTACGAGTTTCCGGCCTTGTCTGCGTCCAGGCCGGCGATATTTTTGTGGGAGCATGTGTTTAAAACCGTTTGTAAGCATCTTGTCACCTGTCTTTCAATGCCCGTATCAATATTGAAAATTCACAATGATCCATATGATGAATAAGCCCATTTTTCAACCCATTGAAGTTAAAGTTAATAACTTGTCATCTTGAAAAAAACCTCGCATGTTAAAACATGATTCCACGCGGGCAAATCTAGGAGAGCATACGCAATGGCCATGGATGTCGACGAAATCGAGCGGCTGATACGCGAAGCGCTGCCGGACGCACGCATCGAGATCAAGGATCTGCGCGGCGACGGCGATCATTATGCCGCGCATATCGAAAGCGCGGTCTTCGCCGGCAAGACGCTTGTGCAGCAGCATCAAATCGTCTACGCCGCCTTGCAGGGCCGGGTCGGCGGCGTGCTGCATGCGCTGGCGCTCAAGACATCGGCGCCATCCGAACGGCGCGCTTAAAGGGGAGGAAAAACGTAATGGATACGATGGCCACCGAACGCATTCGCGCCGAGTTAGGTTCCAGCGACGTGGTGCTTTACATGAAAGGCACGCCCGTTTTTCCGCAATGCGGATTCTCGGCACAGGCCGTGCAGATTCTCAACATGCTCGGCGTTCAGTTCAAGAGCATCGACGTGCTGACCGATCCCAGCCTGCGCCAGGGCATCAAGGATTTCAGCAACTGGCCGACCATCCCGCAGCTTTACGTCAAGAGCGAGTTTGTTGGCGGCTGCGATATCATGCGCGAGATGTTCCAAAGCGGCGAGCTGCAGCAAATGCTGCAGGCCAAAGGCGTGGCCACTGCGCCTGCCTCGAAATTAGCCTGATTTTCGGATTTGCTTAGATACGGCCGGCGGGCTTCTTGCCGGTCTCTTCGCTGCGCATGTAGGCTGCGCGGCCGAGGCCGTTGACAATCCCGCTTTGATCGACGCGCACGATGCCGGACAACGGCTGCTGCGCCGCATGTTCGCCAATGCGCGTCTCGTCGACGCTCGGCTTCTTGGACGTTTGAGTGGACATCCCAGCCTCCCATACACATGCACACAAATCTTTGTGCACTGCACATAGAATAGGCCAGAACAGTCAATAAGAGATTAATTCAAAATATCTATTTTCTCTTGAATATCAAATAGATATAAAAATAGGCGGGCCTCAAATATTAACAAAGTATTTCTATGACACAGCGCACAAATTTGCCGCTCTCGACACCTCAAAATCCCGTCTTAAAGTAATAAAATTATCACCTGGAGACATGCATGAACCGCCGGGTCTTTTTGCAGAGATGGATTGGATTTTCTGCCTGGGCCGGCGCTGCACTTTTTGCGCGGCTGCCTGTGGCGCGCGCGGGCGATCAGCCCGCGGAAAAATTCGAAGTCGAGAAGACAGATGCCGAATGGAAGAAGATTCTGCCGCCGGATTCCTACCGCGTGCTGCGCCAGGCCGGCACCGAACCACCTTTTTCGAGCCCGCTTGAGAAGGAGCACCGCAAGGGTATTTTTTCCTGCGCCGGCTGCGCGTTGCCGTTGTTCTCGAGCGAAACCAAATTCGACAGCGGCACCGGCTGGCCGAGTTTCTACGAACCGCTGGCGAATGGCATCGCCACCCGAACCGATTACGAGATTCTGTTTCCCCGTGTCGAGGTGCATTGCCGCCGCTGCGGCGGTCATTTGGGTCATGTGTTCGATGATGGGCCGCCGCCGACCGGCAAACGCTATTGCATGAATGGTGTGGCGCTGAAATTCACGCCGCAGGCCTAGCGCCAGTGGCCCCCATGACCCCAATGGTCATGACCGCCGAACGCGAATCCAACCCCGACCTCGGGCCCATAATAATAAGGATAGTAAGGCGGATATTCGTAATAGGAATAAGGCCCACCGTAATAAGCCGGAGCTGGTGCCGGAGCAACCGCGACCGGCGCCGGAGGCGGATAGGGCTCCACCACACAGCCTGCCACCAGAAACACAACGGTTCCCAGCGCCGCGCTTTGTAGTGCCATTTTTATATGTTTTTGTTTTGCTGTGCGCATGGCTGTCTCCCGTGGCATGAGAATCATTCCACGAATGTGCGCGGCAAAGGCGGCTGAACTATGGCCAATTGTGGCGATTTGTTGGGCTTAACGAATCGCTCCGGCCTTACCGATCGTAATGATCGTAATCGTCGCGATTGTGGAAATTGCGATCGTCGCTATGGCCCAGGCCGTTTCTTTCGTCCGCATCGCGCCGCGCCCGGAACGCATCGTAATCGCCACTATAGGCCGAAGGATAATCGCCATAATAGTGATAATCATACGGATAATCGTAATAGGAATAGTAACCGTCCGAATAATAACCTGCATGTGGAGCGGGCGGCGGATAGGGATCGACGACGCAGGCGCTGGCGGATATCAAAACTATGCCCAGCGCGGCGCATTTAAGAATGGTGACGGCAAGGCGTTGTTGCTTTTCGGTGCTCATGACGGTCCTCCGGTGTTCAGGCTGATTTAATCATCGTGGCGGTCGTCACGGTCGTTGCCATGGAAATTGCCGTTGCCGCGTCGGCCATAATCCCGGTGATTGTCATAATCCCCGTGATCGCGGCGGCCGGAATCGCGATGCTCGTCGCGGTCGACGCCGATAACGACGGTGCTGCCGGAATAGGGTTGCGGATAGTCGTAATAGGAATAATCATGCGGGTAGGTCTGGTAATAACCGGCCGGTTCCACCACGCAGCCCGCGACGGTCAAAACCATCGCACCGAACACAAGACCCTTGCCCGCCACGCCGCCATAGCGGATAGAGCGTTTTTTTATCGTTGTCATGATTATCTCCCGGGTGGAATTTATAGTTATTACCTCCATTTCGGAGTATTTCGTATAAAGAAACAATGTGATTTGGGGGGAATTATGTCCTTGGCCGGATCATTAAATTTGCAGACCGTATCAAGGCCAGCCCGCACGTCTTGCGCCATACGGCAGCGACCTGGCTCGTTATGGACGGGGTGCCGCTACGTGAGGTCGCCCGCTTGCTAGGTAACAGCGAAAAGATGGTGAAGGAAGTTTACGGAAAACACTCGCCAGACTATTTACGACGAGCAGTTAATGCTCTCAATGTTCCGAAACTCGAACAGCACAACTACAAGGCTTTGCCGAAGCCCACGAATGGCTAAAGTGTGGCCAGTCTAATCTACTTTGATTGAGAGTGCATAAAGGTTTTCAATCGCAGTTTTGGGTCTCTGTAAATCAAATATAATCCTATCAATAATGCCGTGCCCCATAGTTAAATCGTCACCTTTAGTTTTCGCCTTGATAACCCTTCCATCAAGCAGTGCAAATACATAGGGCTTTTGGGTGGTCTCAGCACTTTCCTTTTTGGTTCCAAGATATAAAAGTTCAGGGTACATCTTATTTCCCACTTCTATAAACGCTCTTAAATCTAGGCAGAGAATTATCGTTACCTCTCCATTAAAGACTTTTCGGAGAAGTTCTAGTGGCAAATCAAGAGAAAAAAATGGTCGGACAGTAGGGTCAAAAAATGAATCAGTGAGATTATAAATAGGTGAGGTGCAACCTATACCATCTATCCACGTATTAAATGCGACAAATGCTAATTCTGTGTCACTATAAACTCCAACATGCAAGCATCCATCAACAGTAGCAATCGACCATGTTTTGCTGCTATTTAAATCTTTGTAACAAGCTACAATCACCTGAGAATATAGCTGCACTTCATTTTCCAGTGAGTGGATATTAACCTTCATCCCTGTATTGTGATCTATGCCTTTTTCATTTTTTATCACCTCAACGACTGATGAGGCTCGGGCATACTGTTTCTTTAGGCGATCAAAGTGTTTTTTATCCTTTTGAGGCATAGCACTCTTCGTTAATTCCTCAAATAGAGCGCACCCAGAGTCAACCGCGAAAGTCGCGGCTTGGCTCAAGGAAAAATTTTTATCACCACTTTTTAATTCAACAAATGTCGTAATACCCTTCAGTTTATCGAGAACTAGGATATCCCCTATATGCACAAATGAAGTTATATCTGAAGAGATAGCAATTTTTTGCGGGTCTTTGTTCAACTCATCTATTTCTAACGCAGCATCACGAATATTCTTGGCAGAAAAATTATTCTGGCCGCCCCTTACAGATAAGCGTCTTATTGTGGAATGTTCATTATCTAACATAGCCCAAGCAATAGAATCATATATTCGTCGTAAAATTCGAATTTCTATGATCAACCGTTTTGCATCAGAATCACCTTTAGAATCTTTGAGGCTTTCCCAGATTGCCAATTTCTCGAGGAGTATTTCAGTTATAGCGAGATGTGCTTTCTTCCATCCTTCGTGTACTGAACCGATAAATTTCTTAAACTTTTTTGGGTTACGCAATGGCTTAGGTACTTTGGTGATGCCATGTTCCCTGATCAAAAATGTTAGACGATTAACAAACTTTTTGAAATCATCATCTAAGTATTTCTCGAGGGTGATAAATGGTTTTAATCGATTGGCAGGTATTTTCGCATCTAAATCTGGGATACTATTTTCCATGGCTTGTAGTGCGCGTCATTTTTTATGATGAGATTAAGCAGCCTTACGTTGCGACTCCAAAGCCTTCCAAAGGAGAAAAATATCATTGCTGAATTTTATGAGCAATTCAAACCACTTCGTCAAATCCGTGAGAATTTGGTCAATCTTCGCTTTGTGTTCGTTAAACACCTTTGAATGCAAATCCTGTAGTTGCTGAAAACTTTCCACAGTATTCATAATGTTAATTGTGGTTGTTTGAAGTTCATTGTTGATGCGCCGTTTTTCAAATCGGCCCTGATGAGTTGCAATGTCGTGTATCACGCCATTCCTAGTGTCTCTATAACTCCTTATTTGTTCAGCACGTTCTTGGAGGAGTTTTAAATTTACCGAAATTGATTGGGCTACCGAAGTTAGGTTTCCGCTAGCTTCAATAAACGGGCTTTGATACAAACTTCGTTTTGGTCTAACATTTTTGTCAGATTGATATTCCTTGACCGTGCATTTAAATTCAAATGTAATAAAAAAATCTCGTATCCGATCAGAGGCGATGCTCAAGTTTACTGTCGCTCCCATTCGATGAAGATCGAACAACGGGCTTTGCCCTAATAAAGCGTTATTTTTATATTCCTCTCCATGGACCCGAGTCAGCCCGATAGAAAGCCTGGCCATTTCCATAATCCCGAAAAAATCTGCTTGGGCTATAGCGCAATCTTTTTGCCATTGCTCTAGGGCCGGTGTCTCAGCAGGAGGATTAATGATGTCCCAATCATACGGAGGGTTCATTTGCATTAGGGCATGCCCAGAAAATTCTGGGTCAATTACGTCATGGCTTTGCCAACCATAGGTATCCAGTTCGTGTATGTCTGCATCAGCTAAAGAGTTTTGAGCTTGTTCAAGTATAAGTTTTTCTAGCTCTTGCTGTGTCAATTTCATCGACGCACCCATTTAAAATTCACTGTCAGGATGGCACCCATTAACGCTTACAAAGCCCGAAACATTACACCTGTAATGTTTTTGTTCCGGTTGTAAAATTCTAACCCATTGAAAAAACTGGTCGGAGAGAGAGGATTCGAACCTCCGGCCCCTGCCTCCCGAAGGCAGTGCTCTACCAGGCTGAGCTACTCTCCGATCCTGTGGTGAAGGGGCTTTATAGCGAGGTGCGGCGCCTGGCGCAACGCGGACGCGCGAAAGATTAAAATCCCCGCTCCACCGTGAAATCCACAATGTCGAGCAAGGCGTCTTTCATCGGGTGTTCAGGGAAAAAGCCAAGCGCGTCGTGGGCGATGGCGCCATAGTGACGCGCGCGGTCGATGGCGTCACGCAGCGCGTTATGGCGACGCAGGATATCCTGCGCATGCGCGAGGTCGCCTTCGCGCCGGTCGCACTCATCGAGCGTGCGATGCCAGAATTGCCGCTCGGCCTCGCTGCCGCGATGGATGGCGAGGATCACCGGCAGCGTGATCTTGCCCTCGCGAAAATCGCCCCCCACGGCCTTGCCGCTGCGCGCGGATTCCGCCGCGAAATCCAGAACATCGTCGGCGATCTGAAAGGCGATGCCAAGATTAAGACCAAAGGTGCGCAAGGCTTCCTCTTCCGAAGCCGGCCTTCCATTTACCACCGCGCCGAGGCGGCAGGCGGCAGCGAAAAGCTCGGCCGTCTTGGCGCGCACCACTTCCAGATAAGCCTGTTCGCTCGTCGTGCTGTCGCTGGTTGTTTTTAACTGCAGCACCTCGCCTTCGGCGATGATGGCCGAGGCGTTTGAAAGAATGCGCAGCACGTCGATCGATCCATCCTCGACCATAAGCTGAAACGCACGGCTGAAAAGAAAATCGCCGACCAACACGCTCGCCTGATTGCCGAACAGGGCATTGGCCGAAGGCTCGCCGCGGCGCAAATCGGAGGCATCCACCACATCGTCATGCAGCAGGGTGGCGGTGTGGATGAATTCGACGCAGGCGGCCAGTTTGCAATGACGCTGGCCTTCATAACCGCAAAGCCTGGCGGCGGCGAGGGTCAGGATCGGCCGCAGCCGCTTGCCGCCCGCCGCGATCAGATGCCCGGCTAATTGCGGGATCAGCGGCACATGGCTTTCCATGCGTTGGACGATGAGTTGATTGACGGCGGCCATATCGTCGGCCACCAAACCGGCGAGCGCGTCGAGCGCGGCCTCGATTGGCTTGCGGGCGCGCCGTTCCAGGGGGATTATATGGGCGGTGGAAGAAGTCATAGGATAGTGGCGATGAGTATAAAGAGTTTGGTCGAGAAAGTCATACGCCCTTTGCGCGCGGAAACAACCATCGACGGTTTGCTTGATCGCCGCGTGGCGCTGGAACAACGGGCACAGGGCTATCGCGTGGCGGTGGATACGGTGCTGCTGGCGGCCGCCGTACCCGCGCGGGCGAGCGAGAAGATCATCGATCTCGGCTGCGGCGTGGGCGGCGCAATGCTGTGCCTCGCGCGCCGGGTGCCGGGAATTTCCGTGACGGGTGTCGAAATTCAGGATGAACTGCGCCTGCTGTGCCGCGACAATATCGTGCGCAACAAACTGCCCGCCGATTTGAGCGTGCAATATGCCGATGCGACGAAATTGCCGGGCGCTTTGGCGGGCCTGTTTCGTCACGTAATAATGAATCCGCCCTATCATGACGAGAGGCGGCACGATGCGTCGACGCTGGCACAAAAACGCACATCGCAAATGGAGAAGGAAGGTGACCTCGCGCTCTGGATCGCAAGCGCGTCGCGGGCTTTGCGTTCTTTGGGGATGTTGACGCTCATTCACCGCGCCGACCGGCTGGAGGAAATTCTTGCGCTTTTGAAACCCGATTTCGGCGCGCTCGAAATTTTACCGATTGTTACAAAGGCGAACGCTCCGCCCAAGCGTGTCATTGTCCGCGCGCGCAAAGGTGCGCCGCCGGCTTTAATCCGGTGCCAGAAGCTTGTGCTGCATCAGGCGGATGGGCGCTATACGGATGGGGCGGAAGATATCCTGCGGCATATGAAAAGGTTGGAATTCCGCTCCTGAAAGTCATAAAATGGCCCTTATTTATCAGGAGACTTATGGGCCATGCGTCGCTTCGTTCTTTTATCGCTCGCCTTGATGCTGCTTGCCGCGCCGACGGCGCAATCCGCGCCCGCACAGGTGATTCCGAAATTGCAGCCGATCATGACGACCTACGATGTCTATGTCGGCGGGTTGCATTTTCTCACGGCCGATATTTTGTTTCGGGAAGAATCCGGCCGCTATAAAACGCATTTGCACGCGCATACGGCGGGTTACCTCTACAACGTCCTGAAATGGGATGGCGACGTGTCATCCACTGGCAAAATCCGTGGCGACCGTTTCGAGCCTGTGGCCTACAGCAATCTCGATGTCTGGCACGACAAGCCGAAAGTCACCAAACTTGAATTCGACCGCAAGGGCGACATCAAGACCGAATTCAACCCGCCCAACACCGACCAGAACCGCGAAATCGTCACCGACGCGCAGAAGAAAGGCGCGCTCGATCCGGTGACGGCGCTGCTGCAAATGCTGGCGCATGTGGCGCTCGATCAAAGCTGCGATATGAAAGTGCCGGTGTTCGACGGCAAGCGGCGCTTCGATCTCAACGGGCAGGATCGCGGCCAGGAAAATGTCGACGGGGCCGATTACGGCGTTTATAGCGGCCCGGCGCGCCTATGCGCGGTCGATTTCAGCATGATTGCCGGCGAGTGGAAGGACCGCGAGAAAAACAAGTTTTGGCAGCACGAAAACGGCGAAAACGGACGCGACCCGTTCCATATCTGGCTGGCATCGGTGGCGCCCGGCCTGCCCGAATTGCCCGTGCGCCTCGAAAGCACCAGCGCCTTCGGCGATATCATCGTGCATCTGACCAAATGGCATTACGCGACGTCAGAGGATTTGAAGAATTAATCGACTCTTTTAATATGGTTAACCTCAAAAAATAAGATCGATCATTGTTTTCACCGATCGGTCATTATAGATTTTGAAAATTGAGGAAATCGAATGCCGACAATTTTGCCGCCGCGAAAAAATAAATGGCGATTATTCCTTGCCGCGGCAGCGGATACATGCAGCCGCAAGCGAGATACTTTGTTTTATGGCGTCGCTCTTCCAGCGGCAGCGGCTTCAGAGCACTTCGTGTTTGCCTCACACTATACTGTAAATTTAATACCTTCTATTGCGGCCGCGAGAGAATTTATTCGCGGTTGTGGTTGGCTTGGAGGGAGCAGTATTGATCCTTCCTATTATCAATATATGCGTGCATCTTTTGCAGCAGGAATGGCACTTCTCACCGGCCAAGTGTTTATTCTGGAGATTATTCCAAATAATGGAATTCCACTATCTGCGTGGAGAGAAATTATATTGCCAGTTACATGCATGGGATATGGCTATAATGTTCAAGGAGCAGGACTAACAGCAAAAGGACTGTTTAGGTTATATAAAAGCAAACTCTTCGACTATCACGATAAAAACGATCCCAAAGGACCGCGCAGTGGCGGACAAACCGCGCTACACAAACTGCTTGATCGTTTAAGAGCAAAGCCAATACTTAATCCAATTTGAATCCTAATTCGCCCAGCGCCCTCTCTAAATCTCCCAATCCGCCGATGAGCCTGTCCGCGCCGAGCTCGCTATAGTCGCTGCTATAGCCATGCGTCACAACGATGCACAGAATCCCGGCGCCATGCGCGGCGCGCACATCGTTGGGCCCGTCGCCGACCATAACGCAATTTTCTTTTTCGACACCGAGCTCGCGCATCACGCCGCGTACATGGTCGGGATGCGGCTTGTGGAACTGAAACGTGTCGCCACCCGAGATGAACGCGAAATAATGCGCGAGATCGAGTTGCTCGAGCAGCCGTACGCTCGCCGCCTCCTGCTTGTTGGTACAAAGACCGATCTTCACACCGCGCCCGTGATATTTTTTCAAAATCTCGTGCCCTTCGGGATAAATCTGCGCCGCGTCGGGCTTCAGATTGCGGTAATGATTGATGAAAGTTTGAAAGCAGGCGTAACTGTCGAAATGCGGCGGCTCGCCGCCGGTCGCGGCGAAGGCGCGATTGAGCATCGGCATCATGCCGTCGCCGATCGCCTGCTTGACCTCATCCGGCGTCAGTGCCCGGCGCCCGAACCCGGCCAGGGTCGCATTCAGCGCGTGGCGCAGATCCGGCGCGCTGTCGACCAGCGTGCCATCGAGATCGAAGATAAGCCCTTTTAGCTGCGGCATTTTCGGCCTTTCGCAGTTCCCGTTGGCATCAGGATAATGTCTATGGCAAAAGAACGCCATGGTTGAGAAGAAATCACAGAATGCTGCGCCGTTGGCTTGCGTGATCCTTGCCGCCGGGCAGGGCACACGCATGAAATCGGACCTGCCCAAGGTACTGCATCCGGTGGCAGGCCTGCCGATGATCGCGCATGTGGTGCGTGCCTGCGCCGAGCTTGCGCCCGAAAAGTTGGTCGCCGTGATCGGCAAGAATATGGAAGCGGTCGAGAAGACGATCGCCCCGCATCGTTGTGTTATTCAGCCCGAGCCGCTCGGCACCGGCGACGCGGTCAAATCCGCGCGCAGCGAATTAAAAGATTTCAAAGGCGATGTGATCGTACTGTTCGGCGATGGGCCGCTGGTGACGACAGATTCCCTGCGCGCCCTGCAAGCCAGACGGCAGGAAAGCAAAGCTGCCATTGTGGTCGCCGGCTACACGCCCGACGATCCGGGCTCGAACGGCCGGCTCATTCTCGATGGCAAGGGCCAGCTTACGGCAATCGTCGAGGCGGCCGACGCCACGCCCGAGCAGCTAAAAATTAAACTCTGCAACGGCGGCATCATGCTGTTCGCGGGCGAGAAATTGTGGGGCTTGCTCGATCAGCTCAAAAACAACAACGTCAAAAAGGAATTTTATCTCACTGACTGCATCGCGCTTGCACGCGCCGCGGGTGAGACATGCGCCGGCGCCGAAATGCCGGTCGATGAAGTATATACCGTCAACACACGCGTGGAACTGGCCGAGGCCGAGCGGCGCATGCAATCGCGCTTGCGCCGGCGCGCGATGCTGGACGGCGCCACGCTCACCGATCCCGAGACGGTTTTCCTGTCGGCCGATACGCGTATTGGCCGCGACGTGACGATCGGGCCTAATGTGTTTATCGGCCCCGGCGTCGAGATCGGCAATAAGGTGGAAATCCGCGCCTTCTGCCATATCGAACAGGCCAAGGTGGAGGAGGGCGCTCTGATCGGCCCCTTCGCGCGTTTGCGGCCCGGCACGGCGATCGGCGCGGGCGCCCATATCGGCAATTTCGTCGAGATCAAAAACACCGAAGTCGACAAGGGCGCCAAGATCAACCATCTCTCTTATATCGGTGATGCCTTCGTGGGCGCGAAAGCGAATGTCGGTGCGGGCACCATCACCTGCAATTATGACGGCTACCGCAAGCATCATACGCATATCGGATCCGAGAGTTTCGTCGGTTCCAACACCGCTTTAGTCGCGCCGGTGAAAATCGGCGACGGCGCCTATGTGGGCGCCGGCAGCGTGATTACGCAGGAAGTGCCGCCGAATACTTTGGCCATCGCGCGCGGCCGCCAGGCCAATGTCGAGGACTGGGCGCAGCGCTTCCGCGAAGAACAGGCCGAGCGGAAGAAGAACGAGGCAAAGTAGCGGCTACACGGGAGTTCCATCCCGCAATCCCAGAATGTACCGGATTTGATTTACGACGTCGGCATGAATATCGCCGAAGATACGCCTTATTATCTCGCCAAAGGTTTCCGGGTCATTGCGATTGAGGCTAATCCGGCCATGGTCGAGCAGGCACGGGCGCGTTTTGCATCCGACATAGCGGCCGGCCGGCTGGTCATACGGCAGGCGGCCGTCGCGCCCGAACCCGGCCTCATCCGTTTTTTCGTGTGCGACACAATGAGCGCCTGGAGCACAACCCAGCCCCATCTGGTCGAGCAATGGTCGCGCACCGGCGCGCGTTTTCGCGCAATCGAGGTCGAGGCGGTTCCGTTTGCACAGATATTACGGGAATATGGCGTACCTCATTATCTCAAGGTCGATATCGAAGGCAGCGATTTGCTCTGCATCAAGGCGCTGGCCGAATTTTCCGCTCGGCCCGCTGCGCTGTCGGTGGAAGTGGATTTTAAAAACCATGACGAACTTTTGAAAACGGCCCACGCCCTTGGCTACAGCCGTTTTCAACTAATCCCCCAATCATCGATTGCCGCGCAGCGGCCGCCCAACCCCGCCCGCGAAGGCAAGAGCGTGGATTACCGCTTCGTCACCGGCTGCAGCGGATTATTCGGCAAGGATTTGCCGTATAATTGGAAAGACGCGAACACAACAAAGACAGTGCTCGATTCTCTCCGGCGGGAGTATCGCATGGCGGGCGCCGTCAGACGGCTTGCCGGTTTGGTTGGAGCGGATAAAGCTGCCGGCAAATTCGTAAGCCGGATTTTTCCGCGCACGAATGACTGGTATGATATTAACATGATATAAGATGTATTGGTTACTGTCGCCTGCAACCGTCAGGTCAATGTCGAGAATTGGGGCCAGCACTTCCGGGAAGAGCAGGCGGAGCGGAAGAGGAATGAACGAAGCTGAAAAAGGGCAATGTTTAACCAATAACTTTAATTAATCCGGTCTTTTTAGTTTCGCTGGCGACGGCTATATTCTCCTGAGTTTAGGAGCTATTTATGTCGATTGAAGAGAGAATTAAAAAAGTTCTGGGCGCATTGATGGAGGCGGAAATCAAAGCCGTTCAGGACGCAATATGCGCAGCGCTTGAACCTGATATCGGATTTCCACTAACCGTTGAAATCGCCACTGTGGGTAGCGCTTTGGTAGTCAAAAGCGCCGATTTATCCATGGGGGAAGCTTTGGGCATGCAGCATAAAAGGTTGCGTGGTCATATAACTCCAACTCCAGAAGACGATCTGCTTAGTTCCATGGGGGCGTTTATGGCCATGGTTTTGGCGGGACACAGTGCCGACTTTTTTACAAAGAAAATGCCTTACAAGAGAAGGGCAGCCAACCGCTCGTTGTTGATGCTCGCCCATGTGCATAATTTGGTGCCTGGAGAGGCAGAGCCGAATGCTGGCGGCGTCAGACTTTCTCCACCTGGAAATGTGGAGCGAATTTTTTTCCGGAATCTTATTAATTTTGCTGGCCGTTCGATGATCCAATGTGTTTCGAATCCTATGGGGATTGGTGTTCCTGAGGAACTAAGAGCAGAGTTGGGCCGCCGTTACAGATGGTCAAAAAACAAGGGGCCGATCTTCCTCGATTTAAAAGATGAGCGCGATCGGGCGGCGGCGATCAGGCATTTAGGGTGCGAAATAATGCCGGACTGGGAGAGTCAACCCGCGCGCAACGCCGAAACGGACCATCACGCCGTCCGTCGCATCCGGCCTCGCGAGCCCGTTTGTTAGCGATTTAAAAAATGCCAGATGGCCTGTAAGCCGGGTTCTGTACTCGCCGGTTAGGGCAAGCGATGACCATTCCTCTGGGATGTCCGTTACCGGACACCTCTAGCAACCAACCCGTGTGTCGCTCGTTGGGGGAACAACGACCCGTCCGCACCGAAGCGCGAACGAGTGAACACACCTATTTGGTCTTGCTCCGGACGGGGTTTGCCATGCCGTTTTTGTTACCAAAAACGCGGTGCGCTCTTACCGCACCTTTTCACCTTTGCCGGTCATTGCTGACCGGTAGTCTGTTTTCTGTGGCACTGTCCCTAACCCATCACTCACTCGCGAGAACAAGTGACAAGCCGCCGGGCGTTATCCGGCGTCCTTTTCCCCTGGAGCCCGGACTTTCCTCCTGTCACTCACTTTTGGCCGCTTGGGCAAGCCTTGCTCAAAAAACCCGAAAGTGAGTGACAGGCGGTCATCCGGCCATCTGGCGGCAACCATTCTACCAGATAGGCCCTGCAGGGCGCAAAAATTAAGCTTAATTTCGGTATCGTTGCTAAAAAAGCACAGTTTTATCAAGAAGCTGGAAGAAAAACCGTTAACTGGCTGGAATGAAAGAAATTCCCGTAGTAGAAGGTTTGCCATTCGCTGAGCCGCTATTTTACGATCGAACTCAAAGAGGGACAGAACCATGAAAATTTCATTTGCCCAACTCGCCGCTGTGGCCATTGTTTTGCTGAGCTTCATTGCCCCGGCAAAAGCCGATCCGATTCCCGGCTGGTATGTTGGCGCCGGCGTGCTCGCCAATTTTCCGACCGATGCGGATTCGAACGTCGCCGGAACCAACAACACGGTCAAATATGACACCGGCTGGGGCATCCTCGGCAATCTGGGTTACTCCTGGGCCAATGGCATCCGTGCCGAAGGCGAGCTTTCCGAAAACCGCGCCAATGTGGATCGTGTCACGGGCGGCACCGGCAGCACCACGGGCCGCATCAACAATTTCGACGTGATGGGCAACCTGCTTTATGATTTCTCGACCGGCACGCGCTGGACGCCTTATGTCGGCGGCGGCCTTGGCTTCGCCCATGTCGATGCCGATCATATCGGCCCGCTCAGCAATGGCGGCACGCTGAACGATTCCTCGGTCGAGTTCGCTTATCAGGCCATCGCGGGCGTCGCCTACGAGCTGGCCGAACACTGGTCAGTCACCACCGACTATCGTTACATTCGCACCACCGATCCGACCTTCAAAACCACGGCCGGCGGCACGGCTTCGACCGAAAACGCATCGCATAATGTCGTGCTCAGCGTGCGTTACACGATGCATGCCCCGGAAAGGGCAGCCGCGCCGCTGCAGGAAGCCGCTGCGCCACCGATGCCGGCCCCCGCGCCAGCACCGGCCCCGGCGCCCGCGCCCGTGCCGCAAAGCTATATGGTGTTCTTCGACTTCGATAAGTCCGATCTGACACCGGAAGCCCAACGCATCCTGGCTTCGGCCGCGCAGGACTTCAAACAGGGCCGTTATGTGCGCATCGTCGTGACCGGCCACACCGATACAGTCGGCACCGAGCAATATAACCAGAAGCTTTCCGAGCGCCGTGCGAGCGCCGTGCAAAGACAGCTGGTTGCGCTTGGCGTCGATGCCAGGGAAATCGGTGCGACCGGCGTCGGCAAACATGGTCTTTTGGTGCCAACGGCTGATCAGATCCGCGAAGCGCAGAACCGCCGTGCGGAAATCATCTTCACCAAGCCGCAATAATAGAAGAAACGCCAAACTTAAACGCCGCATCCCCAAAGGATGCGGCGTTTTTTATTGCGCGCTATAAGTAGGGCAAGCAAAAAGGGGACGAGGTACCGAAGTGAAAGACGCATTTCCTGCCACACGCCTGCGCCGCTTGCGCAAAAGCGAGACTGTGCGCCGCCTGGTGCGCGAAACAGCGGTGAGCCTCGACGATCTGATCTATCCCGTCTTTGTCGAGGAAGGCATCGAAAAGCCGCAGCCGATCAAATCGATGCCCGGCATCAGCCGCATTCCCGAGAAAAAACTGGCGGCGGAGATTAAGGCCATTCAATCCGAAGGTATCCGCGCCGTCATGCTGTTCGGCGTGTCGCATAAAAAGGACAACACCGGCAGCGATAGCTGGAAATCCGGCGGGCTTATCGCGCGCATGATCAAGCGCGCGAAAGACGCCGCGCCGGAGCTCATCGTCATCAGCGACACCTGCTTTTGCGAATATACCACCCACGGCCATTGTGGCGTGGTGGAAGATGGCCTTGTCGCCAACGATGCGACTATTGCCAATCTTGCGCGCCAGGCTGTGACGGCTGTGGCGGCCGGCGCCGATATGATTGCGCCCTCTTCCATGATGGATGGGCAGGTGAAAGCGATCCGCGAAGCCTTGGACGAGGCCGGGCATATTGAAGTGCCCATCATGTCCTATTCCTCAAAATTCGCCTCCGCCTTTTATAGCCCGTTCCGCGCCGCCGCCGGCTGCGACCTCAAGGGCGACCGCAATTCCTATCAAATGGATCCGATGAACGGGCGCGAGGCGCTGCGTGAATCCCTGATCGATGAGGCCGAAGGCGCCGATATCCTGATGGTCAAACCCGCGCTGCCCTATCTCGATGTGCTGGCGCGGCTGCGCGAGCGCACTTTGTTGCCGCTGGCCGCCTATCAGGTGAGCGGCGAATATGCGATGATTAAATTCGCCGCCGCCGCGGGCGCGCTCGATGAAAAACGCGCGGTGCGCGAAACACTGGGCGCGATCAAGCGCGCGGGGGCGGATATCATCCTGACTTATTTCGCGCGCGACATCGCGCGCGAAGGATTCTAGCCGCGGATTGTCTTCAACTTCTCCGTCGCTTCGACGAGGGCCGAACGGATGCCCGGTTCGAGCGCCGAATGACCGGCATCCGCAATCACGTGATATTCGGCTTCGGGCCAGCGCAGATGCAATTCATGCGCGGTCGTGATCGGGCATACCGCATCATAGCGTCCCTGCACGATCACGGAGGGAATGTTGCGGATGCGCCCGATATTATCGAGCAATTTGCTATCCGGCGTGAATAGATTGTTCTTAAAATAATGCGCCTCAATGAGAGCGAGGCCCGTGCGGTGCCGGTCGTCATGTATCTGCGCGGCTTCGGGATTCGGCACCAGCACCGAGCAGGTGCTTTCGTAATTGGCCCAAGTGCGGATCGCTTCCAGCTTACGCGCCTCATCGGAACCAGCAAAAATGCGAGTATAGGCCGAAAGCAGATCGCGCCGCTCATTCGACGGCACGAAATGTGCAAATGTTTCCCAGGCTTCGGGAAAAAAGATGCGGATACCGTAGAGGAACCAGTCCACCTCATGCTTTTGCATGAGGCAAATGCCGCGCAGGATAAGGCCGAGGCAACGCTCGGGATGCGTCTCGGCATAGGCGATGGCAAGCGTGCTGCCCCAGGAACCGCCGAACACATGCCAGCGCTCGATGCCGCGTTGCTGCCGCAGCGTCTCGATATCCTGAATAAGCAATTCGACCGTGTTGTTGCGCGTCTCGCCGAGCGGCTGCGAGCGGCCGGCACCCCGTTGATCGAAAATGGTGATGCGCCAGGCGGCGGGATCGAAAAAACGCCGATGCGTCGGCGTCGCGCCCGCACCAGGGCCCCCATGCAGGAACACAACCGGCACGCCTTGCGGATTGCCGCATTCTTCCCAGTAAACTGTATGGATATCGTCGACTTTCAGCATGCCGGTGGCATGCGGCTCGATCGGCGGGAACAATTCTTTGAGAGGCATCTTAGCTAAGTAGCGCCGCCAACTGACGGCTGGCAAGGGTCAGCATCGCCACGTCCACCGCGCCGACGCTGCGCCATTCGTTCAAAAGGGTACTGTGATGTTCGATGCGGCTGGCGTTGCGCGCAAACCAGTCATCCAGATCCGTGCCCGTTTTGGCTTTTTTGCCCTTGCTCGCCTTGCCGATCACGAGTGCCGTGAGGCCGCGCTGGCTGGCCGCGAGATCGTTGAGAATGGCGACCACCGCCTCGCGCTGCCAGGGCGTATCGGCGACGAAGGCATGCGCGCGCTCGACCAGCCAGTCGATGCCAAGGCGCTGGCCGAGGCCGAAGAAAATTTCCGCGACCTTGTTCATGCTGCAACCCGATTCTCCCGCCAATTGTGTGAGGTCGAGCGCCGTGCCCAAAAGGGGCATATAGGCGATGGTGCGGGCCAGCGAGGTCGGCACGCCCTGCGCCGTGAGCTGATTTTCGGCTTTCTTGAAACGGCTGTCGACTTCGGAAGGTTGTGTTGCCAGCCATTTGCTGAGCTGGGCAATGCCTTCCCGGTATGTTTCGATCATGGTTGCCAGGCGCGCCGAAAGCCCGTCGACGGTGAGGAACCATTGCGTCGCATGGTCCAGCGTTTCGTTAATCGTCAGCAGCATGCCGATTTGCGTCTTGGCCGGCACTTTGTTGTCGAGCGCCTCGATCTCGGCCCAGGCCGCGCGTAAATCGAACGCCGTGCGCGCAAGCAGATAGGCGCGCACGATTTCATCCGGCTCCTTGCCGGTACGGTCGCCCATATCGATCACAAAATGGCTGCCGGCGCGGTTGATGGTGCTGTTGGTGATGGCCGTGGCGACAATTTCGCGCCGCAATTGGTGCTGCGCGATGTCCTTGGCGTATTTGCCGTGTAGGGGTACGGGGAAATAGGCGAGCAAATCGCCCTGCAGGAAATCGTCGTCCGGCAAATGGGACTCCAGCAATTGCTGATAAAGCCAGATTTTTCCGTAGGCCAGCATCACCGCCAGTTCCGGCCGCGTCAGCCCTTTGCCTTGCCGCTGACGTTCGGCGATTTCAGGGCTGTGGGGCAGGAATTCGACATCCCGGTTAAGCAGGCCCGCTTTCTCAAGCGCGTGCATGCAGCGCACATGCAGCGGCAATAATTCGACCGCGCGCGCTTCCGCCAGCGACAGCGCCTGGGTCTGCAGATAATTATCGCGCAGCACGAGGCGCGCCACTTCATCCGTCATGCTGGCGAGCAGCTTGTTGCGCGCGGGCAGCGAAAGCGAGCCTTTGTCGATCGCCTTACGCAAAAGGATCTTGATGTTGACCTCATGATCCGACGTATCGACACCGGCCGAATTGTCGATCGCGTCCGTGTTGAGCCGCCCGCCCTTGAGCGCGTATTCGATGCGGCCTTTCTGGGTCATACCGAGATTGGCACCCTCGCCGATGACGGAAGCCTGCACCGTGCCGCCGTCGATGCGCAGGCTTTCGTTGGCGCGGTCGCCGATTTCCTCATGGGTTTCGTCGGCAGCCTTGATGAAGGTGCCGATGCCGCCGAAATAAAGCAGATCGACTTTCCCCTTGAGCAGCACCTGAATAAAGTCCGCCGGCGCCAGACTGTCGGCCTCGATTCCAAAGGTTTTTTTCATTTCCGGCGTCAGCTTGATGCTTTTCTCGGAACGCGCGAAAACACCGCCGCCCTTGGAGATTTTCTTGCGGTCGTAATCAGCCCAGCTGCTGCGCGGCAGATTGAAAAGCCGCTGCCGTTCCTCGAAACTTTCTTTCCGGTCGGGATTGGGGTCGCAGAAAATGTGGCGGTGATCGAAGGCGGCCAGCAACAGCGTATGTTTCGAAAGCAGCAGTGCATTGCCGAAAACGTCGCCCGACATGTCGCCGACGCCGATGCAGGTGAAATCTTCGCTCTGGATATCCTTGCCGATTTCGCGGAAATGGCGCTTGACGGATTCCCACGCGCCACGCGCCGTGATGCCCATTTGTTTATGGTCGTAACCGGCCGAACCGCCGGAGGCGAAAGCATCGTCGAGCCAGAAGCCGTAATCCTGTGAAATGCTGTTGGCGATATCGGAAAATTTGGCGGTGCCCTTGTCGGCCGCGACGACGAGATAGGGATCATCGCCGTCATGCCGTACCACGCGCGAAGGCGGGATGATCTTGCCGTTCTGGCGGTTGTCGGTGAGATCGAGCAGACCCGCCATCATGGTGCGGTAGCAGGCGACCCCTTCGGCCTGATATTTATCGGCTTCGGGGGGTGGCCGCTTGACGATGAAGCCGCCTTTGGAACCGACCGGCACGATTACGCTGTTCTTGACCATCTGCGCTTTCATGAGGCCGAGAATTTCATTGCGGAAATCGTCGCGCCGGTCGGACCAGCGAATACCGCCGCGCGCCACCTTGCCGCCGCGCAGATGCACGGCCTCGACGCGCGGGCTATAGACGAAAATTTCATAGAGCGGCTTCGGCAGCGGCATGAATTCGACCGCGCGGCTGTCATATTTGATTGCAAGATAGGGTTTAGTCGTGCCGTCGGGTAGGCGCTGGAAATAATTCGTGCGCAAGGATGATTGCACGAGATTGAGATAGCGCCGGACGATGCGGTCTTCCTCGAGCACCTCGACCGTGCTCAGCGCATCCAGAATGCGGGTCTCGATCTCATGGCAGCGCGCGGCACGGTCGCCCGTAAAATCGGGATCGTGACGCGCGAAGAAAAGTGTGTAGATAAACTGCGCCGCTTGAGGGTGGGCGAGAAACGTATTGGCGATCATCTCGTGGCTGTAGGGGATGCGTAATTGGCGTAGATAGCGCGCCATCGCGCGCAGCACCCGGATTTCGCGCCAGGTAAGACCGGCGCGCAGCGTGAGCGCGTTCAGAATGTCATTTTCGGTATCGCCCGACCACACGCGCAGGAAGGTTTCCTCGAACGCCGCCTTGCCGCGGTTGAAATCGACGATCGAAGAATGCGCCGGGCGGCCAATAAATTCATGGATATAGAGGCTTTTGTCGCTGTCGGTCGGTCGCACTTCATAAGGACCGCCGGCATATTCGATGCGCAAGCCCATATTCTCGATCACCGGCAAGGCTTCGGCGAGCGGGATCGTTTGCCCTGCGCGGAACAGCTTGAGATGCAAAAGCCCGTCTTCGCCGGGCGGCGCGAGATCCACGGCAAGGCGCGAGGGCGCCAGCGTCTTGCCGCGTTCGAGATTATAAATATCGCGCACCGCGACGGTCGGCGGCACCACATCGCGATAGGCGGGCGGGAAAGCGTCGCCATAGCGGCGCAGAAGCGCCAGCGCCGAAGCCTCGCCGTGCTCGGCGATCAGATAATCGCGTAAATGATCGGCCCAGGCACGGCACAACTCGCGCAAATCAGCCTCAAGCCTGGCGAGATCCGGCCGCGGCGAATTCGGACCGAGACGAACGATCACGAAGGCGCGCGCGAGCTGGCTGTCGTCGATACGTACATTGTAGTCTTCAGCCTGGCCGCCCAGCGCGGTTTCCAAAAAACCCTGAATTTTGGCGCGCAAAAGCGAATCGTAGCGATCGCGCGGCACATAGACGAGGCAGGTGGCGAAGCGTCCGAACGGGTCGTAGCGCACGAACAGCGCCACGCGCGCGCGTTCCTGCAATTGCACGATACCGAGACTGTGATGGTAAAGCTCGTCCTCGCTCATCTGAAACAGCTCGTCGTGCAGATAACTGTCGAGTACATGCACCAGCGCTTTGCCGTCGTGACCCGTCGGATCGAGCCCGGCGCGCGCGATCACGAAATTGATCTTGCGCCGCAAGAATGGAATCGCGCGCGGACTTTGCGAATAAGACGCCGAGGTGAAAAGGCCGACGAACAAACGTTCGCCGATAATGTCGCCGGTGGAATCAAAACGGCGGACGAAAACGGCATGCATCGGCACCGTGCGATGCACGCGCGAACGCAAATTGGTTTTGGTGATAACCAGCAGATGATGCTGGCGCACATATTTCTGCAACTGGGTCGATTGCGTGTTCATATCGCGCAGGCCCCCGAACGCGCGGATTTCGGGATCGCGCAGAACGCCAAGGCCGCTTTTGGGCTGCACCTTGATGGCCGTCAGCTTGCCGCCCGCCTGCACCAGATCGATGTCGCGGTAACCAAGAAAGGTGAAATTGTTAGCATCCAGCCAGCGCAGAAACGCTCGTGCTTCCTCGGTATTTTCGTCGGCCGCATCCTGCAATTTGGAGGCGGAGGCCGTCTCTATGGCTTCCACCATGCGCTGGCGCATCTTCGGCCAATCTTCCACTGCGGCGCGCACATCGCCCAAAACCAGGCGCAAACTGGCTTCGATTTCCTGCAGCAGCGCGGGATCAAGAATATGGTCGATCTGGATGTGCATGATGGATTCGGCCTGTGCCGCATCCTTACCGGGCGCGTTTTTCGCGCCGGCGCCGTTTTTAAGAATGCTGCGTATCTCGCCCTGCGCGTCGCGTTGCACGCGTATGACCGGGTGAATGACGAGATGAATATTGATGCCGCGGCGCTGCAATTCGCCGGTGACGGAATCGACGAGGAAGGGCATATCTTCGTTGACGATTTCGAGCACCGTATGATCGACCGTCCATCCATTCTGCAAGGGCGAGGGGTTGAACAGACGCAAATTGACCTCGCCCGGCTTGCGTACCTTGGCGAGATTCCAGATCGATGCTTCCATGCGCTCGCGGTCATGCGTGGGCAGCAAAGCCAGATCCGCCGGCAGCACATGGGCGTAAAACAATTCGGCGAATGCGGGCGGCGCGGGTGGAAAGGGGGCCGGCAATACGGTCGCCAGCAAAGATTTGGTGGCGGCTTTCAAACCGCGTTTTTTGGTTTTGGAGTTTTTCTTGACCGCGGGCTTGGTGACGCGGCGGACCTTTCCGGCCGGGCCGGAAATTTTCTTTTTGGTCGCGCCTCGGCCCATGGGGATCAACTCCGTGAATCTGTTACGTAAAATGCAGCCCGTCTTGAGCGCGGACACCGGCAGGACCGGATGCAATAACCCGGCCCTGGTTAACGGATTGGAAAAGTAAACCGCCCCCGGAAGAAGGTCAATAAAGGGGTAGTAATTACTCAAATTTGGTCATTATCTACCGCTTTATTTCGTGTTAACGAGCTAACAAGCTATAACACACCCATGCCCATTCATAACACCCGCTTCCCCGGCGAAAACGCAAAATATCGCGACGCGCGCGACAAACTGCTCGAAGCTGAAATCGAATTGCGGCGCAACGTCGAACGTGTCGCCGCTTTGCGCCGCGCATTGCCTGCCGGCGGCGAAATTCCCGAAGATTATGTTTTTGAGGAAGGCGCCGCGGACATCAAGGATGAAAAAACCAGCCGGCAAATCAAGCTCTCGCAATTATTCGAGCCCGGCAAGGACAGTTTGATCATCTATAGCTTCATGTACGGGCCCAAAATGGAACAGCCTTGCCCCAGCTGCAGCTCGATCCTCGACAGTATGAACGGCGCCGTGCTGCATGTGACGCAGCGCACGAATTTAGCAGTGGTGGCCAAATCGCCGCTTGCACGCATCCGCGCTTTCGCGCGCGCGCGCGGCTGGAACAATCTGCGTTTGCTTTCATCGGCCGGCAATAATTATAACCGCGATTATCAGGGTGAGGATGCGGAAGGCAAGCAATGGCCGGCGCTCAACGTCTTCACGAAGCGCGATGGCAAAATCCATCACACATTTTGTACCGAGCTGATGTTCGGCCCCAAAGATCCAGGCCAGGATTTCCGCCATGTCGACATGATCTGGCCGCTCTGGAACCTGCTCGACTACACGCCGGAAGGCCGAGGCGCCGATTGGCGGCCGAAGTTGAAATATAAATAATTTATAGGATGTGTTTGGGCGAGCTATAGACGTAAGCGAACGTGGTGCGCGTTACCCAAAAATCGTCGGAAATTTCATCGGCGGCCATATTATATATGAGTTCCAGTTGCTGCCGCAGGCCCTCGCGGTCAGGGTTAACTAGGTTCTACATTGAGATACTTAGGGCCTGTGTTCTCTTGCTTTCAGGCCAAAAATCCTTAGACCATCGGTCTGTCGACCAGACTTATTCACAAGACACATATGATCTTTATGCTCCCTTTATAAATTCATGGGTGATTCTATATCTCCGCTTTATATACTTTTCCATAGGCAATTCAGTGTCTTATTTTTGGTAATTCAGTACCTTATTCTTCAATCTGCACCCATATGACGCCAGCCAAATCTGCTCTCCAATTGGTTGAGGAGCCCGTCACAAGTGGCGGCGAAATGGCCGTCCTGTTGCATGCCCTCACCGCACTAAAAAAAGGGCAGCCAAGCGTTCGCCTCCCGGCGGAATGGACGGGCGTGGCCGGCAAAGTTGCCGATGCCTTTAATGAAGTCGTAGAGATAAACGAGCAGTTGGCGGTAGAGCTTGCACGTCTCCGCAGGTCGGTCGGCAAAGAAGGCAAACTTAGCCAGCGGTTATCGCTCGGCAATGTTGGCGGCTTCTGGCTGGGATCGGTGGAAGCCGTCAACGATCTCATCGACAATCTCGTGCACCCCACCACGGAAACGGCCCGCGTGATTGGCGCCGTGGCGCAGGGCGACTTGTCGAAAACCATGGCGCTGGAGATCGATAATCGGCCGCTGCAAGGCGAATTTTTACGCACGGCCAAGACCATCAACACTATGGTCGATCAGCTTGCCTCGTTTGCCGCCGAAGTGACGCGCGTGGCGCGCGAAGTCGGCACCGAAGGCAAGCTCGGCGGCCAGGCCGATGTGAAAGGCGTCGCCGGAACATGGAAAGATCTCACCGACTCCGTGAACATGATGGCCGGCAATCTCACCGGTCAGGTGCGTAATATCGCGGAAGTGGCGACCGCCGTTGCCGGCGGCGACCTGTCCAAGAAAGTGACGGTGGACGTTAAGGGCGAAATTCTCGAACTTAAAAACACCATTAATACAATGGTCGATCAGCTTCGTTCCTTTGCCTCGGAAGTGACGCGCGTGGCGCGCGAAGTCGGCACCGAAGGCAAGCTCGGCGGCCAGGCCGAAGTTAAAGGTGTCGCCGGTACGTGGAAGGATCTTACCGATTCCGTCAACATGATGGCCGGTAATCTGACCAGCCAGGTGCGCAACATCGCGCAAGTGACCACCGCGGTGGCGAATGGCGATCTGTCCAAAAAAGTGACGGTGGACGTTAAGGGCGAAATTCTTGAACTCAAAGACACCGTCAATACGATGGTGGATCAGCTTAATTCATTCGCCGCCGAAGTGACTCGCGTCGCGCGCGAAGTCGGCACCGAAGGCAAGCTCGGCGGCCAGGCCGAAGTGAAAGGGGTGTCGGGCACGTGGAAAGATCTCACCGACTCCGTGAACTCAATGGCCGGCAATCTCACCGGCCAGGTGCGTAATATCGCGCAAGTGACCACCGCGGTGGCAAACGGCGATCTGTCGCGCAAGATCACCGTCGATGTGAAGGGCGAAATTCTCGAACTTAAAGACACCGTCAACGCGATGGTGGATCAGCTTAATTCGTTCGCCGCCGAAGTGACCCGCGTCGCACGCGAAGTCGGCACCGAAGGCAAACTCGGCGGCCAGGCCGAAGTG
>Ga0307471_100000094_pt1 | contig 40801 bp, 36 predicted proteins | sample atmos_gasesAM3C__2_FD_204566 | JGI IMG/M metagenome (GOLD analysis project Ga0307471, IMG submission 204566) | Hardwood forest soil microbial communities from Morgan-Monroe State Forest, Indiana, United States - atmos_gasesAM3C_515 | ecosystem: Environmental > Terrestrial > Soil > Temperate... | reverse complement strand
ACGCCGTGCAGACGCACATGACCAACTCACGGCTCACGGATCCCGAGATACTGGAAGGGCGCTTCCCGGTGCTGGTGCGGGAGTTTGCAATCCGGCATGGCTCCGGCGGGGCTGGCCGGCATCGTGGGGGCGATGGCATCGTGCGGAGGTTCCGGTTCCGTCGGCCGCTCTCGGGCGCGCTGCTCGCGAATCACCGGCGTGTCGCACCTTTCGGCCTTGCCGGCGGTGCCGACGCGGCGCGCGGCGAGGCCTGCATCCTCCGTGTCGACGGTACGCTCGAGCAACTCGCGGCGACTGCGGGGTTCGAGGTCGCCGCAGGAGATGAGCTCACGATTCTTACCCCGGGAGGCGGTGGGTTTGGGTCGGCGTGATACCGCCTCGCTATCCGCGCAGGATCGAGGTCTCGATCTCCCACTCGACGCGCTGCGCCGAGGTCGCGGAGCGATTCACGGACACCGGCCGCACGCGGCTCGCGCCGGCGCGGTGAGTCACGAGCCAGGTGTCGAACTCCCCCGGCTTGCTCGTGGCGAAGCCGAACAGCAGGTTGAACTTGCCTTCCGCGAGGGTCTGCGGCCGATTCACCCGCTCATCGGCGATGACGAAGTGCGATTCCTCGGCGGCAGCTCCGGCGAATGCGCCCTGCGCGGCGAGCTCATCGAGGAAGGTCTCGACCTGCGCCTGGGCGCGAAGCCAGGTCGACGGTCCGTTGTGCTCGAGCGGCACCCAGCGGGTTCCCAGCTCGACGCTCGCTGCCACGAAGAGCGCCAGCCGCCGCGCCGAAAGGTATCTCCAGTCCGAGGCCCCGCTGCCGCCCGCGGCGAGGGTACGCGGGCTGGCCCCGTTGCGCGGTCCGGCACGCACGGCCAGCAGCGTGTTCACCCCTGCCTGCGCGAGGCGCGCGCGATCGGACTCCGAGACGGCAACCGCGGGACGCAGGCCCGGACGCAGGACCGCTTCCTCGCTTTCCGCAGCGGCCCACACCGGCCAGATGTCGTCGGATCGCGCGATCCCCCCGGCCGCGGCACCACACGAGGCGAAGGTCTCGATGCGACCCCGCAGCCGGTCGAAGGCCTGCACCCGCGGGAAGTACATGACGGCGCTGTCGCTGCGAAACGGCCAGGTGCGCAGCCCCTCGAGCGCGGCGCGAGCCGAAGTCCAGGCGGCCGGCGGGTCCACCACGAGCAGCGCGTGATGCTCACGGCACACGCGCGCAGCGACGAGCAGCGTCGAAAGCCCCACGTCCCGGTCGCGCGCCAGGGGCGGAATGCACAGCAGGTTGAAGCCCGCCGCGCCACCGAGTGCGAACAGTCCGGCGCCGCTGCCGGCGGCGCCGATGACGTCATAATCCGTGATCGGCGCCCCATCGTCGCCGTCCGGGTTGGAGAGTGCGTAACCGACCGCAACACCCCCCGGGCCGCACGCTGAGCGATCCGGGCGTTGCGCGGGGAGGTCGCCCAGCACCCGCACGAGGCGCGATTCGAGCAGTACGTCGGCGACGAAGCGTCCCGAGGCGCGCGCCACCGACAGGCGCCGGTAGATCTCCTGGTCCTCGACCAGCTCCGAGCCCGCGGTGCGCACGCGCTGCACGACCAGGTTGAAGCGCTCCGGCTCGGCCGCAGTCAGCCCGTCGTAGTCCACCGAAGCACGCAGGTACTCGCGCGAGCCGGGGTTCAGCGCCGTGAGGAGCAACACGCCGCGGCCGGCAGGCAGCGTCAGTGTCGGCGGCCGCGCACCGTTGGTGACGCGTACGATGCGTGCCTCGCGCCCGCCGTTCTCGAAGAACTGCTCGACCGCGTAGGCGAGCGTCGAGGGCTGCCACAGGCCACCGAAGTGCTGTTGAAACTCGTTGAAGCTCCGCACGGTGACGGCCTGGTTGACCGGCCCCTTGAGAGTGCGGCCGACGAACGCACCTATGGCGGTCGGCACGCGCTCGATCGCGTGGTGGTCACGGCTTTGTTGTGCGAGTTGTACGCCGGACGCGGGGCTGTCGGCCACTCATGCGCCTCAGTGATTCTGCCGGCGCGACTCTAACACAGCGTGTCAGCCAGTGGTCAGACTCCGCCGCTGCGGTCGCACTGATTTGACGATGTCTGGCCGGCCTCGGCGGCACGCCGCAGCTGCTCGGCGTGCGCCTGCTCGAGATCGTCTCGCTTGCGTGCAATCTCCGCCAGCATGAGTCTCAGCCAGGGCGACAGAGGCAGCGGTGGTCGTTCGGGCGACTCTTCCCCAGGCGACAGCGGTGCAGGCGGTGCGCTCACTGCGCAGCGGTTCGTCAGCCGCCGTTCTTCTGAGCGCCACGCTGACCACTCGAGGCGCCCGCCGCGCCGGAGGCGGGGCTGGCGGCCGGGGCAGCGGTGCTCCCGGGCTCGATCTCCGAAACGATCTGCCGGAAAGAAGCCTCATCCATGGGCAGATCCGAGGTTCCGTCCCACGTCGAGCCTTCGGGCAGCACGTTCTGCACCCGCGGCGCAGCAGCCAGGATCTGTTCGATGCTCGAGTTCGCCTCCGTCACCGGCACCGGCACTCCGCGTGGACTGCGCGCGAGGCTCGAGACCAGGTTCCAGTCGACCTGTTCGTGATGCGCCTTCACCTCCTGCTGCAACCGCTTGGCGAGCGAGGTGGTGAGGAGCTTCTTCTGCGCGTTCTTCCAGTCGCGGGTGTCGTCCTCCATGACGTCATAGGCCTGCATGTACAGCTCGCCGTCTCGCCAGCCGAACACGAACGGCTGGTTGACGACGCGCACCTGCGTGCCGATCGGGACCATGTTGAAGAACTGCTCGATGTCCTCCGGGTACAGCCGGATGCAGCCATGGCTCGAGCGCAGGCCGACGCCCGCGGGCTTGTTGGTGCCGTGAATGAGATAGCTCGGCCACTGCAGGTAAAAAGCGTACTTGCCGAGTGGATTCTCCGGGCCCGGCCCTATCACCGGCTCGAGCTCCTCGCCGTTCTCGTGATGCTCCTTGCGCACCGATCCCGGTACGCGCCAGGTGGGATCCTTCTGACTACGGACAATCTTGGTGACGCCCTCAGGTGTGCGCCAGCCGACCTTACCGATCCCGATCGGATGGGTGATCACGACCTGCCGCTCGCCGTGCTTTGCGGGCGGGTAATAGAAGATGCGCATGGCCGGAATATTGATCACGATCCCGGTGCGCGGTGCGTCCGGCAGGATGAACTGCGAGGGTATGACGATCTCGCGTCCCTCCCCCGGCAGCCAGGGGTCGACTTTCGGGTTGGCGCGCAGGATCTCCTCGTAGCCGACGTTGAAACGGCGGGCGATGTCCGTGAGTGTATCCTCCTTGCTTGCCGAGACGACCTGCACCGCGCCCACGACATCCTGATCCGGGCTGAGCGTGAAGCGCTCGTTGGCTACCGGCAGTGGCTGCGGTGGTGCTGCAGGCGGTGCCGGCGGGGGCGCCGAGGACTGCGCGGACCGGTGCCACTCGCCGAAGAGCGAGCATCCGGCCAGTGCGAGGCAGACGAGCGCCGCCGTTGCGGCACGGGCACTGGAAGTTCTCATGGCACGCCGATTATGACCCATGTTGCCGCGGCGGCCACCCCGCAAAATCGTGTGCACCTCGGCTTATGTCCGCGTGCTCAGGCTGGTCCTTTACAGCAGCACCGGCTGATTCGGCAGCTCGTTGTCGCTGCGGCGTTTTCCCGGAAAGTGGCGTCCGAGAAGCTCTCCAACCGCGAGTATCCCGGCGACCGAGCCTTCGCGGAAACGTCCGGCGCGGTAGTGCTGCTCCATCAGGCGGCAAACCGCATCCCACTCGGCCTGGCTGACGCGCGCAGCAATGCCCCGGTCGGCGACGATCTCGACGGCGTGATCCGCCATGAGCACGTAGATCAGCACCCCATTGTTGTGCTCGGTGTTCCACACGCCGAACTGGCCGAACAGCTGCAAGCCGCGCGCGCGGGGCGAGAGCTGGCGCCACAGCTCCGGTAAGTCGAAGGCAGTCTCGATGACGAAGCGGATCTCCCCGCCGTGGCTGGATTCGCAGTCCCCGATCGCCTTCTCGATGGCATCGCGCACGGCCTGCGGGAAGTGGCGCCGCGTGCTCCAGCGAGTCGTTGCGAGGTGACGCATGAAACGCATGATATCCATCGACCGCTACCAGCTTCCGGAGGAGCCGCCACCCCCGAATCCGCCGCCTCCACCGCTGAACCCGCCTCCCCCGAAGCCTCCGCCGCCAAACCCGCCGCCGAACCCACCCCAGCCGCCGCCAAAGCCGCCCGAGCGCGGATAGCTGGACCAGCCGCTGCCGCGCGGCAGACCCATCAGAAGCGTGAGCAGAAAACCGCCGACCGCGGCGAGCACGGCCGCGGCGAGCGCGTAGCCGGCAATCCAGACCAGGGCTCCGGCACCGAGGCCGGTAAACACCGACCCCAGCGTGCGCCCGAACACCGCGCGCAGCAGCACCGATCCGATGAGCACCGCGAACAGCAGCTGCGGCAGGAAGTTGCCGCCGGAACCGTGCCGCGGGGACTGCCACGCATGCTCGGGCGGCGGCAGCGGCTCGCCTTGGATGAGCTTCATCATCTGCCCGAGACCCGCATCGATGCCCTCGTAGAAGTTGCCCTCGCGGAAAGCCGGGGCGATGGTCTCGGAGATGATGCGGTTCGACATGGCATCGGTGAGCACCCCTTCGAGCCCATAGCCCACCTCGATGCGTATGCGATGGTCGTCCTTGGCGGTGAGCAGCAGCGCGCCGTCATCGACTTTCTTGCCACCGACGGCACCGCGACCGAGCTTCCACTTGTCGACGACTCGTATCGAATACTGCTCGATCTCCTCCGGGCGCGTAGTCGGCACGATGAGCACGGCGAGCTGCGAGCCCTTGCGCGCCTCGAAAGCTGCGAGCTTCTGCTCGAGCGCGGTCTGCTGCTCGGCGGTGAGCGTACCGGTGAGATCCGTGACGCGGGCGGTGAGCGGCGGAACAGGCTGCAGTCCCGCCGCGGGCCCCTGTGCTTCTGCGTGGCTCCACAGGGTCAGCAGCAACAGCGCTGCGAGGCGCGTGCGGCGCGCGGCGCCATGCGCTCGCGCGATCATTGCGTCGACGGTTTTCCTGCAGGTTGCGCCGGGGCCGCGGCCGGTGAGCCCGGGGTGGAGGTGTCGAAGCTTACCGTGGGCGCGGTCGCGATCTGCTGCTCGTTGGCGACGGTGAAGTTCGGCTTGGTCTGGAAGCCGAATACCTTGGCCGTAAGATTGGTCGGGAAGCTGCGCACCGTCACGTTGTAGTCCTGCACCGCCTGGATGTAGCGGTTGCGCGCGACGGTGATGCGGTTCTCCGTCCCCTCCAGCTGCGACTGCAGGTCGCGGAAGTTCTGGTCGGATTTCAGCTGCGGATAATTCTCCGCGACCGCGAACAGACTCTTCAGGGCGCCAGTGAGCTGGTTCTGCGCGGCCTGGTACTTCTGGAAGAGCTCGGGGTTGTTGAGCACCTCGGGGGTAACCTGGATCGAGCCGACCTTGGCACGCGCTTCGGTCACACCGATCAGCACCTTCTGCTCCTGGGCGGCATAACCCTTCACCGTGTTCACGAGGTTCGGGATGAGGTCCGCTCGGCGCTGGTACTGGTTGACGACCTCCGCCCAGGCGGCCTTTACCCCTTCGTCCTTCGCCTGCAGCGTGTTGTACCCGCAACCCGAGAGGGTCAATACCGCGAATGCCACAAAGGCAGCAGACCAAGCGCGCATCGGCTTCTCCTTGAATCGTGTAGCGCCCGCCCGGCTCCGGGGGGAGGTGATTATTGTCACATGGCCGCGAAAGCGGCGTCGATGGCGCAAAAAAAACCCCAGGTTTTGAGGCCTGGGGTTGGTAAGGGCGGACCTTCGATGAAGGGAAGGAAGTCCGCCAGGGGATTCCTCAGTGCAATCGTGCCCAGTGCAGGATGCGGATATCGTCCGAATCCAGGTCAAAGCTCTGTGCCAGCAGCGCGCGCAGCTCGCGGTTGGCACGTGCATGCGTCAGCGGCTGCCGCAGCTCCACTACACCACTCCATTCGTTCCCGGCAGCGTTACGCGCCTTGCCAGTGTGGGTAACGAAGTGCGTGTAGTACTTGGTAGACACGGCAAAAGGTTAGTAGCCCCGCACCGGCACGTCCGTGAGACGTTCCACAGAACCCCGGATTTCTGTAAAAGTGTGTGCGACATAATCCACAGGATCGCGGGTATGGGACGCTTCCGGCCGCCATCACCCGCGGGGTCGAAATACGTGACCCCCGCGGGTGCGCGGCGACTGCACGCGGAGCTCGAGCTGCTCTGGCGCGAGGAGCGCCCCCGGGTAACACAGGCTGTGGCCGCGGCCGCCGCGCAGGGCGATCGCTCCGAGAATGCCGAATACACCTACGGCAAGCGGCGGCTGCGCGAAATCGACCGCCGTGTGCGCTTTCTGCGCCGCCGGCTCGAGGGCATGGTGATCGTGGACCAGCCGCCGGCAGATCCCGGTCGGGTGTTCTTCGGGGCCTGGGTGCAGCTCGAGGCCGAGGATGGCACGCGGTCACGCTACCGCGTCGTGGGACCCGATGAGTTCGACATGGCGCCCGGCTACATCAGCATGGATTCGCCTCTGGGGAGATCGCTGTTGCGACGGCGGATCGACGATGAAGTCAAGGTGGAGACTCCGGGCGGCAGCCGCGTATACCTCATCGTAGCGATCGAGTACGAGGGAAATTGAGGGCGGGCGGTTATAGAAGGCCCCACGCGGCGCGGCGTAGTCACCAGATGACGCGCACGTTCTTGAACTGCCAGGGATCGCTCTTGTCGATGTCCTCGGAGAACAATCGCTCGCGCTCGTGGAGCGGCGTCCACTCGGTGTACTCGCCGACCACGGGCCCCAGGTAGGGCATGCAGATCTCCAGGTTCCGGCGGAAATCCATGTCATCGGGCTCGACGACGCCCAGGTTGGGATTCTCCATCGCCCAGATCACGCCCGAGAGCACGGCCACGCAGACCTGCAGGCTCGTGGCGTTGTTGTAGGGTGCGAGCTTGCGGGCTTCCGCGATCGAGAGCTGCGAGCCGTACCAATAGGCGTTCTTCTTGTGCCCCGCGAGCAGCACTCCCAGCTCGTCTAGCCCCGCGGTGATGTCGTTCATGAGGATGCGCTGCCGCTCCTGCTGCACGTAGTTGCGGCCGGCGAGCTCGTGCACGGACATTACCGCCGCATCGCACGGGTGATACGCGTAGTGCACCGTGGGGCGATACGCCACCTGGGCCCCTTCACGCACCGTCAGGTAATCGGCGATCGAGATCGACTCCCCGTGAGTGATACAGAAGCCATGAAAGTGACCCGCCCGCGGAGTCCAGGTGCGAACCCGCGTGCCCGCGCCGGGTTGGGTCAGGTAGATCGCCGCCATGCAGCCGAAGTCATGGCGCTTGCCGTCGCGCGGGAAGTTGCGCTCGTGCGTGCCCCAGCCCATCTCGCTCGGCTGCGAGCCTTCGCTGACGAAGCCGTCGATGGACCAGGTGTTGACGAACTCGCCCAGCTGCTTCGGGAGGTTCGAGACCTGCGTGTCGCGTTCGGCGATGTGTATCACCTTCACCCCGAGCCGGCGCGCGAGCTCACCCCAGTCCGCGCGCGACACGGGATTGCCGGCAGGCGCTTCGGTGTCGCGCGCGATGTTGAGCAGCGCCTGCTTGACGAAGTGCGACACCAGCCCCGGATTGGCACCGTGAGTGAGCACTGCGGTCGGCGCCCGGGCGTTGCCCGCACGCAGCGCCAGCGCCTCCTCGCGCAGCGCATAGTTGGTGCGGCGACCGGCCGCCACGGTCGGATCGGTATAACCGCCCGGCCAGGGCTCGATGCAGGTGTCGAGGTACATCGCCCCTTTCTCCCAGCACAATTTGATCAGCGCGAGGCTCGAGACCTCGACCGAGACGTTGACGAGGAAGTCGCCGCGACCGAGCAGCGGATTCAGTACCCGCCGGAAATTCTCGCGCGTCAGCCGCTCCTGCACGAATCGGATGCCGTATTTCGCCGCCTCCTCGCGGCCCCGCTCGTCCGCGGTCAGGATGGTGATCCGCTCGGGCACAATGCCGATGTGCCGCAGCACGAGCGGCAGCACTCCCTGGCCAATGCTCCCGAAGCCGATGAACAGTATGCGTCCAGGGAACTCGAGGTGAACCGGGTAGTTCTCACTCATGATGCTTGGCTGACACTCCAGGTGCGGCGGGTGAGCCGAAGGGTATCAATCGGCTGTGCGCGGCTCAATTTCCAACGCACCCGCCCGTCGCATGCCGGAGTCAGCTCGTCCGCCAGTGCGGCGGGTAGGTGCGTTCGTAACCGGGCAGGCGAGCGACGCGCGCGAGCCAGCGCCCGAGCGCCGGATATTGCACTTCGACCGGCATGAAGCGCGATGACAGTTCCGCGGCGCGCGGCCTCTCGAGCGCGCGCCTCAACAACTGGATGCCGGGGTAGATGACCAGGTCCACCGCCGAACAGCAGTCGCCTACGATCCAGTCGGACTTCGACAGCCGCCCCTCGATGGTGCGCGCCTCGCTCGCCACCGCGTGCATCGCCGAGGTGATGGCATCGCTGCCGAGGTCGGTGCCGCCGGAGAACACCGCCCGGGCAATGACCTGGATCTGCGGCTCGATGTACGCCTGGTACTCGCAGATCACGCGCATGATGGTGCCCGCTTCCTCGGCAGTGCGCCCGAACAGTGGCGGTTGCGGATACTTCAGATCGAGGTAGTACAGGATGGCGAGTGATTCGAAGCACACGTACTCGCCGTCCTTCAGCACCGGCACCCGCCCGCGTGGATTGAGCGAGAGCATCTCGTGCGACTTGTGCTCCTGCTTGGAGAACTGCAGCAGGTGGCTCACGTACGGCAGGCGTTTGTATTCGAGCGCCAGCAGCACCCGCCAGGAGTAGGGACTGCCGCTGCCCCAGAAAACCTCGATTGCCATCGGTGCCTCGCCGAGGTAGTGCTCGCGATTGTAACGACAACCCCGCGGCGCCGAAAATGCGCTCCATGCCGGCCACGCTCATCGCCCCGGGGGAGCTCGCCCCGCACCTCAACGATGCGAACTGGGCGATTATCGATTGCCGTTTCGATCTGGCGCGCCCCGACTGGGGCGCGCAGGCCTATGCCGCCGGGCACATCCCGCATGCGCTGTATGCGCATCTCGACCACGACCTGTCCGCCCCGCGAACGCCGCGCTCGGGGCGCCATCCGCTGCCGCAGGCCGAGGCGCTCGCGATCACCTTCGGACGCCTCGGCATCGACGAGCACGTGCAGGTCATCGCCTACGACCAGGGCACGGGCGCCTACGCCGCGCGGCTGTGGTGGCAGCTGCGCTGGCTCGGTCACGTGCAGGTCGCGGTACTGAATGGCGGACTCGCGGCCTGGGAGCGTGCCGGCCTGCCGCTCTCGAGCGCCATCGAGCCGCGCGCCGCGCGCCGCTTCAGGGCGAGTGCCGACCCGCGCCGGGTCGTGAGCGACGGCGAGGTCGCGCAACTGGTGAGCTCGGGGGCGCTCGCCCGCTCCGAGCGAGTGCTGGTCGATGCACGCAGCGCCGATCGCTTTGCCGGCGAAAACGAGACGATCGATCCGGTCGCCGGGCACATACCCGGAGCGCGCAACCACCCCTTCGGCGCCAATCTCGACGCACAGGGGCGTTTTCTCGAACCGGGCCAGCTGCGCGCGCTCTGGGAGAAGACGCTCCGCGGTGCCTCCGCGCAGCAGCTGATCGCGATGTGCGGCTCGGGAGTCACGGCGTGCCACAACCTGCTGGCGCTCGAAGCTGCCGGGCTCCCCGGCGCACGGCTGTACGCGGGCTCCTGGAGCGAATGGATCACCGATCCCACTCACCCGGTCGCACGCGGGCCGGAATGACGACTCCCGCAACCGATAACTGAGACACTCTTACTTAACACACATTTTTGATATAAACGCGCCCCGTGGCAGCCGATCCCAAGAGCGCCCTCAACGGCGCTCGCAAGTTCAATCCCGCGCAGCCCTGGCGGATCGAGGACTCTCTCGATCTCTACAATGTCGCCGCCTGGGGCAAGGGCTACTTCGGCATCAACGCCAGCGGGCATGTCGTCGTGCGTCCCGACACCACGCCACAGCACGAGATCGACCTCTACGAGGTGGTCGAGGGCCTCAAGGCGCGTGATCTCACCACCCCGGTGGTGGTGCGCTTCTCGGACATCCTGGCGCATCGTCTGCGACGGCTGCACGAGGCGTTTGCGCAGGCGATCGCGGAGAACGACTACAAGAACCAGTACGCCGCGGTGTATCCCATCAAGGTGAACCAGCAGCGCCTGGTCGTCGAGGAGGTCTACCGGTACGGCAAGGAGTTCGGCTTCGGGCTCGAGGTCGGCTCGAAGCCCGAGCTCCTGGCGGTGATGGCGATGACCGAGAACGCCCCCGAGCGGCTGATCGTCTGCAACGGCTTCAAGGACGACAGCTACATCGAGGCGGTGACGCTCGCCACCAAGCTCGGCCGCACCATCATCCCGGTGGTCGAGAACTTCGAGGAGCTCGGGCTGATCCTCAAGCACGCAGAGACCTACCAGGTGCGCCCGCGCATCGGTGTGCGCGTGAAGCTCTTCAGCGAGGGGTCGGGGCGTTGGAGCGCCTCGGCGGGCGAGAAGTCGAAATTCGGCCTCTTCATCACCGAGATCCTCGAGCTGTTCAACGTGCTGAAGTCGCGCGACATGCTCGACTGCCTGCAGCTCGTGCACTGCCACCCGGGCAGCCAGCTGCAGGACATCCGCCGCGTGAAGGACGCCATCAACGAGCTCGCGCACGTTTACGCGGAGCTCAAACTGATGGGTGCCGGGCTGCAGTACATCGACGTGGGCGGCGGGCTCGGGGTCGACTACGACGGCAGCGGGACCAACTTCGCCTCCTCGATGAACTACACGCTGAACGAGTACGCGAGCGATGTCGTCTACCGCATCGCGAGCGTCTGCAACGCGCGCGACATACCGCACCCGAAGATCGTGACCGAGTCCGGCCGCGCGGTAGCGGCCTACCACAGCGTGCTGATCTTCGACGCGCTCGGCTCCTCGGCGCTCGACAAGTTCCGGGTCACGGGCGACCGCGCCGAGGATTACGACGGCGAGGAGGAGCTACCGCAGCCGGTGCAGGACCTGTTCGAGGCCTACCGCGCGGTGAGCGACCGGCGCCTGGTCGAGTGCTATCACGACGCCCTGACCGCACGCGAGCAGATACTGCAGATGTTCAACCTCGGCCTGCTGTCGCTCGAGTTCCGCGGTCTCGCCGAGCGGCTGTACTGGGCCACCTGTGCCCGTATTCGCGACGCCTGTCGCAAGCTCGAGCGGCTGCCCGAAGAGCTCGAGGACCTCGAGTCGATCCTCTCCGACACCTACTTTTGCAATTTCTCGGTGTTCCAGTCGCTGCCGGATAGCTGGGCGATCGAGCAGCTTTTCCCGATCATGCCGATACACCGCCTCGACGAGCGCCCGACGCGCACCGCCGTGCTCGCCGACATCACCTGCGATTCCGACGGCAAGATCGATCACTTCGTCTCGCTGCGCGACGTGAAGCGCACCCTGGAGCTCCACGAGCTGCGGCCGGAGGACAAGTACTATCTCGCGGCCTTCCTGGTCGGGGCCTACCAGGAGACCCTGGGCGATCTGCACAATCTCTTCGGCGACACTCACGTCGTGCACGTGCGGCTGCACGATGAGGGTGGCTGGTGGATCGAGGAGATCGTCAAGGGCGATACCGCCAACAAGGTGCTCGAGTACATGGAGTACGACGTCGCCGAGTTGTATCCGGCACTGGCGCGCGACTGCGAGCGTGCGATCCGGGATGGGCGCATGACGCTCGCCGAGAGCCAGGCGATCAAGCGCTTCTACGAGAGCGAGCTCAACGGTTACGCCTACCTGGAGCCGGCCGGCGCCTGACCGCGAACCTCCGCGGACCGCACTCGAGCTCGAGCCGGACAATTTATTCGCCCTCGACGGCCATCTGACCACCGCGAGTGTCCGCCGACCCGTACTGCGGCCGGCAGCGGCACTCCGGGGCGAGGATCAGGCCGCCGAGCAGCAGGCGGTCGGGCGCCGACCCGCGACGCCCCCGGGCCAGCCCGTACTTATGTAAGCAGCGAGCCTCTCCCCCAACACCGGGCCGGCACGCCGCAAGCAGCTCGACCTCCCCGGACGCGAGCAGGACCCAGTTCGGAAGCGTGTGGTTTGCTTAGCGGAAAAGCCGGGAGTAGCATGTTTCATGCGTTCGTATCCTGCGTGGATTGAGTGCGCTTTGTTCGAGTTTGAATGTGTTGACTTCACTTCCGCCCGCCCGCGCCACTACGTCCACGCGCGAACGCAGGTGCAGGCCGCCGGCCCAAGCGCTGCGCATTGACTGAAACACTGCCGATCGTGTGCCTTGAAGCCTTGACCTGTTTGACTGTTCACGCGGTTCATGCGACCGACGCGTGCGGCTCGCCGCTGTCCGCTTATTGAAGAGAGACTGACGGATGACGACGATTTACGTGGGGAACCTCCCCTTCAACGCCACCGAGCAGGACGTGAAGGCCCTGTTCGAGCGCCATGGCAAAGTGGAATCGGTGAAGCTCATCAACGACCGCGAGACCGGCAAGCCGCGTGGCTTCGGATTCGTCGACATGCCGCAGGCCGAGGCGCAGAGCGCGATTCAGGCCCTGAACGGCTTTCAGATGAATGGCCGGCCGCTGCGCGTCAACGAAGCACAGGAACGCCCGCAGCGCCCCCGTCAGGGGGGCGGTCCGTTCCGCCGCTGACGGCGGCGCTCGTAAGTCCGACAAAAAGAACCCCGCGGCACACGCGGGGTTTTTTTATGCGGCGCATGAGGTAATGTTCGCGCGGAAGGTGAGCGATGTCAGCCAAGCCGGAAAATGCCCTGCGAATTGCCGCTCGCCACGCGTCAGGCGCGCCCATCGGCCTGGCGGCGCTCGCCTGTGTCCTGGTGATATCGGCGTGCGCGTCGGGCAGCTCCCGCCAGAGCACTGCCGACGCGCTCACCGGGATCCTCGCGGGGGACCAGCGCCCGCAGGCGGAGCGGGCGCGCGATGTCTACCGCCATCCGAAGGAAACGCTGCTGTTCTTCGGCATCCGCCCGGAGATGAAGGTGCTCGAGGTGTGGCCGGAGCCAGGCTGGTACACCGCGGTGATCGCACCGCTGCTGCGCGAGAAGGGCAGCTACTACGCCGGCGTCATAGCCGAGGATCCCTCGAGCAAGTACATCACGCACCGCCTGGAGGACTACCGGAGCCGGCTCGCCGCGCGGCCAGACCTCTACGACCGGGTAGCCGTCGTTACCTTCCCGAGCGATAGTGGTAATGCGGTGCCGCCCGGCTCGCTCGACATGGTGGTGAGCTTCCGCAACATCCACAACTGGATGGCGCGCGATCAGGCGGCCCAGGCGTTCGCCACCATGTACCGTGCACTCAAGCCCGGGGGCATCCTCGGGGTCGTCGAGCACCGCGGCAACCCGGCGGTACCACAGGACCCGAAGGCAAAAAGTGGCTACGTGAATGAGGACTACGCCATCAAGCTGATCGAGGAGCAGGGATTTCGTCTGGTGGCGAAGTCCGAGGTGAACGACAACCCGAAAGACACCAAGGACTACGAGGGCGGAGTCTGGACGCTGCCGCCGACCTATCGCCTGGGTGCGAAGGACCGTGACAAGTACGCCGCCATCGGCGAAAGCGACCGCTTCACGCTGCGCTTCGTGAAGCCGGCGCGCTAGCCGCCCCGCACCGCGCGAATTTCCGCTCAGCTCACCACATTTCCCGCAGCCGCGCACCGACATCGAGTGTCACGGTGGAGCTGCTGTCCTGCAGCGCATCGCCGGCGCCGGGCGCCGAGCCGTGGAAGGTGACCGGTTCGAGCGTCTTCAGCACGCGCTCGGTCATGAAGCGGCTGCGGCCGCCGTAGACGTGTGCGTCGCCCTGGCGTGACTGGTGCGTGAGGTGGAACTTCAACGGCACCAGCACCGCGAGCTCGTTCTGCGCCCGCGTGAGGGCGACGTACAGCAAGCGTCGCTCTTCCTCGATCAGCTCGGGTTTGCCGGTGGAGAATTCCGAGGGAAAGCTGCCGTCGACGACATTGAGCACGTACACGCTGTCCCACTCCATGCCCTTGGCGGAGTGAATGGTCGAGAGCACCAGATAGTCCTCATCGAGCGTCGGTCGCCCGGAGAGGTCGCTGGTGGCGTGCGGCGGATCGAGCGTGAGCTCGGTGACGAAGCGCTCGCGCGAGGGATATTGTCCCGATAGCAACTCGAGCTGATCGAGGTCCCCCTGCCGGGTGTGAAAGTGCTCGTAGAGCCGCTCGAAGTAGCGCTGGTACCACTCGCGCAGCTGGTTCACCTGTCCCGCCCATTCGCGCTGCGGATCGGCGAGCGACTGCATGAGATCGATCAGGCGCCGCCAGTCGATCTCCGGTGTCTGCTGTGGCGGAGTAAAGCTCTGCAGCGCTGCGAACGAGTATCCGCACGCCTCCAGCCGCTCGATCGCCGCGCGCGCATGCACCGGTCCGATCCCTGGCAGCAGCTGCAGCGTGCGGAACGCGGCCAGCGTGTTGCGTGGGTTGTCGGCCCAGCGCAGCACCCCGAGGAGGTCCTTGATGTGCGCGGCCTCGAGGAATCTCAGGCCGCCGTATTTCACGAACGGCACCTTGCGCTTGGCGAGCTCCACTTCGAGGATGTCGCTGTGGCTTGCGCTGCGGAACAGCACCGCCTGGCGCTTGAGCGGCACGCTCGCCTCGCGCTTCTTCAGCACCTCGGTGCAGATGAACTCCGCCTGCGTCTGCAGATCATCCACCGTCACCGCGCGCGCGCGCGCCCCCTGGCCGCGGATCGACAGCAGGTACTTGCGGTGCTGTCGCGGTGCCTCGGCCATCACCGCATTGGCGACATCGAGCACCTGCTGGGTCGAGCGGTAGTTCTGCGCAAGCGTGACCACCTCTGCCGGCGGCTGGAAGTGCTCGGGGAACCCGAGGATGTTCTCCACCGCGGCAGCGCGGAAGGAGTAGATCGCCTGAGCATCATCCCCCACCACCGTGAGGCCAGTGCCGTCGGGCTTGAGGGCGTAGAGGATCTCGGCCTGGAGGCGGTTGGTATCCTGGAATTCATCGACCAGCACGTGGTCGAAGTGCGCGCCGATGTGTTGGGCGAGGCGTGGCTCTGCCATCATGCTGTGCCAATAGAGCAGCAGATCGTCATAGTCGAGGAGATTGGCGTGCTGCTTCTGCTCGACGTAGGCGCGGAACAGCCGCGTCAGGTGCTCCTCCCATTGCGCGCACCACGGGTAGTGCTGCTCCAGGACCTCCTGCAGCGGAGCGCGAGTGTTGACGCGGTTGGAGTAGATCGCGAGGCAGGTGTCCTTGCGCGGGAAGCGTTGCTCCTTTTCCGCGAAGCCCAGCTCCTCGCGCAGGCTGTCGAGGAGATCCGCCGCGTCGCCACGATCGATGACGGTGAAATGCGGGTCGAGCTGCAGATGGCTGGCATAGTGCCGCAGCAAGCGGTTGCCGATCGAATGGAAGGTACCGGCCCAGCTGAGGCGCTGGGCAATCTGCGTCGCGCCCCCGAGGGTGTCGTTGAGCGCCTTGCGGGTGATCTCGTGCGCGCGGCGGCGCATCTCGAGCGCCGCACGGCGCGTGAAGGTCAGCATGAGAATGCGCGCGGGATCGACGCCGTTGATGACCAGGTGCGCCACGCGGTGCGCGAGCGTGTCGGTCTTGCCGGTACCCGCGCCGGCGACGATCAGCAGCGGACCGGCGCGATACCCTTTTTCGGGCAGCGCCTCGCCATGAGTGACGGCCTTGCGCTGCGGGGCGTTGAGCCGGTCGAGGTGCGACGTCGTCGTGGCCATGGGCGTACCGATACCAACTATACCCTTTCGTACACGAGCGCGGCCCGAGAAGGCTAGGATGCACGTCATGAAACCTGACAAACAGACCCTGCATTTTGCCGGGCGCGTCATACGGGTGACGACCGATGAGGTGGTGCTGCCGAACGGCCACCGCACGGTGTTGGAGGTCGTGCATCACCCTGGTGGGGCAGCGGCTGTCGCTGTGGATGCGGCGGGACATGTGTGCCTGTTGCGCCAGTACCGCTACGTGGCCGGGGGCTGGCTGTGGGAGTTGCCGGCGGGCAAGCTCGAGCCCGACGAGCCGCCGCTCGCCACTGCGCAGCGTGAACTGATCGAAGAAGCCGGAGTCAGCGCCCAGCAGTGGCAGAGCCTCGGTACGTGCCTCAGCTCACCCGGGGTGTTCACCGAGCGGCTCCATCTGTTCCTTGCCGGTGGCCTCACAACGACGCGCCCGGCGCAAGAGCATGCCGAGGTCATCGAGGTTCACTGGGTGCCTTTCCGCGAGGCCTGCTGCTGGGCCATCGATGGCACCATCACCGACTGCAAGACCGCGCTCGGCCTGCTACGTGCGCGCGCGAGCCTTCGGACGAACGGCACATCGGCAGCCGCCATTCCGTGATCTGCCTCGCGGATCCGCTCCGCAGCACGTAGGTATCCTGCGACCTAGGGGAAGCAGGCCCGACAGCGGGGTTCGTACATAATCTGTGAGCGACAATCCAAAAAGACCGAGACCAGAGCAGGCACGGCAGCCGGACGAGCGGCGCCGCGTCGGTACGGTCGTGCACGATGAACGGGGTAACGCCTCGGTCGAGTGGCGCGCTGCGCCCGCCGACCACGAGCGCACGGTGCTCGAGGTGCAGGGCGAGGACGGCCTGGCCTTGAAGACCGACGAAGTCTCCTACGACCCGTACGCGCGCCACCGGCCGCTCCGGACCGGCGTCGGCAAACGCACGGATCTGCGCAAGCTCTCCGAGTGGATCAAGAAGATGCGTGAGCTCGAGGAGCTCAAGCGCGCCGGCGGCGCAGACCCGGAAGAGGAATAAGCCCGTCCGCGGCGCTCAGCCGATGCCCTCGATGAGCGCGCGCTTGCGCGCGTGCGTCAGGCGATAGAAACGGCGCAGCTCGGCGAGCACCGCGTCTTCGGCTGCGGCGCCGCGCAGTGAAGCCCGGCTGCGCGACAGCAGCCGCTCGAGACGGGCGCAGAACTTGTCCGCGTAGCGACTGGCCTCGCGATACAGATCGCCCCGGCCCGCCGCCGCTGCCCGCGGATCGACCCGCGTGCGCTCGAACAAGACGTGCCGCAGCTCCGCCGGAAAGCGCTGCGGAAACTGCCGCCGCAGCAGCCAGTAGCTCGCCACGTACTTGTCGACCTCCGCCTGCATCTCGAGCTCGAGCAGCGACACCGGTTTGTCGTGACCGGCATTCCAGGCGAGATACAGAAAATGACTCACGCCCTCGAGCGCCGTACACCAGTCGGCGACGTTGCCGGCGTGCAGGCGCACCAGCGGATCCTCGCGCGTCAGCCGCGTAAGCAGCGCCGGATCCAGGTACAACGACAGCGCAACCTCATCGCCGCCCTCCACAGGCTCGGCGACGATCAGCTCCTCCTCCGCGGTGCCACCGCGCGCGGCGGGCGGCAGCCGCCGCCGGTCGGTGACGAGGAAGTCGTAAACGTCGTGAGCGACGCTCACGTCGTAGATGCCGCCGATCAGACTCTGCAGCCGCGACAGCAGCATGCGATTCAGTGCGTAAATGCCGTCCCGCCGGCGGTGGTCGGGTCGACACCGAGGCGCTTGAGCTGCGTGTAGCAGCGCGCACTGCCGGTCTTCAGCCAGATCTCGTACAGGCGCAGGATGTCGCTATCGGACTGCGCACAGGAGCCTTCGCTCACCTCGTGCAGCGCATCGACCATGGGCTGAAACTTCGCGGAGAGCTCGGCGAACACTGCGGCGAGCACCCGCCCGCGCCCGCGAGCGGTGGACTGCGCCAGTGTGCCATAGGCGCGTCCGCCCATGGCGATGTGATAATCGATGTCGACGAGCTTCGTGGCGAAGCCCTGCGCGAAGAAGCCCGCGACGAACAGCGACACATCGCCGAGCCGCTGCAGGTAGCGGTGGCGCTCGGCGGTGCCGGGGGCCGCCTCGAGCGCCTCGCACAGCATGGCCACCAGCGGCTTCAGCCGCAGCCCATCGGGCGTGCTCTCGTACAGCGCCTCCGAGCGCGCGAACAGAGTCAGGAGATTCACGACGTAGTGCTCGGTCTGGTCCTCGACCGACAGGTGTTGCCTCACCAACGCGCCGTGCAGCGTGTCGCGGAAGAACTCGCGCAGATTCGCCACCGGCAGTACACGCTTCTCAGCATTGCTCATCGTCGCTCGCCTCCTCGTCCTCCTTAACTTATATGGAGAAACACCAACACTGGAAGGTGGCCTTGGTCACTTTCCCTGCAACCTTTACGGATTTCCGTGACCGACTGCGCCGAATGAGCGCGCCAGCGCTGGCCGACGCTGGCAGCCTCCGGGTGCGAGTGCTAACAGCGTGTTGGGCGCGCGCCCAGGGCCCGGAGCCGCCCCGAGCGTCTCCGTCAGGTCCGCAGCGCTGCCGCGAGCTGCGCGCAGTCGTTCACCGTAAGGTCCGCCGGCGGCAGCTCCCGCGGCCAGGCGAGCGCGCGCCGGTTCATCCATACGGTGCGCAGGCCGGCGGTGCGGGCGGCCTCGATGTCGAGGCGGGGATCATCGCCCACATAGGCGATCGCGCCGGGCGGCAGCAGCAACTCCTGTGCCAGCCGCTCGAAGCAGCGGCGTTCGGGCTTGGCCGCGCCGATCTGGCGGGCGTTGAGCGAAACGCTGAAAACGTGTTCGAGCCCGATGCGTGCCAGATCGGCGTTGCCGTTGCTGAGTGAGGCGAGCGCGTATCGGCTGCCGAGCCGTGCGAGCGCCGGAGCCACGTCGGTGAAAATCTCCACCTCGTTGCGCGCCGCCAGAAATACCTCGAAGGCCTTAAGGGCGAGACGCTCGTCGTAGCCGTGCTCGCGCGCGAGCGCGGCGAGCGCGGTGAGACGCAGGTAGCTGACATCGTGGGCGTTATGCGGCTCGCGGCGCGCGAGCCGCTCGCGCGCGACGCGCATCTCCTCGCGCGACAGCGCGATACGCGGGCAGTGCTCCTGCAGCCAGCCTGCGAGGCACTGCTCGGCTCGCTCCAGCACCGGTTCGACGTCCCAGAGTGTATTATCGAGATCGAAGGCGATGGCGCGCACGTCGCTCAGCATCCAGGCAAGGTTACCATCTCATGGCGCCACTCACTCTGGTCATCGGCAACAAGAACTACTCTTCGTGGTCGCTGCGGGCGTGGCTGTTCATGAAGCACAGCGGCGTGGAGTTCCAGGAGATTCTCGTGACGCTCGATACCGCCGGCACGCGCGAGGAGCTCGATCGCTACGGCCCGAGTGGGCGCGTGCCGGTGCTGCGACATGGCAGTGTGTGTGTCTGGGACTCTCTCGCAATCTGCGAGTACATTGCGGAAGTGAGCGGCAAGGGCTGGCCGAAGGCGCGCGAGGCACGCGCCGTGGCTCGCTCGGTGAGCGCCGAGATGCATTCCGGCTTCACCACGCTGCGTTCGCTGTGGCCGATGAACGCCCGTGCGCGTAACCGCCGTACCGCCGTCACCGCGGCACTCGAGGCCGACGTCGAGCGCATCGATGAGCTTTGGAACGACTGTCGGGTCCGCTTCGGCGGGGATGGTCCGTGGCTGTTCGGTGAATACAGCGTGGCGGATGCCATGTATGCCCCGGTGGTGCTGCGCTTCAACACCTACGGCGCGCGGATCTCGCAGACCGCACGGTGGTACATGGCGAGCGTGCTCGAGGACGCGGCGCTGCAGGAGTGGCTGCAGGCTGCGAAGCAGGAGCAGTGGACGATCGCCGCGGACGAAGTCGGCTGAAGCGGCTGAGAGTCACGGTCATGCAGCGCCATAACCGCCCGTGGGGCGCGCTCACCGTGTGCCTGTGCGTCCTCGCCGTGGCGCATTTGCGCGGCGCGCAGGCCGCCGAGAAAGGCGCGCCTTTCACGGTCGAGGACCTGGTGGTGCTCAAGCGCCTCAGCGACCCCCAGGTATCGCCCGATGGGCGCTATCTGGTCTTCGTGCAGCGCGAAACCGACCTCGCTGCGAACAGGGGACGCTCCAGCCTGTGGCTCATGGCGCTCGCACCCGGCGCCCGCCGATTGCAGCTCACCGACGCCGGCGGAGGCGACTCGAGCCCGCGCTGGGCCGCCGACAGTCGCACGCTCTACTTCCTCTCGACGCGCTCGGGCAGCCAACAGGTGTGGCGCATAGTGCTGAGCGGGGCCGAGGCACGGCGCGTCACCGACTTTCCGCTCGAGGTCGGCGCGCTCAAGGTCTCACCCGCCGGGCACTCCCTCGCGGTGACGATGGAGGTGTTTCCGGACTGCCCGACGCTCGGCTGCACGCGCGAGCGTCTCGATGCGCGTGCCCGGAACAAGGCGAGCGGCCGCACGTACGAGCGGCTGTTCGTGCGGCACTGGGACCGCTGGGCCGACGGCACGCGTTCGCACCTTTTCACCGTGGCGGCGGACGCCGCGATACCGACGACGGCCGCGGTCGATGTGATGCGCGGCTTCGACGCCGACGTCCCGGGCAAGCCCTTCGGCGCCGACGAAGACTTCGCCTTCAGTCCCGACGGGCGCTCGCTGGTGTTCTCGGCGCGCGTCGCCGGGCGCGAGGAGTCCTGGTCCACCAACTTCGACCTCTACCAGGTGCCGGTGGAGGGCAACGCCGCGCCCGTCAACCTCACCGCCAGTAATCCCGCGTGGGATGCGCAGCCGCTCTTCCTCGCCAACGGCGACCTCGCGTGGATTGCCCAGCAGCGGCCCGGCTTCGAGTCCGATCGCTTCCATATCATGATGCGCCGTGCGCGCAGCGGCTCGGTGAGCGCTCTCACCGGCGGCTGGGACCGCTCGGTCGCCCGACTCGGTGCGACGCCGGATGGACGGGCGCTGCTCGCGGCGGTGGACGAGCTCGGGCAACGCGTGCTCTATCGCATCGATCCGCGAACCGGGATGCCGACGCGGCTCACCGCGAGCGGCGAAGTGGAGGCTCTGAGCGCCGACAACGACCGCGTGGTCGTCGCGCGCGCCGATCTCGGCGGCCCGGCGGACCTGTACGTGGTACCTCTGCGCGGCGGCGAGGCGCGGCGCCTGACGGAGGCGAACCACGAGCTGCTCGCTGCCCGGCAGCTGAGCGAGTACCGGCAGTTCAGCTTCCGCGGCTGGAACGATGAGACGGTATACGGGTACGTGATGAAGCCCTGGGGATTCGAGCCGGGCCGGCGCTATCCGATCGCGTTCGTGGTGCACGGCGGTCCCCAGGTCAGCATGCAGAATCTCTGGACCTACCGCTGGAACGCACAGGCGTTCGCCGGCGGCGGATATGCCGTGGTGATGATCGATTTCCACGGCTCGCCCGGCTACGGGCAGGCCTTCACCGACTCCATCAGCCGCGACTGGGGCGGCAAGCCGCTCGTCGACCTGCAGAAGGGTCTCGCGGCGGCGCTCGGTCAGTTCCCCTGGCTCGACGGCGAGCGCGTCTGCGCGCTCGGCGGTTCGTACGGCGGCTTCATGATGAACTGGATCGAAGGAAATTGGCCGGATCGCTTCCGCTGCATCGTCAATCACGATGGCCTGTTCGACCAGCGCATGATGTATTACACGACCGAGGAGCTCTGGTTCCCGGAGTGGGAATTCGGCGGACCCTACTATCAGAACCCGCAGGGCTACGAGCAGTTCAATCCGATCGACTTCGTCTCGAAGTGGCGCACGCCGCTTCTGGTGATCCACGGCGAGCAGGACTTCCGCGTCCCCTACACGCAGGGCCTGGCATCCTTCACCGCCGCGCAGCGTCGCGGCATCGACAGCAAGCTACTGATATTCCCCGAGGAGAATCATTGGGTGCTGAAGGCTGCCGACAGTGTGCTCTGGTACCACACCGTGCTCGGGTGGCTCGACGCGCACCTGAAGGACTCACCTCACCAGCCGAGCACTCCGTAGAGCTCGCACCCAGGGTGCGCGAACCACGCCTAGTGTCCGCGCGAACGGCGGAACTTGTATTCGCCGACGGTGAGCACGCCGCCTGAGAACTCCGCCTGCGTCACGACGTTGCCGCCGGCGGCATCCGGGCAGGCCTTCGGATCGTGTGTCGCCACGAAGTCCTCGCCCTTCTTCTTCCACAGCAGCTGACAGGCTTCGGGCTGCACATCGTCTGTCACCAGGCTGGTGAACAGGTCCTTGTTCTGTTGCCCATCGCGCCAGCGCAGCGGCTCGGTGAACTCGTACAGCGTCTCGACGATGCCGCGCTTCTCATCGACGGTGAAGGAATACATCTTCTGGCTGAACACACGCCGTGGATCGTCCGCCGCGGTCTCCTGCGCGTAGTACACGTGATGACCGAGCCGCGGAGTGAACACGTGGGTGATGGTGAGTGCGACCGCATCGTGCGGCGCATTCGCGCGATTGCGGGTGTCGGCTTCCACCTGGGCAGTGTTGTCGTAGCGGCCCGGCAGCACCACGAGCAGCTCGCTCAGCTCGGTCTCGTGGACCTTGGTCTGATCGGTGCATCCGGGGAGCAGCAGCATCGCGAGTGCGACTGCACCGGCGCCGCCGGCGATGCGAGGCGCGATCTCAGCCATACGATGCCCGCCATTGCGCACGGTACTTGAGGCCGAGGTCCATGAGCCGCTCCAGCAGCTCGCCATACGGTGTGCCGGCCGCGCGCGCAGATTCGGCAAAATCCTCGGCGGTCTCGAGATTGGGGTTGGCGTTGGCCTCGAGCACGTACACCTGGCCCTGCGGGGTCACGCGGAAATCCATGCGAGCATAACCCGACATGCCGAGAGCCCGGTAGATGCGGCGCGAGAGGCGGTCGAGCGCGGCGAGCACCTGCGGCGGCAGGTCCGCAGCGGCGTGCGTGGTGATGCCGTACTTCTTCTGGTAGCGCTTGTCCCACTTCACCTTGCGGGTCGCAATAGCCGCGAGCGAGTCGGGCATCGAGCCGAATACCATCTCCCATACCGGCAGCCGCGTGAGCCGCTCGTTGCCCATGATGCCCACGTACAGCTCGCGGCCCTCGATGTATTCCTCCACCAGGGCGTCGGATTTCACCTGCTCGTGCACGAAGGTGATGCGCTCCTTCAGCCGCGCCGCGTCCTCCACGACCGAGGCCTGCGCGATGCCGAGCGAGGCGTCTTCCACCGTCGACTTGACGAACAGCGGGAAGCGCAGCTTGCGCGGCACGTGGAAGCGCGCGCCGCGTCGGAAAACGGCGAATTGCGGCGTAGCGATGCGGTGAAAGCTCAGCAGCTGCTTGCACAGCGACTTGTCGCGCGACAGCAGCAGCCCCCGGGGGTTGCAGCCGGTGTACGGCTGACGCATCAGCTCGAGGAACGCCACCACGTGCTGGTCGTAGGTGACGATGCCGTCGAATTCCTCCAGCAGGTTGAAGACGATGTCCGGTTCCCAGTCGGCAATCGTGCTGCGCAGCTCCGTCAGGCTGTCGAGCACACCGAGGCAGCGCACCTCATGGCCGAGCTTGCGCAGGTGGCTGGTGACATCGTACTCGGTGCGCCACTCCTCGATCTCCTTTTCGCTGCGACCTTCGAGGCTCTCCGGCGGTACCAGACTCGCGTGCACGACGACGAGCGTGCGCAGCCGCCTCATAAGGGCAACTGAGGAGTCTCGCCCTGGGAGTAAACCGCGGTGAGCCGCTCGATCATCCAGCGTGAGTAGCGCAGCGCGTCGCGGCGATTGCCGCGCACGTACAGCCGCAGCTCCGCACTGCGCTCGATCAGCATGTTCAGCACCTGCTCGACGCTGTAGCGTTCGCTGCCGAGCGCCCGCGCCACGCGCGCGGTGAGCGCGCGCGCATGGGTACGCAGGAGTGTGGTGGCACGCAACGCGCCGCGGCGCGTCGGTTGCCCGGTGAAGGCGCGCTGCAGCAGCTCGTCGGCGAGGCCGCGCCGGATCAGACGGTTGCGCGCGAGCTTGCGCCGATAATGCTGCGCGAGAGTGCGCCGATTGTGATCGAGCGGCTCGATGCGCACGCGGTTGCGCACCGGCGCGCGCCGGTTGCGCAGACTCGCAACGAGCTCATCGACCGCCTGCAGCTTGTGCAGTGCCGGCCAGCCGGCGTAGTTCTTGCGCCAGCCCGACTTGGGCGCGAGCCACACCGCGAAAGTTTCGGCGAAGTCTTCGGTGGGGTGTGCCTGTGCGTACCACTCACCGAGATGATGCACGTAGCGCCGGCTGCCGGCGCGCGCGCGGTAGCGCGCCGGGTACGGCCGAGAGGCGGGGCCAAACACCTCGCGCCAGCGGCGTCGCCTTCGCAGACGGTAGGCGTTGTCGAGAGCGTGTCCCGCTTCGTGCCGCAGAATACGCCGCAGCAGACGCGAGTCACCGCCCTCGGCCTCGCCCATGATGCGCCGCTCGAGCCGTTCGAGCCGGGGATGCGCGAGATAGAAGGGCACGGCGATTCCGGGCACACCGTCCGGAGAGAACCACTCCTCGGAAAGCCACACGTGGGGGCGCAGCGACAGCCCGCGGCGTTCCAGGTCCGCATACAGCCGCCGTAAGTGAGGCGCAATCGCCGAGCGCTCGATCGAGAGCCGCAGATCGCAAAAGCGCATGCGCAGCAGCTGTTCGTCGGTGAACCGAACCCAGGGGCGAGCGGAGCGCGCGGATGCGGAGCGCCCTGCGGCGCGTGGCGGCGACATAGCTTCGGACGAACACCCGGGAGGAGAGCAGCCGGGGAGCGAGCTTACCCAAGTGCCCGCGCCCTGTCTGCGGCCTGCTAAGCACTCAGGCCGAGCAGTGCGTGAGCGAGCAATCGGTCGGAGTAGCCCTCCAGCCAATGCCTTTTCAGGAGGCTGTCGCGCCACGGGGCGGGTATCGCGTCAAGGGAATAGTGAGCGCCGGCGATCGCCCCGCAGACTGCGGCTACGACATCACTGTTGCCGCCGAGATTGGCGGCGGCGAGCACCGCCTCACGAAAACTCGCCGTTCGCTGGAAACTCTCCAGCGCGGCAGCCAGTGCTGCCGGCGCGCCGGGCGCCGATGCCTTGGCCGGAAGGCCGCCCGGCATATGCGCCGCGGCCAGGATGGCGGACTTCGGCCGCCCCGAGAGCGCCGCGTGCAGCGCCTGGGCGAGCGTGCGGCACGCGCCGAGCACGAGCGGCGCCTGACAGGTGGTGCGTGCGGCTTCGGCAGCCTGCTCGGCCGCGACCGTAGGGCCCTGGGCAAAGAAGTACATGGCGACCGGCGCGACGCGCGACAGACTCTCCGGGTCCTGGACCGTCGGGTCGTGCGTACCGGCGAAGACCTGCCTGCGCCACTGAGCCAACGCCAGCGCCCGTGCCGTGCCCGCCGTGATCCCGACGCACTGACCGGTCGCAGACAGGTATCCCTCCTGCTGCCAGCGCCGATAGCGCTCTACCTGGTCACGGGCATCGAACGTCTCACGCTCGAGGAGGCTGTCGGCGAGGCACAGTGCCATGGCGGTGTCATCGCTCCAGCCTCCGCGTGGGAGATCGAAGGGACCGCCCCCCAGCATGTCCCCGACCGGCGTGAAGCGGCCCGGCCGCCGGTATTGAGTCGCAGCCGCGACGGCATCGCCGGCGGCGAGCCCGAGCAGTGTCCCCTGGAATCGCCCCCGCAACCCGCGAGCCGCGGCGAGCGTCGCGGGCTCGAGCAGCGGGTCCGATTCGGCAGCGCCGAGCGGTGTCCAGCGACGCACATACTCGACCTGCTCGGGGGTCTCCGGCACGGACGGCCAGACTGCCGCGCGCGCGCACTGACGCCAAAGCCGGTTGAGCTCCTCGAGCGCCTCGGCGCCCGACAACCCGTGCTCCGCGAGGAGGCAGCCCGCCACCATGCCGGTACGGCCGATTCCCGCGCGGCAGTGCAGGTAGATGACGCGCCCCTCGCGCAGGGCGCGGCGCAGGCACTCGAGGATCTCCAGCATTTCGCCGGCCGTGGCGGGCGTTGCGTGATCGACTATGGAGCGGCGCAGGTATTGCACACCCGCCGGCAGCGCCGGCTCGTAGGGGGCAATCTCCTGCGGTTGCGTGAGGTCCATGAAGCAATCGATACCCGCCTCGAGCAGCCGTGAGAGTCGCTCACGGGTAAGCTCCACCGTCGCGCCGCCCGGGTATTCCCCCGCGAGCAGGCGGCCAGGCAGGACCCAGTACGAATTGGGCAGCGGCACTGCGCGAGCGGGCGCGGCGGGCGAGAGGTTCACGGCAGCGCGCCGAGAGTGTCCGCGAGCTCCTCCTCCTCCCGCTCACTCATGGCCGCGGCACGCCGCATCTCCAGGCGCGCGAAGTCGACGTGCCGCGGATCTGCAAGGTGCTCGAGCTCGACGTGACGGAGCGCCGAGGCGATCGACTCGGTGCGGCCGGGAAACTCGCGCTCCCACCCGGCCAGCATTTTCTTCACAGCCACGCGCTGCATGTTGTCCTGTGACCCGCACAGGCGGCAGGGAATGAGCGGAAACGCCCGGCCTCGTGCATAACGCGCGATGTCGCGCTCCGCGACGTACGCGAGCGGCCGGATGACGATGTGGCGGCCGTCATCGGAGAGCAGCTTCGGCGCCATGGCCTTCAGACGTCCGCCGAAGAACAGGTTCAGGAACAGCGTCTCGATGATGTCGTCGCGGTGATGGCCGAGCGCGATCTTGGTGACCCCGTTTTCGGAGGCGAAACGATAGAGCGCGCCCCGGCGCAGCCGGGAGCACAACCCGCAGAGTGTGCGGCCTTCGGGGATCACCCGTTTCACCACGCTGTAGGTGTCCTGCTCGATGATCCTGAACGGCACCCCGAGCCTGCGCAGGTACTCCGGCAGCACGTGCTCGGGGAATCCCGGCTGCTTCTGATCGAGATTCACCGCCAGCAGCTCGAAGTCCACCGGGGCGCTGCGCCGCAGAGACAGCAACAGGTCGAGGAGCGTGTACGAGTCCTTGCCACCGGAGAGGCAGACCATCACCTTGTCGCCGGCGCCGATCATGCGGTAATCGGCGATGCATCGGCCGACCGCGCCGCGCAGCTGCGCGGTGAGGCGCGTCAGGGTACGGGACGGCTTGGTCAAACGATCTTCAGGCTGCGGCGCTGCTGGTGGCAGCCGTCTCGAGATACTTTGCCTCGACATAGCGTACGAAGGAAGCCGCCGAGAGCGGCTTGCCGGTGGCGTTTTTCAGCAGCTCCTGTACCGGCACCTTCGCGCCGAGCCCATGTACGTGGGTGCGCAGCCACCCGAAAAGGCCGGAGAACTCGCCGTGAGCCAGCTGCTCATCGAGCCCCGCGAGCTCGGCTCGCAGGCTCTCGTAGAGCTGGGCGGCGATGACGGCCCCGAGTGCATAGGAGGGGAAGTAGCCGAAGGAGCCCACCGCCCAGTGAATGTCCTGGAGGCAGCCCTCGAGGTCGTTCGAGGGGCGGATCCCGAGCCGCTGCTCCATGCCGGTGCTCCAGGCCTCGGGGAGATTGCGGACCGCGAGCTCCCCGGAGAGCAGCTGCTTCTCCAGCTCGTAGCGCAGCATGATGTGCAGCGGGTAGGTGAGCTCGTCCGCATCGACACGGATCAGGCCGCGCTGCACGCGCGTGAGATGACCGTAGAGGTTCTCGACCTCCCACTCCGGTCCGCTCGTGCCGAAGTGCTTGGCGAGCAGCGGCTGAATGTAGCGTACGAACGGACGACTGCGGCACACCATCATCTCGATGAGCAGCGACTGGCTTTCCTCGAGCGCCATGCCGCGGTCCCGGCCGACCGGCTGGTCACGCCACTCGTGCGGAAGCCCGAGGTCATACATCGCGTGCCCGGTCTCGTGCAGCGCGCCCAGGAGCCCGGTGAACACGTCATCCGCATCGAAGCGCGTGGTGACGCGGATGTCGCCGGGAACGCCTTCCGTGAAGGGATGCTCGCTCTCATCCAGCCGCCCGCGATCGAAGGGGAAACCGACGGCCTTCATGACCTCCACGGCCAGCGCCCGCTGCTTGCCCGCGGGGAACTTGCCGCTGAGCGGCATCAGCGGCCGCCCCTCCTGGGCGAGGATGGCCTCGCGAATCAATGCGGGAAGGCGGCGCGAGAGCGCCTTGAACATGGCATCGATGTCGGCGGTCGTCAGACCGGGACTGAACTCGTCCACGAGAGCGTCATAGGGGGCGAGATTCAGCGCCTGGCCAAGGAGCGCCGCCTTGTCGCGCACGAGATGCACGACCTCCTCGAGATAAGGGACGAAGGCCTCGAACTTGCCCTGCGCCCGCGCTTCGAGCCAGCGTGCTTCGGCGCGCGAAGCTGCCTTGGTGAGCCGGGAGACGAGCGTTGCCGGGGTGGCGATCGCGTGATCGCGCTGCCGGCGCATCTCACGCAGGTTGGCGATCTGCCAGTCGGCGAGACCCTGCGTGTTGGCCTGTGCCCGGTCCAGCAGGCGGATAATCCGGGGCGCCGTCAGCAGCGCGTGGTGCTCGGTCTCGAGCGCGGCGAGCTGCTCACCGCGGACGTCGGCGCTCCCGCGCGGCATCATCACCGCTGCATCCCAGCGCAGCAGTGCAAGCGAGCCGCGAAAGGCATGGAGCCGCTTGAACTCCTGCTCGAGCTGCTTGTACGGGGAGGCAGACATGGGATCCGTTCACCGACCGGGGACGGGCATAGTTTACCAGTTCCCTCGCCCTGTCGCGCGCGCCATACCAGTAATTAGTCATATAAATCAGTATCTTATACAATATGACAGGCATTTGACGATGCACAGGCCTTGACGCGGCCGCTTCAAAGTGCCCCGAGCGGCGCCGGGTGCCGACAGCGGCTCCCTATGTCATCTGACGGCCTCTGCGGCGGCGCGGCCCGGTGAGCCCGACCCGGCGGGAGGGCGCGGACTGCGAAGAGAGGTCCAGGCGAGCATCGCCCGCTTGCGCTCGGTCCCCCAACGATACCCGCCGAGACGGCCGTCCTTGCGCAGCACGTTGTGGCACGGGATGAGCCACGCGACCGGGTTTGCCCCGACGGCGTTTCCCACCGCCTGAGCCCCGCCAGGGACTCCCGCTGCCTGCGCGAGTGCGGCGTAGCTGGTGGGGCCGGCGGAGCCGAGCCCGAGCAACGCGCGCCAGACCTTGATCTGGAAGTTCGTGCCGTGTACCGCGAGCTTCAGCGGGCCACGCTCTGCGGACACGGTGCGCGCTCCCCCCCAGATGCGCCCGGTAAGGTCGGCCGATCGCGCATCGTCACGATGCAGCCGCGCGTTTGGCCACAGGACTCTCAACTCATCGAGCGCCGCGGCCTCTGCACCGGGCTCGACGAAAGCCAGGTGACTGAGACCCCGCGGCGTGCTGGCGAGCAGTGCGGTGCCGAAAGGAGTGTCGCTGAAGCCGTAGCTCATTTCCACGCCGATGCCCGCCGTCTTCACTTCCCCAGGCGTGACGGCATCGAGAGTGACGAGGAGGTCGTGGAGCCTTCCCGGCCCGGACAGCCCGAGGGTGTAGGCCGCATCGAGCACCGAGGCGGGGCCGGCCAGGGCGCGGTGCGCGGCGTGGGAGGTCACGAAGGCCAGGTACTGGCGCGGCGTGACTCCCGCCCAGCGGCGGAACAGGCGGTTGAAATGAAACTCAGACAGGCGCGCCGCGGCGGCGATCGTCGCGAGCCGCGGCTGCTCGCGGAAATGCTCATCGATATAGGCAATGGCGCGTGCCACGCGGGCGAAGTCGCGGCTGTCGACGAAGCCATCCGGTGTGGAAAGGTGTGTGTGGTTCATGCGCGAGATGATAGTCGGGTGAGCGCAGCGTGCGACCCGATTCTTGCGCTCGGCCGTCCGCGGGGCCATCGCGGCAGTGCCTTCGGTTACACTGCCATTTCGCGGGGAAGTGCGCGCTACGGCCACAGGTGCGGGTGCGGCCAGCGCGCAACGGCCACGCCCACGCCGATCGAAACAACGACCAGCAACGTGACCGTGAGCCCGATCAACAGCCGCCGCATGGCCGCATCATAACCTGACAACCGACGCCCGAAATCGCGGTCCTTCCGTGCCTGAGAAGTTAGCGATCTGCCTGCTCGCCTCGGAAGTGGAGCCGCTGTCCAAGACCGGGGGTCTTGCGGATGTCGCAGGCGCCCTCACCCGTTACCTGCACGGTGCAGGTCACGAGGTCCGGCTGTTCTCCCCCGCTTACGACTTCATCGACCGTGCGGCGTACTCCGCAGAGCCGGTTGCGGGGCTCGAGCAGATCCCGCTCACCCTTGGGTCCCACGCGTACGTGTTCTCCGTCCTGCGTGCCTCGCTCCCGCAGGGCGCCTCGGCCTACCTCATCGACTGCCCCGCGCTCTACGCGCGCGGCACCATCTACACATCCGATCCCGACGAGCACCTGCGTTTCCTCGTGCTCACGCGGGCTGCCCTCACCGCCTGTCAACGCCTGCGCTTTGCGCCGCAGATCGTTCACTGCAACGACTGGCACACGGCGTTCGCGCCGCTTTATCTGCGCACCGTCTACGCGGATGAGCCGCTCTTCGCACGCGCGCGCAGCGTGCTGACGATCCATAACGTCGGCTACCAGGGCATCTTCCCGGCGTCACAGGTGTCGGATCTCGGACTCAAGCGCGAGGCACAGCGCCTGCTCTACCGGCCCGAGCTCGCCGCCGGCCGCATCAATGCGCTGCGCCACGGCATCCTCTACGCCGACAGCCTCACCACGGTGAGCCCGACGCACGCGCGCGAGATCTGCAGCGACGAGTACGGCATGGGGCTGCAGGACAGTCTGCGCGAGCGCGCCGCGCAGGGGGCGCTCTCGGGGATTCTCAATGGCGTCGATTACGAGGAGTGGGACCCGCGGCGCGACCGCTACCTGCCCTTGCACTATGACGCCGACGGTCTCGCCGTCAAAGCGCAGCTCAAGCGCGAACTCCTCGCGCGGCGGGGCCTCGCGGCGGCACCTGGCGTGCCGCTCGCCGGCATGGTGAGCCGCCTTGCCCGCCAAAAGGGCATCGAGCTCATGTTCGACGCGCTGCCGCGGGTGCTGGACGCGAGAGCCCTGTCGTTCGTCGTGCTCGGTAGCGGGGAGCCACAGTACGAGCAGTTCTTCAGCGCTCTGGAGCAGCGCTTCGGCGGGCGCGTCAGTTTCGAGCGCGGGTACGACGATGAGCTCGCGCACTGGATCGAGGCAGGGAGCGATATGTTCCTGATGCCCTCGCGCTATGAGCCGTGCGGTCTCAACCAGATGTACAGCCTGCGCTACGGCACGGTGCCGATCGTGCGACGCACGGGCGGGCTCGCCGATTCGGTCGAGCACTACGACCCCGCGAGCGGGCGGGGAACCGGAGTCGTGTTCAATGACTTCGATCCCCCGGCGCTCGAGTGGGCGCTGAACACGGCGCTCGATCTCTACGCGCAGCCCGCGCAGTGGACACGTATGGTGCGCAACGGTATGCGCTGCGATTTCTCCTGGCAGCACCAGGGGGCGCAGTACGTCGAGCTGTACAGGCGGCTCACGGGCTGAACGAGGCCTGCTCTTCGAACGGAATCCGCCCGAGGCCTTCCGCCAGGGAGATTTTCCCGGCAAGCCGGTACGGCACCAGCGCACCCGATGGGTGCTGCAGGAGCTTCATCAGCGCGCCCGCGAGGTTAGTGGTCACGTTGGTGTCGAACTCGGCATCGCCGTGTGCGGGGACGACGAAACTCTCTGCGGATGAGCCGCTCCCAAGAGCCTGTCCTGCGACCTCGACGGTGTACTCGAGTCCCTTCACCGGCAGGTCGCGGTCATTCGGGTTGTGCACGTGCAGGCGTAATTTCAGGTGCTGCACCCACAGCTCGCCGCTCACGATCTGCAGCCCGGCGACCGAGACCTTCGGGGGCTCGAGCTTCGGCGCCGTAGCGCAGGCGGGAAGTAATGCAGCGAGTGCCGCGACGAGGCCTGTCGTGACGGTGCGCGGCACGTTTCACGCCCGGCCGAACACCCGGTTGAGCTGCGCGCAGTGACGGGCGAGCGCCGCGGTGAGTGCACCGGGTGGCAAGCGCCAGAGCCAGTTGCCGTGGGTAGTGCCGGGAGTATTGATGCGCGCTTCCGTGCCGAGACCGAGCAGGTCCTGCAGCGGAATGATCGCGAGCTCGCCGACCGAGCCGAGCGCCGCGCGCGTCAGGCCCTCGGGCATCGCTCCCGGGGTCACGTCCAGGTAGAAATCCACCCGCTGGCGGGTCTCTGCGTCGAGCGAGGAGTACCAGCCGAGTGTCGTGTCGTTGTCGTGCGTGCCGGTGTAGACCACGCACGCCCGCACGTGCCGGTACGGCACGTGTACATTCTCGGGTGCTCCATCGAAGCCGAACTGCAGCACGCGCATCCCGGGAAGACCAAAGCCGTTCTTGAGGGCGAGCACGTCCTCGGTGATGACTCCGAGGTCCTCCGCGACCAGCGGCATGTCCGGAAACGCCTCGCGTATCCGGTGCAGCAGGTGCTCGCCGGGGGTGCTCAGCCACGCGCCGCTGCGCGCATCCGGGGCGCTCGCGGGGATCGCCCAGTGAGCGGCGAGCGCCCGGAAGTGATCGATGCGCAGCAGATCCAGTCGCGCGAGCTGCGCGCGCACGCGCGCGAGCCACCACGCAAAGTCGGTGTGCTGGAGCGCCTGCCAGTCGTACACCGGGTTGCCCCACAACTGCCCGAGCTCGGAGAAGTAATCCGGCGGCACGCCCCCGACGGCGGCAGGCTCCCCGGTCGGGGTGAGCTGAAACAGCCCCCGATGGGCCCAGGTCTCGACCGAGGAGGGTCCGACATAGAAGGGCAGGTCTCCGAACAGCCGCACATCGCGGCTGCGCGCGTACTCGCGCAGCCGCTTCCATTGCACGTAGAACGCATACTGCTCGCGCTCGATGCGGTCGACTTCGACCGTGAGCGCGCGCCGCGCCTCCTCGAGCGCACTGGGCTCGCGATCGCGCAGCGGGACCGGCCAGCGCCAGAAGGGAGCGCCACCCTGCGCGTGGCTGAGGGCTTCGAACAGCGCGTAATCGCGCAGCCAGGGGCCGGAGACCGCGAGGAACTCCGCGCCGATCGGCGAGCGCGGGTCGGGCAGCTCCAGCGGATCGATGAACGAGGGATCACCCGCAAAATCCGACCGCACCCAGTAGGGGGAACGGTCGGGACCGACCGGCCCGACCGGGAGGATCTGCCATACGGTGAATCCCGCATCGGCGAGCCAGTCGATGAACGCACGGCCGCCGTGGCCGAGCGCGGCATCGAGCGCGGACATCGGCAGCAGCACACCGGCGCGGCGCCGGTCGAATACAGGCAGTCTCGCGCTCATCATGGCCGATGGCTCTTGCGGGGCAGCCGCAGCTTCAGGCGTTGGCGCGCCGCATGACCCCGCCGTGCTCAGGCTGGCCACTGCCGCTCGCGATGGGGAACGCCAGCGCGCCGGGTGGGGTCTGCTCCAGGCGCCGGTAGAGCGCCAGCAGTTGACGACGGTAGAGGCGGTCGAACTGGCTCACGGCATCGGCGGGGTTGTAGTCACCGAACCACCAGAACCAGTCCGAACCCTCGCACAAGGCGAGTTGCCGGCCGGCGGCCGCTCGCTGGAGTGGATCGGTCGTCTCACGCATGACGCGGTCAAAGGCCTCCTTGGCGTCGCACAACAGGTCCCACGCGCGGTTTTTCGCGGCATCGCCGATCCAGGTCGCGAGCGTCCCGTGGACCCAGCTACCGGCACACACCCGTGGCAGGGGTGCCGGCTGGATGCCGCGCGCCAGGCAGTCCGAGAGCGTCGTGAGCTCGAGGCGCGGATCGCTGGCGAGCTGCGCATACAGCGCGCGCAGAAAATAGTAACCGTTGAAGGGGTAATGCTCCCAGGCATTCTCGCCATCGAGTGCGATCAGCACGGCGTGATTGCCGCCCTGCTCGTACTCGCGCGCGAGCTGGTGCAGCTCGTTCACGAGGTTGGCAGCGGCGTCATCGCCGTGCCAGGTGGCGTAGGTGAAGCCGATCAGATCCGAGAGTGCGTCGTCGCGGAAGAAACAGCTCATCCCGGTACCGCCAAGCCGGTAGGGGCGGTTGTAGGCCTGCGCGTCCTGTGCCGCCTCGGTGTCGCCGAGCGCGAGGCTGTTGCGCAGAACCCCGGCGCTGCTCGCCGCCCAGCGGAAGCGACCGGCGCTCGCGAGCAGCTCGAGCGTCGCGGCGCTGATCGCGCCCTCCGCCGGCCAGCACCCGTGCGGTGGCGCGCCGAAGGCACGCGTGAACACGCGTATAGCCTCCTCGATGTGCCAGGTGGCGCGCGCGCGTCCCTCGGGATAGGCCGCATGCGGCGGCAGCGGCATACCCGGAACCGCATCGCGGGCACACTGGAAATCGAGCAGCAGCGGGATGATGGGATGCCCGTAGGGCGTGACCGACAGCTCGCACTGGCCGCGCTCGGCGAGCTGGCGGAAGCGGGGAATGACCTGGGCGACCAGCTGCCCGATGAGCTCGAGCAGCGCGCGCCGCTCCGCAAGGGTGAAGTCGCGTCCCCGTTGCGTGAGATGCGCGATGAGCGGATCGGTGCGGCGCACGGTCTCGCCGAGCCAAGCGAGGTGGTACCAGACGGCAAGGTCGTGAATGAACTGATCCGAGGCGTAGCTCACCCGCTCGGGCGTGCCGAGCGTCTCGGCAATGGTCGCGAGCTCGAGATACGGACCGAAGCGCTCGATCATCTGCTTGCGCTGGGCGCGCAGGCACCCGCGCAACGCCTCGAGCCGCGCAGTCGGTTCGCTCGGCACACTCTCCGGTCCGAGGAGCGCGAGGATCGGGTCGGGGAGCGCGCTGCCGCTCTCGAGGTGCGCGGCGATGCGGGCGGCGATCTCCTCGAGCTGCTCGATCAGCAGCGGAGTGAAGTTGACGACGCAGCGCGCCTCGCGGTTGCCCTCGAGGTGGGCCGCCATGTCGGTGTAGTCCTTGATGGCGTGCAGGTATGTCCACGGCAGCGCGTAACGCCCGGTGAGGGCGTCGCGGTACTGTGGCTGATGCATGTGCCACAGCAGGATCACCGGCAGGCGCGGCGCCGCGGTCATCGTGTGGCGCCGCGCAGTGCGCGCAGCATGTCGGGGGTGACGAGCACCACGCCCTTCTCGGTAACGTGAAAGCGACATGCGTCGGCATCGCGGTCGACGCCGATGGTGGTGCCGTCGGGAATCTCGCCACCGTCATCGACGATGGCGCCGCGAATGACGCAGTTACGGCCGATCTCCGCGTTCGGCAGGATCACCGAGCGATAGATGTTGGTGCGCTCCTCGACGCGCACGTTGGAAAACAGCAGCGACTCGCGCACCACCGCCCCGGAGATGATGCAGCCTCCGGACACCATGGAGTTGATCGCGGCACCGCGGCGGCCCTCCTCATCGAGCACGAACTTCGCCGGCGGCTGCTGCACCTGGTAGGTCCAGATGGGCCAGTCCTCGTCGTAGATGTTGAGCTCGGGACGCACGTGCACCAGCTCGAGATTGGCATCGTAGTAGGCGTCGACGGTGCCGACGTCGCGCCAGTAGCTCTGTGCCCGCGTCTTTACGTCCTGGAAAGGGTAGGCGAACACCTGGCGGTTGGAATCGATCGCCTCGGGAAGGATGTTCTTGCCGAAGTCGTGTCCGGAGGACTCGTTGGCGGCGTCGGCGGCCAGCACGGTCTCGAGCAGGCGCGTATTGAAGACGTAGATGCCCATCGAGGCGAGGATGGTGTCGGGACGGGCGGGGAGCGTATCGGGAGTCGCCGGCTTCTCCGCGAACTTGGTGACGCGGTTCCACTCGGTGGCGGTCAACACCCCGTAATGGCGCGACTCCTGTGCCGGCACCTCCACCACTCCGACGGTAATGTCGGCACCCTTCTCCACGTGGTAGGCGATCATCGGACCGTAGTCCATCTTGTAGATGTGATCCCCGGCGAGCACCAACACGTGCTTGGGCCGGTGGCTGAGGATCAGCTCGATGTTCTGATGCACGGCGTCCGCGGTGCCGCGGTACCAGACCGGGCCGAGCTGCTGCTGCGCCGGCACCACCTCGATGAACTCGCCGAATTCCCCCCGCAGGTAGCTCCAGCCATGTTGCACGTGCTGAATCAGCGACTGCGCCTTGTACTGCGTGAGGATGGAGATCTGGCGGATGCCCGAGTTGACGCAGTTCGACAGCACGAAATCGACGATGCGGAACTTGCCGCCGAAAGGCGTTGCGGGCTTGCAGCGATGTGCGGTGAGGTCGCCGAGCCGCTCGCCGCGCCCGCCCGCCATGATGATCGCCAGCGTGCCACCGGTCAGGCGGCTCACGTAGCGACCGGAGGAGGCGCGTGCGGGCTGACGTGACATGAGCGGTACTACAACTCAAGGGCCGCAGTCGGCGCAACACCCTGCGGTGCGCTCACAGCCACTTCATCAAGCCGAGCTCGTAAGGATGTGACAGCAGCTCGTGCCAGGGATAGATGCGCACCTCGGTACGGAACTGCCCGCACTCGGGCGGCTCGACATCGAGCGCGAAGATCACCGCACCATCCGCGTCCTGCTCGTCCGTGGCGGCAAGCGCGGCCTGCCACACGCCGTCACGAGGTGTCTGTGCGTAAGAGGACAGCGGCGGCGGCGAGAGGTCCGCTTCCGGCAGCAGCCGCCGGGCGGCGAACTCGACCTGCACGTCCGCGGGGGCGAGGCCGTTGAGAGCAGCGGCGATGCGCAGCCGCAGCCGCTCACCGCGCGGCAGGTCGCGAGCGGTGTCGCTGAGCAGCTTAAGGCTTACCTTGGGCCACGCCGCTCGCACGCGCTGCTTCCAGTCTGCGAGGGTGCGCGCCCCGGTGAAGCCGTCGGCTGCCAGGCGCCGGTAGTGGGTGGCGGCGGGCACGTACAAGCCGCGGGTGTAGTCGAAGAGCACCCGCCGCATGTTGAAGCGCGGGATCACGGTGATCATGGCGCGCTTGCTGCGCTTGACCCAGTCGCGCGGGCAGCCGGTGTCGTCGCGATCGTAGTACAGCGGCAGCACCTCCTCCTCGAGCGTGCCGAGGATCATCTCGGCCTCGAGCGCGTCGCGACGCTCCGGGTCCTGCACGTTGGCCGGCGGAATGCCCCAGCCGTTGTCGTGCGCCCATCCCTCCGCCCACCAGCCATCGAGGATGCTGACATTCAGCCGCCCGTTGATGGCCGCCTTGATTCCCGAGGTGCCGCTCGCCTCGAGGGGCGCAATGGGATTGTTGAGCCAGACATCCACGCCGGAGACGAGGCTGCGTGCCAGCTGCAGGTCGTAGTCCTCGAGGAAGATGATGCGGCCGAGGAACTCCTGACTCATCATCAGCTGGCGCAGCTCCCGCAGCACCTGCTTGCCGGGCTCATCGGCCGGGTGCGCCTTGCCGGCGAACAGCAGCACCACCGGCCGCCCCGGATTGTTGACGAGACGCGCGAGGCGGGCGCGATCGCGCAACAGCAGTGTGGCGCGCTTATAGGTGGCGAACCGCCGCGCAAAGCCGAGCGTGAGTACATCGGGCCGTTGCGGGTCGAGGAGGCGCGTCACGTGCCGCAGCTGCGCGGGACTTCCGCCCTTGCGCTCGTACTCGCGCTGCAGCCGTTCGCGCACGTTGGCCAGCATGCGTGACTTGACGTCCTGCGCCGTCGCCCAGTAGCGCTCATCGGGCACCGGTTCGAGCGCGTGCCAGAAATCCGGGTCACGCAGCCGCTCACGCCACTCGCCACCGAGCTCGCGATCGAAGAACTCCATCCAGCGCTGATGCAGAAAGGTGGGCACGTGCACGCCGTTGGTCACGAAGCCGACCGGGTTGTCCTCGGGGCGCACCTCGGGCCACTGATCGGCGCACAAGCGCGCCGAGACCGCGCCGTGGATGCGGCTCACACCGTTGACGTGGCGGGTGCCATTCAGCGCGAGGCGCGTCATGTTGAACAGGCCCGGTGCGGATGGCGCGCGCGCCAGCTCGAGGAAGCGCTCCACCGGGATCCCGAGCTCACGGATGAAGCCCTCGAGATGCTGTGCAATGAGCTCGAGACTGAAGGCATCGTGGCCCGCCGCGACGGGCGTGTGTGTCGTGAACACGCACTCCGCCGCCACCGCTTCGAGCGCCGCATTGAACGGCAGGTGCTCGGTCAGGTGCTCGCGCAGCAATTCGAGAATGAGGAAGGCGGCATGCCCCTCGTTCAGGTGCCAGACGGCGGGCTGTACGCCGACGGCGCGCAGCGCCCGCACCCCGCCTATTCCGAGGATCATCTCCTGGCGCACACGCGTCGACTCATCGCCGCCGTACAGGCGATGGGTGATGTCACGGTCCGAGGGGGCGTTCTCCGCGCAGTTGGTGTCGAGCAGATATACGGGTACGCGCCCCACCCGGGCTTTCCAAACACGCGCGACCACATCGCGTGCCGCGACCCGCACGCTGACCTTTACCCAGTCACCGGAGGGTGTGCGTACCGGCTCGACCGGCAGGTCGCGCGGGTCGTGCTCGAGGTACTCGGCGTGCTGCACGCCATCGTTGTCGACGGTCTGCGTGAAGTAGCCCTGCTCGTACAAGAGGCCCACGGCGACGAAATTGGCGCGCTCATCGCTCGCGGCCTTGCAGTAGTCCCCGGCGAGAACACCCAGGCCGCCGGAATAGATGGGAAAGCTCTCGTGAAAGCCGTACTCCGCGCAGAAGTAGGCGACCAGCGTCCCCTCGCCCGCCGCGAGGCGCAGGTAGGAATCGAGTGTCTGAAGCGCGAGGTGATAGCGCGCGCGATAGGCCTCATCGTCAGCGTGCCGCTCGAGGCTTGCCTGCTTCAGGCAGCGCAGGATGAGGCGCAGGTTTCCGTTGGTCTGCTTCCACAGCTCCGGGTCGAGGTCCTCGAAAAGTGCGCGTATGGGACGGTGCCAGCTGAAGAACAGATTCGCCGCGAGTTCGGGCAGACGGCTGAGACTCCCCGGGATCTGGGGGGTGATTTCGAGCAGCGAGTTTCTCATCCATGGCTTTCGGCGAGAGGGACGGCCGGAGTCTAGCAGGGCGATCCAGAGGGCCCGGGCGGCGATGTGGTGATGACCCGGCAGTGCGCACCGGTTGCCCCCACTCTTTCCCGATAGTTAACCGGCCCCTTAACTATCTTGCCGAGGACCTTGACGCCCTCGCGCGGTCCATTAGCCGCCTACTTCAGAACCTCAGTATTAGTTGACGTCTATTACTATATACTACATAGTAGTGGTAAATGGATGATAGCCAGGCCCGTAAGTTTCAAAAAGACCTGAATGCGGGTCTCGTCGCCCTGGTGCTGCTCGCAGTGCTCGAGGGGAGCGACGAAGACCTGTACGGGTACGAGATCGCGAAGCGTCTGCAACGGGCGAACCAGGGTGAAGCACTCTTCAAGGAAGGCACGATCTACCCGGTCCTGCGAGCGCTCGCCGCGGCCGGCCTCCTCACGAGCCGTGTGGTGCCCTCCTACGCGGGTCCTGCGCGCCGCTACTACCGCATCACCGACGAGGGCCGCGCGATGCTGCGCCAGTGGAGCCACATCTGGCGACAGACGCGCGGCTTCGTCGATCGCTTCATCGAAGGAACCGACTCATGAGTGTCAACGCTCCCCGCTCGATCGATGAATACCTGAAGCAACTGCGCAGCGCGCTCGCCGGCGAGGACACCGCGCTCATCCAGGATGCGCTGTACGACGCCGAGGAGTACCTGCGCGCGGAGGTCGCGGCTCACCCGGACCGCTCGGAAGCGGACGTGCTCGAGCTCATCGCGAGCACCTACGGTGCACCGGGGGAGGTCGCGGCGGCCTACCGCGATACCGAAGCAAAAGTGAAGGCTGCCCTCAAAACCCCGCCGCCTTCCGTAACGGCGGCGCACCGGGGCACCATCGGGCGCTTCTTCGGGGTCTTCATGGATGTGCGCGCGTACACCTCACTCTTTTATATGCTGCTGACGCTCGCGACGGGCATCGTGTATTTCACCTTCGTGATCACCGGGATCACGCTCTCGGCGGGATTTGCGATCCTCGTCATCGGCATACCGTTCTTCCTCGCGTTCATCGGGATCGCACGGGTGATCGCGCTCGGCGAAGGGCGGCTGCTCGAGGCGACCACGGGGGAGCGCATGCCGCGCCGCCCGGTGCATCCGGGACCGCCTGCCCCCTGGCTGCGCCGCATCGGCGACATGCTGAAGGACGTGCGGACCTGGACGACGCTGCTCTACCTGCTGCTCATGCTGCCGCTCGGCATTTTCTATTTCACCCTCACCGTCACAGGTCTCGCGCTCGGGCTGCGCCTCGCGCTCGCGCCGCTCATTCTGCTCGGGCATGGATTGGGCTGGCTCCCCGGGGGCTTTCCGCACGAGATGATCCAGGTCGATGATTTCGGTTACGACTCACCCGAATCGCTGCTGGGCGCGCTCTTGTGCATGGCGCTCGGCATCGTGATCCTGACGCTCCTGCTGCACGCGGTGCGCTGGATCGCCCGCGGCCACGCACGCCTTGCCAAGGCGCTGCTGGTCGAGCCGGGCGCCTGAGGCACGCAGCGGTGAATCGCCGCCGCGCTACACTCCAGCGCATGCTGCGCCTGTGCCTTACGGTACTGTGCCTGCTCGGGCTCGATGCGGGAGCGCCGGCGGTGCACGCCGGCGATGCGTCCCCCAAGGCACACGGTTGCCTGCCGACGGGTAATGGCTACCTGCGCGCACGCATACGCGGCGCACTCAACCTCGACATCGACTGGAGCAATGCCGAGATCGAATGCGAAGGCGGGCCGCGCCCCGATGGGAGCGGCGTGCGTGTCAGCTTCGCCGGGCCGCCTCATGGCGATGGCCGGCGCATGCGCTTGGTGTTCGGCGTGGGGTCGGTGCGCGAGGGGCGCACGGGTCACGATCTGCCGACCAACCTGACGGTGATCTTCGAGGGGGAGGAGCGGCTGTTCGCCACGCGCGGCCAGGACCACTGCACCGTGGACGAGCTGCGACAGGAGCGCGTCGGTGCGCTCGGCGGCCC